>Ga0209125_1000020_pt1 | contig 324891 bp, 208 predicted proteins | sample BarGraIncub1131A_FD_184503 | JGI IMG/M metagenome (GOLD analysis project Ga0209125, IMG submission 184503) | Arctic peat soil microbial communities from Barrow, Alaska - Barrow Graham LP Incubations 11-31A (SPAdes) (version 2) | ecosystem: Environmental > Terrestrial > Soil > Wetlands > Peat...
ATCCCTCTCTCTCCGCAAAAAGGTTTAGCCAACAAGCGACTTTTAAAAGACAAACCCTACAAAATCAATATTTTGTAGGGTTTTTTTCATCTTACTTTTTGTAATAAAGTTGTTATACAAGACTACATTGAAACCGGCTTTACCGAATTAATAGGACTCTCTATTGCACCATTGCCCACTTGGTTCTTTCTCCACAGAATGCTTTAAATGTTTTCCCAAAATTCTATTCTCCTTTCATCTTGCTTGCAATTTGCATTTCTGTGGACAATTTAGCCCGAATGCCCGTAGACCTTATTAGCACGAGTAATGCGCATCAACCAGAAATTTCTAAATTTTGTAGTTTTTTTCACAGTATAAATTATTCAGATCTTTATGTTATTTTTCTGATCACCATTATTTAGAAACAGATTTGATTTCATAGAGTTCTCACTTATAAACAAATCTGACAACTTTTCAGGGTTTTTATAAAGCCAAATTATTTATAATCAGAACCTACTGAACCATTTCTGGCACTTTGCATGATAGCATCAATAATGCCCTGATCAAGTATGGCACCTGTATTGCGATTAAATAACCACATTGGCACATCCCAGCAAACAGGAATTAATCCTTTACCAACGGCTGATTTAACGATGTATTTGTAATAATATTCCACCGAGGCATTGTTAAGTGCCTGATCAGAAGGTGTACTGAGTTTACGTTTCCCTGCACCAAATTCACCTATTATTACCGGAATTCCTTTATCTATAAACCGGGCTTTCATTTTTCCAAAATTCTTATCCACATCACTTTCTTCACCCCAGGTGGCATTGCGGTCTATATCTGTACTTGAATGGTTGCCCTTACCCCAATAGTAGAACATTTTGCCCCAATCGGCGTCTTTATCCAAAAGACAAAATTGGAATGGAGTATAATAATGAATTTCTACCATTAACCGTTGGACAATCTTATCCAATGGCATGGTATTCATTAATTTATAGGTATTATCAATATCTGTTGAGGGACCCTGAACGACCAGGGTACGCGAACTGTTGTTACCTCCAGTTGCCCGGACAGCATCAATAAAAGTCTGGTGGTAAGTCAATAAAACGGACATGGTGGTTGAATCATGAGCGTTGGGTTCATTTGCTCCTGCAAAAAGCAAATGTTCATCATAATCTTTGAAATAATTGGCTATCTGAGTCCAGTAAAGATGCTGCCTTTTCTTTACAATATCCTGATTAACTTTATTAACCCTGTTTTCAAGCCATCCTTTATCCCAATGCATGTTTAAGATTACATACATATCGTCTTTAATACAATAATCTACCACTTCTTTCACACGAGCAATCCAGTTTTTATCAATAACACTTGCAACAGTATCGGAATGGCAAAACCATGACACCGGGAGCCTTACCGTATTAAATCCAGCAGCCTTCACAGAATCGATAAGTTGCTGTGAAGTCCGTCCTGCACCCCAGGCATTTTCGCCACAAATAGCTTCAAGTGTGTTGCCCAGATTCCAACCGATTCCCATTTTACTGGCTATATACTGAGCATTTGGCAACTGCGCTTTTACATTTGCTGACAATATAATTCCACTCCCAAAGACTACAAAAAAGAATCCTCTCTTAAACAAACGGGATAATAAGGTAATATTATTTTCCATTATAAATTAATTTTATTATTTATTTTTTAAATGTAAGTATTTATTTAACTATCAACTTCACTTCTTTCTGATTCCGGAAAATAACCACTTCGGCTTTTGCCCCGGCAACCGACTTACGAACCTCAAGTAAATCGTGCAGATTAACGATTTTCCGGGAATTGAACGACAGTATTACATCATTGGCTTGCAAAAATCTGGATGCAACTGATCCGGTGACTACTTCTACCACCAATACGCCCCGGATATCGCCCATTCCGGTTGCTGAACGTTCGCCCAAAGTGGTAAGGTTCTTCACTTCAGCTCCCATAAAATCAACTATTTCATCATCACCCGCTTTTTCGAAAGCGAAAACAACCGGTAAAGGCGCTTTTTTAGCTAAAGCTTTCAATTTTGGAGAAACAACTCCGAAACTATTCATTGCAAAGTTTTTAAAGCCAACCAATAGGGCCACAGAACCCTCTTTTAAGCGAAAATCGCCCGCCAGTGGATTTACAAATTCCTGCCTGCCACTTATAGAATTCTTGTCAGTGCCTCTTTCCCATGCGGCTTTAAGGGAAGCAGAGTCGGCAAAAGCATTAAAATCTGTCTCCTTCCCCCAAACTTTAATTCCGATAGGTTTGTATCCCGTTGAAACGATATTATGCCTAAATACATCGTTACTATTCTTAAACCACACATGGGGATGGAAGGTATTGTTTATCATAATATTGTTTTCGACAATTCTGTTTACACCTTCCCGAAGCTTTATACCACCATTCAGGCACAGGTTATTGTATATTTGATAGTTACTCGAACCATCATCTAAGTCGATGTCCCAGCCGTGGTCACAACGCATTCGGTTGTTACGGAGAATAATGGGTTTTACCACATCAGCTAATGCCAGGTCGTAGTTATTTTCAACAATAGAATCAAGAACATTCTTGTCCGGATGCCAGTAACGGTCGCGTCCCCACGAATTGAAAGAACCGTGGTCGCCACTTTCCTTCACTGTATTGAACACATCGTTGTATTCAATCATATGGCCGCCCCAGGTACCTTCGCTCACATTGATACCGGCACGTGGCACATCGTAAATAGTATTGTGGCTTACCGTGATACTCTGGCACATTGACAATTCTACTCCTGCAGATTGCTTCTCGACTTTTCCGAGGTTAAACATCAGGTTGTCATACACCTTACAATCTGCCGGGTAGTTATTTGTTTTAGGTCCCGGAGTGCGGTCTATCTGTTCCAAAGGTAAGAATTGCCAGTACTCGAAACTTGGCGAACGAACTGCATTCGGGTCGCCAACGAAGCAAAAGGCACTTGCTCCGATTTCTGATATCAGGCATCCTGAGACTTCGCAATTTCTGTTATAATTACTAAAAAAGACTGCATTGCCCCCAAGGTTGCTAAGCGTACAATTTTTAAGTGAGCAATTTACTGCGCCATTGTAAAACACAGCACCTCCACGGCAGATAGTCCAGTCGCTTCGCAACAATGGCTCCCTGTTTTGCATAAACGTGCGTAGAGTTTGTGTAAGCGTAAGTCCTTGAATGGTAATATTTTTCACGGGACTTTTCTCCGAACCTTTAAATTCAAATAAATGGGCAATTTGTGGTGTCTCAAATTTTGCTGTCATAATGTCTAAACTCTTAGGAGGATAATAGTACAGAATCTTAGCTTTTTTGTCATAAAACCATTCGTTAACAGTATCCAGTTCTTCTAAAATATTTTCGACAAAACGGAATTTTTCACTCATCCCAGCACGGCGATTGTTTTGCCAGCCTCCTTCATAAGTAACATTGCCTTTATTATTTTTTCCAGTAATCACATAGTGAAAATCGCCCCACATAGAAGGATGAAGTGCATGGATATAGCCACCTTCAGGCGATTTCCAGCGAGCAACCCGTTCTTTTGAAATGGCATCTTCGGCTGTACCGTTATAATATTTTGCCGATGGATTATAATTGGGATAACGGGCCATATTTTGCAATTGTCCGTTTACAAACAATTCATCGAAAATGAAGTCTTGTTCCACTTTAGCCTGCCAGATACCGTTTTTATACGTTTTCCATTTCAAATTCAAAACAACACTTCCATTAACAGTAACTTTCTGATTTTTGAAGTTTTTTATTGTAAGTGATTTATTCTCATTCCGTGAATCGTTGGGTGTAAAAACCACTGGCCCATTTAAATAGTATGTTCCTTCAGTCATATAGATCACAACCGCTTCGGATGTTTTACGAGCTTCAGCTACAGCCTTGCTTATCGATGCAAAAGGTTTAGTTTGAGTACCTTTATTTGCATCATTTCCCTTTGTCGACACATAGATGTTTGTCTGTGAAAATAATCCGATTGGACACCAAAAGGCTAATACAATTACTTTTTTTTGAATTCTATTCATTTTAAACATTTATCTGTTTCTATCCATCAAGAAACCCCTTGTTACAAGCCATTTACGGCAGGCTTCGGGCCATGTAGACTCAGTATTCGCCGACTTGCCCAAACCATATCCGTGTCCTCCTGTCTGGTAGAGGTGAAGTTCGCACGGAATATTAAATTTATGCATGGCCAACGCATAGTTTATACTATTTTGCACAGGCACTGCCCCATCGTCCAAAGAATGAACCATAAAAGCCGGTGGAGTTTCACTGTTTACTTGCAACTCATTAGAGTAATGTTTCACCAATCCCGGCGTTGGTGTGCCGCCAAGCAGGTTCACACGTGAACCCCAATGGGTAATGCTCGAATCCATGGAAATCACAGGATAAATAAGTAACGAGAAATCGGGTCTGGCACTGGTCAAATCCTCAGATTCATATACCTTTTCATTAAAATGTGTGGAAAGGGTAGATGCCAAATGTCCACCTGCTGAAAATCCCATGATTCCAATTTTATGTGGGTCGATTCCCCATTCATTTGCACGCTGGCGAACAAGACGAATTGCCCTTTGTCCATCCTGTAAGGGGCCAATGGACTTGTTTTCCATGATAGAGTTATCGGGCAATCTGGATTTTAGCACAAAAGCGGTAATACCCAAACTATTCAACCATTTAGCCACTTGTGCACCTTCATGTTCGATGGCCAGTCCCCAATAAGCACCACCGGGACAAATAATAACTGCTGTACCCGTTGCCTTTTCCACAGGAGCAGGATACATGTCAAGAATGGGATTAGTGACGAAACGCATCTTTATCCAGTTATCTGCAGAATCGACAGTCTGCTTGAATTTGTCATTGCGAATAGACCCCGGGACTTTTCCATTCCAAAGGTCTATTACTTTGCTTTGACTGGAAAGACTACCTGTTGTAGCAATCAGGCATATAAATGCCATTATCGTTTGTTTTAAATCTGACACTCTCATTTTTTTATATAGTATTCATTCTTAAGTTACCATTATTTAGTAATCACATCCATTTCGGCATACCCTGCAACATCATCACCAAAGGTATTTTTCAAGGCACTCAACTTAATGTAACGAGCCTGTACCGGTGCAAAAGTTTTGATTTGCATCAAAGGATTGTTTTTTATGTTTGAAAACTCTCCTTCGCTCACCAATTTCCATTCTATATTATCAGCTGAAACAGAGAACTGATAGTTTGATATGATTCCGGAACTCCATTTGTTCTGATCCGGAAGGTATTTGAAGCCGGATACATTGTATTCATTTCCTAAATCAATAACCAGATCAATTGGCAATTTTTTGCCATCTTTTTGATGCCAGACTGTAGATGTGTTCCCATCTAAAATTAAGTATGCCTTTTCGTCGCTTATTCCAACTATTTTCCAATCTTTACGGCAAATGTCAAACTTTTCGAGGCTCACAGGACTGCTTTTACCCGAAGTAGGGTCATAAGCGATGGCCTTTACAATTACTTTTCCTTGAGTAGGAAACGGACCGGTATATTTTGTCGAGTTATGGGTCGGCTCGTATCCATCCAATGTGTAGTAAAAAACAGGCCCTATATCATCTGTTGATATGCTGATTTCTCCTGGTTGATTTCTTGTAATAGAAGGAGCATGCAGGAATACCGGTGCATTATAAATTCCTATATTGGAAATGACAGGGCAACTTTTAGAATCGGTAATATTAAAACGAATAAGTTTAGCCTTGACACTTGGGAAACGAAGGATTCGTTTGTAACCAATGGTAGTTGCTTTCGCTATTTCTTTCCATTTTCCATCTACGAAGGCTTCAACCGTGAAAGCTTTCACACGTTGTCCCAAACGAATGTATTCCTGCACCAGAAAACGGTTGAACAAAGTTGGTTTGCCTAAATCGATGGTCAAAGAGGCTGTCTTCGTATTGTCATCGGTTGCCCAATAGGTGTTTTTCTTTCCATCGACCGCCATTGCTGCGCCAAACTTTTTTGAGTTGCCACGAACATTCGAAGCTTCTGCTATTTTGTTTTCGGCAAGGTTTACAGCAAATGATTCTTTTACGGCTTTTCCAAATTCAATCGCATTTTTTTCATCGGCTTGGTGAATTAAACCGTTTGGCATAATCGGGAAGTTAAGCAACATAGTTCCGTTTCGACCGATAGAGTGAAAGTAAAGATCCATCAATTGAGGAACGGTTTTTACTTTGGTATCTTCGTTCGGATGGTAGAACCACTCCGGACGAATGGAGGTGTTTACTTCAGCCATCACCCAAGCATTCCCGTTTTCCACACCAAATTGTAAATTGTTCCAGGGCACATCGCCCGTTGCGTTCAAGAGACTCCAGTTGGTTTCGCCCACGTAGCCGTCTTCTGTACCTACCCATCGTAGATCGCCACGCTCGCCGCCATCGTTCCAAATTACACACTTGGGTTGCAACTTATGAATCAGGGTATAGGTTTTTTTCCAATCGTAATAAGTTTTCGCATCAATTTTACGGGTTTCGTTTGCTCCACCGTAATATCCATTACCCCCATTGGCTCCATCAAACCACACTTCAAAAATTGGCCCATAGTTAGTAAGCAGTTCGGTGAGCTGATTGCGAAAATAGGTTATATATTCAGGTTTTCCATAATCAGCACTATTTCTGTCCCATGGCGACAAATAGATACCCAATTTCAAACCGTATTCTTTACAAGCGTCAGCCATTTCTCGAACCATATCGCCTTTTCCGTTTTTCCATGGAGCATTTTTTACAGAATAATCAGTGTATTTAGAAGGCCAAATGCAAAAACCGCAGTGGTGTTTTGCAGTAATGATAACACCTTTCAGACCTGCTTCTTTACAAATACGTGCCCACTGGCGGCAATCCGATTTTTCGGGATTAAAAAGTTTAACATCCTCATTACCAAATCCCCACGACTGATCGGTATAGGTATTTAGGGAAAAATGGACAAAAGCATAACTTTCCATTTCCTGTACTCTCATTTGATTCTCGGATGGTGTTGGGCCACATGCTGCAGGAGAATTTACTTGAGCAATGCCAACACTTGTTGATAAAAACGTAAGAATGACTGCGAATAAAAGAATTCTTTTCATTTTGATATATTGTTTATTATAATTACAATTTAATAGATTTAATATTTAGTACAGTTTCTTCCAAATTGGGCGAGGTAACAGTTAGTTTAATATCGCCGCTATCATGAGTACTCTTTATCACGACCAAAGCACGCCCTTTCCATGCTTTTCGTGTATTGCCCAGGTATTGATCGAAATCTTTCAAATCGGCATTATCTACTCCTGCAATTACACCAGGTCCATCAATTTTGAAATTCAAACGATTTGAGGCATTCGGTTGGATTATTCCATTCTTGTCAGTTATTTCAACAGTTATGTATGATAAGTCCTGTCCATTGGCCAGTATTTCTTTTCGATCGGCTTTTAGTTTTATTTTTGTAGCATCACCTGAAGTTTGCAGAATGAATGATTCCATTTCCTTATCATTTTCTACCCCAACAGTTTTAAGTAATCCATGAGAATATGGAATAGAAAAAGTAGCTTTAAACTGCTGCCCGAGGGCAGTTGCCTGTTCACCAATAAGTTTATTATTCAAGTACAACCTGACTTTTTGATATTTTGAATACACTTCAATCTGAACTGTTTTGCCTTCAAAACCCGGCCATGTCCAACTTTCCCATGTTGGCCATACAGACCACCATGTTTCCTTGATTTCCAATGGTTCCGGGGCTGGCTCACGAACAGCCATATAGAGTTTTTCGTTATTATTATACAACATACTTCTGTAATGCGATATGGGTTTTCTCCTACCAATCAAGTCTATATCACCGCAGTAAGCACCATGCCAGGGAAAAAAGTCATGTTCCCAGTGCTCACCGGGCATATCACCTGAATAATACCAACGTCCAATTCCTGACTCACCCAAATAATCCATTGCAGTCCAAACAAAATCTCCGATAACATAATTGTTATCTTCCACCAGTTTCCAATTAGCAAAAGCATCCTTCGGATAAGATTCAGTCTGAACAATTATTCGCGAAGGATCTCTTTGATGATCTTGCGGTGCACTATGCAGGTGATAATTATATCCGGCAACATCATGTACTGCCATAAGCGTATCGAATTTTGACCAATCCTTGCCATTATCCACAATGGCTGAAGTAATCGGACGGTCAGTATCTATTTTCTTTATCGCATTAATAAGCATTTTGGCGGTTTCAATAGCCGAATGATCGCCTCTTTCCGGTATTTCATTACCAATGCTCCACATGAATACAGAAGGATGATTACGGTCACGCAAAACCATTGCTTCTAAATCGCGTTGCCACCACTGGTTGAAATATTTAGAATAATCGTTATTGTTTTTCCCAATTTTCCAGCAATCAAAAGATTCGTCCATTACTAATAATCCTAATTTATCGCAGGCATTCAGAAATGCTTCTGAAGGTGGATTGTGAGAAGTCCTTACTGCATTGAATCCACCGGCTTTAAGTAATTCAACTTTGCGTTCTTCGGCACGGTCAAAAGCGGCAGCGCCAAGACAACCATTATCATGATGCACGCAACCGCCGTTGATTTTCACCGTTTTTCCATTTAGTTGAAATCCGTTTTCTGCAGTAAATTTTATCGTACGGATACCAAAAGCGGTATTTGTGTCGTCAAGCACTTTTTTATCTTTTAATATCTGAATCTGAGCCTGATATAAATATGGAGTTTCAGGTGTCCAAAGCAAAGGATTTGAGATGTTTATAGTTTGAATGATTTCCTTTTCGCTGTTGGCAGTAAGCTCAATTAGCACCAGACTATTTCCAGCACTTTTAGAATCCTTATTCCAAAGAATGGTTTTTACAATAATATGTTGTGCTGATGAAGTTTCATTTTTCACCAATATTTTCACCAGTACGGTTGCCTTTTTAGTAGAAATTACGGAAGTCGTGATGGCTGTACGCCATTGCGCTACATGTACCGGATTGGTTACCATCATCCACACATGTCGATAGATACCGGAACCACTATACCAACGGCTGTTTAACTGCTTTGAATTATCAACCCGAACTGATATGACATTTTCTTTGCCGAAATCCAGATAAGGCGAAAGATTATAACTAAACGATGAATAACCATAGGGATAAATACCCAGCGATTTTCCATTCATAAAAACTTCGGAGTTCATGTAAACGCCTTCGAAATAGATGGCAATATCTTTACCCTTCCATTCATTAGGAGCTTTGAAAGTTTTCCGATACCAGCCTACACCGGCAGGGAAATATCCTCCTGCACCTCCTGTTGGGTTTTTAGGGTTTACTTTTCCTTCAATGCTCCAATCATGCGGTAAATCGAGGCTACGCCAACTCTCATCATTAAATTCCTTAGATTTGGCATCTGCAATATCTCCCAAAAAGAATTTCCAATTAAAGTCGAATAATTGCTTTCTCTCCATGTCATTTTGAGCAAATCCTGAAAAAGAGTTTACAAATAGTATGAATACCAATACTATTTGTTTTGTAAAAAACAATTTTGGGGGTAAATTTAAACTGTCCATTTAGTCATGTTTATAGTTGTTGTTTTTTTATTTTTCATTTTTAAGGAAGTTATTATTTCCCAACATATTCCATTATGAAACCAATGTGATATGGCTTATTCCCCGGATTAGTATATTTTTCCATTGTTTTTGCGCCCCAGGTATCATCACCACCAACCCCGTGAATATTCAAATCAATATTCAGGTTAATAAAATCACGTTTCGGAAGCACGTAATCGTGCCTTGTATTTTCCAAATCATCTTCTGTATAAGGCCATGCCCGAAAATTTAGTGGTTGCAAACCAGTTATCTTAATGGTATTATTATTTTGTGTACTTAAAGAAAACCAGCGAACATCACAGCGATTTGAATTATCTTGTGGCGCCGGATAAGGAACTACGAAATTTGCCAATTCTGAATGATATAAACCAATCAACGAACCTGTTTTCCTGTCGGGGTAATTTTCGTATGGCCCCCGACCATACCAGTCGATGGTATTATAGTTTTCCTGAATACGAACCCTCATACCAAATTTTGGAATTAATGGTATTGTATCGTACAAGGGTGTATATGTTGCTTCAACCTGTAACTTTCCCTCACCGTTTACTTGGTAATTCAGCGTATAGTTGGCGCCAATAGTTGGCAAACTCATTTCATACTTGACGGATACGATATTGTCTTGACTGTTTATAGAAACGTTTTTAACCTCCCTGTTTTCTGCTGCTTTCCTCCATTTGCCCAATTCTCCTGAATAACCACTTTGTTTTTGATTATCATTCGGCGTTTTCCAGAACCAGGGTTCGAGCTCGCCTTTTAGCAATTCTTGCTGATTAACTTTCCAACTGACCAATGAACCATTTTTTGTGTTAAGGGTAAAGGACATCTTTTCCGTTTTTAGTTCAATTTGAGAGGCTGATTTTGTGACAATTACCTTTTTTTCAACAGGCAATACTTTTGTCCATAAAAATGGTTTGATAACAAACTGCTCACGGGCAAAACAAAAACCCTCTTCAGCCCAGAGCGTTGCAGTTTTAAGTTTAGCATAGATATTCAGACATATTTCGGAAGAAGCTGTATCTGCCACTTGCGGTGAAGGCAGCGAAATGTTTGAAGCTGTTCCTGGTAAAATGTTATTGCAACTGAACTTCCCCTTTTGAAATGGTTTGCCATTCGATGTATATTCATATTCAAAATCGAAATTGCGAAGCAACAGGAAATCAAAACGATTTGTAACTCCAATAGTTATGTTTGTATTTTTTAAAAGCTTAAATACAATGGGTTGATATACCTTCTGAACCTCAAAATAGTGAGGATATGGTTTTCTGTCGGAAGAAACCAGACCTTTAATACAGAAATTTCCATCATTTGGATTATCGCCAAAATCGCCACCATAAGCCCAAAACTCATCGTCTTTTAGTTGATAATTATCAGGATTTTCTGTAAGTCTTAGAGGTGAGCCATCCTTTTTCTTTGCTAATCCCTGATCTACCCATTCCCATATGGCAGCACCTGTAAGACTTGAATCCGCATAAATTACATCCCAGTATTCCTGAAGGTTTCCACCCGAATTACCCATCACATGCAAATACTCTCGCATAAATACCGGTTTATCTTTTATTTTTTCACCTAACTTTTTCAAATCGGCAGGATGCAGATAACCATCATCCCAAATAGCTGAAACATCTCGTTGTGTATCGGAATAAATCAATCGGCCTGTATCAAGTTTCCTTATGGTATCGGCCATGGCTATTAAGTTTTGTCCGCTACCACCTTCATTCCCCAACGACCAGAATATAACACAGGCATGGTTTTTATCTCGCTGCACCAACGAAACAGCCCTTTCTACGTGCGACTTTTTCCACGCCGGGTTATCGCCAAGTTCTTTGTTTCCAATACCAAAACCATGTGATTCTTGATTTGCTTCGTCCATTACATAGAAACCAAATTGGTCGCAAAGTTCATAAAACAAAGGGTCGTCCGGATAATGGCAGGTACGTATCATGTTGATATTGGCCTGCTTCATCAGTTCCAGATCGCGAATCATAGTATTCCGGCTCACATGCCTTCCTGTACGCGGATGCTGCTCATGACGGTTCACTCCTTTGAGTTTTACAGCTTTGCCATTAATATAAAACACGTCTCCCCGAACTTCAATTTTACGAACACCAAAATAACATTCAGCCTTGTCAACAATCTCATTCTTATTGTTTTTGAGTTTTAAAATAAGATGATATAAATCCGGCGTTTCGGCAGACCATAGTCTGGGCTGTTTTATCAATGATTTGAGTTCGAGCGATGCTTGCTTTGACTTTTGAACCACCGGAACTTTCCCCGTAAATGAGAGATCAATCCCATCGCCTTGTGCTGAAAAGCCGATAACTTCAGCTTCTACATGCAATCCCTGAGCACTCTGAATTGAGCGATTGTTAATATTGAGGTCTATAGAAATGTTCGCATTACCAAATAAATTGTCCGGCACTGCTTTCACAAAAAAATCGCTGATATACGTTTTGGGGCGAGCTATTAAATCAACGTCCCTGAAAATACCACTTAATCGCCAAACATCCTGATCTTCCAGATAACTGCCATCGCACCAATGATATACTTCAACAGCCAGTTTATTTTCACCTTTATGAACGTAATTGGTGATATCGAACTCGGCAGGTGACATGGAGTTTTCGCTGTACCCAACCTTTTGACCGTTTACCCATACATACATGGCCGAGAGCACGCCCCCAAAGTTTAAGAATATCTGTTTCTGATGCCAGTTTTCAGGAATGGCAAAGGTTGTACAATAACTACCCACCGGATTTCGTTGAAGAAAGCTTGTGAAAGATTTTTCAGGTTCGCTTGTAACTTTTGGTGGATTCCGCTTGAACGGATAGGTAATGTTGGTATAAATAGGAGTTCCAAATCCCTGAAGTTCCCAGTTTCCCGGAACCAGAATGTTGTCCCAATTTTCCGTTGAGAAATTAGCCATATAAAAATCCATCGGTCGCAATTGTGGATCGGCCGACCATTTAAACTTCCAGATGCCGTTAAGTGACTGAATCGTTGGGTTGTTTGCTTTATCGGATGCCAGAAAACTATATGCGTGCGGCTTTTCTTTATTAATGCCATTAACATCGGGATTTTCCCAATCCGGAATACTTTGGGCATACATAAAATTTATTGAAGAAAACAGGATCCCCAATATGAGTTTTTTAACCACATTGTTTAATTTAGACATATTTGTATTGATTATTTTATTCGGTTTTAAGAATAACTTCAAACCCTTTAAGCGTTTCGGAAGTCGCCTTTAATTTAATCATACCAGTTTTCTTATTGGATTGAACCAGAACTAAACAATAACCATTGAAGGCCATGCGTTGACTGGCTTTATCCGGTTCGTGGCTACTCGGATTTCCGTTTCCTGTTCCGATAATCTTGCCCGGTCCTTCAATTGAAAACTTCACCAGATTAGAGGCAATAGGCACAACCCTTCCTTTGGCATCTTTAATCGCAATTCTGATTACAGCAACATCACAACCATCAGCTTTGAGGGTGTTAACATCGCTGTTTAAAGCAACCTGCGAAGGTGCAGAAGTTGTTTCTACGATATCTTTGGATATCAGCTTTCCTCCTATGTAACCCCGCGCTTCAAGCTTTCCGGGTTTATATATCAAAGGCCAAATCAGTTTAGTAAATGGAATTGCTTTTTGCTTTCCTATACTTTTTCCGTTGAGGAGCAACTCTACTTCTTCACAATTAGTGTAACAATGCACTTTGATGCTATCACCCTCTTTCCCAGGCCAGTTCCAATGGGGAAAAATATACACCATCGGCTCATTCGTCCAGGCTGCTTTGTAGGCATAATACCCGTCTTTGGGGAATCCGCATATATCCATAAACCCGAAATGCGAAGTCACACACGGCCATTGGTATGGAGTAGGCTCACCACGATAGTCGAAACCTGTCCATACGAACAATCCACCAAGGTAAGGATATTTGACTATATCCGCCCAGTCTTCACCGGGTAGTGGTCCCCATTCGGGTTGCCATAATCCGAGGTTTGAAACGAAACCTTTTCCCCAGTCGTTCTGATACTCCCCCCGTGTTGAAATGAAACTGGTTGTTTCGGTACAAAACTGGATTCGCTTAGGATTATTTTCATGGTCTACCACATACGCCAATTTTTTATCGCCGTAATTATATCCCACCACATCCAATGCATCGCTATATCCACCTTCGTTCCTGCCATGATTCATGGCTGCAGTTACAGGTCGAGTCGGGTCAATTTTATGAGTGGTAGCAACCAGTGTTTCGAGTATTCTTGTTCCGGTTATTGAACCTTGTATCCACTCTTCGTTCTCCATGCTCCATAGAAATATGGACGGATGATTCCTGTCCCGGTATAACATGGTTGACAAATCTTCTAATCCTTCTTCAGAGCTGGATAACATTCGGTTTTCATCCAGTACAAGCAACCCCATCCTGTCGCACATATCGAGCAATTCGGGAGTAGGAGGATGATGGGAACAACGATACGCATTACTACCCATCTCTTTAAGCAACTTTAATTTGTATTCATTTATTTTGTCGGGAAGGGCAACTCCAATCCCTGCAAAATCCTGATGGTTGCAAGTCCCTTTCACCGGATACAGTTTTCCGTTTAGAAAGAATCCATTGCGATTGAACTCAATTGTCCTTACACCAAAAGTGGTTTCGTACGTATCAATGACATTTCCGTTTTCAGAAACTTGAGTAAAGACTTTATAAAGATTAGGCGTTTCGGGCGACCAAAGCAAAGGTTTTTGAATCGCTCCATTTTGAGCAACCTCTAATGTACTAAATGGTTCAATAGCCAGAGTTGACTTTTTTGAGTCAAGAACAACCCCTTTATTATCGACTATATTAGAGACGAGTGTAAAGTTTTTAGCCACTTTATACTCGTTTTTCAGTGTAGTCTTTATATTTACAGAAGCTTCATTAGATGAAATTGAAGGTGTTGTAACATAAGTACCAAAACGGTCAACATGGAGTCTGTCGGTTTTAGTGAGCCAAACATGCCGGTAAATACCTGCTCCTTCGTACCACCAGCCTTCGTATTCGGTGGCATCAACCTTTACAAGAATAACATTTTTGCCTTCGTTACCATAACGCAAAACATCAGTCAAATCATAATTTGAGGGCGTATAGCCACTTTGGTGATTGCCTAAGAGCTGACCGTTTACCCAAATGGTGCTATTTCTAAAAATTCCATCAAATTCAATGGATATTTTTTCCCCCTTGTCCGTATCAGGTATTTGAAATTCTTTTCTGTAAAAGCCTACTCCACCGGGCAAATATCCGCTAACAGCTGGTGCACTTCCAATTGATTTATCGTTTACAAAAGTTCCCTCCACACACCAATCGTGCGGAAGATTCACTTCCTCCCAGTCTTCTGGTTTGAACGTAGATGCTTTATCGACATCGGTATAAGCAACGACGGCTTCCTTATTTGTTTCGACTTTTACATTGATATCGGTTAAACCGCCATAACCACCGGCTTTTACTGCCCGCTTGATAGCAATGTCACCTTTATGGAATTGCCAGCAAAAATCAAAATTTGCTCTGGTTCTTTTGAATTGAATATTCTGAGCTTCTCCATCGACTATAATGTAAAAAAGAGAGAGTAATAATATTATGATCGTTCTTCGTAGCATACAGTATTTATAAATTAAAATATTAAATTATATATGAACATAATAAAACTAAGTATTATAACTAATTTTTAAGCAATTAATTTATTGTTAATTTCGCTAATTTCAGATTCTTGTCATCAGAACTATTCCCGTAAAAAATTTCATATTCGCCCGGAGTCACCATCATTTTCCGCTGACTCCAATCGAAAAACTCAAATGAAGAAGGTGTCAATTCTATTGCTACTTGTTTGATTTTACCTGCCTGTATCTCAACACGTTTATATCCTCGCAGTGTTTTTAAAGGACCTTCAATGTCGTTTACTTTCTTAACATAAACCTGAACAACCTCAGCACCATCGCGCTTCCCGACATTACTCACCGGAACTGTTAAATGAATTTTTTCATCGATTCCAAATGCTGTTTTACTAAACCGGGCATCTCCAATCTTGAAAGTCGTGTAACTCAACCCATGACCAAATGAAAAAAGTGCATCGTTCATGAAACGGTATGTCCGGCCTTTCATCGAATAATCTTCAAAATCACCCAACTGGTCGGAATTTTTGTAAAATGTAACAGGCAATTTGCCAGAAGGGTTATAGTCTCCAAACAACACATCGGCAATAGCCTGACCGCCAGATTGTCCGCCATACCAGGCTTGAAGGATGGCATCGCAACTTTCTGTTTCAGGTGTAAAAGCAATAGCAGAACCTGAACAATTGACAAACACAATTTTTTTACCTGCTTTTTTCAACGCCTGTAAACATTTGCGCTGAGATTCAGGAAGTTCTATATTGGTTCGGTCGCCACCTTTAAAGCCGTGAAATTCTACCGGCATTTCCTCACCTTCTAATTTGGGCGAAATTCCACCTACAAAAATCACTTCATCTATACCTTTCAGTTTGTTTATCAATTCATTGTAATTAACCGGTATCTCCCGGCCAATATTCAATTTAAGACTGGCATCCATCCCATCGTAAATAGCTACATATTTAATCTTAATTTTGTATTCTTTCCCTTTTTCAACCTTATAAGGAAGCCTGATTGGTGCTAATTGCCATAAATCTTTTGCAAACAATGTGTCATTATTTACAATCACTTCACATTTTCCGCCAAATTCCAATCTTAAAACTATTTCCTCCGATTCGTTGGCACGATACACTGTTTCGAATTTTCCTGAAAAATTTTTAAGATTTACTCCACGACTAAACTGGTTTTGACCCGCGGTAGTTAATTGCATAGGACTTACAATTTGCTCGTTTGTCACGGCATCTCCCTTAAACTCTTTGTTGTTCCAATATGTAGCCTTCAGCCCTACTTTTCCATCAAATGAACAATTCTCGAAAAGACTTTTGGTAATCATGTCTTCGATCAAATCGCAACCTTTATCGTAAATTATTTTATTTTCAGGAAGCTTTGTTTTAACGCCCTCCAAAATAGTAGTGATACTTGATGGAAAACCGTTGTAGTTGCCCAATAACATAGGTTCATCATCAGCATTTGGTCCTATTACGGCAATTTTTTTTGCTGATTTTGACAATGGCAGGATATTATTTTTATTTTGTAAAAGGGTCATCGACTCCTGAGCCATTTTAAGGGCTAATGCCTTATGTTCTTTGGAATCAACAACCGACATTGGAATTTTTGACCACGACACCAATGAATCATTATCCATTTCGCCTAAATCGAAACGACCAACCAAAACGCGTTGTAAATGTTTATTTATTTCATCTTCACTGGCTAATCCCTTTTCTATGGCTTGAGGCAACTTATTGAACGCATAACCCCAGCCACACTCAACATCGGTACCTGCCAATACAGCTTTGGCAGCAGCGTGTGTAGCATCAGATGACACTTTGTGGGTTGTATAAAAATCGGAAATGGCTCCACAATCGGAAACAACTAAGTATTTGAAACCCCAGTCGTTGCGAAGGATTTCTTGCAACAAGTTTGTACTTCCGCAACAAGGTTCATCATCCAACCGCTGATAGGCACACATTACTTCGCGAACATCACCCTGTTGAACCAGTGATTTGAAAGCCGGCAGATAGGTTTCCCATAAATCGCGTGGGTTCACATTATTGAGGTTGAGTGAATGCCGACTCCATTCCGGCCCCGAGTGAACGGCAAAATGCTTGGCACAGGCCAGAAGTTTTTTATATTTGGAATCTGTAGGTCCCTGAAGACCATTTACAACAGAAAGACCGATTCGGGTGGTCAGGTAAGGATCTTCTCCGTATGTTTCCTGTCCCCGTCCCCATCGAGGATCCCTGAATATGTTTATGTTTGGAGTCCACACAGACAAGCTCATAAATTTGCTGTTTTCTTTACCATTTCGTATAGCATCATGGTATTTAGCACGGAATTCATCCGAAACAGCAGTAAAAACATCGAAAACCAGCTTATCGTCAAACGAAGCGGCCATACCAATGGATTGAGGAAAAACAGAAACATTGGATCCATATCTGATGCCATGTAATCCTTCGCTCCACCAGTTGAATTTCTTTATGCCCAAATGCGGTATTGCCTCCGACTCATCGCACATCAAGCTAGCCTTTTCTTTTACTGTCAAACGGGAAATCAAATCCTTTGCACGATCACCCGAACTTAACATTGAATTTTGGAAAGGATATTGTTGTGCAAAAATTGTTATTACAGCAAAAGAATATATTAAAACAAATGTGTATCTTTTCATTTGTGTTTTTTTCGGGTTTTTATTTTATGGTTACTTAAAAACGTATGGCATTATTCGTTCTCATAATCCTTTACGAACTTTACTGCAAAAAAACTAAATTTATTTTACATATATAGGCTGTTATGTATCACATATACTCCCGAAATACAATTTGTGACAGTTTTAAGATTTTTGTGTTCATAATATTCAAGCACAGTCAGGTCTTCGTTAGTTGACATTACTGGTGTCCATACATTCAGGTACAGGTTTTCTTCTTTTTTTATGATGGAGTATTTCTACCTTGAATCGGACCTAAACCATTTTTGTGCTTTACAACATTCTTTTCCATTTCTGAACAGACTGAGGTCGATATCAACGCAAATTACCAGCAGACGATGCGGCTAACGGTTTCTTTCTGTAATAAGCCAATTTGTCTTCGAACTTACCATGTAACAATACTTCTCCAACTTTCATCGATATAAGTTGTTACGTTAAAAAAATAATTTTTGAAATACTACAAATATAACAAAAATAAAAATAATTCTTCCATATCTTTTCAACATAAGTGATTGGAACAATATAATGTCGTATTTATTAAACAACAAGAAATTATTATTCTTATATGTATGTAATTCTATAAAATTCAGGTTCTTTATTCCATTCATTTCAAACATGCATTCACTACGCATTCACTACTCATTCAATTAACCTTTACAAAAGATAAGGAAATGTTATGCTTGTTTTACGGTCCTATTGCGGAGATATTGCGCTCTAATATTACACCGTATCATCACCGTAATATCACCGTATCATCACCGTAATATCACCGTAATATCTTAAAATGCGTAGTGAATGCGTAGTGAATGCGTAGTGAATGCGTAGTGAATGTTTAATGAAAATATATTGGGTAAAATTGTCAGATTTCTGATTGACAGTAAAGAATTAAGGACTTAAAAATTCCGGTTCCAAAATGGAGTAGTGTTTGAATAGCTTTAAAATAAAACGTCATTAACCTTTTGCACTATTTTCCTCTCCCGTTTACAATCTGGAAAGGAAGAGTGCAAAGAAAGAGAAAGTGTTTTGAGAATAATAAAATAATCCATTATATTGTTCCCACTACTTATCAATCAATTTATTGCACACATGAAAAAATCTGGAAAATTAACAGAAGTTGAAAACCTCTATCAAAATGAGTTTCCAATACTTTCAAATTATTCTTCAATTTAAAAATATCCTTTTATTTCAAATGATAGTAATTTTATGGGTTGGGATTAAAAAAAAGCAGGTGAATGGATAAATCTATCCACTCACCTGCTTCTTAATATTATTCTTACTCTTTAATTAACTTACCAATTTTGGTAGCATTACCTATTTGAGCTTTTACGATATAAGTTCCTTGTGACAAAGAACTAACATCAACTTTTTCTGAATTTAAAGCTTCTTTTACAATGCGTCCATTCAAATCCAATATAGTCACTTTTTGTGCATTCTTGGTCAAAATATAGTTGGTTGCAGGATTTGGATAGACAGAGAAAACATTCTTCAATTCACTGGACAAAGATGAAAGAATGTTATGAACTTTACCTGAGATTTTTACATTATCATAAATCAAGCCATCTGACGCAGGCTGAGAAAATCTCAAACTAATTTTGCTTACATTACTTATGGAATTTCCAGTTGCATCTTTCAAAAAGAGAACGAAAGTCTTCCAAGTCCATGACCACGATTGAGAAGATGTAGCGATACTCACCCAATCTCCACTACCGACCTTTACGTCAATAATGGGTTTTGCAGCTTCATCATGTGTATCATAAGAAAGCTTTAAGCTATCAAAACCTGCAACATTTATATCGGGAATAATAACAGCAGCATTAGTTGAAGTAATTTTCAGAATATGACCATTATCACCCCACCACTGTTCTAAATTTATAGTTGCATCACCAGTAGTTTGTAAGTCTACACCGCCAAACCATTTTCCGACTTGTGTACTTGGTGCTCCAGCCCAATTTCCGTATTGACTCCATGAAGCAAAGAAAGTTTCATTATATATGGTTAGAAAAGAGGAAGTGTTTTTCTTGAATACCAGATTATCATAATATACGATATTATCATTAGCTGTTGCAGAAGGTGCATCATTTCTGTTAAAACCAACCATCACTCGGGCAATTTTTTTGGTAAAGGATATATTACGTGTAACTTTAGTCCAAACGCCTGAAGTGGTAATAGCAGGTGATTCAAACCAATCTAATTGATTTCCATCGGCATCGAAACAAGCGATTTGTACTTTACCGGTAGTAGAAAAGGGTGAATAGACCATCATCTCGATAGAATTATAAACACGTGGGTCGATATCTACGGTGATGCTCGCATCGTTGTATTGACCGGTATGGGTCAATTGGCCAACATTAGCAGAAGCATTTATACCATCCGTTTTAGGATTTGCGATTGTTACGACAGGGTCTGAACCAGTGAAAGTTGGAGTAACTCCATCGAAATCAAAGACTGTAATGTTCTGAGCATTAGCTACACTTAGCATACAGAATAAGCCAAACAAGAAAGTAGTAATTTTTTTCATAAATTTTTTTTTAAAAGTTATTATTTATTGATTAAAGAAAAACAGGCAAGCAGCAAGAATTTACGACTTGCCTGTAAAATTAAATTCAATTTTTATGAATAAATGCCCTAATCAAGGAACTCAAACAATTTTAAAAATGAAAAACAATATCATCGTCAGGAGTTCCTATTTTGAGTATTGCATTTACTCAATTATAAACGAATTAGTGTTTTAGTGCTGATGGAATTATTTACTATTTTTCAATAAAGGCATCAAAAAAGCATCCTGTTTTATTTTACTTGTTTGATAGCCTATCTTATTTTAATAACCAGCTCCTACTCGTAACGAATCTAACTGCTGATGATTATCTATTGTTACGGTTTGTCTGTTAATTACACCAGCCCACAGAAACGTCGAGATTCCATTGACACGTGCATCACGTACTATTTCTGCAAAGAAATGTGCGGTTGAATTTAAGGATAAAATTGAATCTGCTGGGGTTGGACAATGACTGGCATGGTATTCTACACCAAACTCGCCAATTAGCACAGGGATATTTTTATCCACAAAAGATTTCTTAGCCCATTTCATGTTGGACTGTACATAGCTTTCTTCAGCACTTGCATTTGAGTTATGTGTCAGGTCGTCAGTAGAGTGAAATTTAGCACCCCAATAACGCCACTCTGGACCCCAGCTGGCATCACCACCTAATATACAAAAATTAGCAGGAGCATACCAGTGAAATTCAAGTATCAATTTATCAGGAACCTTATCTACAGGCATACCGGGTATTGCATCTGGAGCAAAATAATTAGCTAAATCCAGCGATGTGTTTGGTGCTTGAATGACTAACGTACGATAGGCATTTTTACCTCCGGTAGAACGAACTGCATCGATAAATATTTGGTGTAAATCGTGTAAAACTATACTTGATGGCAAATCATTAGCATTCGGTTCGTTGTAACTTGCAAACATTACATGCTCATCAAAATCACGTAGTTTGGTAGCCACCTGCTCCCATATAGCTTTGTGGATTGCTTTTGCACTATCTAATTTTTCACCTGTCAAGTGAAAATCATCATTGCCATCATGGTGGCGGTTTATCTCCACATACATACCATCATTCACACAATACTGAACCACTTCTTTTATCCTGTTTAACCATGCATCGTCAATTTTACCTGTTTTTTTGTCAACATGCCCTTGCGCCCAGTAACCGCAAGGAATTCTTATTGCGTTAAATCCTGCTTTTTTTAGCGTATCAATCAACGATTGCGTAATAGCAGGATTTCCCCAACCTGTTTCTCCACCGGGTGCTTCCATGGTGTTCCAGATATTCATTCCCATTTTAATTTTGGAATTTATTTGCATAGCGGTACTGCCCATTCCGGTAGCATCAGGTGCGACTGGAGACGTATTGTACGATGCAAATATTACCGGCGCTTGAAGAACTGTAATCCGCCGGGCTTGACCATTCGGTGAGATAACTTTTAACAACACTGAACGGCTCAGGCGTGAGGAATTAGCTGCTGCTATTAAATGAATAGTATCATTACCTGCTACGCCGGATATCTGGCTCAATTTCAGCCACTTTAAACCTGTTGTATCAACACTCCATGCGCCATTACAAGTAAATGTCAGCGCTACAGATCCACCTTCAGACGGTATATCCTTGGTCATATTCGTAAGCGTAAGTTGCGGAGTCGGTTCTGTAGTACTACAGGAAACGACTGCTAAGCTTGCAATAAGCAACATTGAAATTAAATAAATATTATTGCGTTTCATTTTGTTTATTTTATTGATTGATATAAAAATTGTTGGTTATAAAACCTGTGGTATGCTCCAATTTACGTGGAACATCCACAGGTTTTTCCATTTCTATTATTTTATTTTTACGACTCTTAGATTATCAAATGCAGCATAAAATCCAGTTGCTGTTGCCGAAGTACCAGGATTATGTATATACACTGTGCAGTTACTTTTTCCGGAAGTACCCAATAAATCTGCAAATTTTGTCATGGAAAGGCCTCTGCCATCGCCTAAAGTAGCATCTTTTGCACGGAACTCAGTAAAAGGAACGGTTACAGTTATCCAACCTTTTGTGGTATAAGCTGCCGTAGTAGTGGCAGATTTTTGCCATGGTTCCCAGCGAAAGATATAAGTTTGGTCGCTGCTCATTATATCTATTGCACCGCCATTCCATTGATTGGGGATACTCACTTCAAATTTAACGGCATAGTTCGCAATAGGATCATTGATATTGGCCGTTGGCACCCATTGTGCTGGGTTCAGCAATAGTGTATAATTAGACCAGGTATTTCCTTCGGAAGGAGCCAAAACATTTGTTTTTAACACAAAATAATGTGTTAAATTTCCCGGAAAATCAGGATTGTAGGGAGGCCATCCGGAGGTAGGGTTGCCACTTGTCAGAGCTGCTCCACCCCACCATTGCCAATTATCACCATTTTCACAAGTTGTTAAAGATCCCATACCTTTTACATCGTTTACATTATATACGGTGGTAACTGTACCAAAAGCCGTTACAATAGATAATGGTCCGGTTTGTACTGGCGTTGGCAAAACAAAACCAATAGATTTTCCATTACCGGATAATTTGTACGAGGAAATATCTGCACCGCCGAAAGAAACTGATTGAATACTTTTAAGGTAAGTACCATAAACATAAACCGAATCACCCACGCTGGCATTTTCGTTAGAAATGCCGGTAATAGTAGGCAATGCTACAATTGGATAATTTGCCGTACCGGTCCTTGTTTTTAGTAATACATTTCCGGATGTTGGTGCAGGAGATGGCATTACAAAACCTATAGAAGTTCCGTATACACTTGGTTTAAAAGAGGTTATTGTTGCTCCTCCGTAAGAAAAGCTTTGAACCAAAACCAAGTTTGAACCATAAACATAAACCGAATCGCCCGGATTTGCAAACACATCGGATATAGCACTAATAATGGGTTTCGGAGGTCCTAATTTAAAAGAAAACGTTGTTGAACCTGTAGCTGTCACATACTCTAAAGTATATAGTTTGGTAGTATCAATTGTGGAAAATATGATCTCAGGTATTGGCACCACAGCACTGTTCGGAGCAAATAAAGCTTTATTGAACGTAGCAGCTACACCATCGAATTTTATACTAAGCGCATTTTGAAGGTTTTGCCCGGTAATAGCCACATATTTGCCTGTTCCTCCTGACCAGATAGGATCAGTTTTAGGATTACCAACACTCATAAGAGTATCCATAGGTGATGCATTATACATTCTTACGCTTTGAATTACCGGGGATCCTATATCCTCACTTTTACACGATGCAAACAGAATACAAATAGCTGTAAAGCAAGTTATTAGTAAAATGTGAGTATATTTATTTAATATTTTTTTCATGATTATAATTTTTATTTATTTAAAATATGGTACAGCCGGATCGGCCAATTTTGGATTCGCTGTTAACTCGGTAGCCGGTATTTGTAATGTAAATGAGTTAATTGTTGCCGGAATAACATCCGCGATAGTCCCTACAGCAGGTGTAGCAACCTTAGTTGTAGCATCATACGTAAAATAACGTCGATCCTGATTATTCAGGATATTCAATGCTTTAGTTGGATTACAATATGAAAGCCTTACCAGGTCCATCCAATATTGCCCTTCGTAAGCTAATTCAATACGTCTTTCCTGAAGAATAATATCAATATCTAAGCTTGGAACCGGATCGACACCTGCTCTTTTGCGTACTTTGTTAAAGTAAAGTAATGCATCAGCATCGGTAGTGGTAGCATTATTTCCCAAAATAGCTTCGGCATAAATTAAATACACATCGGCTAAACGAAGAATGGCATTATGTTCAGGCGATGACGTCCAGGTCATAAGAGGCGAACTGTTATCTTTGTCATTACCAATAATATGTTTCTTCATACATACACCAGTAGCCTTATAACCGCCTCCGGCAGCATTTAATTCGGGGTAGTAATCTCCTGTAAGCATCACAGTAGCTTTACGTCTTATTGAATCTTGAGGTGTATACCCCACATAAAAGTCGTAGAGAGGATTTATAGAAGACCATGCTCCGGTTTTTTTTGGCATAAGATCCCCGGATGGTGCAAGGTTATTCAACATATTACCTAAGTTATAATCGGCAGGTGCTGTCCATTGCAAAGAAAATAAATCTTCGGGAACATCGTTAAATTGCACCCTGAATAAATCATAATAACTTGAGTATAATTCTATCCCACTATTTTTACATACATTGCCTGCATATAGCTTAGCACTATCCAGGTATGCTTGATTGCGAGATCCGCCTGCTTGTTCTAAATTTGCCAAAGTTAAATATACTTTGCCCAACATACCTTGTGCTGACCATGTAGTTACTCTTCCGGCTATATCTTTAACAGGAAGGTTTTTTGCTGCAAAAGTAAGGTCATTCGTTACAAATTTGTATACATCCTTCACAATTATGCGATTAAGCAATGGGTTCTCGATCAACTTACTGTTATCCTCAACAATAGGCACAGCCCCCCATTGTATCGCCAAATAAAAATAGGCTACACCCCTAATAAACTTCGCTTCGGCAATGGCAGCATTTTTATCTGTTGGTGCAACCGTTGCAGGGGCATTTTGCTGTATGCCAAGAATTGTATTGTTGCATTGACCAATAACATTATATAAGCCTACCCATGCACTATTCGCAATACCGTTTGAAGCTGAAAGACTATGTGCGAAAAGTTGAATTTGATCAATACCCTGATATTGACCAGTGGTACCATTTCCTGATAATACATCACCAAGGTTTAATAATGCACCGTTATTCCATTGTCCCCAAACAGGTCCATAAAGGTTGGAAGTAGCCAGTCTCATTTCTTCAGCAGTTTGATAAAAATTATTGGCACTTATCTGGGATTGGGACGGGCGATCCAAAAAACCCTTATCACATCCGGCTAGAGCCACAAGCAATAGCAAAGGGATGATTATTTTATTGATTGATTTCATAATAATTAATAGTTTTATTTTGTTATAATTTTACATTTAAACCAACAGTATATACTCTTGATTGAGGATAATTACCATTATCATAACCGGCCTGAAGCGGATTCCATGAACCTATTTCAGGATCCATGCCGGTATATTTTGTTATTATAAATGCATTTGCAACATTAACATAGACTCTGAGTGAATTTATCTTTATTTTTGCCAATAACTTTGCAGGGAATGTATAGCCTAATGCGATGGTTTTACAGCGAATAAATGAACCATCTTCCAATGATAAATTGCTGAAACGGTCATTTTCATTGGTATTGTCATTTCTTAGGCTTATAACAGTGGTATTGGGGTTGGTAACATATACATTGTTTACATTTGTAGCATCTCCACTAGGATTTATCAAAGCAGTACGTGCATAGTTTAATGCTCCTGAAAAATAGTTGGTATTATTTAAAGGGTTATTATGCGTATCTGCCAATTGATTATACACTTTGTTGCCAACACTTCCTGCAAAGAAGATATTGAAATCAAAGTTCTTATAGGTAACTGAGTTATTGAATCCAAATTGGAATGCCGGATAAGGAGAACCTATGAAAGTTTGGTCTCTTGTATCTATGATACCATCGCCATTTAAATCTTTGTACATACGGTCTCCATACCAGATACCACCACCTGATTTTGAAATTGGACGAGGATTTCCGCTTTGGTCAGCCGGCAAGGCGTGTGTTTTAAAATCGTTGGCAGTTGCAAATACGCCTTCACAAACATAGCCATAAAATTCTCCAATAGGTTGGCCTACTACGGTTCTTGAATTACCTGAAGTAAGGCTGGCATCTTTGCCACCAGAACCCAAACTCAATACTTTATTATCATTATGCGATATGGTAATATCTGTATTCCATGTAAAATTCTTAGTAACGATATTACGGGTTCCTATTCTAAAATCAAATCCTTTATTACTGATGGAACCAACATTTACATAAGGTGACTTCATCGCGCCCGGTGACCAACTTGTAGTTGTACCGGAATACTCTGGAAAAGGCTCTTGTAATAATAGACCATCTGTAAAACGGTCATAATAATCGATAGAAAAATTAATTCTCCAGTTTAGCAAAGCTCCATCCAATCCAACATTAGCAGCTCTGGTTTTTTCCCATTGTACACGGGGATTGGCCAAATTAGCCTGGTACTGACCAATACCTGATAAGCCATTTGCAACGGTTGAAAGCTGGGATATATAAGTGTTCCCGGGGATACCCTGATTATTGGTTAAGCCATAGCTAAGGCGCATCTTTAAGTCATCAATAGCTGTTGCTTTTCCCAAAAACTTTTCATTCTTTATTTTCCACGCAAATGCACCGGAACTTGTAAGTGCCCATCTTATGTCTGATGGAAAATTTGAAGAACCATCATCGCGCACATTAACCGTAAATAGGTATTTATCTATAAGGTTAAAATTGACACGTCCAAGATAGGATTCAGACGAACCATCGCCTGTATTTCCACTATTTGTCGCAGTAGTGGGATCACCGCTGGAAACAGATTGCACATTATTAGAAGCGAAAGTCGACCGTGATGCGGACACTCCCGCATTAGTATTTAATTGAGCCTCGTGACCGGCTACAACATTAAGGCTACTTTTGCCAAATCCATGGTTATACGTAAAATAATTTCGTACTACAGTAGTAATGTCTTGATTATAACTATACGATGAAGAAGTCGGGTTAGGGGTAGTATATTTCCCAAAAGTAGTTTGAGGCTGAAACGAATTATTTGTTGAAAAATTATAATTCCCGGAAACCTCATTTCTCAGTATTAAATCTTTGGTAAATTGCACCTCGGCATACACGTTACCAAGAATCTGATATTTATGGTTTGTATTTGTATTAATTTGAGCCATAGCAACCGGGTTTGCCGGAGCTGTCACCCATCCGGAATTATTGGAAACACCTCCCCAGGTTCCATCACTGTTTTTTACCGGAACATCGGATGTTAATTCTAAAGAACTTTTAATAACACCTGAATTAGTGGTATTTACATTTTCAATAACATTTGCCAATTGAAGGCTGGTTCCTATTTTTAGCCAATTCGTTGTCTTATTATCCAAATTTAAGCGTACGGAATATCGTTTAAAATCTGAGCCGGTAGCAATACCTTGTTGGTCCTAATAGCCAACTGAAAACATATATTGAGTTGCCTTATCGCCACCACTTATGGTCAGCGAATGATTGGTCTGAGGTGAAGTGCGGAACAATTCGTTTTGCCAATTGGTACCGGTACCTAAATATTTAGGATTGGCAAACTCCGGTCTGACATCAAAACCCCAATTTGTAGACCTGTCGTTTATTATTGTTGCATACTGCTGTAAATTTAATGTATTAAGCTTTTTGGGTATCTGCTGATAGCCTATATAGCCTTCATAAGTTATTTGAGGAGCAGATACACTACCTCTTTTGGTAGTAATTACAATAACACCATTGGTTGCCTGCGAACCATAAATGGCAGTGGCAGAAGCATCTTTTAATACATCAATTGATTCTATTTCAGAAGGATTGATCGCATTTAGCGGATTAGTACCAGTAATGTGGGTAGGGTCAGGGTCAGGGTTAGAGGGATTAGGAATAATAACACCATCAATAACATAAAGTGGCGCATTGGTACTACTTATAGAAGATATACCATGTATCTGAATCGATACACCACCACCGGGTTGACCCGAAACTTGTTGCACCACAACACCTGCAACTTTTCCCTGCAAGGCCTGGTCGAAAGTAGCCGGTTGGGTTTTGAGAAGGTCTTTGCCAGTTATGGATGATATAGATCCCGTAACGTCTTTTCTTTTCTGAGTCCCATAACCAATTACCACCACTTCGTCCAGCGATTTTTCACTTTCTTTTAAACGAATAGTTAAATTGATGTCATTTACTTTTACATCCTGGGGTGTGTAGCCGATATAACTAACTCTAAGCGTTTGGCCGATTTTTGCCTTGATAGTAAAACTACCATTTAAGTCGGTAATGGTGCCTTGCGGTGAACCTTTCACCACAATGTTAACGCCAATAAGTGGCTCGCCATTTGATTCGTCAAATACATTACCGGTAATTTTACCTTCGGAATTTTGCGACCATACCTGTCCAAACGAACATAGCATCATCGCGAGGATTGCATACTTGTACAAAAAGTTTTTTATTACCTTTTGAACACATCGAATCACGTGATTTTCATTCATAATTCATTTTTTAATTTAAAGTTAATAATTGTCTGTTTTTAATTTGAAGCTTACTATTTTGTCAACTCATTAATTTAATTTATCATTTAATCATTATATTGAGAAATGTTTTACTATAATAAAATATATTATTTTATCTGTTGTTGTTTTTAAGGTTGTATCTTTTCTTTATCTTTAAACAAAAGTATCCGGGGTAAAAGTATCGTAAGTTTCATTATAACATGGGTTTGTTTTGTATCAGATTATAGCTAAATATGTTGCAATTGTGCATTTAAGTATGACACATGCTCATGATTTTTTTATTTAGGTATTTATTACTCCTCACAATTCGAGTTATTTATTCTAAATACGTTAAATTATTTTAATGATTATCCATAAAACATTCTAATCTGTTTTTTTGAGTCAAAATCACAACATAATGAAATTTAAACTGGTCTTGACTTTCCCTTTTTGTTACATTTGCTTTCAATTTCCACCATCCGGCGTATCATTTTTGATTAGAATCACCAACAAAATTCCATGAATTTTTATTGTATTCCTTATTTAATTTGAAATATTACAAAGTAGGATATCTGAATCATACCCTAAGTATTTCAAAGGAAATTAAACGAATTTTCATACATTAAAATCAGTATACATATTGTGATCTTCTATGGTATGCCATCACTCTTTATCCGAAGAATTATTAATCGAATTAATTCTTCGGATGCTAAGGAGCTTTGACAACCAGGTTTGAAACGGACTATTTCATTTTCGTCACAAACCCTTTAATTCCAAAAGTCAATTAGTTGGATATGAAAAATCTTTTGGTCGAAGTAAAATGGCTGTTTTTTACAGATAATAAATAAAATCCTCCCGAGAGAGATGAAACGTTAATTGTGACAGGCGATGATCCATCATAAGCTTTTTCCAAAGATTGCATTTTCCGTCCGCTTTGGTCATAAATAATAACTTCCGTTGATTCAGCAACGTTCGAACGAATACTGACATCAAGCTTATCCGTAGCCGGATTAGGGTAAACCTTTATTTCATCTTTTTGGATATTAATATCCTGAACTCCGTTTGGTGTTGCTTTCAATATAACTGCCGTAGTTGAAAGTGAAGGGACAGAAATGGTAAAAGAGTTGGAATTTACGGTAACCGAATTTAACTTCAACGCATTGTTGGTGTGTGATACAAAAGTTTCAGTTGTTGGCAACGATGACAACTTTAGCGTTGAGTAGCTTCCATCATTTACTGAAAACCCATTTAGATTTACGGTAACATTACGTGCGGAACTCATGTCTCGATTTACAATAATTACTGTCATCGAATCGGCTGCTTCGTTTACTGTGGTATAAGCAGAAACAGTATTCTCAATTGAGGAAGTGCTGGAAACACTATAACCTTTTGCATAGCGACTGAAAAGATGTAATGTTTCCCACATCCCATTGAACCAAGTCCATGGGGTAAAAAGTTCAACTCCATTATTGGCAAAAGTTCCAAGATGCGAAGCATATACTACTGAAGTAACATTGGGATTTGACTCTGATGATGCAGGACTCCATTCACTAACTGAACAGGTAATTCCACTTTCAATTCCAAAATATTGTGTCAACCAATCATTTATGCGTTTAAATATATATTCTTTATTCAAACTGGTATCCCAACCACCGTTAACAGTAAATAGACCATTAGCACCTGCATATGTATAATTTGTATCATAATACATTCTGTGCAATTGCAATGCATCGACATCTCCGTTTTGTGCCCAGGGATAATTATGAAGATCAACGACATCAAGAACTCTAATTCCGGAAGTTTTTTCTTCATCAGCACATCGTTTGATAAAATACTCCAGCCAGCAATAATATTTTCCGTTTATTGTTATTCCAGTATTTCCCCACTTATACCATTGCCATTCACTGGTTGCAACAGGACCACATATTTTAATCCCGGGAAACAAGGCGCGGGCTTTTTTAGCTACCGCTATAAAATTATCCATAAATGCAGAACCAGATATCAAGGTCTTCATCACATCATCATGGGTTCCATCCCAACAATCCGGCTCATTATCCATATTCCAGTATAGAAGTGAATTTTTATTCAAACCAAGACCACCTGTCCCAAACCAGTGATGTAGTATTGCTACAGTAGAATCGGCAGGCCATACTTGTGTATAAAGATTACTATCTCCTTCTTTCAATGCTTTATTACCTTGTGTAGCATCAGTAGTATTAGCTATACCTCCGCCAGCCAGATTCTGGCCAACGCCAAACCAATATTGTGACTGATTATAACCCCAATCGTTGAAATTATAATTTGTACTCGAAGCTACCCTTCCAATTAGCTGAAAAGCATACATCTGCTGCATATAAGGATAAGTCGTAGAAATATCTTTCGCCGATTTATCCCAATCATTACCATATACGTTGTTATACCAGTCGGGATGACTTGATATTTTTTTTCTCCAGTTGTATTTAGTTGCATTATTACCTCCATTCATTCGGGCAAATCTCAAACCGGCATCTCTATAAAATTGTGCAGGCTTGTCAAAGGTGTTGTTACGTCCATAGATATAGGACGATACTGCTTTTTTACCAACAGTAGCATTTACCGTGATTGTAACATCCTGTGCTAAAACAACATTTATACCTGAACCAATCAGGAATGCAATTAATAAATAGTTTTTAAATGAGAAAGTTTTCATAAGTACATATTTAGTAGATTATTGATTACCCGGCAAATAAGTAAATTTATCAAAATCAGCAATACCTTTTGAATGTGTATTTATGGAAGTCATAAAAAGTCCCAAATAAATTCCTGTAAATCCTCCTGCGGTTTCTGTACTTAAATAGCGCACATCCATTTTATGAAGCTTATTAAAAATGATGCCATCTGTTGAATAGGCAAACGAGTAGAAATCAGCATCTCCTTTAATTTGTAAGTATATTTTTCTCTTAGGTATAATGATTTCGGCAGCTAAATAAGTCAACTCACCCAGTCGATACCTTAGAACTAATAAACGACTACCTTTGGAACCTTGTTTTATAAATAAATCATAATGGGATTTATTGTTCATAAAAACTGTCAACCCTGATTCATCACCATTTAGCACTTCTAATAAATCAATGGATGTAGTAGCTTCAAAATTTATATGTTCTTGCCTTCGACCAATAAATGTGGGAGAATCGATATCGTCTAACTTTATCAGAGATGTTTTTAAACGGAGATGACCAGGGTTTTCTGTTAAGGAATAATTGTTTATACTTGGGTTTCTGAGAAAATTCCATTCAAAACCCAATATTTTTTCATTAAAGTCCGTAGCGATTGAAACTTCCTTTACAGGTTTAATTGGTAATGTGGGCACATTCATATTTATATCTATAGTTCCGTTACCATTGACAACCGGCCATGCATTTGTATCCCATTTTACAGGTGTCAGAAACGTTTCCCGACCCATCAGGTGATGCTGGCCGGTTTGTGGGCGAAATGCCAAACACACCATCCACCAGGAGTTATCTTCGGCCTGAATCAAATCAGCATGACCGGTACCTTGTATGGGATTCGATTGTGCATTCACATTTGAGTGAGTCAATATCGGATTTGCCGGATTTGATACATAAGGTCCATCAATGTTTTTACTTCTTGCGATTGTCACTTTGTGACCATATTCAGTACCACCCTCTGATATCATCAGGTAATACCAACCGTCTTTTTTATAAATATGCGGTGCTTCCGGATATCGACCACCGGTACCTGTCCAAATTGCTTTGTTAGTTGTTAGTTGTTGACCTGTTAAAGGATTTATCTCAGACAAATAAATAGTGTTATTGGGATTAACGGTCAAATAACATTTGTCATCTTCAAAGAAAAGGGACGGATCAATTCCGGATTGTTGAAGCCATACAGGTTCAGACCATTCTCCGGTAGGATCTTTGGTGTGTACAATAAAGTTGCCTCTGGAAATATTTGTTGTAATCATATAAAATATTCCCTTGTTATAACGTATGGTAGGAGCGTAAATTCCTCCCGACACACTGCATTTTTCGAGTGGCAATTGCGAGGGTCTGGTCAGACAGTGTCCAATTTGTTCCCAATGAATTAAATCTTTGCTATGGAAAAGAGGAACACCGGGAAAGTATTCAAAGCTACTGGTTACTAAATAATAATCTTCCCCTGCTTTGCAAATACTGGGATCAGGATGAAAACCTGAAATAACGGGATTTTTATATCCATTGAAATTACTTGCAAAACAAGTTGATGTGATGAATAGAAAAACAAAAAGGGAGTTTTTTACAGTCATTTGTACTATGATATTTAATGTTTATCTTAATTCTAAAATAAATGCAATATCAATATCTCAAATGTACTGCACATTTTTATAACTTCATTTATTCGGTTGAATGTATGAATGTCCATGCTTTTACAAAAGCAAATTCATCACACCGTAAATAATGTTGTAAAAATATACTATCTGCCTAAACATGAGGAGACGTTATGTGCTGTATTAGGTACGTTTATGTATTATTCCTGTTGTTGTTTGTAAATACGCAGATATTCCGATGGTGACATCCCAAATTCCTCCCTGAAATTAATGGAAAATCTCTTAGGTGAATTGTAACCTACCTCATAAGCAATCTCTGCAATTTGTAATTGGCTCTTTTCAAGAAGTTGACGTCCTCGTTTTAAACGGATAGTCCTGATAAATTCGGCAGGTCCTTTTCCTGTAACAGCCATTAACTTTTTGTAAAGGTGACCACGGCTCAGGCCTAAAGCTGCTCCGAGTGATTCTACTAAAAATTCTGCATCACTGATATGATCTTCTACTACCTTGATAGCTTTTCCAATAAGTATCTCATCTAACGAAGTAATCGTAATTTCGGCAGGGGAAACATCCAATTTTTGACTAAACGTGATATGACTCTTTTCAGTCCATTCTATAAACTTACGAATTCTTAGTTTTAATAAATTAATATTGAATGGTTTAACAATATAATCATCGGCGCCCAGTTCCAATCCCTCAATCACATATTCTTCTGCTGTTCGTGCTGTCAAGAGAATAACCGGGATATGCGACCAATAAATGTTTGATTTTATCTTTTTACAAAGCTCAGTTCCATTCATGACAGGCATCATTACATCACTTATAACGATGGTCACATCAAACTTATCTAATTGTTCGATTGCCTCCTGACCGTTAATTGCAGTTATTACTGAATATTCTTCTCCAAGATTATCAGCCATGAACTCACAAAAATCCTTGTTATCATCTACAAATAACAATACCGGTTTAGTTATAAGAATCTCTTCACTTTCTATATATTCGATTCTTACTTCTTCTAACACCTTATTCGTTGGAAGTTTTTCTTCATATTTAATTTCAACTTCTCTGATTGGTATTTGAAAAGTAAATATACTGCCTTGTGGAACGTTATCTGTCACAGTGATAGTTCCTCCGTGAAGGCTTACATATCCGTTTGCAATATGCAAACCAATTCCGCTGCCAGTTTTTTCTTGTTTTTGTGGTGCTTGATAGAACCTTTCAAAAACGAGTATTTTTTCTTCATTACTGATACCCGATCCTGAATCAGATACACTTACACAGACATTATCATACTCCTTTTGTATTTCGATTTCTATAGTTCCTCCATCCGGAGTATATTTGAATGCATTTGAAAGCAGATTGGTGAGTGTCTTTTGTATTTTATCATGATCAAATTGCATTGAAAGATTCTCCATTTCATTAAACAGGGAGAATTTAATTTTCCGCTCGTTGGCATAATCGCAAAAAGAAGTGTAAATATCCCTGACCAGATTAACGAAATCACCAGACTTTAAATTCAATGTTTCAGCATCAACATCTAATTTACGAAAATCAAGCAACGAATTTATCAGGGTAAGAAGTTGTTGGGCATTTTTATAGATCGTGTTCAATTTTTTTCTCATGCCATCATTTGTTGCTTCATTCAGCAAGATTTGTAATGGTGTAATAATGAGTGTAAGCGGCGTTCTTAAATCGTGGCTGATATTGGTAAAAAACCTCAATTTCATTTCATTGATATGTTTTTCTTTCTCATGATCCATTTGAACACGTTGCTGCTCTAATTTTAATCGATGCCTTTTTTTGTTTTTGTGAATAATATACATCAATAGACTAATTACTAGTATTGAATATAGTATAAATGCCATGAGGGAATAATAATAAGGAGGGGTTACATGTATAAATAAAATTGTAGGATCATCATTCCAGACGCCATCACTGTTACATGCTTTAATTAAAAGTCGAAAACTGCCTGAAGGGAGAGTGGATATTACTATTTTGTTTTCTTGAGTCGGAATCCATTGATTATTAAAGCCTTCAATCTTATAAACATATTTAACTTTATCAGCATTCAGTAAATCTCCGGTTGTAAACTGTAACGAAATGAGTTTATCAGTATAGTTGAATGTTAAACCGGAGGTTAGTTCCAAGGGTTGTTCGAGTAACTTATGACCATTATAGAATGAATCAACCTGAATAATATTGTTACCAACAGTTAATCCGGTAAATACAACTTTAGATGTTGGTTGATCCTTTTCAGACATTTTATTTGGATTGAGAATAGTATATCCATCTACATTCCCAAGTAAAATATCTCCATTTCGTAGTTTACAAATAGAGTGACTGTTGAAATAACTATCCTTTAATCCATCTTTAACTGAATAATTTTTGCTTATAACAGTCAGGGTATTATTCAATTCTCGTTTTACTGTTAATATTGATAGTCCATTACTTGTTGTAACCCAAATATTATTGAGATTATCCTCCGTGATACCTCTTATTGAATTATCACATAAACCGTTATTTTTATTAAAATAGTAAAGAGTATCCTTTTTTTGATCCCATATAGTTAGCCCATCATTATGTCCAATCCACAAGACCCCCCGGGTATCTTTATAAACATTTGAAATTTGATTTTCCTTAAAGCGTTGACTCCCTTTCTTATTTCCATAATAAATAACTTTTTTGTTATTTGTAATATCTATAACTGAAAGTCCATACCCGGTACCTATGTACATTTTATCACCTCCATCATAAAACATATCTAATACATAATCAGTTTCATTAAATGGCGATTGTAAAAATTTAAAATCAGTTGATTCTGATGGCAAAATCTGAATTTTGCCTCCTAAGGTTCCTATCCAAATATTTCCATATCTATCTTCCTTTAAACCCCAAATATCATTACTGGATAATTTGCTGTTTTTTTTTGTATATTGAACCATGCTGCCATTTTTATAACAAAACAAACCCTTTTGAAAGGTACCAATCCACACACGTCCTTTTTTATCTTCCAGCATAGAGACAATAGCAGTGTTTGGAACAGGTAGTTTTCTCAAAATACTTTCTGAGTTATTTCCCTTCACATATAATCCGTTTCCATCTGTTCCCAGCCAAATGTTTCGAAGGTGATCTTCCATTATGATGCTGATATCAGAACATTCCGAATGTTGAAAATTAATAAAATTTCGAAAACTTTCATGATAAAATGAGAGACCTTTTTTATTGTGTCCAATCCAGATTGTTCCATTATTATCCTGATATAAACACTGGACACTGTTAGATGACAAACTGTTTTGTATCCATGGATGATATACAATATTTGTTGTTGCATCTTTGTTTTTGTCGTATACAAACAATCCTTTGTGATCTGTACCAATCCAGATTTTTCCTGTCTGATCCTCAACAATACTTGTTATTAAATTACTTTCAGATTTTATTCCCGAGGTCAATTCTATTTCCTTCCAATCTTGATTTATACTTTTTCTGTATAAAATATTATCTGTCCTACTCGAATAAAGCCATAACCCATTATTGCAATCAACATAAATTTTGAAACTATTATTGACTAAATTTTGTTTGATAAAATCCGGCAATTTTATGATAGTTTGAACTCCTGAATTTTTATTCAATTGCCAACAAACCCCCGAGTTTTGAATAGCAAACAGAAAATCGCCATTATCGGTAATGTCAGTTGTTATTGCATCATATTGAAGTGTTTTTATTTTGAATACGATTGTTTTTTTTTCCTTGACATTATAAGAAAACACATTCTTTTTGTTTAATACCCAAAGATTATGCTTTTTATCAACAAAAACTTTACAACTTTGATCTGACTGTATGCCCAAACTAATTAAAGATTGTTTTATATCTGAAACAAAGCAGTCTTTATCTCTTTTGTAAACCATGTAAGTATATCCTAAATTAACCCAGATATTACCTAATCCGTCTTCTTGTAATCCTAATATATCATTTGAAATCAGAGTATTTGGAATTCCTGAATGTGTTGTATAGACTTTGAATCCATATCCATCATATCTATTTAATCCGGACTCAGTTCCTATCCAAAGAAATCCGTAACTATCTCTTAGAATTGCTTTTACGGAGTTGTTTGAAAGGCCTGAACTGGTTTCTAAATGATGAAAAATATATGATGACTGACCAATGTTATATTGGAGAGTAACAATCCAAAATATTCCAAGCAGGTAAAGTCGTGTGTGTGTTTTCATAGGAGAGTATTTGGAAATAATTCTTAATACAATTGAGTGTACTTAAATTTCCAACAACAAGTATAGTAAGAAAATTAGTTGCAGCTTTTCGTCATTCAAATCTTTTAGATAAAAAAACACCCATGATAACCATTTCATTTATAAAATTCCGGTTAACATGGGCACTTAAATATTACTTTATTTCAATAAATTCTGGTTCATAAGGAGCTATTTTGAAATTGCCTTCATAATTTTTATCAAAAAGAAGGCTTCTTGCATTTCCTTTTAACGGAATCTCCTTAGGTTCTCCACTTACATTCAGGTATAACAGATGATTTTTATCAATTTGCCGGGCCATTACTCCCGAAGGAACGTCAGGGCCTTTTTTGATTTTCAAAAGATTGATAAGTTCATCAAGCAAGGGATTAAGTATACTTCCATCAGCCGGCAGGCCAACATATATAGCCCTGCCTTTGCCATATTTGTTTGAAGTCATGATAGGATAATCTTTATCTAAACTTGTTATGTTTCCGATAACCTCTGCCCCATTCGGTTCAATCACATCGAACCTTGCCGACTCTGTATCAACGGCTTTTCCCTTATAGGTAAACTCAATTTTTTTGCCCTTGTATGATTTGCGGGATATTTCATTAAAAGGTTCAGTTTCTTCGAAACTTGCAACACGAATTCCGAACACATCACTCAAGCGACCCGGATGGGTTGAAGCAAAAACTTTTCCTGTTTCATCAACTACTGCTGAATTGCTTGTCATGATGACTGTTCCACCATTTTTTACAAAGTTACGGATTTTTAAAGCTGTTGTTTCATCCATTACTGTCACGCCGGGTACAATGAGTAATTTATAGTTTAATATGCTTTTGCTTATTTCAACAATGTTGGCATCCATATTGCGGGTATAAAACAGCCCCCAACAGGCTTGCAATTGGTTGTCCTGTTGCTCAGGAAAGGAGCTGCCGGCTATCTGGCTGGGAAAAGAAAAAGCCAGTCCTACTTCCGACTGAAGTTTATATGGAAAGAATTTTTCGATTTTTTTAAACTCTGTTGCTATTTTCTTATATTCGTCGAACTTGCGGTTGGGTATTCCGTCCCAATCGAGCATTCCTTCAAGATATTGCTCTTCTCCGGAGTGCATGCTTTGCCATGTCCATCCGCAAACCATCTGGTTGCCATACATCAATGTGGCATAAGCCGACTTTCGGATTGAATTCGGAACAGCTGTCATGGTGGTAAATTCACTACACCAAAATGGGTTTGTGCTCTCAAACTGAATACGGGAAATCCCAAATGCAGAATTCATAACACCCCAATTGGTTATTAATGAGTTTCCCGGATAGAAACCGCATCCTTCACGGGTCATTTTACCTGAATAGGCAATCTCAGAATAGTCGAAATATTTCAATGGGCTGTAATACCAGGCATTGGTATTTATCAATACATTAGGAGCATTGGTTTTTACCTTATCAATCACTTTAAAAAGAAACTGGTTTACTTCATCCGAAACAAAACGTCTGAAATCGAGTAATCTTTCCGGCACATCATTAGAGTAAGCAACAACAGGAAGACCAATTTCTTCAAACTGATTAATTCGTCTCGACCAACGTTGAGTTGCCCATACTTTGTTTAAATTTTCAACAGTTGAATATTTATTCTTTAGCCATATGATGAACCGTTGTTTTACTGTCTGCGAATAAGAAATAGGGCCATCCCCTGATTCGTTATCAATACCAAAAGCTATCAAAGCCGGATGTTTAGCATAACGTTGGGTAATCATATCCGTAAAACGAAGGGCATATTTCTGATAGTTTGTGTCCCCGATATCGTCCATGTACCGATGGTTAGGATACTGAACATTTCCATTTTTATCAACGATGTCTATAGTTGGGAATTTAGAATGCAACCACAAAGGTGCGGGACGTACGGCTATATCCAGAATCACTTTAATTCCTGCCTCGTTCATCAAATCCATCACCTTGTCGAACCATCCAAAATCGAATTGATCTTCAGCAGGTTCATAACTATCCCATGCCAAATGCCCCATCCTGACAGAGGTAAATCCGGCAGATTTCATCAGTTGAATATCACTTTTAATCTTTTCTATATTTTTATCATCGTGTGGGTGATAATTGGTTCCGACATATAACACCTGGGATTTTAATACAGAGCAAAAAAAGAAATGAATTGCAATTAAAAGCAAATATTTTATCTTATTCGTCTTCATTTATAATCAATTTATTTAGTGTTAGTAAAGTTTTAAAAATGCAATTTATCAAATCAATCCCCTGGGATTATGAAAATCAATAAACCAATATCGGCAAATTTATAAATATTCTTCCAAAAACATTAGCGTTTTATCAAATTTAGCAAGAAAACATCATTTTCCCGTAAATCAAGTTCTTTTGTAAAAGTTTCACCTGCTTTTATTTCAATTGTTTCAACCAGAACAGGAGAACCGTTATTGTGTTGCTTCAATTCTTCAACCTGTTGTCTGTTAAGTTGAGCAGGCTTGCCCATATCCAAATATTCGGTGTAAGCATCATTTATTCGATAACCCACTTTATTAATCTCCAGGTTATAGGTTCCTGCAGGTATGTTAGAAATATTTATTTTCACTTTACCCTTCTGTTTTGAGGGCAAATCCTGTATATAATATTTCTGGTTATGCACTGAATCGCCCGGGTGCGTGTTGGTGAAATCCCAACAAAGCAAATGGATTCCCCCATTATCTGTTTTACTTGCCCACGATCGGGTATCGGTATTTGTCAATTCAGTTTTACCGAGTTTATTCAAAAACTGGTAAGCATAAAATGCCGGTTTTGGAATACCTTGAATGGTAAGCAATCCAAATCCGCCATGAAAAGGAGTGAAACGAGGTCCTGCTTCTTCAAAAATATCTGTAAATACCCAATACGACATTGAATTTGCTGCAGTTCCAACCTGTTTGATCTTTTCTAAAATGTATGCAGCTTCATGATAACTGTCGTGTAATGGATCTGAAGGTGTGTAAGAAGAGCTCCATTCAGTGTAATGCAATTCAAGGTTTGGTTTAGAAGTAGCTGCAATTTCTTTACGGGACTGTAGCACATCACCACTTACGCTCATTGGATCTTTACTCAGTACAGTTCCACCATTACCGTATTCATCCAGAAATCCTTGTTTAACACCATACGAATGGGTGCTTATAAAATCGATTGAGATGTTGTTTTTAACACAAAAATCAATCATTTCAGTCTCCCAGGCAGCGCCAGCCGTTCCTGGTCCACCAACCTTATAATTGATATTTACACTTTTAATGGCTTTTGACGTGTACATATACAATTTGAAATAGTCGGCTTGTGTGCCCGTCCAGAATCCAGGGGAAAGATTTGGTTCATTCCAGACTTCAAAATACCATGTTTTAACCTCATCTACGCCATAACGCACGGTGAAATGTTGTGTCAGATTGCGAATAAAATCTCCCCATTTATTGTAATCTTTGGGGGGAGTGACATTCCCTCTCCACCAAAAAATGGTTTGATTGCCACTCGATAATGCTGCAGGCATAAATCCCAATTCAACAAATGGTTTCACTCCAATACTTAATAAATAATCATACAAAGCATCAATGTACATATAATTGTATTGCGGATTACCTTTCCCATCTTCGGTGTACACTGCCATGTCGTCGGATAAAAGACCATGCATACGGATATATTTAAAATCACACTCTTTCTTTACAAACGCCAATTGTTGCTGCCAATCGGCCCTGAGTCCTTCATTGGCTCTACCTGCTCCGACACATTGCTTGAACATGGTATTCAAAGTGCCTTTTTCTGCACTATAATCTACATTGATAACCCGTTGGGGCATTTCTGTTTTTTTGCCCTTTTGACTTATTGCAAAGACAAAAGTTATTGACAACAAGGCAATTGAAGTTAGTAAAAAACGATTTAATTTCATTTTAAATTTATTAATTAAGAGTATGTATTAGTAGCTGGATTTGATAAGTTATAAATATTCAGTTTTATGACTAAGAATATTGATATAGTTTGTTTTGCATTGAATAATCAATTTATTCGCTATTTAATAATACATCAAGTTTCTCCATAAATCCTGCGTTGTTGAAATTCACAAATTTATTCTACGAAACATACGAAGCGATTTCGTTACCTGGTCCCGGAATTAATGAAAAAATATCAATTAAATAATTTAATGATTGACAATACTGTAATTACATTCGAAACAAATAAATTTAAATTCCCTTTTTATTCAATTTAATTTTCAATTTGTTTATCAATCAATTAAAATTCACTGTGCAATATTAATTTCATTTTAATTATTTGTAAGTATTTTTTTTCTTAATATTCTAATAAATACATTTAAAATTTGTTTTTCAAAAAGAAGTAAATCGAAAGTTAGCGTTGTAAGTTCAATTCTATATTCCACAAACATTTTGTCCAGATCCAGAAAACTAACCAGAAAATCTTTATTCATATTTAATACGTCGTATTAAATAACTATCTGAATTTGTTATGAAATTAATGAGGTTGATTGCGCTGATTTGAGCAGAACAATCAACCTCACATAAACACAATTGTCAACTAAAACTACAACCAATAATATTTTTTTGTATTTTGATTCATGCATTGAAAAAATGTCAATTAATAAAAGAATTAAAGGAACAGAGGACTTAATAATTTAAATTACTTAATTTATTAATTGTTTTGACAAATTCTGCAATTTAAGTCAATTCCTATAGCCATAAACTCAAGAACAAAATTAATCTAATTTTCTTTAGCTAAGATTGCTATTTTGTATCATACATAGGTCGTATTTGTTGCAAATGCTACCACTATTTAAAATGGGGTAATAATATTTTATGATTATCTAAAATAACTGATACATCAAAGAATTAATTCTGTTAACAATTCCGTTGGATGAAGGAAGATGGATTATTCATATAAGTTCATAAGGCGTATACATATTAAAATAATTATTTGTTTTTTCCATATAGTTTCAAATTTATTCAAAAATGGAAATGAAATATCTATAAATTGAAAATTGAAAGAATAATATCTAATAACTTTACTCCCGAATGCGCAGTTTAATAGATGTTTTTGTTTGTCAATATTGAAATATGATAAATATTTCCCGCTGAAATTTTAGTTCAGTTACTCTATCTATTAAAACAGATGTATAGTGAGGGCTTCATGAGTTTGTTTTAGGACTGATTGGGGATAATCATATAAAATAATACGACACGATTTATTCTCAGTTATTTAAATTAAGACCTTGTAACACTCTATCAAATCCAATAATTTATATGCCAGGGATTTTATTCTCTGGCATATAAATTATTATGCTTTAAGCTTAAATCCGGATATACTAATTTGATCCGGTTATGAGTAAATGTATCAAATCATTGTCGCACTATCAAAACATAAGGATTCAAATTAATTATTATTTTGAGTTTTAAATGCCTGTATATTCATATTGACTCGTTTTAAATCACTACTTTTAAGTGGTAGCCGGGAGAAGTTTGTTTTATTTTTAATTTATAGTCACTTTTTTGATATACATAACATCCCGATTATATTCAATTACAATGACAACTATTTTATTGATTATCCGATGGTTATGATTCAATCTACATAAAATTATAATTATTATCAGGCATTTAAAAACTAAAGTTATCAGTTTATGCTTTAGTTGTTTATATTATTTTAATATTGGTTTACTTTCATCAATGTTAAAGTAAATTCGCCTGGAAATTTTGTTCCTCTCTTTATTATACATGAAAGATTGCTATCTTTGTGTTAGTACAGCTTAAAAAATTACCTTGAATACATATTCATATACTGACTTATTTTTCTGCAGTAGTTCAATTTGTCATGAGAAAAACACACTAAAATGAGAAATAAATTACTTGTTGCAATACTAATGCTAACAATTTTTTCATTACATTCTACGAATGAAAAGTTCTATAGCATTAACTCTTTGTACGGAATATCAATGCGAGAGACAAATTCTGTATGCAAAGATAAAAACGGATTTATTTGGACTTCCTCTAAAACAGGGATCTTAAGACTGGCAGGTGATGACTACCATATTTACAAACTACCTTATGAGAATACAGATATAATATCGGTTAGACTTGTGTATACGAAATCAGGTCTTCTGGCTTTTACGAATAATGGTCAACTATTTATTTATAACTCGATTAACGATCAATTTGATTTATTGGTTAGCATGTCCAAAGTGTTAAATAATAGATATTTATCAGTAAATAGTGTACTATTAGATGATTCAGGCTATTATTGGATTGCCAGTTCATTTGGCTTATTTCGATATCAAAAAGGGCATCTTTCACTGATTCAAAATTCCGGAACTACTGGTTACCTGGCTTGGTATAATTCCGACAAAATGTTTATGGACCGACAAGATGGGATATGGTTACTGGATAAGAAAAGTTTGAAGCGGAAATGTATTTTCAAATACAGTCAAAGATTCAATTTGAATGTTTCCAGGTTTCGTTATGATGCTAAATTAAAAAAACTCTGGATTGGTACAATTTCGAATGGATTGTTATATTATGATTTGAATAGGAACAGTATGTCATGTGTTCAAACTAAGTTTATACCGAAACAACCAATCCTGGCTATAGAGGTGAATCCTGATTCCACCATTTTGGTTGGAATTGATGGACAAGGTATCTGGAAATTAAACAAAAATGCAACAAAAGTTTTGGAGGTGTACAAAGAAGATATAAACGACCCATCATCGCTAAGGGGAAATGGAGTTTATGACATCTTTAATGACCAGAACAAACGGATATGGGTATGCACCTATAGTGGAGGCATTTCTTTTTTTGATCTTACTTCTCCAATGATTGGACAATTAACACATACGATAAATAATCAGAACTCTTTAGCAAATAATAATGTCAATAAAATCATACAAGATAAAAAAGGTAATATATGGTTTGCTACAGATAATGGCCTTAGTTATAAAGAATCCGGAACAGGGAAATGGAAAACAGTTTATCAAAATCAACAGAGTCAGGCTGCTGTGTTTATTACATTATGCGAAGATAACCAGGGACGAATATGGGCCGGTACTTATTCGTCCGGCATTTACATTTTTGATGAGCAAACAGGACGTGAAATAGCACATTATTCAAAGGAAACATCCGGATTCCCTTTGGAAAATAATTTTGTTTCTGACATTTTTAAAGACAGTCAGGGGGATCTCTGGATAGGAAGTGTACAAGGTAAAATGATTTGTTATCTTTCAAAAGAAAATAAATTCAGGAATTACTCATCACAGTCAATCTACGCTTTTAATGAATTGTCACCCAACAAAATTCTCTTAGCTTGTACTTATGGATTACGTCTTTTGGATAAACGAAGCGGAGAAGTCATAACTTTACAGGATGGCTATTTGGTTCAGGATGTAATCACTGTAAAAGATGAAATATGGATATGTACAAGCGGCGAAGGTTTAATCAGATATAATCAGAAAACTAAGGAAATAAAAAAAGTCACTACAGCATCCGGATTACCATCTGATTATATAAATAGTATAATCTATGAAGGTGGTTATTTATGGTTGGGTACGGAAAGTGGTTTGTGTAGATTGGAACCAAAAAGCATGGGTATACTGACTTATAATACGATATATCCATTATCCCGTGTATCATTTAACCGGAGTTCAAAATGCAGGCTTAGTAATGGACAATTAATTTTTGGAACAAGCAATGGAGCTGTTCTTTTTTCACCTAAATCATTAAAAGAAGTTCAATTAAAGGGAGTTATCTTTTTCCAGAATTTAACTCTGGCTGGCCGTTCTTTTCGTGGAAGTCTGAGTACTCCATTGGATAGTCTGCAAAAACTATCTTTGAACTATAATCAGAACACACTTCAACTAGAACTTTTATCCATCGGAAATGTCTCAGGAGCTAAATTTTCATGGAAATTAAATGGTCTTGATAATTATTGGAGTCAGCCTTCCGGGAACCGTTTTGTGCAATATTCGAATATTCCAAGCGGAAAATACGAATTGAAAATCAGGTTGTATGACAGTTCTCTTTCTCATATGATATCCGAACGAAAGTTGTCAGTAAATATTGTTCCACCTTTCTGGAATGCATGGTGGTTCGAATTTCTAATTTTAGTATTTATTTTGTGTATTCTCTATTTATCATTAAATTATTATATTGAACGGCTCAAACAACAACATACAGAAGAAAAAATTCGTTTCTTCACGAATACAACACATGACATCAGAACATCTCTGACTCTCATAAAAGCTCCGATCGAAGAATTAACAAAAGAACAAAATCTGTCCAAGGTTGGACAGTATTATCTTTCATTAGCCACTGAGCAGGCAGGACGACTTTCTAACGTTGTAACACAATTGATGGATTTTCAAAAAGTGGATTTAAAGAAAGAACAGTTGGTACTTGGCATGGTGGATATTGTGAGTTTTATTGAAACCCATGTATCTATGTTCGAAACCTTTGCAACAAGCAAACATGTAGATTTGCATTTTACTTCGGATCAGAAATGTTATCAAACAGCTGTTGATGTATCCATGATGGAAAAAGTAATTGACAATTTGATCAGTAATGCAATTAAGTATTCACATCCGGAGAACCCCGTTCAGATAGACCTGAAATGTGAACCTGATAGTTGGACACTGGAAGTGAAAGACAATGGCATAGGAATAAGTCATAAGGCACAACGTCAACTTTTCAAGGAATTTTACAGGGGTGAAAATGCCATAAATTCTAAAATTGTAGGCTCTGGTATCGGCTTACTTTTAGTAAAAAATTATGTGGAGATGCATGATGGTGATATTAGTTATATTAGTCAGGAAAATGTAGGTTCTACTTTTAAACTGGTTATTCCGTTTAAAGAGGCTTATGAAGATAAAAATGAATCAAATTCCGGATTAAAAGATCAGGTAACAAATGAATTGAAAGATGTTGATTTGCAAATTATACAGCATGATGGATTTACAAAACAAGAAATGCGAATTCTAATTGTCGAAGATAATGATGATCTTCGAAACTTCATGCAACATCCACTTCAAGCTGATTTTGAAGTCTTATTAGCCGAAGATGGAGTTGAGGCCTGGAGTATAGTTCAAAAAATGATGCCTGATCTTGTTGTTTCCGACGTGATGATGCCCAAAATGGATGGATTTGAACTTTGCAGATTGATGAAGTCAACATATGAAACTTCCCATATTCCATTTATATTGCTTACTTCACTTTCAGGTAAAGCAGAACAATTGCACGGATTAGGCTTAGGTGCAGACGATTATCTAACCAAACCTTTTGATATGACTCTTCTTGTACAAAGGATAAAGTCAATAATCCGGAATCGGGAGGCGGTCAAAGAGAAAGCGTTGAAATTAATCAAAGGGTCAATGAATGACAATGTACAAATTTTGACCAATGAACATAATGACAAATTTGTAAAAAAAATGTTGGAAGTTGTTCATTCAAATATGGATAATACAGAATTTGGAAAAGATGATTTTGCATCTGCGATGAATGTCAGTTCATCATTACTATATAAAAAAGTAAAATCACTTACTGATCAATCACCAACTGATTTTATCAAATTGGTTCGGTTGGATTATGCATTAGAACTGTTGAAAAGCCATAAGTATACCGTAACCGATGTGAGTGAGTTATGTGGTTTTGGTTCCATCGGATATTTTAGTACAGTCTTTAAAAAACATTTTGGAAAGTCACCTACAGAAATATAAGAAGTAGACGTAATTTTTTTATTGAGATGACGATAAGAAAAGAATAAAATACAGGAATTTAAGTAGTTGAAAATAAAAACTAATAAATATCGAATTTATTTTAAGATCCCCATTTGTTGGATTTCTTTCTGCTATCATCTTTTTATGGATGGTTTATTGATCCTATATCCTTTTACTACATATAATATTAAATTCAATTAATTCTCACTTCCTGACGTAATATCTCACTGAACTGATGTAGGTCAAGTTGTCATTTCCATTTTCAATCCCAAAAAACCCTTCACATATACAGATAAATTCGATCAGGCTTGATTTTAACAAAATCCAACCTGATCGAATAAGTGACAGGTATCATATCCATCCAAATCATCAACCTGATCACTAATAATCCCTTCAATGAACATTCTGAGAAAGTCAACACTTTATGTTACGGATTGAATATTTGTTTGACTCTAAAAGAAGGATTTATTCCGACCCAAATTTCCGTCGATTTTTAATTGCAGGTATTCTTTATAAAGTAACATGATTATACGCAAAATTTCCCAAAAGTTAGATTGAGTCATTACTGCAGACCGCTTCTAATGAAGCCCTCACTATGTAGTTTTGTGTCGTGAGGTCTTCATGAATGTGTTTTAGGACTCATTGCGGATAATCAGTATATTTGATATTGACTACTTAGATTAAGATGAGCCGGCACTTTTTATTTCCTTTCACTTAGCTATCAGTTTATTTTGGTTTAATGCACCATATTGGGATGGAATAGGCACCGTATTGGCATGGTATTGGTCATAATATCATATTCATATCCTCTCCAATTATATGCCATATATCTTTATAGATATATGGATGTATTATGGCAAATATATGACTGATATATGACTGATATATGGCAAACAATACGATGCCAATACCGTGCCTATACCGTGTTAATTCGGAGGGAAAAACAATATAAATACAAAAATAAATAAATTATTGGAAGTATGTGCATACTGAATAAAAGATTTTTCCGCAAAGTTAACTCTACTGCAGCCCTCACTATTAAATAAAGGAATTTGATATATTCCTTTATTTTGTTTTTATAAGTTGATATTATTTGATTTAGATTGGAAATATTTAAATCTAAGCCTTTACAGGTTTATTTTGAAAAGTTTTCATACGTCTCACTAATATATAATAGTCTTATAATTTGACTGTTATGTTTTTCGTTTTGCAAGAGGTCAATATGTATATCTAAAATCGAAAACGAAATATCCTAATTTTAAAGTCAAAAAATTAAATCATGTATACTTTTGGATTATAAACATGAATCAAATATATCATTTGAATCGGGATAACTTATATAAAGTAAATTTCATTTCATATTTAAAAAAAATATTTGTTGTATCGATATTGTAGGTAAAAAAAGAGTTTGTTAGTTAACAATTGTGTTGTTTTTAGTGTAAAAGATTGGGGTGAATTGATTTTCACTTCAATCTTCACATTAAATAAAAAAGCTTGAATGTTTAAGTTAATATGTTTAATAGGACATTTATTCATCGTATTTAAAAGATTATGTTTTTAGTATATATGCAAAGGGAACTATAAATAAACCTTTGAAACAAATTACTCAATGAAAAAGAAAATTACTATTATTCTTATTGGCTTACTCAGTTTATTTCAACCCTCGATGGGAATTGGTCAGACTCCTTCTTTTAAAACATTTATGAATCCGGTAATTCCGGGAGATCATTCAGATTGTACCCTTACAAAAGTTGGAGACCATTTTTATACTACAGGTTCTTCGTTTAATCCAACACCGGTCATTTATCATTCTACAGATTTAATTCATTGGGAAGCTATTGCTCAACCTGTTTCCGGCGCATGGTCTTTATATGGGGATGCTGCAGGTGAGGGTTGCTGGGGTGGACAGATAGTTTTCTACAATAATAATTACTGGGATTTTTTCTCAAGAGCAAATACCATGTATTTTGTAACTGCAAACAATCCCGAGGGTCCATGGAGTATGCCGACGAGTGTCAATAATCCTTCCCAACTCCCGTATGGTCTGGGTTATGATAATTCAGTTTTCATAGATGATAATGAAAAATGGTATTTAGTAGTAAAGAATGGTCAATCAAATAGTGGGATAGTTGAATTGAATAAAACAGGACAACCAACAGGCGTAGTTTACAATTTAAGCTGGTTGAATCCGGAAAGTGCAAACTATCCCTACAGTTGGGCTGAAGGGCCTGTTATGTGGAAACATAATGGATATTATTATTATTCATTTGCCAGAGATGTATCGGGAGGGCAAAAAGTTATGCGAAGTAAAACATTAACTGCAGATAAATCAGCCTGGACCATCCCGGTAGACCTGTTTGATGAAAAAGATCAGAATAAATCTAAAGCGATCTTCTTTGGTCCCAACCATAGTTCATCAGTTGTTGAAATAAATGATGGTACCAACTGGCTTATTCATCCTGTTTGGGCAAGAGCAAATAATAACGAATGGTATGGTCAGGGACGTCAGGGATTGGCAAATCAGGTAAGATATGATGCTGATAATAATGTTGTAGCTGATTATCCTGTTAACATGATTAAAGATGCACCATTATTACCTTCCAGTGGGATTTCATGGATGGTTCCTAAGTCTGATTTTTTTACTTCAGAAAAACTTCATCCGGAATGGTCTTTTCTGGGCTATACTCCGGCTTCACTTGTATCTCTTTCTGAAAGACCAGGTTGGTTAAGACTGACTCCTAAAAGTCTGACAAAAGCGAACACAGTAATAAAAACAGATCCTGAACATAACTACTCATTGATAACACGTACAGATTTCAATCCGCGATCTGCAACAGATGAAGCTGGTTTGAGGCTTATGAATGGGCAAGAGAGTTTATATGCAAAAGTTTACAGCACTTTAAACAGCAATTCTAAAAAAGTTATCTGTTTTAGTTATGATCAGATACAGTACACAGTAGCTAATCCATCTACTGAAAATATTGTATGGCTAAAATTAGAAAGAAACAACCATGAACTCAGTGGTTATTATAGTACTGATGGATTGAAATGGATTGCTGTGGGAGAAAAAATTAATGTAGCAGATCTTGATCGATTCACTAATAATTATAATGGTTGGTGTGGCAACAGACAAGGTTTATATGTTCAGGGTTCAATTTATGCTGATTTTGATCTATACATATATCGGGATGCCTATTCTCCAATACTGGCAGAATGTCCTGCAAATCAAAATGGAACATTAAAAATGACCTTATCTAACGGGACTCATTTGTTGGACGAAATTCATAATAATGATTGGGCATTATATGCCGGAGTCGAATTTGGGAATAAAGACTATAACAAGATTTCTGACAAAATTTCAATTTCTGCTTCCTGTAACAGTAAAGGTGGTAAGGTGGAAATTTGGCTTGACTCAATCGGTAATGGGAAGAAGATTGCAACATGCAAGATTGAAAATACGGGAAGTTTATTGAATATAAAGACTTTTACTGCCTCGACGCTTGGTACTACCGGGAGACACGATGTTTATCTGAGTTTTGTTGGGGAAAAAGGTGATAAATTATTTTATGTAAAGGATTTTGTTTTTACAAGCCTTTAGAAGTAACTAATAGGAACAATATAATGTCTTGTTTTATTTATTTGAAAACAGACCTCTCCCCCTGCCCTCTCCTATAGAGAGGGTGATAGATTCTGGAGTTGATTATGTTTTCATTAAAAAATAATAGCACACTATATATTTCCTATTACTTAGGAAGCGTATTTATAAATAAAGCATTGTGTTAATGCTTCAAATGATCTTTTTTAATTGACACTTTCATTTGATAAGACTTTGTCTTTGGAAAAAAAATGTCATGTGAATAATAATAGAATAGATAGACTATTTTCTTAACACACATTTTGAAATCAATCATATGTTTATCTTGAATTAGAAATAAAATATCTAATCTTGAAAATCCGGACTAAATAAGCAGACTATATTTGTAATCTGGTAACATTAATTAATATTCGTTATTTATACTACTGATTATATTTTTAATCAATCAGAATAATTAATTCTTGTAACTGTTTATGATGATTTCATCTTTGAACGTATTATTACAAAGATTCTATTTGTCGGATTGCAAATATTTAGTTTTTGCCTAACCAGGCTAGAATCGAAAATAATTATTAACCTTAAAAAAAATCACTTTATGAAAAAAATAATGGATGATAGTTGATTACATTATATTGTTTGTGGAATAATCAGCATTAATATATGATTTTATGTATAGCTGGTTAAAAAAAATAATTTCATTTCAATATAATAAGTTAATCAAAAATATAAATGGAAAACATACACAAGATTTTATTGTTCGAGTTTTTAACATCGGCAACAAAGAAATTGAAACTGACAAGTATGTTACTCCTGTCATTGCTTATCCTGAGCTCTTCTCTTATAGCTCAAAATAACAGCATGATCAAAGGGTTGGTTGTCGATGAAACGAATCAACCTTTAGTCGGGGCGACAGTTAAAATTAAAAACGTCAAAAATAGTGGTGTAATATCTGATGTAAACGGTCGGTTTTCATTAAATATTCCGGAGGGTAAAAACACACTTGTGATATCTTATATAGGCTATAAGACACAAGAAGTAAATCTAACAGACAGCCGTTCCATTACAGTTAAACTTGTCGACAATAGCCTTAATATGGGTGAGGTAGTAGTTGTCGGTTACGGTAGTCAGAAAAAAGAAAGTGTCGTAGGCGCTATATCACAAGCCAAAGGTGAAGTACTGGAAAAATCTGGTGGTGTATCAAGTTTAGGTGCTGCATTAACCGGTAACTTAGCCGGGGTTATTACAGTTGCATCAACAGGTTCGCCCGGTCAGGAAGACCCGAAAATCTACATCCGTGGGTTGAGCACCTGGAATAACAGTGACCCGCTGGTTTTAGTGGATGGTATTGAACGTCCTATGAATAGTGTAGATATTGGGTCGGTTGAAAGTATTTCAGTGTTGAAAGATGCATCTGCAACAGCTGTATTTGGTGTGAAAGGTGCCAATGGTGTGGTCATGATTACAACTAAACGTGGTAAGGAAGGCAAAGCTGTCATTCGTATCACTGCCAATGCTACTATGAAAGTTCCTTCAATTCTGGCTGGTAAAATGGATTCTTATGATGCGCTTGGAGTTCGCAATAATGCTATTGAAAATGAATTAGGACTTTTCCCAACCGCTTGGGCACAATATCAACCACAATCATTACGAGATCTATATCGCAATCAAACTACCGACTTGCAAAGAGAAACATATCCGAACGTCGATTGGGCAAATACACTGGTAAAGAAATCTGCCATGTCTTATAACACCAGTTTGAATGTCTCGGGGGGAACTGCTTCTGTAAAATATTTTACAGCGGTAGACTTTTTGTCAGAAGGTGATATTTTAAATAAAATTGCAAATGGAAAAACATATTCTCCCGGATATGGATTTCAACGAATCAACGTTCGTAATAATCTGGATATAAACCTGACCAAAACCACTGTCCTGACAGCCAATCTGGCAGGTTCATACGGAGTAAGGCAAGATGCATATGGTCAGGACGATTGGGAATACCGCATCTGGCAAGCTATTTATAGTTCTGCACCGAATAATTTTTTACCTCGCTATGCTGACGGTTCCTGGGGATATTATAAGCCCGACGCAGTAGGATCTATTAACTCGACGAATACATTGGGAAACAATGGCGTCAGAAAAACTACTACTACCCGAATAAATACAGACTTTACCCTGAAACAGGATTTAAGTATGATATTAAAAGGATTGAAAGCAATGGGTACTCTTTCTTATGACAATACATTTGCAAATCGGGGTGGCATTTATGATGATGGTAATGTTCAGGAAACATATGTCGATCCTCTAACAGGTCAGATATCTAATAGTAAATATTTAGGGTTGAATCAATTTGACTGGATACCACCTCGCTGGAGGACAATTGGGGATGGAGTTGATCAAAACGATATTACTAAATTGGATGACTGGATGAATCGTCAGACTTATCGTAAAACGTATTATAAGTTACAACTTGATTGGAGCAGAAAATTTGGAAAACATGAAATAACAGCGATGGGATTGTTCAGTCGTGACCAGTCTGCAACGGGAAGTGAATTTATTCGTTTACGTGAAGATTGGGTATCCCGTGTAACGTATAATTATGCTTCCAAATATTTTGCTGAATTCAATGGTGCCTACAATGGATCTGAAAAGTTTGGACCAAATAATCGGTTTGCCTTCTTCCCTTCAGGAGCAATTGGATGGATGATCAGCGAAGAGCCATTTATGAAGAAGCTTGAATTTTTGGATATGCTTAAATTCAAGGCCAGTTACGGCGAAGTTGGTGATGATAGTGGATTACCTGCCTATCTGAATTTGCGTTGGCTCTATCAGACACAATGGACTTATGGAAACGTATCAAATCTGGGATCAAATCCCGGTGATAAAAGTCCGGCTGCTTATACCTGGTGGACAGAATCAAAAATCGGGAATCCTGATATTCGATGGGAAAAAGTGGCAAAGCAAAATTATGGTGTTGACTTTTCCATCCTGCACGGGTTGATTTCAGGCGCTGTAAATTATTTTAACGATTATCGTACTGACATTCTTTTGCAAGGTGCTAACCGTGCAGTTCCTTCATATTTTGGTGGCACTCCAGCTACTGCAAATTTAGGTCGGGTTCGTACAACAGGGTATGAGTTAGAATTACACATTAACAAAGCTTTCTCTAAAGAATTTCGTGTGTTTGGTGATTTTAGCATGACTCATGCCAAAGATAAAATTCTTGAAGCCGATGATCCGCTTCTGAAAGATGCTTATTTGAAACAAGCCGGAAAGCAGATTGGTCAGACTTATTCAGGGGTCAGCAATGGATATTATAATAACTGGGATCAGGTTTACGGCAGTACCAAATTGAACACTGCAGATGGAAACAAATTACCGGGCTACTATAACCTGGTGGACTATAACGGTGACGGAGTAATTGACACGAAAGACAATGTCCCTTACGGATATCCCGAACGTCCACAGAATACGTATAATGCCAAAGTAGGTTTTGCCTGGAATCATTTCGATATGTTTGTACAGTTTTATGGTGTAAATAACGCTACCCGCTATGTAAATTTAACAAGTTTATCAGCTAAGTTTGACAGGGTATACACCCAGGGATCATTTTGGACAAAGGATAATGTGAATTCAGATGTACCTTATCCAAGATGGAACGCTACCTTGAATAATTCAGGAACCCAGTTCTTATACGATGCCTCTTATTTGAGGTTGAAGAATATGGAAATTGCGTATACTTTTGATCAATCTTTTGTAAAGAATCTTGGATTAAGTTCACTTCGTGTTTATTTAAATGGTGACAATTTGTTTATGTGGACCAATATGCCGGACGATCGTGAAGTAAATAATGGTTCTAATTCTGCATACCCGACAGTCAGGCGTATAAACATGGGTCTAAATATAACTTTATAAAAACAGACACGATGAAAAAATATAACTATAAATTTTTAAGTGGTCTTGCCTTTTTTGCAATATTAGGACTGACTGCTTGTACCGATTTTTTGAATCAAGCACCTGAAGCAAATATTTCATCTACAGATGCATTTATAAATTTTTCAAATTTTCAGGGCTTTACAGAAGAATTGTATAGTACAGTTCCAGACTTTATTGGATACAATTGGGCTTCTGCCTGGCAATGTGGAGATGAAATAGTGTATGATGATAATGGACCCCGTATGGGAGTACAATTAGACATCGGCAATTCATGGGGTTGGAGTTTTTGGACCAGCTGGATGGATAATCCAACTGTTGTTACAAATCCGACATCAACTTTTAGTAAAGGTTTATGGCCAAATTGTTGGTATGGCATTCGTAAAGCAAATTTAGGATTGCAAAATCTGGATAATCTTAAAAATGCGACTCAAGAGGAAAAAGATCTGATCAAAGGTCAGTTATTGTTTTTCCGTGGTTGGTTTCATTTTGAATTGATGAGTTATTTTGGAGGACTTCCTTACATCAATAAGGCATTATCGTCAACAGAAAAATTAACATTACCCCGTTTGAGTTATCAGGCTACAGCAGACAGTGTTGCTAAAGACTTTAGAGCTGCTGCCGATCTTTTACCTGCTAACTGGGATAATACAACTGCAGGAAAAGCTACTTTAGGCAAAAATCAGTTACGAATTACCAAAATGGCAGCATTGGGATATCTGGGAAAAAACTATTTATATGCAGGTAGTCCTTTGATGAATAAGCAATCGACTGGTAGTGCAACTTTTAATACTGATTATTGCCAGAAAGCCGCTGCGGCATTTGCTGAATTGTTGACGTTGGTTGACAATGGTCAAGATGGTTGTTGGATTAAATTGCAGCCCTGGTCGAATTATAGCTTTAATTTCTTTACAGATGGAAAAACCGGAATACCCGGATACCCCGAAACCATTTTCCAATGCCCGGTTTATGATTCCTGGTTTAAAGGTTGTCCTTGGGGGCCAAGTTCTGTTTTTGGCGATAATACGATCGGTGGTGGTTATGCTTCACCAAATGCCAGATATGTGCAAAACTACGGTATGGCAAACGGATTACCGATTGACGATCCTGCTTCGGGTTATGATCCGGCTGATCCATGGACTAATCGTGAACCCCGTTTTTATAATGATATATACAAGGATGGCGATAAGGAAATTAAAGGTTCGGCACCGGCTGACAAAGAAAAATTTCGCTATGCTGCTTTATATAACGGAGGAGCCAGCCGCAGAGACAATGGATGCGGTCGCACCGGTTACTTACTTAAAAAGTTGACCCCATTAACTGCCAATAACGTTGATAACTTTCCAAATAATTTTATGCATATTTCGTATATGCGTTTAGCTGATATTTACCTGATGTATTCCGAAGCGGTATTGCAAGGATATGGCAATGCTACCAGCAGTTATCCGGGCTACATTACAGCCGAAGTATCATTTAATAAAGTCCGTACCCGTAGCGGAGCAGGAGCAGTTAACGCTAAGTATGTAAGCGACAAAGCGTTGTTTATGGGTGAGATTGTTCGTGAACGTGCCGTGGAACTTGGCTTTGAGGATAACTTCCGGTATATCGATTTACGTCGTTGGTTATTGGCGTCAACTTTAAAATACCGTGAAAAAACAGCGATTGATTTTGACCGTGGAACGAATGGTAAACCAATTAATATGAAAGAGAGGGTAATATTGACCCGTCAATTCTCAGACAGAGACTATTGGTTGCCATTGAAAATAAATGATGTAACTCTGTATCCATCATTTGGTCAGAATCCGGGATATTAAGCATATTTTTTAAAACTTAAAAAGGAAAATAATGAAACTTATAAGAATAGGAATGGTTTTAAGCGGAATGTTCTTCGGTTCCTTTGCGGGAGCTTCAGGACAATCAATTTCCGATCTGAAAAATACAATAACCTCCGGGAAAGATTCTTTGGTACATGTGGCTTACGGAACTGTTGCAAAGAAAGATTTGTTGGGTACAATTTCCACATTGAATCCATCAGAATATCTGGACAAGAATTATGGAGATTATTCACTTGAGGATCCAAGTGCATTTATTGGAGGTAGTAATCTCTGGAGCTTAGGTGCTTCATTAGTATTGATAGATGGCGTGCCCCGTTCTTCAACGGATGTTATTTCTACCGAGATTGATCAAATTTCGTTCTTGAAGGGTGCAAATGCTGTTGTTCTATATGGTAGCCGTGCAGCTAATGGAGTGATTTTGATAACCACGAAACGTGGTAAAATAGGTGATACCAAGACAAAAATACGTGTAAATGGAGGGATCAATGTACCGAAGTCTATGCCTGACTTTTTAGGGTCGGCTGATTATATGACTTATTACAATCAAGCGAGCCTGAATGATGGGTTAACAGCACCATACAGCGATGCTACGATCGCCAGCTATGCATCACATTCAAATCTATATCGTTATCCTGACTTAAATTATTATTCGTCAGACTATTTGAAGAAGATGTCTAACTATTATTCTACGAATGCTGAATTTACATCCGGGAATGATCGTGCCCGTTTTTATGCTGTGATAGGTCTGCAAAACCAAAATTCATTGTTGAACTTTGGTGAAGGCAAAAAAGATAATAGTACCCGTTTGAATGTACGTGGTAATATTGACCTAAAGTTGAATGATGTTGTCAGCACGTATGTGAATGTGTCTACTGTCTTTTACGATAGCAGGTCACCGAATGGGAATTATTGGGGCAATGCTGCGACTTTGCAGCCTAACAGATTTTCACCACTTATCCCTACAGGTTTGATTACGGCAGGAGCTACCAGCGCGTTAAATATGGCGAATGCCAGCCGTAATGTTATTAACGGGACTTACATTCTGGGGGGATCTCAACAATACCTGACCAATCCGATTGCCGATGTGTATGCTGCCGGAAATACAACTACCACCAGTCGCCAATTTCAGTATACGGGCGGGGTTGATTTTGATCTCAAAAACACATTGAAAGGTCTTTCTTTGCATACCCAGTTAAGTATTGATTATTCGAATTCTTATATAAATTCGGTTAACAATACATATGCAGTTTATAGTCCAACCTGGAGTACTTCAGGTCCGGATTCAATTACTGATTTAACTAAATACAGCATTGACAAACGTGACGGAAATCAAAATCTTGGTGGAACATTCAATGATCAGGTAATTGATTTCAATATGCATGTAGATTATTTAAACACCTTTCATGAAAAGCACAATGTATCTGCTGTATTAGTTGCAGCTGCTACCCGTCGTCGTATGACAACAGACTTTCAAAACAGGACGAATGCTAATTTAGGTTTACAAGTATCTTATAATTATGACCATAAATACTATGCTGACTTTAGTGGAGCAATTGTCAATTCGACTAAGTTGCCTGTAGCTACCCGTGTGGCCTTCTCACCTACTCTAAGTTTGGGTTGGTTATTAAGTGGAGAAGAGTTCCTGAAAAGTTCCAGTGTAGTTGATCGGTTGAAACTAACAGGTTCAGCAGGGATAGTAAACACAGATATAGATATAAATAACTATTATTTGTATAATGAAGTTTATGTTCCAACAGCTTATTTTGGATGGTATGATGGTACTTCAAATCAGGCGTCTTCGATTTCACGTGCTGCGAATAATAATTTAACTTATGCCAAGAGGAAAGAAATTAATCTTGGACTCGAAGGTTCTTTGTTCAATAAGGTATTAGATTTTCAGGTATCTGCATTCTCTATTACGAAGGATGGTTTGCCTGTGCAGCGTTATTCCCTGTATCCTAATTATTTCTATACCGGTTATCCTGCTTCATCTTTTGTTCCTTATGTAAACTATGGGGCAGACCAATATCAGGGATTTGATTTTCAACTAAATGTACATAAAAAGCTGGGAGAAGTTAATTTAATAATCGGAGTTGCAGGAACTTATGTTGCTACCAAAGCTCTTAAACGCGATGAGTTGTATGCTGATTCATATCGAAATCGTGTGGGTCAACCAACTGATGCAATCTTTGGTTTACAAAGCGAAGGGTTTTTTACCAGTCAGGATGATATTACTAATCATGCAGCACAAAAGTTTGGTGTGGTTAAACCGGGTGATATCAAATATAAAGATCAGAACGGTGATGGTTATATAGATGATCGGGATGAAGTAAAAATTGGTCAATGGAGCAGTCCGTTTACCGGTGGTATGAATCTATCCGCTCAATGGAAAGGCTTTACACTTTTTGTTTTAGGGAATGTACAGGTTGGTGGTACAGGTGTGAAGAATAATAGTTATTACTGGGTATTTGGTGCAGGTAAATATTCTGCAGTTGTTCGTGACAGTTGGACTGAATCAACAAAGAATACGGCAACTTATCCCCGCCTGACTACCCTGAGTGGTGATAACAATTTTCGATCTTCTGATTTCTGGACTTACAGCACTGATAGAATTAATCTTTCAAAAGTACAGTTAACTTATTCTATACCAAAAGAAGTCCTGAAGAATATTTTCGTAAAAGGTCTGGATATTTATGCCAGTGGATCTAATTTGCTAACGATCTCCAAGAACAGGGATATTATGGAACTTAACGTCGGGTCAGCCCCACAAACACGTTTCTACAATGTTGGTATCAAGGCTGAATTTTAAGTGTATCATTAAAACAAAAAATGAATATGAAAAATAAATTAATCATATTGCTGGTTTCGGTCATGATTTTTAGTGGTTGTAAGGATTTATTGTCTCCTGCCGATCAAAATGACCGTTCACTGGATGTAATATACAATAGTGCCCCGTTTGCGGAAGGACTTTTAATGAATGGATATGTACGTTTACCTTCGGGGGACTATACATTCAATGACGTTGCCACGGACAATGCTGTATCAAACGACGGAAGCAACAATTATCTTTTGATGGCAACCGGTAAGTGGTCATCCCTGAATAATCCAATGGATCAATGGGCAAATGCTTTTTCTGCCATTCAATACCTGAATATAACGTTGGAGCAAACAGACAAGGTGAACTGGGCAACTACCGGACTATATACAAAAGAAATGTTTAATGACCGGACAAAAGGAGAAGCTTATGGATTGAGAGCACTTTTTATGTACTACCTGTTACAGGCTCATGGTGGTTGGACGAATGATGGTAAACTAATGGGAGTCCCAATTATTACAAAATCGTTGGACACTAAATCGGATGTTAATTTGCCACGTAATACGTTTGCAGAATGTCTCACTCAGATTTATGCGGATTTAAACCAGGCTGAGAGTTATCTGCCCCTCGATTTTGAGGATATTACTACAACCAGTCAGCTTCCTGGTAAATATGCAAGTAAGACTACCATTTCCGATTACAATCGTGTATTTGGTGCATTTGACCGTGGACGGTTGACTTCACGAATTATAAAAGGAGTCAGGGCGAAAGTTTCTCTATTAGCTGCCAGCCCTGCATTTAATCAGGGAACATCTGTTACCTGGGCTAATGCAGCAGATGATGCAGCCGCAGTTCTTGATATAAACGGAACCGGGGGTATATCAGCGTTGGCAACTAATGGTGCAAAATGGTATGCTTCATCGAATGCAGCAGAAATCGACGGATTGGCACAAGGTGTAAATCCGAAGGAAATTCTTTGGAGAACGAATGTGGGCGCAAGCAATAATATGGAATCGGATAATTACCCTCCTACTCTCTATGGAAAAGGACGTGTCAATCCAACACAAAATCTGGTAGATGCTTTTCCCGGGGTTAATGGTTATCCTATTACAGACGTAACTAATAGTAAATTTAATCCGGCTACTCCATATGCGGGTCGCGACCCTCGATTAAGCTTGTATATTACTGTGAATGGAAGTAAAATGGGGACGGGTTCTACAGTAGTTTCTACGGAATTAGGAAAAACAACTGATGGATTAAATGCAATATCCACTTCTACCCGAACAGGTTATTATTTGCGGAAGTTACTTCGTGAAGATGTGAACCTGAATCCATCGACAACCACCACTCAAAAACACTATGTGGCCCGTATCCGCTATACTGAGATATTCTTAGCATATGCAGAAGCAGCAAATGAGGCCTGGGGACCTGATGGAACAGGAACGCATGCGTATTCAGCACGTAATGTTATAGCTGCCATCCGAAAAAGGGCCGGAATAACCCAACCCGACAAATATCTGGCAACTATTACCACTACTGAAGAAATGAAAAACCTGATTCATAATGAACGGAGACTGGAGTTATGTTTTGAGGGTTCACGTTTCTGGGATTTACGTCGTTGGAAACTGGATCTTACTGAAGCAGCAAACGGAATGCAAATAACGGGAACAAATTACGTAGTGGTGCCAGTTGAAAACAGAGTCTACAAAGATTATATGTATTATGGTCCGATACCTAATCTCGAAGTATTGAAGTTTAATAATTTAGTTCAAAACAAAGGGTGGTAATCATTTTAAATAAAACAATAATAGAGATGAAAAAATTAATATTTATATCATTAAGTGCATTGTTGATGTTTGCTTCGTGCAAAAATGAGGATAACATATTTCCTGATTATACATATACAACTGTTTACTTTCCATATCAATCGCCTGTAAGGACGATTATACTTGGTACGGATTATGTTTATGATAACTCTGTTGATACACTTCATCAGTGCATGATATATGCAACTATGGGTGGCGTTTACAGCAATAAAACCAATCGTACACTTGATGTGGTAGTAGATAATTCGCTTTGCAATAAGTTGACATATGAAACTTCCTCAGGTACAACTGTGCTCCCAATGCCTTCAAGCTATTACACACTTGCTTCTTCGCAAATTGTAATTCCATCAGGTTCGCAAATGGGCGGAGTAAAAGTACAATTGACAGATGCTTTTTTTGCAGATCCTCTCGCTGTTAAGAATACGTATGTCATTCCTTTGAGAATAACAAAAGTAGCAAATGCCGATTCGATACTTAGCGGTGTTTCTATAGTCGCTAACCCTAATCGTTTTATATTGGCAAATTGGGCAACTTTACCTAAGGATTATATTCTTTTTGCAGTTAAATACAAAAACCGCTGGGATGCTACCTATCTGCGTAGAGGAATTGAAGTGGGTAAAGGCAACGGTGGAGCAACTGCAATTGATAGCACCATTATATACCATCAAAAAAATGTAGAATCAGATCAGGCAGTGTTAAGTGCAACTACCCAATCGATGACGCAACTTTTAATTTCTCTTAACGGGAAAAATAAAGGGAATGTAGATGTTCCATTTAGTTTGCTAATGACTTTTGATGGAAGTGGTAACTGTAATATTTCTAATCCGGCATCTGCTTCGTATACAATCACTGGTAGTGGTAAATATGTGAAGAACGGGGATAAGTGGGGAGGCATTAAACGCGACGTATTGTACCTCACATATCAGGTTAATTTTGGCACAACAACTCATTCTATGACAGACACTTTAGTAATGAGAGACAGGGTTGAAAAATTAGAGACATTTAATCCTTATTACAATAATTAAATAGTTTCTACAGACTGGTATAGTCGGATTAGTGATGTTAATGACTTCACTAATCCGACTTACTTTTTTAAAACAACCCTATTGGTTTAAAAAAGATGAAATAAAAGATGATTTGGCAGAAACTGCCTATAGACTTTCCATTACAAAAAAATGGCTGAATAACAGAATAGGACATTTTGAGGATTATAATATCTCATTAAGTTTCAGTTTCATTATTTTAGACCTCTTGTGAATATTATATCTATTTTTTGAAATTAATTATCTATTAACAACATTATAAATAGCAACACTAAAATAAATTTGCAATCAGAAAAGAATCAGAATAAGCATAAAATCGGAATAAATAATATGAAACCGGTTAAAAAGCTGATTATGATTCGAACGAAGTTATTCAATATTTAATTTTCTAAAAAATTTAATTATCTTGAATAAAATTTTCCTCTTTTTAGCAGTTATTCGAACCAACTTATGTTAATAAAGAATCTTTAATTTGAAGTTGGCATTGAAACTAATTTGCATATAGTTCCGTAAATCACAAATAATATAACATTTAAAAATACCATTAATTCAACATGATTAAGGACATTAAATATTCAATTCATTCAATCCAATTTAATAAAGTAATTTTCCTGATTGGATTCATTTTCCTTTCAATTTCTCACTTACCGGCAAATAATCAGATTGATCAGAAAGAAGAAAAGAATAGTCAGGCTGGAGCCTTTAATTCAGGAAAATACAGAAATGTATTCCTTGAATTTGGTTATAAGAAGAGTGACATTGAGAAAAAAGTTGCTAAAGCTTATTATGATCTTTTTGAAGGTCCGAACAAGATTTATTTTGAGGTTGGTGATTCAATGGCTTATGTTTCAGATATTAAAAATAACGATGCCCGCACAGAAGGACTCTCCTATGGTTTAATGGTGGCAGTACAGTTGAATAAAAAAGATGTATTTGATCGGATTTGGAGATGGACAAATACCTATTTACAGCACCATGGTGGTGCCCGCGACTCCTATTTTGCCTGGAGTATAGAGCCACGCACGTTGAAACACAATTCTGAAGGTTCGGCTTCTGATGGAGAACTCTATTTTATAACGGATCTTTTGTTTGCATCCAATCGTTGGGGTAACAATACAGGGATTAACTACTATGCCGAAGCAAGAAAAATTCTGGATGCCATGTGGAGTACGGACGGTACAGAGGGAGTAAGAAACCTAATAAATGTAGAACACAAACTGATTACATTCACTCCCGATAACGGGGGATACAACTGGACGGATCCATCATATAATTTACCTGCTTTTTTTGAAATCTGGGCTGAATATGCAAATGACGGTAAAGAGCAATTTTATCGCGATTGTGCCGATTCTGCCAGAGTATACCTTCACCGTGCATGTCATCCTGTAACAGCACTCAATGCTGATTATACCGAATTTGACGGAAAACCGCGTTCTTCACATCGGTTGCCTGCAGCTTTCAGGTATGATTCATGGCGTGTCCCGATGAATATCGCCATGGATTATGCCTGGTTTGCCAAAGATATAGTTTGGCAAGAGGATTATAGTAACCGCATTCAACACTTTTTATCAGAGAAGGGAATAGATACGTTTGATGATCAGTTTAATGTGGATGGAAGCCGTCCTGAGGTAATTCTTCAGGCTGGAGGGTTTAAAAAATTACGCCATTCAATAGGACTGGTTTCAACCGTTGCAACGACATCAATGTTGGGCAGGCAAGCAAAAAGCAGGGAGTTCGTAGATGCCTTGTGGAATTCTAAACTGGAACCTTATGAGGACGGATATTTTGACCCTTACTATGATGGTTTGTTGTATTTATTCAGTCTAATGCACTTAAGTGGAAATTATCAAATAATTACACCTATGACCCGTTAACGTGATTTAACACGATATTAGCACATGACACTTCTCAATATTTTCCAGATTATGTTGAGTATTCGAACAAAAAACTTCAAAAGAAAGAACACAGTATCACACATGCAAGTAAGCTCATCAATACAGGTAATATTGAACCAATGAAGTTGAAATTTTCAGAGCAAGCAGCATATTCATTGCCATTAATATACCGATAGTAGTTTATAATTTTTATACGAACAAAAAACAAATTACCTGACAAATATTATGATGATTTTCAACTTTTAAAAATGACTTAGAAATAAATATCAGGCTATATTTGAAATTATTTTTTAAATATCTTCTACTATAATTATTGTAACATCATGATATTAAAGAAAATACATATCTGTTTGTGTCCAGTATTCATCACCATTATTTTGTTTATAGCTGTGAACTTAAATTTAGATGCTCAAAATATACCTTTACTAGTCAGGAATCAATATTTTAATTATCAAAAGCAAAGCCTAAAGGACACAATATGCAAACGCACAGGAATTGAATATCCTTTCGTAATCGGATACAACTATAATCAGTTTACAAACAGTGAAAGTAATCATCCTTATTTTAAAAAGAATAAGTGGGCAAAAGGCTCATTGGTTTATCAAGGTCTATATTATACCGTTGAAGGTTTAAAATATGATATTGAAATTGATAAACTTATTTATCTCATGTATGATAAAGATAACACAATGAATGGTGTTGCCCTGGATGAAAATTTCATTCGAGAATTTAGTGTTTTAAACTCTACGTTCAGATATTATTATGACCTAAAAAATGATACCGGTAGAAAGCTCAAAGCTGGTTATTACGAGGTAGTTTATGATGGAAAATTAAAATTTTTAGTTCGTTGCGGTAAATCAAAAACAATGAATGATTTCAGTAGTTTTACAGAGTTATTTTTGCTTAAGGATGGAATAATGATAGATATAAATAATACTGGAAAATTAATAAGGCAATTAAAAGACAAGGAAAAGAGTGTAAAAGAATTTGTGAAAGATAATTTATTAAAATTGAATAAATCAGATTACTCTTCAGCATCAAAAATTTTAAAGTTTTACGAAAACTTATAAAAATGAAGTTATCCTTATATATAATACTCTGCTTTTTGCCATTTTTTATTTCTGCGCAAACTTCCAAAATCAACAGGCTAATAGATTATAATATAAAAGTAAATTATGATTCTACGTCTTTTCTGAATTTTGTTGATAATATTGAAAAGGAGTATTCTGTTAAGTTTTATTTTAATAAATCCTGGTTAAATAACGTGATCGTAAAACAAACACATACACCCTCTAATTTATCCAGGGTTTTATACGATTCTTTTAAAGGATTAAACTTATATTATTTAATTGATGGATCAAACATAATAATTACCTACAACTACAAAATCAACGCTACACTTCCTGATAATTTCTTTCACTCAGAAATAAATATCGTTAAAAACAATTCTGATTCAATTACGTCGGATTATACTTTCTTAAATCAAGAAAAAACGAAAGTAAAAGATTTGAGTAATAAGATAATCTATATTGGTAATAAGACAAACAAATCAAAGAGCAATCAAGCTCTGGTATCCGGAATTGTACGGGATGAAGAGAATGGCGAGCCAATACCCGGGGCACAGATATATGTAAAAAACAGGGATATAGCTACTGTTACAGATGCTTTTGGCCATTACGTAATAGCCTTACCGATAGGAAGTAATGAAATTTCGTTTAAGTATTTTGGCAAAAAAGAAAGTACAATACCCATTATGGCGTATAAAGACGGGACTTTAAATGTTAGTATGAAAGGGAATCTGGTTCAATTAAGAGAAGTAGTTGTAACGGGCGATAGAGAGAATAAAGTAAATAATCTCAAGATGGGTATGCTCCAGATGAATATAGAAGAATTAAAATTATTACCTTCGTCAATGGGAGAAGTTGATATAATTAAATCAGCACTTTTACTACCCGGAGTTCAAACAGTTGGAGAAGGATCTTCCGGGTTTAATGTCAGAGGTGGTAGTGCCGATCAGAATTTAATACTATTAGATGAAGCCCCTATTTTTAACAGTTCTCATTTGTTCGGCTTTTTTTCAATATTCAATCCGGAAATCGTTAAGGATTTTGAGCTATATAAATGTGGAATACCTGCAAGATATGGTGGGAGAGTTTCATCCGTTTTTGATATAACAGCAAGACAAGGCAATCTGAAAAAATTTAATGTAAGTGGAGGGATTAGTCCTGTTACTGCTAAATTAACGATTGAAGGCCCGATAATAAAAGATAAATTATCATTTATAATTGGTATACGAAGTACTTATTCCGATTGGGTTCTTGAAAAGCTTAATAAACCGGAATTCAAAAATAGTAAAGCCGATTTTAATGATCTCAGTGCTAAAATATCATATGATATAGATAAAAATAATTATCTGAGTTTTACCGCATACAAATCTAAGGATTATTTTAAACTGAATTCAGATACTGCTTATAACTATAATAATCAGTGTGCCAGGTTTCTTTTCAAGCATAGTTTTACTCCAAAAATGTATGGGAAAATATCTGCCATATATTCTGATTACTTATATAATATTTCAAGTGCCAGATTTCCTGAAACTTCATTTAATCTGAAATTCAATATTGGCTATAAATCACTAAAAACTGATTTCTATTATTCCCCCAATTCGAAACACACATTTAATTTTGGTTCGGAAATCATAAAGTACAACCTTACCCCGGGTAGTTTTACTCCTCTAACTTCTGCATCAGATATTATTGCAGTAAACTTACCCATGCAACGGGGTATTGAATCCGGACTATTCATAAACGATGAATTTGATATAAACAACAGGATATCAATTGCAGCAGGTTTGAGATATGCCTTATTCTTTACTCTCGGACCCGGCAAAGTATATTCATACAATCCGGATGTGTCTCGTTCAACAGATAGTAGAATTGATTCAACCGGTTATTCTTCAAACGGAATTATTAAAACGTATGGTGGACCAGAAATAAGGTTGTCAGCCCGATATAAAATAGGTTCAGACAACTCACTTAAGTTAAGTTATAGCCGGATACATCAGTTCCTGCATATGCTTACCAATACAACTGCTATTTCACCGACAGATGTATGGACAATAAGTGATGCAAACATTAAGCCGTTAATTGGAGATCAGGTATCTCTGGGTTACTATCAGAATTTTTTATCAAATACGGTTGAAACGTCTGCTGAGATTTACTATAAAGGGACTAAAAATAATCTGGATTACAAAGGTGGCACCGATTTACTGCTCAACCGTAATTTAGATGTTGATTTGCTGTCGGGTGTTGGAAGGGCTTATGGTATGGAATTTCTTATTAAGAAAAAAAGTGGTATTATCAATGGATGGATTTCATATACATATTCCAAATCAGAGCTTAAAGTAAACGGGAAATTTGCAGATGAGAAAATCAATAATGGTCAGTTTTATCCATCTGATTACGATAAACCCCATAACCTGAATTTTGTTTTTAATTATAAATACTCGAGAAGAATTTCTATAACAAATGTCTTCACATATAGTACAGGCAGGCCAATTACATACCCCGTTGCCAGATATGATTACAGAGGAACAGAGCTTATGCATTACTCAAACCGGAATGAATACAGAATTCCGGATTATGTAAGATGGGATTTTTCATTGAATATTGACGGAAGTCTTAAAACCAATAAATTGGGACATGGTTCATGGTCATTTGGGATTTACAATGTGTTAGGCAGAGATAATGCTTATTCTGTATTTTTTAAATCTACTTCAAGAGGAATAAAGGGATATAAGCTCTCTGTTTTTGCACAACCAATACCAAATATTACCTATAATTTTAAGTTTTAAATAAAATAACGAATGAGTAATCGAAATAATTATTTTATTATCCTTTTGTCGATATTCATGGCAGCATGTGTATCACCCTATTACCCTAATATTACCAAATATGAAAACCTGTTTGTTGTCGATGGTCAATTGACAAATCTAACAGGACCTTATAAGGTGAAATTATCTAGAACTTTCAAATATGATGGAAGTATTGGTTCAAAAGTTACCGGAGAACCGGTAACCGGTGCTCTGGTTAAAATAATTGATAATTCCGGCATAGAAATTCAGTTAAAAGAAATAAGTAGTGGAGACTATAGTACTGTCGATACTATTTTTCGCGGAGTACCGGGGAAAAGCTATAAGCTACAAATTAAGACCAGTAATGAGGTATTTGAATCTGGTTATGAGACACTAAAAGCACCTACTCCTATTGATAAACTTTATTGGGATTATAAGCCACAGGATAATGATGGTCCAAAACGTGTTCAATTGTTGATTGACACCCATGATCCGACAAACAATACACGCTATTATGCATGGGATTTTGATGAAACCTGGAAATTCAAAGTTCCTATTGATGTTGGAACTAAACCCGAGTGGAAAACATGTTATAAGTACAACTCATCCATTTTTTTTAATATTGGTACAACTATCGAAAGGAACAGTGATATAATGGATAGACATTTATTGCAAAAAATTGATGAAAGTTCCAATCGACTTTACTTACGGTATACAATATTAGCAAAACAATATTCATTTACTGAGCAAACTTATGAGTATTTTAAAGATCTAATAAAACTAAATCAAAATCAAGGGACTTTATTTGATGTAACACCCTATTCATTAGTTGGTAATGTAAAAAACCTGAACAATACAGATATACCAGTACTTGGATATTTTGTGGTTGCAGGTGCTTCACAAAAAAGAATTTTTATTGACAGATCAGATTTACCCTTGGAGTTTAATCCGACTGATGGCTTTAACTCTTGTTCATCAAGAATGGTAAGAGTACCCGCCAGTTTGACGGATTTTCGTCAAAATCATTTAGTTGATTCCCTGATGGGTGAAGGATATTCAATATATGAACAATTTAGCGTACCATTAGATGAATTCACTCCGGGTTGGCAGTTATCTTTAGCAAAACCTCTGTGTTTCAATTGTACGTTAACAGGTGAAATTAAAATACCCGATTTCTGGATAGAAAAAAAATAACAACTAATTGGATGATTATGGTTTTAAAAAAATATTTTTTAATTACTTTCTTACTTTCAATAAGGATTATTTCTAATTGCCAGACCCTGCCCGATTTAAAATTAATAACCCGTGTGGAAGATTACACTATACAGGAGAGAGTTTTATTAACCTTTGATCAGGACCTTTATCTTGCTGGTGAGGAATTTAATTTTTGCGCCTTAACGTTTGATGCAGCCCTGCATATGCCCATCGAATTTAGTTCTATTTTATATGTAGAATTGTTCAATCAGGATAATAATGTGGTAAGCTCAAAAAAAATTCAATTAAAACAAGGAGAATGTGTAAATAATTTAATTGTACCACGAAAGCTTGAAACAGGATATTATTATGTGAGAGCTTATACAAATTACATGAAAAATTTTGGTCCAGGTGTCTTTTTTTACAAAAAAATAAAAATTATCAATCCATTCATCAGAATTAACTATCAGGATAATACGAATGATATTCCGGATCAAATCAAATTAAATATTTCAGCTGAAGGTGGAAAAATAATATATGGTGTTGAAAATAAGATTGCCATTCACGTAACAAAATTAAATGACAATATTCCTGTCTCATTATATAAAAACGATTCCGTTATTGCAAAAGTAATTACTAAATCTGGTATTGGAATTTTCAACTTCAATCCAACAGTGAATAACAGATACAGAATCGAAGCTACTTTGTTAAACAAGGAAAAAAGAGTGGTCGAATTGAATGATATTGTTCAATCAGGTGTGATTTGTAAACTCGACAGTGTTCATGAAAGTATAGCATGTTTAAGAGTTATTGCAAAGAACTTTGACAATTACCCAATCACTTTATTCGTAGAAAACAATACAATTTTATATGAGTATTCCAAAACAATTAGTAAACCTGAAGTTTTAATAAATATCGAACTTCCACCAGGTTTAAATAAGATAGTATTAAAAAACAGCAATCAGGAGGAAGTATCTGAACGTTTAATATACATAAAGCCGAAAACTAAATTAGTATTTACAGCTACTCTAAATAAACCGAAAGCGCTACCGGGTGATTCCGTTATTTTAAACATTAAATCTGATATGAATGATAGCATTCATTATGTAGTTGCACTGAATTTAGGGAATCAACATACTTCTCCGGCATTAAAAGAACTTATGGAATCAACTTTTTATTCATATCCTATTGCATCGTTAACAGGTGATCTTTCATTCAATGAACTACAACAGAATTATAATGATTCTGTAATTGTCAATGATTATTTGCTAAAATATCAGAATACCGGGAATACAAATTCAAAGTTGAAAATTATTAATTATTTACCGGAAATCTCACAGGACATTGTGACGGGGAATATCAAAAAGTTAAGTGACCAGTCATTGGCTGCTAATAAAAACATTTATCTATCATTTGTTGATTCAACTTGTTGGATTAATCGCTGCAAAACAGATAATTCAGGAAAATTTACAGCTACTTTACCGGTTGATTACCAGGGAATTAATTTATTTATAGCAATAAAAGATACTGTCGAAAATTACATTGTAAAATTAGATGATGAATTTTATCCTGATTTTTTAAAAATTGTCAAAGAAAACTACTTTCCCGATCCTTCGCTAAAAAACATTATCGAATCAAGAATGCTAAATCTTCAGTTAAATGATGCATATTCTGAACTTCGTAAAAGTACAAAACCATTGCGACCTACTCTAAGATTTTACGGTTATCCTGACTCATACTATAGATTCAAAACATATTTAGTGCCAAACCTTGAAGAATTTATTTCAGAGGTAGTGGGTAAGGCTATTATAGTTAAAAAGGGGAAACGGGTCGAAATTAAATTATTTAATAAAACAGAAAAGAATAGTATTATTGGTGATCATCCACTTATAATTTTTGATGGAATACCATTGTTTAAAACTGATAATATAACATCTATTCCGGCTGATAAATTAGAGTCTATAAGAATTGTTTCCAGTAAATTCTTTTTTGGAACAGAGACTTTTGATGGTATTGTCGATATTACTTCAAATACGAAGTCATTTGATTTGGTTGAAATGGATAAAAATTCAACAAGCGTTCTCTTTAGCCCTGTAATAACAACAAAAGATGATTACCAAAAGCCAAATTCCCGGATACCAGGTTATAAATCAGATCTCTATTTTAAGAATATTGAATCATCAACAGGTAACGAAAATATAGTAATACAATTACCACAAAATGCCGGAAATTATTCACTATCAATTTTTGGGTATACAAAGACAGGAGAATGCGGAAGTATTTCAATACCAGACATTTTAACGATTAGTCAGTAAACAGACTTCATTCTGTTCAAAAATACATTACATCACCCTTATTAAATTGCATGATCGCAATGGACTTTGCTTTGATCGTGTTGGTGTGAATCACATAGAATAAAGATTATAAAGTATTTGGTACTAAACGTCTTGTTAAATTACAATAGTACGTACATACAACATAGAGGTTTTATTTCTTTACTCTCATTGCACAATAAACCGCTTTAAGATATTCTCTAAACAAACAGATTGACCAAAAATGTATCCCCGTAATTGAATGCTTCCCCACATAATGCAAGAGCAAATTCACTGGTCAATATCTAAAAATGATTTAACTAACCAGTAATCTTTTGTAAAACATTTATAAGTTGATCTACACACATGTTTTTCACTTTTATTCTAATTTATTAAAAGGATGGAGGCAACACATTTTGGGTGTACTGTCAGTTAAATTCAGCTTGAAAAAATGTTAAAACGGGTGCTGTTTAGTCCTTTTTTAGCTCCCGCTAATGTCATAGGTTCAGAGAGGGTTCAGTGACCATTCAATGACCCTTCAATGACCCTTCAATGAGGGTTAGCTCTCTCAACTCTCACTGAACCCCCTCTATACTCTCTTTAAAAACTCATTATAGATGGGACATAAAGATTACTTTACCCACCGGGTCGGGAAATCTGACAAAAAAAAAATGGGAAATTCACCCGGTTTAGTTCGTCAAAACAGTTGGATACTGGTTGGATAAGAAAGGATTAAACGTGCATTTAAAAACAGAAACATCCATACATTCATGACTATATGAATGACATATTCGAATTGATTCATTAAAAATTCTATGGGATTGCGGGTTTGATGATCCCTGGTATAGATTTGGAATATAATGGACATTGTAACGAGTTCTTATCGACAATTTAAGGAATAAAAGAAAACCGGATTAAAAGATGAATAAAAGAATATAAAAAGATACGTAACAAAATTATTACATATTGATTTTATAAAATTGAAATAGCCATAAAAAAACTAACTCCAATTGCAAATAAAAACAATGAAAATAATTTGTAAAAGTCCCGATGGGAACATTCTTATCTGGATATAGAACTTAAATATTAGTAAATTTATTTTATATCTAATTATTTCACAGAGCATTAAAAGAATGCAAAAGGACATTGAAACATAATTATAATCCATTTAAAACAATCATATCTATTTTTAGAAAATAATTATCTATAAATAAAAAAGGAAAAGACAACTCTAAAATATATTTGCAACGTGTTTCAATTCAGGAACACATAAAATTTATTTATATGAAAAAAACATTACTTACTCTTTTGACAGTGGCAAGCTGTCTGTTCGCTTATTCAACAAATGCAACATTAAACGTTTACAAACTTTCCCATGCTCCGAAAGTTGATGGGGTTTTTACTGATTGGGGAACAAATTGGATTGATCTTGCAAATACATCTGGAACTACGTCAGGCTGTACTGCTCAATATCAAATCGGTTACACAACTGATAGTTTGTATATGGCCATAAAAGTTCAAGATGCCTCGGAATTTACTTATGATTCAGCAATAGCAACATATGTTAGAGATTGTGTTGAAGCGTTTGTCCATATGGATACTATACCCTTAACCGGTACGAATGGAAGTACTCAATTCCGTATGCAACGTGTTCAGGATGCATATAATCCGGGTGACGCTAATGGAGTTACTGCTCATGTCATATCAGTGGATAGCCCAACCGGTTATACTCAGGAATGGGCAATTGCCTGGACTGATATTGCTGCAAAAGAGTCTTTCGAAATACCTGCAGGCGGTATTGATGCTTTACTCATTCCCTATATCAGATTTGATATTAAGGTTGCAGATAATACAAATGGAACTGCTGAAGGTAGAACACAACAAATATTTTGGAATAGTTTAGCCGATACTGAATGGTCTGGCATGACAGACATGGGTACTTTGCATCTAATGGGTGTAACAAGTGGAGTTTCAAAAGTCGCAACTAATTTAACTAAAGTATATTACAGTGCCACCAAAGATGGTCTGACCGTACTTGATTATATTGGTGATGTGAGCATTTATAATGTTGTCGGAAAATTGGTTTTGCAAACCAACGTAAAATCTTATAATGAATTGATTAATCTCAGCTCTCTTAACAAAGGTGTTTTCCTAGTTAGTGGAACCGGTTTTTCAACTAAATTTATTAAATAATAACTCATAGTTTTATTATTGATTAAATCCAACTATTTTTGTATTCAGCATGTGTTTTCCTTAAATTAATTATGGAAAATACATGCTGATTTTTTTTATTTCCAGTCTAAATTGAATGTTCATAAGATTAGAGTTTAATATTTGTTTTGTATCAATATTCTTATTATTTTTTTATCGATGTTACTTTCAAAGTAGTTTTTTGGTATTTGGACAAATGTTGTGCTACATGATAGACTACAACTTTACAATCACGATTCGTTAAATTTATATAATGCCGGAGAGTGGTACAGTAGATGGAAAAAAAAACTATAGTTCAACTGAAATAAGAACTGCCGGAACCCTTTGTGAGTCACAAAAGCAAATTCACAAACATTATCTAACCAAATGACGCAACAATCGTTTGAAAAATACCTAATTTTTTAAATACCGAATCTAAAATTATAAGTGTTCTTTGGATATTATAGTTAATTTTGATACATCTTAGATTTATGATATTGAGTAACAAAATTAAAAAATAGCAGAAGTATCAAAATACAACTTTTTGTGTTGAAAAATATAGCCATAAACATAAAATCAAAAAAATCATGAGAACATTTGTTTCCTTACTTGTAGCATTTATTGCATTTAACTATACTGCCAATTCACAAAATATGGTGACACCGGCACCAATTGGCTTCGACATTGTTCGGGAAGGTATTTCACACGGAAAAATTGATACCATTACGTACTTTTCGAAAACAGTAGGAAATAAACGCAAGGCGCTAATATATACACCTCCCGGTTTTTCAAAGGAAAAAAAATATCCTGTACTTTACTTATTACACGGCATTGGTGGTGACGAAAAGGAATGGTTTAACGGTGGCCAGCCACAGGTCATTTTGGATAACCTTTATGCAGAAAACAAACTTATGCCCATGATTGTAGTCATGCCTAACGGCAGAGCAATGAAAGATGACCGTGCTAAAGGCAATATTATGGCAGCTGACAAGGTACAGGCTTTTGCAACTTTCGAAAAGGATTTGCTTACCGATTTAATTCCTTATATCGAAAAGAATTATCCTGCGATTAAAGATAGCGAACATCGTGCTATTGCAGGACTTTCAATGGGTGGTGGGCAATCATTAAACTTTGGTCTTGGAAATCTTGATACATTTGCCTGGGTTGGTGGATTTTCATCAGCTCCTAATACTAAAATACCTCAGGAATTAATGCCAAAACCTGAAGAAGCTAAAGCTAAATTGAAATTACTTTGGATTTCGTGTGGGGATAAAGATGGATTAATGAATTTCAGTAAGCGCACTCACGATTATATGAAAGCCAATGAAGTTCCTCATATATTCTACATCGATCATGGTTATCATGATTTTAAGGTTTGGAAGAATGGCTTATATATGTATTCTCAACTCCTTTTCAAGCCCGTTGAAGTGACATCATTCGATAAAATAAGCAATGCAGGCCGACCTGCTGAAACCAATGTACGATCAGCCAACTATCCACAAATCTTACCAGATGGTCATGCTGTTTTTCGATTGAAAGCTCCTAATGCTCAAAAGATAAAACTTGATTTGGGTAAAAAATATGATATGGTGAAAAATAATGAAGGAGTATGGGAAGTAACTACCGATTCGTTAAGCGAAGGAATTCATTATTATTCACTGATTATTGATGGCGTAGCTGTTTCCGATCCATCCAGTGAAACTTTCTATGGCATGGGGCGCATGGCCAGTGGTTTTGAAGTACCTTTCAAAGGCGATAGCTATTACGAAGAAAAAAATGTTCCTCATGGTGATATCCGTATAAAACGCTATTACTCAAAAGTAACAAATTCATGGCGTAATTTTTACATGTATACTCCTCCGGGATACGACGAAAATTTCAGTACAAAATTTCCGGTATTATATATTATGCATGGTGGTGGTGAAGATCAACGTGGTTGGGCTACTCAGGGTAAAACAGACTTGATTCTTGACAACCTAATTGCAGCAAAAAAGGCTGTTCCTATGATTGTGATTATGGTTGACGGCAATTTTCCATTAAATGGTTTTGGCGAGGAATCATTAAGAGTGTTTGAAAAAGAGATAAAGCAAAGCATTATTCCATTTGTAGAGAAAAATTACCGTGTGAAAAACGAAGCACAATATCGTGCTCTCGCAGGATTATCAATGGGTGGTATTCAAACTCTTTATACAGGGGTAAGAAACACCGACATGTTTTCGTACCTGGGAGTATTCAGTTCCGGCTGGTTTGCGACCCAAAAAGACCTGACTGATCCGCAATACGAATATTGGAAAAAAAATGCCGATAAGATTAATAGCAATCTAAAGACATTCTGGATTTCACAAGGTGGAAAAGAAGATATTGCATGGCAAAATTGCCAGGTAATGCGTTCGAGATTAGATGAAATGAAGATTAAATATACTTACAGCGAATATCCCGGGGGACACACATGGCCGGTTTGGAGAAATAACATCTTCAATTTTGCTCAGATATTGTTTAAATAAGAATTTGTACCTTTTTGATCCGCGAAGAAATAACCGGAATGTGTTCGCGACACTGATTATTTTTTATGCAGACCATTTAGAGCAAAAAATACACCGCTAATTATTTCCCTGATAAAATTAAGAATATGAAAATTTCACGAATCTGTTTATGGATACTTATTTTGTGCATGTATCAACCCTTGGTACTATTATGTGCCCAAGAAGACAGCAACTTAAAATTATGGTATGAAAAACCGGCAAAACAATGGGTAGAAGCACTTCCCGTTGGCAATGGCCGTTTAGGTGCCATGGTTTATGGGGATCCTAATAACGAAGTAATTCAGCTTAATGAAAATACACTCTGGGCAGGTCAACCATACCGTAATGATAAAGCCGGTGCAAAGGAGGCTTTAGTTGACATAAGAAAATTAATTTTCCATGGTAAATACAAAGATGCTATGGATCTGGCAAACAAAAAAATGTTTGGTGGACCAAATGGGATGTCCTGTCAGACAGTTGGTAACCTTAGACTCAAGTTTCCGGGGCATGAAAGTTATACCAACTACTCCCGTGAACTTGATCTTGAAAAAGCATTAGTAAACAGTCACTTTCAGGTCAAGGGAGTTAATTACAGCACCAATGTATTTTCTTCGTTTCCTGATCAGGTAATTATAGCCCGCATTTCAGCAGACAAGTCTGGTTCTATAAACTTTTCGGCAACAATGGATCGTCCATCGAAAGTAAAAATTACTTCTAAGGGGAATAACGAACTTGTTTTATCAGGTGTATCCGGCGACCAGGAGGGAATAAAAGGAGCCGTTCAATTCGAAGCTAAAATAAAAATAATAACTGCCGGAGGTTCGGTTTCTTCAAACGATAGTACGCTGAATGTATGCAATGCCGATATGGCCACTATTTACATATCGATTGCCACCAATTTTAACAACTATAATGACATTAGTGGTAATGCTTCAGAAAGAGAAAATACTTACTTGCGAAAGGCTCTAAAAAAGAATTACGATCAAGCCTTGAAAGATCATATAGCCGATTATCAACGTTATTTTAAAAGAGTAAACCTCGACCTGGGAGTAACAGATGCTGTAAAAAATCCCACTGATGAGCGTCTCGAACAATTTGCAAAAGGCAACGATCCCCAATTAGTATCCTTATATTTTCAATTTGGTCGTTATTTGCTGATTTCTTCGTCAAGACCCGGAGGACAACCAGCCAATCTTCAGGGCATATGGAACGACCAATTAAATCCGGCCTGGGACAGTAAATATACAGTAAACATAAATACTGAAATGAACTACTGGCCTTCGGAGGTTACCAACCTGACTGAAATGAATGAACCGCTGATACAGATGATTCGTGAACTTGCTGAAACCGGTAAAAAGACAGCCATGGACATGTATGGAGCACGAGGTTGGGTTTTACATCATAATACCGACATTTGGCGAATCAATGGTCCTGTGGATGGTGCTTATTGGGGTATGTGGCCAATGGGAGGCGCTTGGCTTTCACAACACTTATTTGAAAAATATGCTTACAATGGAGATAAAGAATATCTGAAATCGATTTATCCGGTTATTAAAGGAGCTGCCTTATTCTTTGTAGATTTCCTTACAGAAGAACCTCAGAACAAATGGTTAGTGGTTAGCCCTGCTATTTCTCCTGAAAATGAACCGAAAGATCATGGAGGATCAACAATGTCGGCTGGTACAACTATGGATAATCAATTGGTTTTTGATATTTTTTCAATTACTGTAAAAACAGCTGAATTATTAAATACCGATAAAGAGTTAGTGGTTCGGTTAAAAGACAAATTAAAACGTTTACCACCCATGCAGATCGGACAATGGGGACAATTACAGGAATGGATGTACGATTGGGATAACCCAAAAGACAATCATCGTCATGTTTCTCATTTGTATGGATTATTCCCATCGAACCAAATTTCTCCATATCGTAATCCTGATTTATTTTCAGCGGCAAGGACAACACTTATTGCTCGTGGAGATGAATCAACCGGTTGGTCCATGGGATGGAAAGTGAATTTCTGGGCACGCCTTCTTGATGGTGATCATGCTTATAAACTTATCACCGACCAGTTAACGCCATCAATTCAGCCTAACGGGAGGCAAAAGGGTGGTACATACCCTAATCTTTTCGATGCTCACCCGCCTTTCCAGATTGATGGAAATTTTGGATGCACATCAGGGATTGCAGAAATGTTGTTACAAAGCCACGATGGAGCCATTAATCTGTTACCTGCATTGCCATCATCATGGAAAAACGGAAGTGTGAAAGGATTAAAAGCAAGGGGAGGTTTTGAAGTTGATATCTTATGGGAAAATAACGAATTATCCAACTCTGTAATTAAATGTTCAATTGCCGGTAATTGCCGGATACGTTCATATTACCCACTAAAAGGCAAAGGGTTAAGAGTTGCAAAAGGAGAAAATAAAAATCCATTTTATTCCGGTTCAGAAATAAAAGTTCCTTTGAATCATTCATTGACTGTCCTACCGTCGCTAATTCTTAAAAAAGTATATGAATACGATTTAGTTGTAAAAAAAGGTGATGTGATATACCTCACTAAGCAATAAAATTTACCTTTATGATTAATGAATATTCGAAATAAACAATTATAAATTTCAAAATTTTCATACAGAATGATATCAAAATATTATTAAAAAAAAATGGATACAGCTTCCCGGTAACTAAGGATTGACACAGTAGTTTTTTTTATAAAAATGCTCACATAAAATTGAAGATACCAATAGTTTTATGATTTGACAATGATATTTATCTACCCCGATCATTATTAAAAACAAAGAACGAATTCCGATTTCACCAATCAAATAAGGAATTAATTAAGTAATAACAGCAAATATTGTCAAAATATGAAAACAAAATATAGAATAGTTCCTCTTTTAATTTATATACTATTCATATTTATGTCTATTGTTTTTTTTAGTATAGCATGTTACTGTCTAACTTTTATTGCATCTTTTTCAATATCAATATCTCTGTTTTTTTTATTCCTGTCATTAACAATTTTTTTAATCATGATTTGGGGACAGGAAATTAAATACATGAAAATTTCTAAAAACAAATTAGTTTTCAATCAGATACTTGGATTTAACCATCATGAATATGTTTTCTCTGATATTATAGGATATAAGACAGCAATTTTAAAAAATAGAAATGGAGTGAGCCCACAACTATTATTAAAAACAAATGCAGAAAATATCATAGAAATAAATGGATTTCTTATTTCAAATATTACTGAAATTGAAATGGAAATAAAAAAAACAGTTCGATTTGATAATTCAATTAAAGAACCGATTATCAATTTAAAAGATAAATTATTTATTTTATTAATTATTTTTTTAGTAATTGGTTTCCTTTGTTTTCTAATTAGTATGTTTTAGAAAACAGAATTGAATCATTTTCAGATATAATTTGAATATTATAATAGGTTTAATGAAATCTTGCAGCATTTCTAATTAAAACATATCATTAATTAATATTGTTACTTTATGAATCATATTTTAAAAAAACTTTTAATATTTATTAGTATGATTTACTCATTTGCTGTATATTCACAACTCACAGAAATTAACACCCCGAAGCAAACTACCATTTGTAATCCGGTAAACTTAAGTTATAGGTTTTGTCTCGATGCTCCATCAAGGCGAGAGGCTGCAGATCCTACTATGGTTACATTTAAAAATGAATACTATTTGTTTGCTTCTAAATCAGGTGGATATTTTCACTCTACTGATTTAATACATTGGAAATTGATAACAACTAAGGATCTTCCTATAGAAGATTATGCTCCGACTGTAGTAGTGATGAAAGATACCTTGTATTTTATGGCATCCAAGGGAGCCCCCATAACCATTTATAAAACAGCCAATCCGGCATCAGGAAAATGGCAGATTGCCAACTCTTCGTTTCCTATTGGAATGATCGATCCTGATTTATTTGTCGATGATGACGGGCGTTTGTATTTTTATTACGGTTGCTCAAATATGAATCCACTTTATGCTGTAGAATTGGATACAAAAACATTAAACCCGATTGGAAAGTCCGTAGAGGTTTTTAATAGTGATAAGAATAATTTTGGATGGGAACGTCCGGGAGATTATAATAATAAAGATGTTCGACCATGGATTGAAGGCTCCTGGATGACAAAACACGATGGGAAATATTACCTTCAATATGCAGGTCCCGGTACAGAATACAAAAGTTACTGTGATGGAGTTTATGTTTCAGAAAAACCACTTGGTCCATTTAAATTATCCGCAACCAATCCAGTTTCAGCAAAACCGGAAGGTTTCATTGCAGGGGCCGGTCATAGCAGCACTTTTCAGGATAAATACGGAAATTACTGGCATGTATCCACTATGACCATTTCGCAAAAACACATGTTCGAGCGTCGTTTGGGATTATTTCCAACCTTTTTTGATAAAGATGGTGAAATGCATGTTTACACGGGTTTTGGTGATTTTCCATTTAAAGTTCCTACAAAAAAGATTTCTAATCCAGAGGAATTGTTTCCTCAATGGATGTTGCTATCCTACAATAAACCTGTAGAAGTTTCTTCCGAGTTGCCAGGATATCCTAAAAGTTCTGCTACCAATGAAGATATTCGCACCTACTGGAGTGCCCAAACAGGAACTAAAGGTGAGTGGATAAGCATTGACCTACAAAAAGAATGCACAGTAAATGCAATTCAGATAAATTATGCCGAAAACAATACAGAGATCTTTGGACGTAATCCGGACATTTATTACCAATATCTTCTCCAATATTCATCTGACAATCGAACATGGAAAACAATGGCTGATAAAACACTGAGCAAAAACGATTTTTCCCACGATTATATTGAAATGAATGTGCCGGTTAAAGCACGTTACATAAAGCTGACTAATTATAAGGTACCCGGTGGTACGTTTGCCATATCCGGTCTGCGTGTTTTTGGCAATGGAGGAGGAAAAGCACCAGCTACTGTTGAAAACATGGCCATAGAGCGCTCTGAAACCGATCGGTGTGTGGCAAAGTTAAAATGGAATAAAGTTCGGGAAGCAATTGGTTACAATATCAGATATGGATCACAGATAGACAAATTGTACCAAAACTATCAGGTTTTAGGAGGTGATTCATTGATCATAAGTAGCTTAAACGGGCTTCAAAAATATTATTTTACTATTGATGCTTTTAATGAAAGTGGTATCACGCAAGGGAAAAAAATCATAGAACTTAATTAATACAAATGAAAAAAATAAAATTCATAAGTCTGTTTCTGATATCTCATTTCTTTTTAAACGGATATTGTGCTCAACCTGAATCAACTAAATTAGCTGAGTCTACAACTCCATCGGAAATAGAAAATCCAGAATTACTCGGTATTAATAAAGAACCATATCATGCAACGTTAATGCCTTATGCCAACATGCAAGAGGCCTTGTTGGCAAAACGTCATGCGTCTTCGCTTTGTCGCAGTTTGAACGGATCATGGAAATTTAATTGGGTGCCAACGCCTGAAAAACGGCCAGTTGATTTTTACAAACCCGATTTTAATACATCTGCGTGGAAGGAAATCCCGGTACCTTCAAACTGGGAAGTGCAAGGATACGGAACCCCTTTTTACCGCAATCTTGGTTATACCATAAAAAAAGATTTTCCACATGTGATGAGTGAACCTGAAAAATGGTTCACCTCTTTTATAGAACGAAACCCTGTAGGAAGCTATCGTCGGGATTTTGAAGTTCCTGCCGAATGGATTGGACGTCGCAATTTCATTACATTCGATGGTGTTGACTGTGCGTTCTTTTTATGGGTAAACGGAAATAAAGTAGGTTTTAGCGTAAACAGTCGCAATGCAGCCGATTTTGATCTTACCAAATACCTGAAACCCGGTAAAAATATGATAGCCGTAGAAGTATATCAATACAGTTCGGGTACATGGTTGGAAGATCAGGACATGTGGCGTTTACATGGAATCTTTCGCAACGTAACACTCTGGAGTGCTCCACAAATACACATTCGTGACTTTTTTATTAAAACGGATTTGGATAAAGACTATAAAGATGCAACGCTGGATGTATCTGCTAAAATAAAAAATTATAGTGATAAAACATCCAAAGTTCAAATATTAACGGCTACTCTTTACGACACAGATGGCAAAGAAATAGCAAAAGGCAGTGCAACCGGCACTTTGCTCAAAGCGAATCAGGAAGAGGCATTGAATGTGAAAATACAGGTAAGTAACCCGTCGAAATGGACTGCAGAAACACCGAATCTTTATACAGTTGTTTTAACCAACTCCGAAGGGGATATTATTTCTTCAAAAGTAGGTTTTCGAAAAATCGAAATTAAAGGTCGTATTTTTATGGTAAATGGTGTGCCTATCAAATTGAAAGGGGTTAACCGTCACGAACATTGGTCGGAAGTTGGACATGCAATAACAGAAGCACAAATGATTCAGGACCTTGAGGTTATAAAACAAGGTAATTGTAACCATGTACGTACCTCACATTATTCGAATGATCCTCGTTGGTACGAATTGTGTGACGAATACGGCATCTGGCTTGTTGCTGAAGCTAACTGTGAATCTCATGGGTACGACGGACGTTTCGACGAGGAACCCACTATGAAAGCCGCTATTATTGATCGGAATGTGGCCAATGTTGAAAATTTCAAAAATCACTCGTCGGTGATTATTTGGTCGCTTGGAAACGAATGTGGAGGAGTAGGTTCAAATTTTGTTGCCGCTATGAATACCATTAAGTCCATTGACCCATCCCGATTTGTCCATTATGAACGTTTTGGATCAGGGAAAAGAAATCCTGCCGATATGGATGGCAGGATGTATGGAACAGCTGAAGATTACGCCAACATGGCCCGAAATCAGGATTTGACCAAGCCTCTTTATATATGTGAATTTGTTCATGCCATGTTTAATTCGATGGGGTCGCTAGACGAATATTCAAAGGTATTTGACGAAAATCCAGAGATCTTAGGAGGTGCAATATGGGAATATCAGGATCAGGCTTTATGGAACAGACGTGACCCAAAACACCCGATATTAGCTTATGGTGGTGGTTTTGGTGAAGCTCCTAACGACCATTATTTTATTCACAAAGGGGTGGTTTCTTACGATCGTTCTACCGTAGGAAACCAGGTTAAACCACATTATCCTGAAATGAAAAGAACATTTCAATGGATTGATACCGAATTAGCTGATCCAACTTCAGGAACAATTATAATCAAGAATAAATATCAATTTATTTCTTTAAATAATGTCGATGCATCATGGAGTTTGACTGAAGATGGAAAGGAAATTGATAAAGGAATAATAAAATTCCGTCAAATAAATCCTCGAAGTATTGGTTGGGCAAATATTCCCTATAAAGTAGAACATCCTAAAACAGGAGCAGTTTATTTTGTGCGCGTTTCGTACACACAAAAAGAAAAAACGCTTTGGGCAGACAAAGGATTTGAAGTAGCAGCTACGCAATTCAAACTGCCGGTTAATACTCCGCCTTCAGTGGATACAAAAATAACGCAACCAGTAAAGATGATTCAGAATGAAAAATTCGTAACTGTTTCAGGAAATGATTTCTCCGTAAAATTTGATAAGGTAACCGGTTTTATGAATCAGTTGGTTCAAAACGGAAGCAATCTTTTAACTGCAGATGGTTCTCCTAAATTACATTTGTGGCGTGCTGCTCACCGGAATGATGATGAATGGGCATATAAGCAATGGGAAAAATTTGGTGTAAATAAACTCCAGTACACTTTAGTCGATTTTAAAGTAGAAGTTATTGATAACACTTCGGTGAAAGTAACTTCAACGACCAAGGCTGATGGGAAAGAAGGCTTTGGAGTATATCATACGGCTATCTATCTGGTAAAAGGCGATGGCTCCATAAAAGTTGACAATCAGGTTCAATTTATTGGTTTCCGGATAAATCTGGCCCGTATAGGTGTTAGGATGCTACTTGATAAAAAACTAGACCATATGACTTTCTTTGGCCGTGGCCCATTCGAAAATTATTCTGATCGCAAAAGCTCAGCCGAAGTGGGTATTTATGAATTGGCCGTAAATGAACAATACGAATACGAAAAACCAATGGAACGAGGTAACCATGAAGAAGTAAGATGGGCAAAACTAAGCGGGAAAGATATACCTTCCCTGTTAATACAATCTGATGATAAACTTATGCAGGTTGCTGCACTTCCTCATACTGATGAACAAATGTTTCCGGTAGAATATAAAATAGACCTACCTGTTAGCACTTCAACTGTGTTTTGTATATCAACAAAAACTTTAGGAGTTGGTTCAGCAAGTTGTGGTCCACGACCACTTGAAAAATTTCAGGTATTTGCAGAACCGACTTCATTTTCATACACTATTAAATTGCAGTAATCTAACTAATTATTAATAAAATAATTACTAAGACAAAAGACATAAGAACCAAGAACCAAGAATTAAGATAAGATGCAGAATATTATTGCTTACCAAAATTCAATGTGTAAGTTTAATATGACGTATATTATATGTACCTGTAACGACAATCGATGGTAAAAAATTTTGTTTAGGAGTAGCTAATTATTCAAGGCTAATTACATAGAACTCACATGAAGTATCACATGAAATATTTTATAATTTTAGTAGCAAGTATTGTCTTTTCCAGCACAAGTATGCATGCACAGGTTTCTATTCCGGATTCTCGTGGTAAAAGTATTGCTGCCTTTGACCCAAACTTTCATATTTATATATGTTTAGGTCAGTCGAATATGGAAGGAAATGCTGTTATTGCGGCCGACGACAAGACGGGAGTCAATAGTCGTTTTCAGGTGATGACGATAGCTCCGGATGATTTTCAGCACCTGGGCAGGTCTGTGGGCAACTGGTACACAGCATCGCCACCTTTGTGCCGCTGGGACACCGGTCTAACTCCTGCCGATTATTTTGGACGCACATTGGTTGATAGTCTTCCCGACAGTGTGAAGGTTGGCGTAATAGTCGTTGCCATGGGCGGTAGCGGTATTGATGTATTTGACAAAGATAATTACATACAGTATTACAATAATGCCGACGCCTGGCAGAAAAGTTTGATGAACATCTATGGTGGCAATCCATACGGCAAAATTATAGAAATGGCTAAGATTGCACAACAAAAAGGCGTAATAAAAGGGATATTATTGCATCAGGGCGAATCGAACAATATGCAATCAGATTGGCCCTTGAAAGTAAAAAAAATATATTCTAATTTGCTGGAAGATTTGAATATTGAGCCTAATTCCATTCCTCTACTGGCAGGTGAAATGCTACATCAGGAACAAGGTGGGATTTGTTGGGGCATGAACAGTATCATTGCCACAATGCAGTATTACATTCCCAATTCGTACGCCATTTCTTCGGAAGGTTGTACCGGAAATGGAGTAGATGGTTTTCATTTTTCAACAGTAGGTGCCCGGGAATTAGGCAAACGCTATGGACTTCAGATGCTTTCAATCTCAAAATCTTACAACTCCGAAGCTGGTCAGACAATTGATCATTTGGCAGTTGAAGCCACTAATTTCACGTTATTGACTGGTACAACTAAAAAACTCCCGCTTACTGCCGTTTATGTTGATGGTCATACTCAGAACATAAACATTGCTGCCACTTACGAAAGCAGCAATCCGGAAGCAGTGAGGATAACAAACGGTTACATTGAAGTTTTAAAAGACGGTACAGCCACCATAACTGCAAGTTACAAAGGTGCACTTGGGGAACAAAAAAAAGTTGTATTTAATGTCAATGCAACTACTTTCCCGTTAACTAATCAGTTGTTTAATCCGAATATTTTTGCCACCGGCTCTTTCGACGAAACTACACATACCCTAAAAACAGGACAGTGGGGCTTTGGCGGTTGGCAATACGGAGGCATAGATTTGTCTGGTTATAATTATTTGCATGCCAGATTAGGGAGTATCAACAATGCTGATGTTGAGTTCAAGCTTTTCGATGGAAACAGTTATTGGGGGTCGTCAACCTCATCTAAATTTGGAACTACCCGTGAAATAACAGTGAATCTTAAGAGTGTAAAGAAAGCTGATGGTACACCACTTGACCCAAGCCATATCTATATCGCCGGTTTCTGGTCAAATGGGAATACTCCTTTCATCATTGATAAAGTATTCCTTTCAAATGATCTAACAGCCATTGATAATGTCCTTGACAATAGTTCTGAAAATCTGTTAGTTGATGTGTATTCAACGATAGGTATAAGGATTCTGTCACAAGTAAAAAGGGAAATAGCAATGAAAGGCCTCTCTAAGGGAGTATATATTATCGAAGGAAAGAAAATCATGGTATTAAAAAATTAATCTTAATTACTGATGAAAAAAAAAGAACTTAAAAAATATGTTACCGGTATCCTGATGTCTGCTATAACAATCTCTGGAACTATGTGTTATGCCGATAATCCAATAATCCAAACGAAATATACTGCAGATCCTGCTCCAATGGTGTATAATGACACGGTTTTTCTTTATTCAGGCCATGATGAAGACGATGCTTCCGGTTTTAAAATGCAGAATTGGTTATTATACACTTCGACCGATATGGTGAATTGGACAGACCATGGAGTTGTAGCGTCGCTGAAAGATTTTAAGTGGGTAACAGTTGACAATGGTGCCTGGGCTCCACAGTGTATCCGGCGAAATAATAAGTTTTATATGTACTGTCCAATGCCGAATGGAGTGGGAATTGGAGTACTTGTTTCAAACAGTCCTTACGGGCCTTTCAAAGACCCTATTGGCAAGGCGCTTATTAAAAATGGATCACAAGATATTGACCCGACAATTCTGATTGACGATGATGGTCAGGCTTATCTTTACTGGGGGAATCCTGAATTGTGGTATGTAAAACTAAACGAGGATATGATATCCTGTGCGGGTGATCCTATAAGAATGCCGGAATTTATCAAAATAAAAGGAGAGAAAGACCCTTTTCACTATCAGGAAGGTCCATGGGCATGGAAACGTAACGGACATTATTATATGGCTTATGCTTCAACATGTTGCCCCGAAGGCATTGGCTATGCAATGGGCAGTTCTCCAACCGGTCCATGGGATTATAAAGGTATGATTATGGAAGGCGACCAGCGTTCAAGCGGAAACCATCCGGGAATTATCGATTATAAAGGTAAGTCGTATGTGTTTGGTTTCAATTATGCCATCCTGAAACAAACCATGTCGAAGCATTATGAAAGACGCTCTATTTGCGTTGAACAATTAACCTACAACGCCGATGGTACCATTCAATTGCTGCCTTTCTGGTCAACAGCGGGTATTAAACAACCTGGTACAGTGAATCCGTATAATCATACCGAGGCAGTAACAATGGCTTATAGTAACGGGCTCAAAACAGATGTTGTTACCGAATGGGAACGTAACGTACCATGGGACAAAGGAAAGAAGATAGCTGATAGACTTTTTGTTTCTTCTATTCACAATGGAGATTATATCAAGGTGAAAGGTGTCAATTTTTCAAAAGGAGCAACTTCAGTTGATGTTAATATTGCTTCTTTGAATGGTGGAAAAATTGAGATTCGCACTGACAATATTGATGGGTCAATTATAGGAACAGTCGAAGTTAATACCTCAGGTGAAGGAGATATATGGAAAACTGTTAATACCAAGGTGAAGAATATTGAAGGTATTCACGATTTATACTTTGTTTTCAAAGGTGAAAAAGAAATGTTCTATTTCGACTGGTGGACATTTCATACTAATTAAAAAGGTTTTCACTATTCAATAGTCAACAAATTGCAACATAAATTCGAAATAAAATAAAAAATCTCATTATTTAATGAAAATACTTAACTTTAAATTTGCAACCATTCTTGGCATCTTCATCTCATTTAGTTTGCTGGGAATCGATTACTTATCAGCTCAAACAGTATGGCTTGATCAGTTATACCTCAGTACTGCGACTCAAGGGTACGGCATTCCAATGAAAAATAAATCAATAGATGGCAAGACGCTCACAATAGCCGGTCAAACTTTCGAAAGAGGATTTGGAAGTCATTCAGAGAGTTCGTTAACTATTTTGCTTGAAGGGAAAGCAACATTGTTTACTGCTCAGGTCGGTATCGATGATGAGGTAAAAGGTCAGAAACCGGCAGCCGAATTCATTGTCTATGGCGATAACAAAAAATTATGGTCGAGCGGGATAATGAGTTTAGGTGATGCTGCCAGACCCTGTTCAGTTAAACTTGATGGAGTTAAGAAACTTGAATTGGTGGTAAATGATGGTGGTAATGGAAATTATTACGATCATGTTGATTGGGTGGATGCAAAATTTCAGACCACCGGAGTAACCACTTTTAAAACGTTCAGTCCGGTAGAAACTGAACCATACATCCTTACTCCTACTCCCCGTCCAGAACCAAAAATTACAGGAGCTAAAGTTTTTGGTGTGCGTCCGGGCTCGCCTTTTCAATTTCTTGTAACAGCAACAGGTGAGAGACCGATGACTTTTTCGGCTTCAGAATTACCAAAAGGATTAATGATAAACGCTCAAACCGGTTTTATCACAGGTAAACTTTCGAAGGTCGGAACGTATGTTGTTACTCTGGAAGCCAAAAATGCAAAAGGAAAATCCCTGAAAAAACTACGTGTTGAATGTGGTGACCGTATTGCTCTTACCCCACCAATGGGTTGGAACAGCTGGAACTGTTTTGCCAATGAAGTTTCGGCAGAAAAGGTGATACGTGCAGCCGATGCAATGGTAAAAAGCGGACTTATCAACCACGGCTGGACGTATATCAATATTGATGATTTCTGGGAAAACAACCGAGACTCAAAAGATCAATCCTTACGAGGAAAGCTACGCGATGATGCTGGCAACATAGTCACTAACTCACGATTTGTCGATATGAAAGGACTTGCTGATTATGTGCATGGCCTCGGTCTTAAAATCGGACTTTATTCCAGTCCGGGTCCATGGACATGTGGTGGCTGTGTTGGTAGCTATGGTCATGAAAAACAAGATGCCGAAAGCTATGCAAAATGGGGTTTCGATTACCTGAAATACGATTGGTGCAGCTATGGCAATGTTATCAATGGTTTACCAAACAACGACCCCTATAAAGTGTCGTCTTTGTCCTACAATGGTGGTAGTGAATTGGATACCGCTATAAAACCATTTAAGATGATGGGTGAATATCTAAGCCAGCAACCCCGCGACATTGTATTTAGCGTTTGTCAGTACGGTATGTCTGATGTATGGAAGTGGGGCGGTTCTATTGGTGGCAATTCCTGGCGAACAACAAATGATATTACCGATACCTGGGCGAGTGTGAAAAATATAGCGTTGGATCAGGATAAATCCGCTGCTTATGCCAAACCCGGCAATTGGAACGACCCCGATATGCTTGTGGTAGGTACTGTCGGTTGGGGCAATCCACATAAGAGCAAGCTTAAACCGGACGAGCAATATCTCCATATCAGTCTATGGAGCCTCTTCTCTGCTCCTCTTCTCATTGGTTGCGACATGGAAAAACTCGATGACTTCACTTTAAATTTGCTGACTAATGATGAAGTTATAGATATCAATCAAGACCCTCTTGGCAATCAGGCTACCTGTATTCAGACAATTGGCGATTTGCGTATTTATGTAAAAGAACTTGAAGATGGTAGCCGGGCTGTTGGCTTCTGTAACTTTGGTACAGACATTATTGATTTTTCATATACTGATTTTGAAAAACTTGGCATGAACGGAAGTTTTAAAGTACGCGATCTTTGGAGGCAGAAGGAAATTGGCAACATCGAAACCAAAACAAGTAAACTTGCCCTCAAGGTTCCGGTTCATGGTGTACTTCTCTATAAATTCACTTCTTCAAAATAATTTAAAATTTCAAAAAAAGGAAAGATGAAAAATAATGTATTTCTAAAAGTATCTGCTAGTATAGCATTAATCTTGATAGCTTTGTTACCAGTGAAATTAAACGCAGATAACCCAATTGTTCAAACCAACTATACAGCCGACCCTGCACCAATGGTTCACAACGGAACTGTTTACCTTTATACTACTCACGATGAGGATAAAACCGTGCGTAATTTTTTCACCATGAATGATTGGAAATGTTATTCATCTACTGACATGGTAAATTGGACCGATCATGGTACAATTTTATCATTTAAAGATTTTAGTTGGTCAAGAGGCGATGCATGGGCAGGACAATGCGTTTATCGAAATGGAAAATATTATTTTTATGTACCAATCAATCAGAAAGATGGTGGGAATGCCATTGGAGTTGCAGTATCCGATAGTCCGACAGGTCCTTTTAAAGATGCCATTGGTGCTCCTTTACTTGTTGGATATGGTTACATTGATCCAACTGTATTTATCGATGACAATGGACAAGCTTACCTATACTGGGGCAATCCCAATCTATGGCACGTGAAGTTGAACGAAGACATGATTTCTTACAATCAGGAATCCGGCATTATTAAAGAAGAATTGAAAAATGAAAATTTTGGATACCGCTCAAAAAAAATTGACAACCGGACAGCCTCTTACGAAGAAGGTCCATGGCTTTTTAAACGGAATGCTAAATATTACATGCTTTACCCTGCAGGAGGGGTTCCCGAGCATTTTGCGTATTCTACCAGTACAAGTCCTACCGGACCATGGATTTACGGCGATACTATTATGCACGTAATTAAAGAAGGCGGAGCCTTTACCAACCATCCCGGCTATATAGAATTTAAAGGAAAATCTTATCTGTTTTATCATAATGGAGCGTTGCCCGGTGGTGGGGGTTTCAAACGATCTGTATGTATCGAACCATTTAAATTTAATGCAGATGGTTCAATTCCTTTAATTTCACCAACAAAAGAAGGTGTTATTGAAAGCGCATCCTACTTAAACCCATACAAAAGAGTTGAAGCTGAAACCATAGCATGGGAAGAAGGTATTGAAATTGCGCAAGATAAAAAAACAGGTGTCTATGTTACCGACATTCACAATGGTGACTACATCAAAGTTCGTAGTGTATATTTTATGAAGGGCTCAAAAACTTTCGAAGCATGTGTAGCATCGTCTACCCAAGGTGGAAGTATTGAAATTCACATTGATAGTCCATCGGGGACTTTGCTTGGAACTTGCAAAGTAAAATCAACTGGTGGTGATTCTATCTGGACAGTTCAATCATGTAAAGTGAATAAAATGGCAGGTATACACGATATATATTTTGTGTTCAAAGGTGGAGAGGGTAATTTATTCAACTTCAACTGGTGGACATTTAAAACAAAATAATTAATATATAACAAGTTCAAATTATAGCTATTTGAGCATCAAAAAAGAATTTTTTAAACCACACATTTAATTTGTTAATTAATATCATGAAATTATGAAGAGCAAAATTAATTTTTCTACCTTATTATTTTTTATTTTAATTGTATTTAGTCAAAGTGCATTTGCAGATTATCCTATAATGTCTCATCGTAAGCTAGCTGATCCAGGTTCACTAGTTTATAATGGCAGGGTTTATCTCTACTGTTCAAATGATGATGAAAATCCAGGAGACAATAAATCCGGTTATCAAATGAAATCAATAGTATGCGTATCAAGTAGCGATTTAAAAAACTGGACAGATCATGGCATTGTGTTTGAAGTCCCAAAAAATTGTACCTGGGCCGCTAAGAGCTGGGCTCCTGCTGCAGCTCAACGGGATGGCAAATTTTTTCTATATTTTGGGAACGGTGGAAATGGAATTGGTGTAGCCATTTCAAACAATCCATTGGGACCTTTTGTAGATCCCATTGGCAAGCCACTAGTTGAAAACAGTACGCCTGGTGTGCAACCAGCCAGAAATATGTGGCTTTTTGATCCTATGACTTTTATTGACGATGACGGACAAGCCTACATGTATTTTGGTGGAAATGGCGACAACAATGTGCGTGTTATCAAATTGAAACGCGACATGATCAGTGTTGATGGTCCTGCTATCCAACTCTCAGCCCAAAATTTCTTTGAATCGTCGTGGATGCACAAAGAAAAAGGCATTTATTATTATTCCTATTCAGCTAACCCACGTGCCCAAATGCGTATCGATTACATGAAAAGCACCAGTCCAACATCTGGTTTTACTTATGGGGGCGCAGTTTCTAAGCAACCACCTTTAAACGACAACAACAACCATCAGGCAATCTTTAAGTTTAATGGTGAGTGGTATCAGGCATATCATAATCGGGCAGTAGCAAAAAAAGCAAAAATTCCTCCTACTTATAAACGTAATCTTTGTATCGATCTAATTAAATACAATAGTGATGGCGCTATTGATACAATGGTAAATACTGTAGATGGTTTGGTCCAGTTGTCTTTTGTTAATCCATTTGTCCGGGTAGAAGCTGAAACAATGAATGCTCAATTCGGGATATATACGGAACCATGCAAATCTGGAGGAATGAATGTTAGTAAAATTGGAAACGGAGAATGGATAAAAATCAGAGGAGTCGATTTTGGTAAAGGTGCTAAATCCTTTGAAGCAAGTGTGGCATCTTCTAAAAACGGAGGAATTATCGAAATCCGACTAGACAGCCTTACCGGTGGTTTACTGGGTAAATTAGCTATTAAAAGTACGGGGGGCTTACAGAATTGGGTACTCCAGTCATCTAAAGTAATCAAAAAGAAAGGAGTGCACGATTTGTACTTTGTATTTAACAGCAATAATGGACAATTGTTTAATTTTGATTGGTGGAAAATGAAATAATGGTAAAGGTTGAAAATGACATTAAAAAAAAATATCTGTTAAATTTAAATAAGAAATAACAGTATCCGAAAAAATTAAAACAGAATAATATTAAATAATTGAGTATGAAAATAAAATATATTGCTTTAATATTTGTTTTAGTTTTTTCATTTGGAGCTATCCATGCAGAAAATCCGATTGTCCAGACTCATTTCGGACCTGATCCTGCACCAATGGTTGATAAAGGGACCCTTTTTGTTTATGTTGGCGATGATATTCCCGGGTACGATTTTTACTACATGACAAAGTGGCGTATATTATCTACTACCGATATGGTAAACTGGACCGATCATGGAAGTCCTCTTTCGTTGGAATCGTTCAAATGGGCACGTGACCGTGCCTGGGCTGCTCAATGCATCGAACGTAACGGTAAATTTTATTGGTATATATGTGCTCAAAGTAATAAAAATGATATGGCCATTGGTGTAGCAGTTTCTGATACACCAACCGGCCCGTTCAAAGATGCACTTGGAAAGCCTTTAATTATAAACGGAAGCTGGTCAAATATTGATCCAACCGTATGGATTGATGACGATGGTCAAGCTTATCTATATTGGGGTAATGGAAGCTTGTTTTATGTCAAACTCAACAAAGATATGATTTCATTTTCAGGTGAGATTGTAACTGTTCCTCTATCGGTAGAAACATTTGGGGGAAGCCGTGGCAACAAAAGTACAGAAAATCCTAATAAGGATATATATGTAGAAGGACCCTGGTTTTATAAACGTAACAACAATTATTACATGATGTATGCCGGAATGGGAAAAGGGGGAGAAAGCCTTTCCTATTCTACAAGTAATACTCCTATTGGCCCATGGAAATATAAAGGTAAAATTATGGAGAATCAAAAAATTAATAGTTTCACCAATCATGGAGGAATTATTGATTATAAAGAAAACTCTTATCTTTTCTACCATTCAGGACTTTTACCAGGAGGAGGAAGTTATGGTCGGGCTGCTTGTGTGGAACAGTTCACCTATAATCCGGACGGAACAATTCCTTCTGTCTCTATTTCAAAAGAAGGACCTAAAGCTATAGGTGAAATCAATCCATACAATCGTGTTGAAGCTGAAACAATGGCATGGTCTCAAAAATGTTCCATATCTCAAAATAAAAAAAATGGAGTATATGTTTCGGGAACTCGTCTGAAAGGTTATATAAAAGTCCGTGAAGTGAATTTTGGAACTCAATCGCCCAAATCATTTAATGCCTCGCTTGCCGCAGGAATTGATGGTGGCATATTGGAAGTTCGCCTTGATAGTATTTCCGGGTCAATAGTATCGTCTATAAAACTTTCGTATACTGGTGGATGGGAAGAATTCAAATTACTTTCATCAGAATTAAGTCATAAAGTAACTGGAAAACACGACATTTACTTTTGTTTCAATGGACAAAACATTACTGCCGGACGTGAATTATTTAACTTTGACTGGTGGAAATTTCAACAATAAATAATCGATTAAAAATGTTACGAATAAATAGTTTGAATTTAGCTTTAATTTTTGTTTTCGTTGGAACTTTATCAGGCAGTTCAATCGGCAAAGTTGATTTACCTACTGGCGAAATACTCGCTAACTGGAGATTCGAACAGGTTAAACATTTAAAGGGTGATTCAGTTTCAATCTCTAAAATAGGTCAGCCTCTAACTGCTGACAATCGAAGCCCTATTGAACCGCAACCTTATATTTACGATGAGTCGGGCAAAGGAAATTTCCTTCAGGCGAATGGAATTAAACCAACGTTAAATGTATTTTCATCCGACGTTCCGAAATCACAGGTTGATGGAAAGACTAATAGCCGATCGCTTGCATTGAAAAACGGCGAGTATGTAGTGACATTTGACCGCCCATTGGCATATTACGATATGCAGAAAAACTGGACAATTGAAGCCAGTTTAAAGTGTAACTTACCTGGAACCGAGCAGGTTTACCTTTGTAAAGAAGGAGCGAAAGGTCAGTTGGCAGGTGATGTGTCAATTGGTTTTGACAATATGTATAAAAAATACTTTGTTGAAGTGATGTGTGCTGACGGTGTACCTCGTCGTATTGCAGCAGGAGAAGAAGTAGAAGCAGGCAAGTGGTATGATGTTCGTGCCCAAGCCGATTATGATTCAGAGAATGGACATACTCAACTTCGCTTTGAAGTGAAACCTTCGGGACATGCAACCTTTGGTAGATACTCAACCATCAACTTCAACGGCTCTGCCATGCGAAGTGGAGCCGGAATGTGGGTAATTGGACGTGGTTTTCCAGGAGGCTTTCCCAACAGCCTTCAGGTGATCGATGGTGCAATTGACGAGGTAAAGATTTCAGGAGAAGCACTGCCACGTATAGCCGGACAAAATCCACTCTTCACAGACTTCTTTACCGCCGATCCGGCCGTAACAGTCATTGGAAACACTGTTTATGCCTATGTTGGTCAGGATAAAGCCACTGTAGGAGGATGGTTTAACATGCCTGATTGGCTTTGCTACTCAACTACAGATATGAAGAACTGGACAGCTCATGGTCCTGTTTTAGCTGCAAATGATTTTGTTAATGCAAATAATGGTTCAGCATGGGCTGCTCAAGTGGTGGAAAAGGGTAACAAATATTATTACTATGTCACTCTCGACAACAAGAATGGACACTTCATTACAGTAGCAGTTAGCGATAACCCTACCGGTCCTTTCAGGGAAGCAATTCCCGGCAAGCCCCTCATTACTGATGCAATGACCACCGATTCACACAGGCCAAATGCAGATATCGACCCAACTGTTTTTATTGATACCGACGGCACTCCATGGATGGCTTGGGGTAATGGTGACTGTTATATGGTAAAACTGAAGAATAATATGGTTGAAATCGATGGTCCAATCACCAAAGTGCCATTCAGAAATTATTCGGAAGGTCCATGGCTTTTCAAACGTGGCGAACTCTATTACAATATTTATGCTGCTGATGCCCCGGGCGTGCAAGCTGAGCAAATTGGCTACTCCACTGCAAAAAAAATTACAGGACCCTGGACATATGGTGGTTTAATTACCGGTTCTGCAAAACACGGCTTCACCATTCATCCATCGGTTATTGAGTTCAAGGGACAATGGTATTTTTTCTACCACGATGGTGCCTATGCCTTAAACGGAACACCCGGAGGTGATTGCAGGCGCCAGGTATGTGTTGAATATCTATATTTTAACCAAGATGGAAGCATTAAACCTATCACTTTGACAACTGAAGGAGTAAGTGTGCCTGCAAAAAAATAGTTGATATATCCATATATTGATAAAATATGTTCTTTTGCTACTATGTGTTCTTTTTCTTACATTGCGTTAAATTTCATATATAAAAAAATCAGTACATCATTTAAAAATAAGATATTAGAAATGAAAGAGTTTAAATAAAAAAACAGATATGAAATTGAAACAACAACTGCTACTTCTTCTTTGCTGTATAATCAGTGTTTCCACTATTTTTGCGCAGTCAAAAAAAAAATATCATACTTGGGCAAAAACTCCACCCTTAGGTTGGAATAGTTGGGATTGCTTTGGAACAACTGTAACCGAACAACAAATCAAGGAACAGGCTGATGCAATGGTTAAGCATCTTTTGCCAAGTGGATACAAATACCTTACTGTAGATATTCAATGGTACGAGCCTGATGCAAAGGGACATGCATATAATCCTAAAGCAGTTCTCACCATGGATGATTATGGTCGCTTAACCCCGGGGCTAAAAAAGTTTCCCTCAGCTACTGATGGTAAAGGATTTAAACCTCTTGCCGATTATGTTCATTCAAAAGGACTTAAATTTGGAATCCATATCATGCGTGGCATTCCTCGTCAGGCTGTTGAAAAAAATACTCCCGTACTCGGTACAACAGTTAAGGCTCAGGATATTGCAATCATCAACTCCTTCTGTCCATGGAATCCTGATATGTATGGTGTTGATGCTATCAAACCCGAAGGCCAGGCGTACTATAATTCAATCGTCCAAATGTATGCCGACTGGGGTGTAGATTTCATTAAGTGTGACGATATTTCGCGACCTTACGACAATGTTCAGAAAGCTGAGATTGATGCACTCCGAAAAGCTATTGATAAAACAGGCCGCCCTATTATTTTAAGTTTATCTCCGGGAGCTACCCCGGTTACAGCCGGCGAACACGTGATGAACCATGCCAATATGTGGCGTATTACCGATGATTTCTGGGACAGATGGGGATTACTGTTAGCCATGTTCGAGAGAATGGATACCTGGACTCCTTACCGTGGGGCCGGGCACTTTCCTGATGCTGATATGCTTCCCATTGGAATTATTGATTTCAAACGTCCTACTAACTTCACCAGGAATGAACAATACACTCTTATGAGCATGTGGGCAATTGGCCGATCACCACTTATTTTTGGAGGAGATATGACCAAACTTGATGATTTCACCAAAGAAATGCTCACCAATCCCGAAATGTTAAAAGTGAACCAGCAAAGCACAAACAACCGTCAGGTGTCCCGGGACAAAAACCTGATTGTATGGACTGCTGAGATACCTAACAGCAAGGACAAGTACGTTGCACTATTTAATGCTCAAAGCAAAGGTGATAATATTGATTTCAACAATGCAGATTATGCAAGCCCTCTGATTACTGGTAATGGTAGTTCTCAAAATATCGAGGTATCGGTGAAAAACGGAAAGAAGCTTATATTATTTGTGAAAGATGGTGGCAATGGTTTTGATATGGATCATGTAGTGTGGGTCAATCCTGTGCTTCATGGATCAAAAGGTGACTTAAAACTTACTCAAATGAAATGGATGAGCGCTTCAGCTGGTTGGGGTGAAGCTCGTGTGAACCGGACATGTGACAATAAGCCGATTTTTATAAACGATAAAGTTGCTGAGGGAATTGGTACCCATAGTGAATCCATTATAATTTATGAATTGCCGGAAGGTTACGACACCTTTACAGCAACCGGGGTTGTTACTCAGGACAAAGGTTCTGTTATTTTTGGTGTCCTGGTTAGCAAAGGCGCAATTGATCTTCCGGAAATCGCTAATGTGAAAGTAAATTTCGAAGCAATAGGTATAAAAGGCACAGTCAAAGTCCGCGATTTATGGAGTCATAAAGAGCTAGGAAAATTTAAAATTAGTTTTAACTGTGAACTACCTCAACATGGGGCAGGACTATATCGTTTAACTCCAACAAAATAAATCAATATATGAAAAAAATCAATTTAATGCTATCGTTGCTGTTGGCTCTTGCCACAGGTACACAGGCACAATCGTATCAAAAAACAGATTTGGGTGTCAAAACTCAAATCAACTCAACTGATGTTGATATACAGTTCTATGGACCTTCTACAGTAAGGGTATTGAAATCACCTGTAGGTAAAACCTTTATTAAGGAAAGCTTAACAGTAGTAAAAAAGCCACAAGCCACAAAATTCACAGTCAATCAACAAGGTAATGTAGTTTTGTTGAAAAGCGATAAATTGAAAGTTGAGGTTGATATAAAATCCGGTAAAATATCTTATTCTACTATAGTCGGAGAAAAACTTCTAAGCGAGAAAGAATCAGGTGCAACGTTTACTGATTTCGATGATGCCGGATCAAAAACCTACACCTTAAACCAGTCATTTATACTTGAAAAAGACGAAGCTATTTATGGTTTAGGTCAGCAACAGCGAGGTAAGTTGTCTCTGCGTAATGCAAAACTCAACATGGTACAAGGCAACACCGACGACTATGTTCCTTTCCTTGTTTCAACAAAGGGTTATGGCTTATTTTGGGATAATTATTCCCCCACTGTTTTTGAAGATAAACCTGAAAGCACCTCATTCAAATCGGAAGTTGGCGATTGTATTGATTATTACTTTATGCTCGGTGGAAATATCGATGGGTCAATTGCAGGCATGCGTGAACTTACCGGACAAGCTCCTATGTTCCCATTGTGGACTTTCGGTTACTGGCAAAGTAAAGAACGGTATAAAAGCCAGAACGAACTGGTGGGTGTTGTCAATAAATATCGTGAACTGGGAGTACCGCTCGATGGTATCATTCAGGATTGGCAATACTGGGGCAACAACTACCTGTGGAATGCTATGGATTTTTTGAACCCGGAATTTCCTAATCCAAAGAAAATGGTGGATGATATTCACAATCAGAATGCACATCTGATTATTTCCATTTGGTCCTCTTTTGGACCTCAAACAAAGCAGTTCCGCGAAATGCAACCGAAGGGGATGTTACTGAACTTTGGTACCTGGCCACAATCAGGATTGGAGACTTGGCCGCCAAATCGCGAATATCCATCAGGCGTAGAACCATATGACCCGTACAACCCTGAAGCCCGCGATATATACTGGAAATATCTGCAAAAAGGACTATTTTCGTTGGGAATTGATGGTTGGTGGATGGATTCATCGGAACCTGACCACCTGGATTTCAAACCATCCGATTTCGACATTAAAACCTACCTTGGCTCGTTCCGTAAAGTACGTAATGCTTTCCCGTTAATGACAGTGGGAGGAGTTGCAGAACACCAACGCACGTCAAGCTCAGATAAACGTGTATTTATCCTAACCCGATCGGCATTTGCCGGACAACAACGGTATGGAGCTAATACCTGGTCGGGCGATGTGAATTCTTCCTGGCAATCGTTACGCAATCAGATACCAGCAGGTCTTAACTTTTCTATGAGTGCCATTCCTTACTGGAATACTGACATTGGAGGTTTTTTTGCGAGTGCGTATAACAGAGGATGGAGTGAAGGGGCAAAAAATCCTTCTTTTCAGGAATTATATGTTCGATGGCTTCAATTCGGGGCATTTACCCCCATGATGCGTTCGCACGGTACAGATATACCTAGAGAAATATATAATTTTGGAAAAAAAGGTGAGACTATCTTCGATGCGATTGCAAAAACAATCAACTTGCGCTATTCTCTGTTACCTTACATATACTCTACTGCCTGGACGGTAACAAATAGCCAGTCTACTATTATGCGAGCTTTGGTGATGGACTTTAAAGACAAGAAAGTTGTTGATTTGAACAATGAGTATATGTTCGGTAAATCAATATTGGTTGCCCCGATTGTTCATGCGCAATACACACCGGAAACTACTGTTCGATCAAATGCTGAAACCGGCTGGGATAAAAAAGACCCTAATAACGAAAATAAAAGTTCAGATGTGACTTTCACTCAGGCTAAATCATCGAAAGTTTATTTGCCCGAAGGAACTTTTTGGTATGACTTCTGGACAAACGATAAATTCAATGGCGGTCAGGAAATCGTAAAAGCAACAACAATCGATGAAATTCCTTTGTACATTAAGTCGGGAAGTATTATTCCATTTGGACCGCAAGTACAGTATGCCACCGAAAAGAAATGGGATAATCTTGAAATCCGTATTTATCCAGGAGCCAATGGTGAATTTACATTGTATGAAGATGAAAACGATAATTACAACTACGAAAAAGGAATTTATTCGACCATAAATTTTACATGGAATGATGCTAAGAAAGCATTAACTATTAGCAATCGTAAAGGTTCTTTCACTGGAATGCTTTCTGAACGAAAATTCAATATTGTAATCATTGACAAAAATAATAGTGCAGAATCACTCGAAATTAAAAAATACAAAAAAGTTGTAAGTTATACCGGTAAGTCGGTTTTAGTTAAGCTGTAGAAGTAAAACAAAGGTCCGACTGATATAATGATAAGTTAGATTGGCTAAAAACGTATAAGATATTAGTTTGAGAGATAGATCAGAAATAGACAACTTAAAGTGGTTTTTTAAATAATTATCTATACAACAGTTCTATACCTACTTATGGACAAATGTCTATAGTGAAAATTACAATAAATTGATTCCATGAAAAAAACTAAAATAATTATTTTTATAATTGCCAGTGGGGTATCATTTGCTTGTTTTGCACAACAAAATAACAAGTTAAATACAGCAGAATCAAAGACTCATGTCTTTAGGTACACTAATCCGATGACAAGAGATACTGCTATTTCTATGCGCGATCATTGTATCAATAAAGTCGGGGAAAAATGGTATTGTACAGGAACTTCAAATCCAGTTTGGACAGGTCCAAATCCGGGAGTCCGACTGTTGGTATCCGATGATATGATTCACTGGAAACAACATTCCTGGCTTATAGATGCAAGCAAATTACCTGCTGACTGTCCTTACAACGGAAGGTTCTGGGCACCCGAAATTCATTTTATTAAAGGCAAGTACTGGCTGACAGTAAACAGTGGGAAAGTGACCAAAGAAGATCCAAAAGGCATGAAAACCCATAGCATTTGGTTATTTTCATCTGATAAAGTAACTGGACCGTATAAACTTGTAAATGGACCTTTAACTCCTCAATATAATAACGATGCGACTTTATTTGAAGATGAAGATGGACAAACTTATCTTTATTGTAGTGGCAATGGACTTTTTCAGGCAAAAATTGATTTAAAAACCGGAAAGCTTACGACTCCGATTCAAAAATTTCTGGATAAAAGAGAACCGGGGTATCCTGATTGGATGGTAGGAGGAATTGAAGGTCCATTTGTACTAAAACGAGATGGTATTTACTTCATGTTTTTTTCTACCTGGACTCGCGGTTACGAAATAGGCCTTCTGAAATCAAAATCACCGCTTGGTCCATGGGAACTTGCAGCCCGTGAACCAATTTTTGGTACTCGAAAAAAAGGGTACCGTCCGGAACTTGCTATTGAAGGAGGTTATACAAATTTAAAATTTCAGGATACCGAAGATCCTTTTAGTGAAACAGGGCATAATTCATTGTTCGAAGGTCCGGATGGGAAATTGTGGAGTTCCTGTCATTACATGGGGTACGAAAAACGTCCTTATCCATATTGTACAGAACTTCAGGAATGGGAAAAGACTCCCCAAATGGGCATTGAACCTGTATTTTATAAAGATGGAATGTTTAATATCAAAAGTCCGACATGGACAGAACAAATTATTGAATATTGACAAATCAGATTACTCAATTTTAATTACGATTAGCATTGTCAACCGTGGTTCAGGGCCGGTAGCAGTAGATGCTCTGAGTGTGCACTAATTAATATTTAAAAATAAAAATCATGTTTAAATATCTAAAACTTTTCACTGTCGCAATACTACTTTTAACAGCCAATAACATTATTGCAAAACCAATAGATGCTGTTCAACGCAAACAACTTTTCGATTTTGATTGGAAGTTCTTTTTGGGCGATACTCCTTTAGCCAAAACGGTTTATTTTGATGATAAAGACTGGCGAAACCTTAATCTTCCGCATGATTGGAGTATTGAAGGAGTTTTAGATTCGAATAATCCGATGGGCAACGATGGAGGATATTTTGCAGCCGGTATTGGTTGGTACCGAAAAACATTTTCAGTTCCGGTATCTTTGAAAGGGAAAAGCGTTTCCATCTATTTCGAAGGCGTCTATATGAACTCCGAAGTTTTTATCAATGGAAAATCGCTGGGAATTCATCCTTATGGCTATTCCTCTTTCAGTTATAACTTAACTCCCAATCTTAATTTTGGAAAGGATAATGTTTTATCAGTAAAGGTTGATAATTCAATGCAAAAAAACTGTCGTTGGTATAGTGGTTCAGGTATTTACAGGCATGTATGGCTGAATGTTACCAACCCAATACATGTTGCTCAATGGGGTCTAACAGTTGAGACTCCCTATGTTTCAAATGAAAAAGCAACTGTTTTAGTAAAAACTTTGATTAAAAATGAAACCGGATTACCCCAAAATTTTAGTCTTAAAGCTACTATACGGGATGCAAAAACAAAAAAGGCAGGTACCAATCAACTGAATTTAGAGCTTTCGGCTAACAGCGAAAAAGTAGTAGAACAAACTATTCAGGTTTCAAAACCAATGCTATGGACTCCAGAAACACCAAATCTATATCAGGCTCAAGTTCAAATCATTAAAAGTAATAAAGTAATTGACAATACAAATACAACTTTTGGAATACGCTCAATAAAATTTACAGTAGAAAATGGTTTTCAACTGAATGGAAAAACAGTGAAAATAAATGGGGGCTGTGTGCATCATGATAATGGTTGTTTAGGTGCTGCAGCTTATAACCGTGCCGAGGAACGCAGGGTTGAGATTCTTAAATCAGCAGGGTTTAATGCTATCCGCACTTCACACAACCCACCATCAGAAGCATTTTTGGATGCCTGTGACAGATTAGGTATGTTGGTTATTGATGAGGCATTTGATGGTTGGAAAGAAAGAAAAAATGACTACGATTATTCAATTTATTTTGACCAATGGTGGCAACGTGATTTAGAAGCGATGGTGTTGCGTGACCGTAATCATCCTTCCATTATTATGTGGAGTATCGGCAATGAAGTTATCGAGCGAAAAAAACCCGAAGCTGTAAAAATTGCAAAAATGATGACTGATTGTGTTCATCAAAACGACAAAACACGTCCTGTAACATCAGCAATGACCACCTGGGACAAGGATTGGGAAGTATTTGATCCGTTGTTTGCAGTACAAGATATTGGAGGGTACAATTATCAACTTCATCGCGCACCTTCAGATCATGAAAGAGTTCCTACAAGGGTTATTGTTCAAACCGAATCGTATCCAGGAGATGCTTTCTCAAATTGGAAAATGGTAAAAAACCATAGTTATATTCTTGGAGATTTTGTTTGGACAGCACTCGATTATTTGGGCGAATCGGGTATTGGTCGCTGGTACTACCCGGGTGATGTTCCGGGCGAACACTACCAAGGTAAGATGTTTCCATGGCATGGTTCTTACTGCGGGGATATAGACCTCACCGGATGGAGAAAACCTATTTCTCATTACCGGAGTATGTTGTATAATAATAACGAGAAGCTTTACATGGCTGTTAGGGAACCAGATATTGATTCAGGTAAAATTAAACTAACCAGTTGGGCTGTTTGGCCGACATGGGAAAGTTGGACATGGCCGGGTTATGAAGGAAAAGATATCCAGGTTGAGGTGTATTCCAGGTATCCGAAGGTTCGTCTTTACCTGAATGACAAACTCATTAGTGAAAAGGAAACAACTGAGGAAAAGCAATTTAAGGCGACATATAATGTGCCTTATGTTAAAGGAGAGTTAAAGGCTGTAGGTGTAGTGGATGATAAGGAAGTGGAAACAACCATTTTGCATTCATCGGGTGATGCTGTCGAAATTAAACTAGTTGGTGACCGAACGAGAATATTGGCCGATGGTCAGGATTTGTCATTTGTAAACATAGAGATTACCGATAGCCATGGAGTATTACAAGCCAATGCTGAAAACCTTTTGAGGTTTAAAATTGATGGTCCCGGCATAATCGCTGGTATTGATAATGCCAATATTAAAGATATTGATCCATACGTTGGTAGTTCGCGCAAAGCGTGGCATGGTCGTGCACTTGTTGTAGTCAGAAGTACTAAAAAAGCGGGGAATATAAAGCTTACAGTTAGTTCGCAAGGACTTACTAAAGCTGTTTTGACTGTGAAGACTGAAATAAAATAGATAAAATACTTATATAACTATAATCCCCTCATATAGCAAAATGAAATTTAGCAAAATGAAATGCAAATACCTTTTCATTCTTAGTCTTTTCCCTTTCCTTTGCCAAGGGCAAGTTGTTAAAGGCTTTAAAAAGTTATCCGACAGGGTCAATGTTACTTTATCGGATGGAACATTAAGTATCTCTCCTTTAAGCGAGAATGCAGTTAGGATCAAATATTCCAAAGAAACAGAAGGGAATCTGCCGGAGCTTATTTTTACTTCGGGTGTTGTAACTCCCACGTTTCGGGTTATTGATTCACCTTCCAAACTTGAAATTAAAGTCAAAAAAATTAGTGTAACTCTGGATAAGATAACAGGTAAGTTATCATATGCTGATAATGCCGGTATTGTATTCCTAAGCGAAAAAGAGGGTACCCGAAAATTAATTCCCGATTCCATTCAAGGCGAACAATGTTTTACGGTGGAGCAAAGTTTTGAATCTCCATACGATGAATACATTTTCGGATTGGGACAATTCCAGGATGGTCAATATAACCTAAAGAACGTTTCACGTCGTTTAACGCAGGTTAATACGCAAATTGCCATCCCTTTTATCTATTCAAGTAAAGGCTACGGCTTGTTGTGGCATCAGTATGGGCTTACAGACTTTAATCCGGCAGACAATTTTATTGCTCTGGAGAAACAGGAACAATCAACTGCTGGAAACAATAAAATGGCTGAAGTAACCACTACTTCAGGTACTCAGAAAATATCTCAAAACCAGTCACTTTATCAAGGGAAGTTTGAACTTTCAGAAGACGGAGTTTATTCAATTTTTCTCGATTTAGGCGATATGGGAAATCGTCAGTATGTAGTTATTGATGGAAAACCTTGCATTGACCAAAGCAATATGTGGCTTCCACCCACTGTCGGAACACTGGTAAATCTAAAAGCTGGTGAGCATCAGGTTCAGATAATTTGCAAATCAACTAATACTCCTAAACTATCGTGGAAACTGAGTGAAAATACAACTACTTTTCGTTCACCTGTTGCCAAAGCGCTCGATTATATTGTATTTTACGGACCATCGGCAGATAGTGTTATTGCAACATACCGGAATTTATCCGGGAATGCTCCCATGTTTCCTAAATGGGCTTATGGCTTCTGGCAATGTCGGGAGCGTTACACTTCAGGCACACATTTGGTTGAAACAGTTAAAGAGTTCCGAAAAAGAAACCTTCCTTTGGATGTGATCGTTCAGGACTGGCAGTACTGGGGTAGCAGAGGTTGGGGGGTACCTCAGTTCGATGAAAATAATTATCCAAACCCCTCAGGATTTATAAAAGAACTGCACGATTTAAATGCCCGTTTCAATATTTCAATATGGTCGAACCCGGATAAGAACTCAACAATTGGAAAGGAATATGTTGCTAAAAACCTTTTTATTCCCAACACAAAATGGTTAGATTATTTCAATCCCGAAACCAGAAAAGAATACTGGAATACATTAAAGGTGAATATGTTTGATAACGGTGTCGATTCATGGTGGATGGATGCCGTTGAACCCGAAAATGATGCTTTGAAAGGAACAAAAACCCATATTGGTATCGGAGATTTTTTCCGTTTAACCTATCCGTTCATGGTAAGTAAGGCGGTTTATGAAGGCCAGCGTGGGACCTCTTCCGATAAGCGGGTTTGCATCCTTACCCGTTCTGCTTTTTCAGGACAGCAGCGCTATGGGGTGATTAACTGGTCGGGTGATATTGGTGGTACCTGGGATGTTTTCAGGAATCAGATTGTTGCCGGGTTAAACTTCACCATATCAGGATTACCCTATTGGACAACTGATATTGGTGGATTTTTCCGTCCCGGAAGTTCGCAATACACCGATGAAAAGTACCAGGAGCTTCTGACACGTTGGTATCAATGGGGTACTTTCAACCCGATTTTCAGGATGCACGGTTATCAAACCGAAACCGAACCCTGGAAATATGGTCAATCTGTTGAAGATAACATGCGCAAAATGCTCAACCTTCGTTATCGGCTTCTTCCATATATCTATTCCGAAGCATGGCAGGTGACTAAAAACGGTTCAACCATGATGCGCCCTATGGTAATGGACTTCAACGGAGATACAGATGCTATAAAACAACGGTATGAATACATGTTTGGAAAAGCAATTCTGGTTGCACCTATTACCGATGCAGGAGTGACACAAAGGGATGTATATCTTCCAAAATCAAGCGATTGGTACAACTTCTGGACCGGTAAACAGATTAAAGGCGGCCAAACCATAAATACTGAAGCCCCTTTAGACAAAATACCGCTGTTTATAAAAGCAGGATCGATAGTACCTATGGGTTCAATAATTCAATATTCAGGTGAAAGACCTGTCGATACTCTTGAAATCCGTGTTTATAAAGGAGCTGATGCTCAATTTGGCTTATACGAAGATGAAGGCGATAATTACAATTACGAGAATGGAAAGTATACAATTATTCCGTTTAAGTGGGACGAACAACGTCAATCCTTAACTATTGGGAATAGAAATGGGAATTACACGGGTAACATAAAGAATCGTATTTTTAATGTTGTTTTTGTTTCTGAATCCGAAGGAATTGGAACAACTGTGAGCACAATGAAAAGAAATGTTTATTATTCAGGGAAAAAGATTATAATTAAATCAAAAGAATAAAAATGATGCGTTCATAACAATAATTTTCAAAAATATAATTCAACGACTCATTTAAATTTATTTTAAATAATACTATATGAAAACAAAAACTATAATTGCTTCTATTTTAATAATTTCGTCGAATTTATGGGGCCAGCAATTACCATACAAAGATCCTCACTTAACCTTTGAACAAAGAGCAAATGATTTAATATCCCGCTTAACATTGAGCGAAAAAGCAATACTAATGTGTGATATTTCGGATGCTATTCCGCGCTTGGGGATCAAAAAATTTAACTGGTGGAGTGAGGCATTGCATGGTCTTGCAAATAATAGTAATGTGACTGTTTTTCCGGAACCTGTTGGTATGGCTGCTTCTTTCGATGATGACTTAGTTTATAGTATTTTCAATGCAGTATCTGATGAAACCCGTGCCAAATACAATGATGCAACAAGAAAAGGACAGGAAAATAAACGTTTTCTAAGCCTTTCGGTTTGGACTCCAAATGTCAATATATTTCGTGATCCACGGTGGGGACGTGGTCAGGAAACCTATGGTGAAGACCCTTACCTGACTTCCCGTATGGGCGTTTCGGTTGTAAAAGGGCTTCAGGGACCTTCAGATGCTAAATACAAAAAACTGCTGGCATGCGCCAAACACTTTGCTGTACACTCAGGACCAGAATGGAGTCGTCACATACTCAACATCAATAATCTTGACCCGCGTGACTTATATGAAACCTACCTTCCTGCTTTCAAATCTTTGGTTCAGGATGCTGATGTGCGTCAGGTGATGTGTGCTTATCAGCGTTTGGATGATGAGCCCTGTTGCGGAAGTACACAACTACTTCAGCGTATTTTAAGAGATGAATGGGGCTATAAGTATATGGTTGTTTCTGATTGTGGTGCAATAGCCGATTTTTATACCTCCCACAAAGTTTCATCGGATGCTGTCCATGCTGCTTCAAAAGGTGTATTAGCCGGAACTGATGTTGAGTGCCAATGGACAGACCATATTTATAAAAAATTACCTGAGGCTGTTTCAAAAGGTCTGATAACAGAAGATGAGATAAACAAACATCTATTGAGGGTCTTAATTGGTCGTTTCGAATTGGGCGAAATGGATGATGATGCACTTGTGCCCTGGACTAAAATTCCTATGTCGATAGTTAATAACGAAGAGCATAGAAAACTTGCTTTAGATATGGCTCTTAAATCAATGACACTTCTACAGAATAAGAACAATCTTCTTCCCTTAAAAAAGACAAACGAAAGAATTGCCGTAATCGGTCCAAATGCAAATGATAAACCTATGTTATGGGGAAATTATAATGGAACTCCGGTAAGAACTATTACAATTCTTGACGGTATAACATCTAAACTTTCCGCCAATAAAGTTTTATACGATAAAGGATGTGATTTAGTTGAAGATAAAGTGACCGAAAGCTATTTCCCGCAATGTAATGTTGATGGAAAAAAAGGGTTTAAGGCTTCTTACTGGAACAATAAAGATCTTACCGGAGATGTTGTAGCAACCCAACAGATAGTTGACCCAATAAAAATTACCACTGCAGGTCAACACGAATTTGCTACCGGAGTCCGTCTTGAAGGATTTTCGGGTAAATATGAAACAGAATTCACGCCATCCAAAAGTGAAGAAATCGTCTTTAAGTGTGGAGCTACCGGATATTTTGAATTATTTGTCAATGGAGAGTCGCTTGCAAAATATACTAATTGGAGGACTCTTCTGTCCCGAATTCCATATAAAGTTGAAAGCGGAAAGAAATATAAAATTGAAATCCGATATGCACAGATGAATGATTGGCAGGCGAATATAGAATTTAACTTTGGTAAAGAGATTGATGTTAACTATACAGATCTATTAAAGAAACTTGATGGAACTGATATTGTGATTTTTGTTGGTGGTCTTTCTACACAGCTTGAAGGAGAAGAGATGCCTGTTTCGTATCCTGGTTTCAAGGGTGGCGACCGTACCGATATTGAATTGCCAATGGTACAACGCAATTGCTTAAAAGCGTTGAAAAAAGCCGGGAAGAAAGTGGTTTTCGTGAACTGTTCAGGTTCTGCTATTGGACTTGTTCCTGAAACCGAAAGTTGCGATGCTATTCTTCAGGCCTGGTATGGAGGCGAATCTGGTGGTCAGGCCGTTGCAGATGTTCTCTTTGGTGATTTTAATCCATCGGGAAAACTGCCAATTACTTTTTACAAAAGTATTAAACAGTTGGCCGATTTTGAAGATTATTCAATGAAAGGCCGAACCTATAGGTATATGTCCGATCCATTATTCCCATTTGGTTTTGGTTTGAGTTATACTACTTTTTCTATTGGGGAAGCAAAATTCAATAATACTTCGATTAAATCCAACGAATCTTTAAAGCTTACTATACCGGTAAGGAATACGGGCAAACGCAATGGGACCGAAATTGTACAGGTCTATGTTCGTAAGATAAATGACGTTGATGGACCACTAAAAACCCTAAAAGGATTTCAGAGAGTAGAAGTTGTTGCTGGGAAAACATCTCAGGCAGAAATCAATTTACCGAATACATCATTCGAATTTTTTGACAGGGAAAGTGGTAAAATGGCTGTAACAGCAGGGAAATATGAAGTTTTATACGGTAACAGTTCCGATGTTAAAGATTTAAAAACAACAAGAATAATTATAAGTAAATGAAAAATACGATAATAACCGGACTTATTCTTCTAAGTGCATTCACAGTGTTTTCCCAGAAAGTAACAATTGATTCTCCAAACCAAAAAATAAGCGTTGGGCTTTATAACACAAAAAATGTCGAAACCGGAGAATGGTATTTAAAAGTGAACTATTTAAATAATGAAAAAAAATGTGAGGTTATTCCGCAAATAATGCTGGGACTTTCACGTGCCGACCAGACTTTTTCAAAAGAACTTAAATACCTAAAGGCAGGCAAACCTATTTTAATTGATGAAAACTATACAGCAGTGCATGGCAAACGTTCCCAATGCAGAAATATGGCAAACGAAACGGTTGTTTCATTTGAAAATCCGGGGAAAGCTAAGTTGAATTTAATTATCAGGGTTTATAATGATGGTGTTGCTTTTCGATATCAGTTTCCTGAAAAAGCAGGTTCATTTGTAATGAATGATGAATTGACGACCTATTCAATACCGGACAGCACAAAACGCTGGATGGAAAAATTTAATCCTGCAAATGAAAATATTTATTCTACCATGGTAAATGGAAAAATTCAACAGGATTGGGCTTATCCCGCACTATTTAACACTCCGGATAAAACCTGTTGGTATTTAATTCACGAAGCCGGTTTGGATAGGAATTATTGTGGATCAAAACTTTCAAACACATTAGAAAATTCAACATATAAAATTACTTTCCCGGATCAATGGAACGGAAGAGGACAAGGAGAATCAAAACCAACCATTACACTCCCCTGGAAATCGCCATGGCGGGTAATGATTATTGGTAGCCTTGCCGATATTGTGGAATCTACACTCGTAGATGATGTATCTGCACCTTCAATTATTTCCAATACTGATTGGATTAAGCCTGGCATTGTATCATGGAATTACTGGTCAAGTAACCATGGAACAAAAGACTATAAAATTGTTTGTAAGTTTGCAGATTTAGCTGCCTCAATGGGCTGGCCTTATACTCTTCTTGACTGGGAATGGGATGGCATGAGCAATGGAGGTAAGTTGGAAGACGCCTTAAAATACATCCATTCATTAGGCCTAAAACCCCTGATGTGGTATAATTCAGGAGGAAATCACACATGGGTTTCTTCCACTCCTAAAGACAGGATGTTGACCCATGAAAACCGTATGCAAGAGTTTACCAAACTTAAGAAATTGGGTGTTGCAGGTGTGAAAATTGATTTTTTCGAAAGCGAGAAACAAGATATGATTAAGTATTACCTGGATATTTTGGACGATGCCGCCAGGTTCGGGATTATGGTATACTTTCATGGTTGTTTGGTTCCCCGTGGTTGGGCACGCACATATCCTCACCTAATGACATTAGAAGGAGTACGTGGAGCCGAATGGTATAATAACGGACCTGAATTTACAATAGAAGCACCTGAGCATAACACTATACTGCCATTCACCCGAAATGTAGTCGGTGCTATGGATTATACACCTGTAACTTTTACCAATTCTCAATTTCCACATATCACTTCGTATGGACACGAACTCGCACTCAGTGTTATATTTGAGTCGGGTTTTCAACACATGGCCGACCGTCCTGAAGGTTATTACGATTTGCCTGATGCGGCTAAAACATTTTTAAGAGAAGTACCAAATGCATGGGATAATACAAAGCTAATTGATGGATATCCGGGAAAGGAATTGATCATTGCCCGAAACAAAGGGAATACCTGGTACGTGGGGTGTATTAGTGGAGAAAAACAACCAAAAAACAAAACTCTGACGTTTGGATATTTACCTGAAAATGTAAAATACAAACTGACATTAATCGCTGATGGCGAACATGATAAAAAATTAGAAACACAATACATGGTAGTTGATAAATCAAGCACAGTAAAGGTAAGAATACTGGGCAGAGGCGGTTTTGTTGCTACTCTAAAACCAATTCAGTAATTAAAATGAAAACATTAAATCAGACAATTATCAAAAAGGGATTATTAATAGTAGCAATCCTTTTATTTACAGTTAGTTCATGGGCGCAACAAAATCCTTATCAAAATGATAAATTAAGCGCTGAGAAAAGAGCAACGGATTTGCTTTCACGCTTAACATTAACTGAGAAAGCTGCACTAATGCAAAACAACTCACCTGCAATACCCCGACTGGGAATCAAGGCTTATGAGTGGTGGAACGAAGCGTTGCATGGTGTAGGTCGTTCAGGTGTGGCTACTGTGTTTCCTCAGGCAATTGGCATGGCGGCATCATTTAACGATGTTTTACTGTTCAATGCTTTTACTGCTATATCGGACGAGGCTAGGGCAAAGTCTAATAAATTCAGTGAACAGGGTGGTTTAAAGCGTTATCAGGGATTGACTTACTGGACACCGAATGTAAATATATTTCGTGATCCCCGATGGGGACGTGGACAGGAAACTTATGGTGAGGACCCTTTTCTGACCAGTCGTATGGGAGTAGCGGTAGTGAAAGGTTTGCAGGGACCCGATGATTCTAATTACGATAAATTGCATGCTTGTGCTAAACACTTTGCTGTTCACTCAGGTCCTGAATGGAATAGACACTCCTTCAATGCTGAGAATATTAATCCACGTGATTTGTGGGAAACTTACCTGCCTGCCTTCAAAGATTTAGTACAGAAAGCTAAAGTCAAGGAAGTGATGTGTGCTTATAACAGCTATGAGGGAGAACCCTGCTGTGGCAGTAATCGTTTATTAACTCAAATACTCCGTGATCAATGGGGATATGATGGCTTGGTTGTTTCTGATTGTTGGGCTATTTCTGATTTTTATCGTCCAAATACACATTCTACTCAGCCGGATGCTACTCATGCTGCCGCTAATGCTGTATTAAATGGTACTGATCTGGAATGTGGGAATGATTTTCGTAACTTACCTGATGCTGTAAATTCGGGTCTTGTTGAAGAAAGTCGGATCGATATTTCGTTGAAAAGGTTGCTTAAAGCACGCTTCGAGTTAGGTGAAATGAATGAAAAAACGGTTTGGGACATTCCTTTTTCGGTAGTCAACAGCAAGGAACATCAAGAATTAGCACTTCGCATGGCTCAGGAAAGTATGGTGTTATTACAAAATAAGAACAACATTCTGCCATTAAACAAAAAAATGAAAATTGCTGTAATGGGACCGAATGCAAACGACTCAGTGATGCAATGGGGTAATTACAATGGATTTCCGGCACATACGGTTACATTGCTTGAAGCTATGCAGAAAGCTTTGCCAGAAGCTCAACTGATTTACGAAAAGGGTTGTGACCGTACAACGGATGTTACCGTAAATAGTCTTTTCACAGAATGTAGTATCGATGACAGAAAAGGATTTACAGCTCAATATTGGAACGGTAAATCAAATGAAGGAGAACCTGTTGCCACAGACATCCTTTCAACACCTTTCCACTTAACTACCATGGGTGCAACTGCATTTGCAGCAGGAGTCAATATCCGGAATTTCACAGCACGTTACAAAACAATATTTAAACCAGGTAAATCCGGAGATGTAGTATTTCAGTTTCAAACCAACGGACGAGCTACACTAACTATCAATGGAGAATTAGTGACTCCCAATATTTTTGCCAACACCACAACCAATGTATATACATTAAAAGCAGAAGCCGGTAAATCGTATAACATTGAAATCTCTTTTTCCCAGGGGAATGAAGTGGCGGCATTGAATTTCGATTTAGGGACATTGATTCCTGTAGATTTGGCCGCAAGTATTGCAAAGGTGAAAGATGCAGATGTAGTAATCTTTGCAGGTGGTATTGCTCCTTCACTTGAAGGTGAGGAAATGAGGGTGACAATTCCAGGATTCAAAGGAGGTGATCGCACAGATATCGAACTTCCATCGATACAACGCCGAATGCTTCAGGGTTTAAAAGCTGCTGGCAAGAAAGTAATATTTGTGAATTTCTCCGGTTCTGCCATGGGATTTGTTCCAGAAACGCAATCTTGTGAAGCCATTTTGCAAGCATGGTATCCTGGTCAGGCCGGCGGTACAGCAATAACCAATGTACTATTTGGTGAATACAATCCTTCTGGTCGTCTTCCGGTTACATTTTACAAAAATGTAAATCAGCTTCCGGATTTTGAAGATTATTCTATGAAGGGTCGCACGTACAGATACATGACAGAAATACCTCTTTTCCCTTTTGGTTATGGATTAAGTTACACTAATTTCTCAGTTGGGAAAGCTTCATTTTCTAAAAAGGAAATAAAAAACGATGAAAGTATAACTGTTACTATTCCGGTATCAAACAATGGTCAATATTCTGGAAAAGAAGTCGTACAACTTTATGTAAAGAAAGTGAATGATATTGAAGGCCCAATTAAAACATTGAGAGGTTTTAAAAAGATTGAAATTTCTGCGGGTAAAACTGCCAATGTAATCATCAATTTAACTCCGGCTACTTTTGAATTCTTTGACTGGAGTCAAAGAAAAATGATGGTTACCCCCGGTGAATATGAAGTTTATTATGGGAATAGTTCAGATACAAAAGACTTAAAAGCAACAAAAATAAGGATTCTATAAAATGCATTCGTGTCATTGTAATGTATATCACAGGCCATAAAAATAATATATTGAATACACTAAGAAATAATGTCACACAAAAATTCTTTTATGAAAAAATCAAGTATTTTAGTTGGAATGTTTTTAATATTCTTTATCGGGCTGGTTGTTGCACAACAGCCTGCTCCCATTAAAGTTGAACAAGGAATAATACAGGGATCTTTTGAAAACGGATTATCAGTTTACAAAGGCATTCCGTTTGCTGCACCTCCGGTTGGTGACCTTCGTTGGCGTGCTCCTCAGCCTGCTGCAAACTGGGAGGGTGTGAAGCAAACTATTAATTTTGCTCCGGGTCCTATGCAAGGTGGTAATCCTCCATCAGGAAAAAGTGAGGATTGCTTGTACCTGAATGTCTGGTCACCTGCAAAATCAGCAAAAGATAAGGTGCCGGTACTTGTATGGATTTACGGTGGCGGATTTGGTGCAGGAGCTACTTCCGAATGGCCTTACAGTGGCGAAAAGCTGGCAAAAAAAGGCGTGGTATTGGTCAGTATTGCCTACCGTGTAGGGCAACTTGGATTTTTTGCACACCCTGAATTGAGTGCTGAAAACCCAAATCATGTTTCGGGAAACTACGGACTGCTTGACATGATTGCAGGTCTTAAATGGATAAAACAAAATATTGCTGCGTTTGGCGGTGATCCTGACAAAGTGACTATTTTCGGTGAATCGGCCGGCGGTATTGCAGTGAGCATGTTATGTGCATCACCCCTGGCAAAAGGGTTGTTTCAGGGTGCAATTTCAGAAAGCGGCGGTTCTTTCGGACCTTCCCGTCAAACAAAAACGTATCCGGGTGAAAATATGAAACGCCTCAACTATGCTGAAAGTGATGGAGAAATCTATCTGAAAAGCACTGGCGTTACTTCCATTGCTGAATTGCGGAAGGTTGATGCAACCAAACTACCTGACCGTGGATTCGGTGGTTCGTGGCCAATTGTCGACGGCTATGTGATTCCTGACGATCAGCACAAACTTTACGAAGCCGGAAAATACAACGATACGCCTATCCTCGTTGGGTATAACTCCGACGAAGGAGCAAGCTTTTCACCCGGTCGGACTCCGGAAGAATACATCTCCGGTGTCAGGACACGTTACGGCAAGTTTGCTGATGACCTGATAAAAGCATACCCCGTTGGTATAAATACGGTTCCGAAAACTGCACGCGATCTTTCACGTGATGCTGCTTTTGGCTGGCAAACATGGAGTTGGGCAAGGCTACAGGCTAAGACCGGGAAATCGAAGGTGTTCTTTTATTATTTCGATCAGCACCCCGATTTACCTGAAGGATCTCCCCGGGCAGGATATGGCTCACCACACGGACAAGAGGTAGCATATGTTTTTGATCATCTCAATCCCTCTGATCCTAAGACTACAAAAGCTGATATTGAACTTTCTGATGCTATGGGTACTTATTGGACGAACTTTGCCAAATACGGGGATCCAAACGGTAATGGACTTGCAAAGTGGCCGTCTTTCAGCGATATCAATCCTGTAGTGATGTATCTTGGTCCTACGCCCCATACAGGTCCGGTTCCTGGTGCTGGATCGCTTAAAGTGCTGGATGCTTATTTTGAGTGGAGACGTTCGGCGGAAGGAGAAGTCTGGGCTAAATAATGAGTTTTATAACAAATCGAATAGTAGCGAATAGATTTATCAGCATACTAAAAATTAAAATGAAAAAAATGAAAAATAAATTAGGTATATTATTATTTGCAGGATTATTCATTTCAACGATGAATGTATTTTCTCAAGACCCGAATTTTTATATTTTCTTGTGCTTTGGGCAGTCTAATATGGAAGGTAATGCAAGATTCCAGCCACAAGATACTACAGTTGATAATCGCTTTCAGGTGTTAGAAGCAGTTGATTGCCCCGATCTGGGCAGAATAAAAGGTAATTGGTATACGGCAGTTCCCCCATTGTGTCGTTGTCGTACAGGCCTTACTCCAGTCGATTATTTTGGCAGAACCATGATTGCAAATCTTCCGAAAAACGTTCGTGTAGGTGTAATAAATGTTGCTGTAGGCGGTTGCAAAATTGAATTGTTTGACAAGGATAATTATCAGTCATATGTTTCCACTGCCCCGGACTGGTTGAAAAACATGGTCAGGGAATATGATGGAAATCCATACGCCCGCCTTGTAGAGATGGCTAAAATAGCACAGAAAGATGGTGTTATTAAGGGAATTCTGATGCATCAGGGTGAATCAAATACGAATGATACCATTTGGCCTAAAAAGGTGAAAGGCGTTTATGATAATCTGTTGAAAGACCTGAATCTAAATCTAAACTCAGTGCCTCTGCTGGCCGGAGAAATGGTGAATGCTGACCAGGGTGGTGCTTGCGCCAGTATGAATAAAATCATCGCAACTCTCCCTAATGTAATTCCCAATTCCTATGTTATTCCTTCAACCGGATGTACCGGAATACCCGACCACCTTCATTTTACAGCAGATGGTTATCGGGAACTTGGAAAACGATATGCTAAACAAATGCTTTCAATTTTGGGAAATAAAATGACAAAATCTGAAATTAATAAATAATAAAACTATTGCATTTGCAAATTATTTAGTAAATAAAGTAGGTATATCATTGAATTGTAAGGAAATGCGAAGTTAATTTAGTTGAAAGTAACAAGTTTCTGTCGAAATATTTGATAACTCAGGGGATTGCAATTAACAAAATGTGAAATTTCTGATGTTATCTGATATAATTGGATTATTATTATTCTTTTTACTAAGTGCGATAAATAAAAATAGAAGTCATTGTCTTTATTTTCAGACATAAACTAGTTACTTTATCTAATTCGAAACTGTATTTCTTACCTATTCATATCGCTATTATTTTTCAATTGTTTTGGAACGGTTTCGGGTTGGATTTGGATTTGGTAATGATATTTCACTCATTTATTTCCAAAATAAATGCCATATACCTTATAAGTTATATGGCAACTGTATCGTAAGCCTTCGGTGAAGTACTTCTTGTGTAATCTAAAAGCCCATAAAAGCAGCATCAAGTTCTGTTTTTATGGGCTTTTAAAATTTAGCTTTAAATCAGAATGGTTCAGTTATCACTATTCGGGAGCAATTCGCACATTTTTTGAATATTGTGATCTTGTATTCGATTCACTACATCTGTTAGCCATTTTCGTGCGTAACATGATTCACTTTGCAACTTGCCATGAATGAATAAATTACAGTTGTACGTCTGGCTACATCATGATTAAGCAGAAAAGATAGTTTTTACGCCCTAAGGCTATATCACGCACACTATTTTCAGCTTGATTATTGTTAATGCGATACCGGCCGTCAAGAGTGTAACGAATCAGTTTCCGGTATATGCCAAATTTAAAATATACTGTTCATGAAAGGTTAAACCCGGATTCTTGCCGGGAATAATATTTTCTGATGAACCGTAACTCCTGCTAAATATATGGGGTTAAAAATATTTTGTTTTTTGTGTTCAAATCTGCCTTAATTTATTTATTTTTGTTCTACAAATGTTCTTTCAATGGTTTTGGTTTGGTTATGGATTGGTTTTGGTTTGGAAATGTTTGCCATATAACATTCATATATCAACCATATATTTGCCATAATACATCCATATATCTAAAAAGATATATGGCATATAAATGGATATTAAATGGATGTGAAATTAGATACCTTTCCAAACCAAAACCAATCCATAACCAATCCAAAACCAAACATAAAATAATCAGTAAACAGTAAGGCTTACTGAAATGCACTTACTGGTTTCAGAAATTCTAAAACGCAAAACACGGAACACGGAACGTAAGCCTTCGGCGTAGTACATCTTGTATAATAAAAAAGCCCATAAGAGCAGATCATGATTCTGCAATTATGGGCTTTTAAAATTTGATTGAGATTAAAAGTGGTTCAGTTGCCTAAGGCTTATGATATACTTTTGTTTTTAATCTTTTAATGGCAAATAGCAAAGCAAATGAAATCAACCCACATATATTGCGTACGGAAGTATTAAATTGCATTCCAGATCATCACATAAAAAGACCGGACGAATTAATGCCTCAAAATTTGGAATTGAATCAACCCTTATACTGAAAACTTACATTACACCTCAGAATTACCTTCCGATTAACTCATTCCATTCTCTGCTTTTACAAAAATGATATTCAATCATTCTATAATCCAAATATTTCAGCATATGTTTTAATAAATATCTATTAATGCAAATAATGAATCTATATTTAAAATTATTATTTGATTTTTAAAATTATCTTTGAACATCTAATTCCCTGAAATGAAATCACGTTTAAATATTAGAAAAAATTACAAATACATGAAAAAAAGTGTCTTGGGTTCAAAGTTGTTTTTATTTTTTGCATTTGCAACGATCATGGATGCAAGTGCATGGGTTGGTTCTGCTACTCCGAAATTGCATGTTGAAGGTCGGTATCTGGAAGATTATCACAACAACATTGTGAACCTTCATGGTGTTGCCATTACTCCAAGTCCTTGGTTTAACGGGTGTGGAAGTGGAAATTGCCGTTGGGAAAATTACGACATCACCGGTTGTTTAAGTTATAACAATTCTGTGATTGATAGACTTACTGATACCACTGCCGGATGGTATCTCAATTACATACGGCTTCATATTGATCCTTACTGGACCAATACTCCCGGCATGCAGGTGAAAGGTGAGAATGATATTTCGGCATTTGACTTTGAAAGACTTAAAACAGCTGTCGACAATGTCATTGTTCCAATGATTAAACATGCAAAATCGCGGGAAATGTATGTAATTCTCCGTCCCCCGGGTGTTTGCCCGGATACGATAAGTGTTGGAGGTCCATATTACAAATATCTTTTGAAAGTATGGGGGTATTTAGCGACTTGTCCGGATCTCAGAAATGCCGATAATGTAATGTTCGAACTGGCTAATGAACCCATAAACATCAGACTTAACGATGGTACTTACGGGAACAACTCTCAAGCTCATTTTAATCAGATGAAACAATTTTTCCAGGCAGTAGTGGATACTATCCGTGCAAGTGGATCTCAAAATATAGTGTGGATACCCGGAACCGGTTATCAGTCGCAGTATAAAGGTTATGCTATCAACCCAATAGAAGGTCAAAATATAGGTTACTCCGTACATATATATCCGGGATTTTTAAACGGCGGTCCGGACTATACTGCATTCAAGAATGGCTGGAACGAAAATGTGAAGCCTGTTGCCGATTTTGCACCAATTGCTGTTACGGAGGTTGACTGGTCACCTTTGGGAACAGATGGAAAGAATTTGGGAACATGGGGTACGGGTACAACCGGCAACTCAGGTAATCCTGGTTTTGGTTTTAATTTCAAGCGAATAATGGATGAATCAGGCAATGTAAGCTGGAATTTACTCGCTCCTGAAGGTCTTATCGATAAAGGAGATCCTACCGGTGGAATCGCATTCAACAATAATATTGAAGCATGTGCAAATGCGTGTAATACCTGGTTTAAAGAGTATTCAAAAGTAAATTATTCCCGTCCCGATTTTACATATTTGAGTCACAGCGACAATGGTGATGGAACATTTACCAACCCGGTTATATTTGGCGATTTTCCGGACCCGGATGTGATCAGAGTGGATAGTATTTACTATATGTCAACCACGACCATGCATAATTTTCCGGGCGCTACCATATTAAAATCATATGATTTGGTCAACTGGGAATATTGCAGCAATCCACTGGATAAAATAGAATCGACTGCCTGTTATAATTTAGATGGTTGTAACCGTTATAGTCGCGGACAATGGGCAAGCAGTCTTAAATATCATAAAGGAACTTATTATCTTCATTTTAACACGCTGGATGAAGGGAGCTATTTATTAACTGCAACTAATCCGGCAGGTCCCTGGACCAAGAAGAAATTGTCATCTTCATTCTATGATGCAGGCCTTTTCTTCGATGACAATGACAATATTTACATAGTATACGGCATCAATAAATTACATATTGCCAAATTGGATGCAAACTTTAATGTGCTTAATGATCAGGCTATAACCTATGGTACCATCGAATCAGGTATCGATAATTCAGGAACAGAAGGAAGTCATTTGTATAAAATTAATGGTTATTACTACATTTATGCTACAACAGGGGGTTATTATACAACGCAGGTCGCATATCGATCAACTTCTATTTTTGGTCCTTATGATGAAAAAGTGGTCTTAAATAGTAATCGCATCCATCAGGGAGCTTTAATTGAGACACCAAACGGTGAATGGTGGACTATGCTTTTTGCCGATAAAGGAGCGTATGGACGATTACCGAGTTTGCAACCGGTAACCTGGATTGATAACTGGCCAATGGTTGGTAAAAACGGAAAAGATGTCACTACCTATTTAAAACCAAATGCAGATAAAGAATATCCGGTTACCAATCTGCCTACAAATGACAATTTCAGAGATTATAAATTAGCTCCTCAATGGGAATGGAATCACAATCCGGACAATGCTAATTGGTCGCTTGTTAAACGTCCGGGTTATCTTCGTTTGAATACTGCAAATGTAACAGACAGCCTTCCAAAAGCAAGGAACACATTGACTCAACGAATACTGGGATTCCCTGCAAATCAAAATTTGTCGTACGGAACGATAAAAATGCATATCAACAAAATGGTCGAAGGTGATGTGGCAGGATTAAGTGTATTTCAGGATCCTTATGCATTCATTGGTATAAAAGTAATAAACGGAGTGAAGAATATTATCCTGTTAAACTCGGGTACAAAGACTCAACAGGTTGGAGTAGCCATCCCGGATAGTGTGGTATACTTAAGGGCGATTGCTGATTACACAACGAGTCAGTCAGTTTTTTATTACAGTACAGATAATAAAACTTACATACAGGCAGGTTCCCTGAACATGCAATATAATTTAAGCGTGTTTGTTGGAAACAGATTTGGCATATTCAACTATGCAACTACGGCAACCGGAGGATATGTGGATGTTGACTGGTTCTCGACCGAAAAGGATTTTACAGAAAATTCATTTTTTGATAATTCATTTACCGGATATAGTGAAAACGCTTTGACAGTTAGCAAATTAACAACAGACAATACAACTGTCAACCTATTAACTGGCAGTACGCAAAGTATAGCCATTAACGCTGTTTATGAAGATGGTCACACCGGAGATGTTACTCTCAGCGCAACGTATACGAATTCCAATCCTGCTGTTTTGTCCATTAAAAACGGGTTACTGATAGCAAAAGCGAATGGTGACGCAACCATAACAGTTAGTTATCAGGGAGGAATGGGTGAAGCTAAGAGCCTTACTCTAAATGTACATTCAACTTATTTTCCATTAACGAACAATTTGTTTAGCCCCTCCATATATACTTCCGGAACATTTGATGAAAAAACCGGTACCTTAGTTACAGGACAATATGGCTTTGGAGGATGGAGCTATAGTTCAGGCATAGATATATCCGGTTATAAATATCTGGTGGCTAAACTGGGAGCCGACAATACAAGTAGCATTTCTTTCCGGATATTTGATGAAAGCAGTTACTGGTCAAAAGCTGCTGAATACAATTTTGGAACCAGTCGCAGGGTTGTTGTGACTCTTGCCAATATGGTCAAGTCAGGAACAACTAAACTCAATCCCGGCCATATATACATTGTTGGTTTTTGGTCCATGGGAAATAAACCTATTGTTATCGAAAATGTATACCTGACGAACTCCGATACCTACGAACCCCCAATGGGTATCAAAGAGGTTTTATATAATGACCCCAATGAGATAGTTGATGTATATACCATAATGGGGATAAAAATACAGACACAAATTAAAAGGGAACAGGCGATAAAGGAATTATCAAATGGCTTATATATTGTTGGGAAAGAGAAGATCTTAATCGTCAATAATCATCGTTAAACTGTTACTATCTAAAAGACGGTTGGAATAAAAAAAGCCAACCGTCTTTAAAGATATTGACATTCAGCTGATTTATTCATGAAACCAACATGGAAATCTCAGCATATTGATTTTGTAAAGTCCTGATTTAATGTAAAAACAAAATCTGATTTTATACATAATATGTCATTAATTTTAATCAGAATAAAAACCATCAGAAAAAAATGCAGAATTTAAAATTTATTGTAGCAGTCATTTTGTTATATATCTCAGTATTTAATGCTTCGGGACAAGATAAGCTGTATACAAATTCATTCTTTCTTGGTGATGTGAAACTGTTAGATGGTCCTTTTAAACATGCACAGGAATTGAATATTAAAACCCTATTGCAATATGACGTTAACAGGTTTTTAGCTCCATATCTGAAGTCGGCAGGCTTAAAACCGAAAACCGAAAATTATCCAAATTGGGAAAGTGACGGATTAGATGGTCACATGGGAGGTCATTACCTTTCAGCCATGGCAATGAATTATGCAGCAACCGGTGACATTCGTTGTAAGGAACGCATGGAAATTATGATCAGTGAGCTCAAGAGGTGTCAGGACGTAAATTCTAAAGACAGCAATTTTATCGGATATCTTGGTGGAGGGCCGAATGCGAAAGCTATTTGGCTTAAAATTAAAAATGGAAATACTTCAGCTATCTATGATGGTTGGGCTCCCTGGTATAATATTCATAAGATGTATGCCGGATTGCGTGATGCATGGTTGTACGGAGGGAATGAAACGGCAAAAGTGATGTTTCTTAAATCATGCGATTGGGGAATAAGTATTTGCGCCAACTTGTCTGATTCTCAAATGGAGGCTATGTTGGCAAACGAACATGGAGGAATGAATGAAGAGTATGCTGATGCGTATCAAATTACGGGTGATATCAAATACCTGAAAATGGCTAAACGTTTTTCTCATAAAGTTATCTTAAACTCTTTTGCAGCAAAAAAAGATAATCTGGATAATAAACATGCCAATACTCAAATACCGAAAGCAATTGGCTTTGAACGCATTGCCGAAGAAACTAATGACACGTCCTATGTAACTGCTTCGAAGTTTTTTTGGGAATCTGTTACCCAAAATAGAACACTGGCATTCGGAGGAAATAGTCGTAAGGAGTTTTTCCCTCAGGCATCCGCCTGTTCTGATTATACAACGGACCGTGAAGGTCCGGAATCGTGTAATACCTATAATATGCTAAAACTTACGGAAGGTCTTTTTAGAATGAATCCGGATGCCCGATATGCTGATTTCTACGAGAAGGCTTTGTTTAATCATATATTATCTACCCAACATCCCGATCATGGGGGCTATGTGTATTTTACACCTGCCAGACCACAACATTACAGGGTTTACTCAGCACCCAATGAAGCTATGTGGTGTTGTGTCGGAACAGGCATGGAAAATCATGGGAAATACGGTCAATTTATTTATACCCATCGTGAGGATACCCTTTTCGTGAATCTTTTTATTGCATCTCAACTTAATTGGAAAAATAAAGGAATAACGATTACACAACAAACGCTTTTTCCAGATGAAGAATCCACAAAACTAATTGTTCATACTTCTACTCCCAGGTATTTCAAATTAATGGTTCGATATCCATCCTGGGCATCATCGAAATCATTTAAAATCATTGTAGGAAAAGAAACATTGAAAATTACTTCCGATCCTTCATCGTTTGTACCAATATCCCGTATATGGAAAGACGGAGACGAAGTAAAAATAATATTTCCCATGATGAACAGGTTGGAAGAACTTCCGAATGTTCCAAAATATATTGCAGTTATGCACGGTCCGATATTATTGGCAGCCAAAACAGGGACCCAAGACATGAAAGGTTTGATAGCTGATGACAGCAGGTGGGGGCATATTGCAAATGGTTCATTCATCTCACTTGATAAAGCACCGGTTATGATTGGAGAGCGTTCAGGCCTGTTATCGAAGATTTTTCCGGTGAAGGGACGACCTTTGACATTTACTACTAAAGGATTGTTTGCGTCCGATTCTGATTCACGTTTGGTATTAGAACCTTTCTATCGTATTCACGATTCGAGGTATATGATGTATTGGATGGCATTAACAAAGACTCAATACCAAAAGGATCGTGATTCATTGGCGATTATTGAAGAGGAAAAGATGATTCTGGATACACGAACAATTGATGCTGTAACTCCCGGACAACAGCAGCCAGAGGTGGATCATTCCATAAAGATTTCGAAATCTAAATCAGGCAATTATCAGGATGAGTTTTGGCGAAATGCAAGCGATGGAGGCTTTTTCAGTTATGTAATGCGTACAAACATGGAAACCAATTTATCTCTCATGGTTCGTTACAGAGGCGATGAAACAGGGTCACCCAAATTCGATATTTTAATCGATGGAGAAAAATTAGTTACAGAAAACCTTGCCGGCAAATGGAACAAAACGGGATTCGTTAATTTTGAGTATCAATTGCCGGATTCAATGATAGCGGGGAAAAAATCAGTAGAAGTCCGGTTTAATACAGAACAGGGAAATACGGCAGGTGGAGTGTTTTATGTTCGAATCCTTCGGAAACTTCCGGTAAAATAACAGTTTTTTTTAACCAATAATTTAGACAACTAAAAAATTAAAATACTCAATATGAAACTTAAACAATATTCAATGCTCTTCTTTCTTTTTGTTTTATGCCAAAACACTATAAAAGCTCAGGAAAGCACTTTTTCTAATCCGCTGATATTTGCTGATGTCCCTGATATGTCCATCCTCCGCGTAGGTGATATTTATTACATGTCGAGCACTACTATGCACATGGCACCCGGAGTTCCTATTATGAAATCGAAAGACCTGGTGAACTGGCAGCTGGTGAGCTATGCTTACAACATACTGGACGATGTTGATGAATTGAACCTGAAAAACGGGAAAAGTACTTATGGAAGAGGTTCCTGGGCCAGTTGTCTTCGTTTTCATAAGGGCACTTATTATGTTTCGACATTTGCCCAAACAACTGGTAAAACTTATATCTATTCAACAAAAAATATTGAAAAAGGGCCCTGGAATAAATCTTCTTTCAGTCCTTCTTATCATGACAACACCCTGTTTTTCGATGATGACGGACGAATTTATATGATTTATGGTGCAGGTAAACTCAGGATAGTTGAACTTAAAGAGGACCTCTCCGGTGTAAAGGAAGGAACTGAACAGGTACTAATTGAAAATGCAAGTGCTCCATCCGGAACTGTTGGTCTGCCGGCTGAAGGTTCCCAACTTTTTAAAATTAAAGAAAAGTATTACCTGTTCAATATTACCTGGCCCAGAGGCGGTATGCGTACCGTGATCATTCATCGGGCGGATAAAATTACCGGACCTTATGAAGGTAGATTAGCTTTGCAAGACAAAGGTGTTGCCCAGGGTGGTTTGATCGACACTCCCGACGGTAACTGGTATGCTTATTTGTTTCGTGATTACGGGGCGGTAGGACGTATTCCTTATCTTGTCCCGGTTAGTTGGGTAAACGATTGGCCTGTTCTGGGAGTTGACGGTAAAGTACCTGAAAAACTGAACCTTCCTGTTAGTAAAGGATTAATACCTGGCATTGTTGCTTCTGATGAATTTAATCGAAAAAAGGGAGAAAATACATTACCACTGGTTTGGCAGTGGAATCACAACCCAGACAACACCCTTTGGTCGGTTACTCAGCGGACAGGTTATCTGCGTCTTAAAACCGGACGTATTGACAGCACCTTCTTGGGAGCCCGGAATACACTCACTCAACGTACATTTGGTCCTAAATGTTCAGGATCAACGTTTTTAGATATTTCAAACATGAAAGATGGTGATTTTGCAGGGCTGGGACTTTTGCAAAAAAACTATGGTTTAGTCGGTGTTAAAGTAAATGGAAATAACAAAGTTATTGAAATGATTGATGCAAGTTCAGGGAAACCGGTGATGGCTCAAAACATTCCGCTAACTCAGAAAAAAGTTTACTTTAAAGCTGAATGTAATTTTACAGATAAAAAAGACGTAGCTGATTTCTTTTATAGTTTGGATGGAAAATCATGGACTTCAATAGGAACTCAGCTAAAAATGGCATATACTATTCCTCAGTTTATTGGCTACCGTTTTGCATTGTTTAATTATGCAACTAAAACGACAGGCGGGTTAGTTGATTTTGACTGGTTCAGGGTAAATTAAATTAAACAAAGTTGAAAGCATGCACTATAATAATAATTATAAACTATGGGAATAACGCAATTTCAAAGAATTATTCTGTTTTTATCATTCATGATAACAACAGCTCCTGCCCTATTAGCACAAAACCCTATCATTCAAAACCAGTTCACAGCTGATCCTACAGCCAGGGTTTTTGGAGATAAAGTGTACCTTTATCCTTCGCATGATATACCATCTCCTTCAGGACAAAATTTGAGGAAAGACTGGTTTTGTATGGAAGATTATCATGTATTTTCATCTTCAAACCTGACTGATTGGACCGACCATGGCGTTATAGTGAGCCAAACTTCCGTGCCTTGGGCAAATCCAAAAGCTTATAGTATGTGGGCACCCGATTGCATTAATAAAAATGGAAAATATTACTTTTATTTTCCAACAGCTCCTGACAGTACTTACGATAAAGGATTCGCAATCGGAGTGGCAGTTGGTGAAAATCCATTCGGTCCTTTCAAACCGGATATCAGACCAATTAAAAAAGCTCAGGGTATTGACCCGAATGTGTTTGTGGATAAAGATGGGCAAGCATATCTTTACTGGTCAGGACGAAACTTTATGGTGGCCAAACTTAAGGATAATATGACTGAACTGGCATCTGAACCGCAGATTATCGATAATTTACCTGTGAAAGGGTTGAAAGAGGGACCTTTTTTGTTCGAGCGTAAGGGTAAGTATTACCTGACTTTTCCACATGTCGAAAACAAAATTGAACGACTCGAATATGCCATTGGAGATAGTCCCGTGGGACCTTTTAAAATGGCTGGTGTCATTATGGACGAATCACCTACAGGTTGTTGGACGAATCACCAGTCTGTCGTTAATTTCAGGAACCAGTGGTATTTATTTTATCATAGCAATGATTTGTCTCCCAAATTTGACAAAAACAGATCTGTAAGGATTGACAGTCTGTTTTTTAATACCGATGGCACAATCCAAAAAGTAATACCTACTTTTCGCGGAGTTGGCTTAACTGAAGCATCCAACCAAATACAAATAGACAGATTTAGCCGTATCAGTAAAAAAGGTGCTTCCATTGCCTATATCGACTCCCTCAACACATTTGGAGGTTGGAAGACTGTATTTAATACAAAAAATGCATGGGTTCAATATAATAGTGTTGATTTTGGACAGAAAAAATTCAAAAATATCAACTTTAGAGTTATATCAAAAACAGGTTCCTCATTGCAATTGTGCTTAAACGGTAAAAATAGTTCTGTGATAAAAAATATCAACATTCCAAAAGGAGAAATGTGGCAAACAGTTAAAGTTCCTGTTTCAGGATTAAAATCAGGGATTCAAAATCTGGTACTATCATTAGCCGGTGATAATTCAGCTGAAATAGACTGGATAAGTTTTGAATAGAAGTAATCCATGTAAAAAAAGCTTGTTTAAAAATAATTAAAAAATTTATCACGATGAATTACAAACATTTAGTTATTATTTTATTGACTGCATTAACAACGGGCATTTGTTTAGCTCAGACTAATCAGACTGCTGAAGCAGTGGATTTCAAACCTTCAGTGACTACCCAGCAAGGCAAGCAATATCCTCAGGTCAATTCTGAAGGAAGGGTACGTGTAAGTATTTCTGCACCACAAGCTTTGAAGGTTCAGCTCGATATTGGGGCAGTAAAATATGATTTAGTGAAGGATGATAAAGGTATTTGGGTTGGAGAATCAAATCCTCAGGATGAAGGTTTTCACTATTATCAACTTAATATCGACGGTGCTTCGGTTCCCGATCCTGGAAGTTTATATTTTTACGGAGCAAGCCGTTGGGGCAGCGGAATTGAAATTCCTGCCAAAGATCAGGATTTCTATGCCCTCAAAAATGTTCCTCATGGCCAGTTACGTGAGAATCAATATTTCTCTAAAACCACCAACAGTGTTCGTCATGTGTTCATTTATACGCCACCGGGGTATGATAATGATAACTCCAATCGATATCCGGTGTTGTATCTTCAACATGGTATGGGCGAAAATGAAACCGGTTGGGGCAATCAGGGACATGCAAACCTGATATTGGACAATCTGATTGCAGAAGGGAATGCCAATCCTTTTATCATTGTAATGGAAAACAGTAGTGTCAATTTACCGCATAGAGACAGACCAGTGGCAGCTACTCCAACACAAAGTGGTGTATCTGCAGGCAAAACTAATACACTACGTCCGGAAGCGTGTAGTTCTCCCATGGGTGGATTTAATTTTGCAGAACAATTCGAACGGATACTCATCAACGACTTAATACCATATGTTGAATCCAACTTTCGGGTTATTGCAGATCAACCTCATCGTGCTATGGCAGGTCTTTCAATGGGCGGAATGCAGACTCGTCTGATCACGTTGGCTAACACAGACAAATTCTCGCAAATTGGTATCTTCAGTGGTGGTAGTATCAGCATAGACGATGTTAACAAAGTTCCTGATTTTAAAGAAAAAGTAAAACTTGTGTTCGTCAGTTTTGGCAGCCGTGAACTCGAGAACCGCATAACAGGCGGTCCCTTTGGTGGTGATCCTAAAGTAAACTCAGATGCACTCTCTGTGACCGGCATCAATAGCCATTTCTATGTTTCTCCGCTAACGGCGCACGAGTGGCAAACCTGGCGACGTAGTTTACATGAATTTGCTATACTTTTATTCAAAAACTAACAATGAAAAATATGAAGAGATATTTGATTGGTCTGGTTATACTACTCACTTTTTCAGGTTCACTGTGTTTAGCACAGACAAAACAGGCAATGATTTCGGACAGTTTCAAACCATCTACATTAAATCAACCAGGTCAGGCTTACCCACAGGTCAATTCACAAGGCTATGTGCGTTTCAGAGTTGTAGCACCGAAAGCCCAAAGCGTTAACGTAAGTCTGGGTCTCGGTGGACATGGGGGCACTACCCTAACCAAAGATACTGCCGGCACCTGGACAGGTACTACGGAAGGTCCTATGGATAAAGGGTTTCATTATTACCATCTTACAATTGATGGAGGTGTATTTAACGATCCGGGCACATTGAACTTCTATGGTTCTACCCGTTGGGAAAGTGGTATCGAAATCCCTGCTACGGATCAGGATTTTTATGCACTAAAAAACGTTCCTCACGGCAATGTGCAACAGATTCTATTTCCTTCCGGGAGCACAAATTTAACACACAGGGCATTTGTCTATACTCCTCCCAATTATGATAAAGATGCGACTAAACGCTATCCGGTATTGTACCTGCAACACGGGTGGGGCGAAGATGAAACAGCCTGGAGTAACCAGGGTCACGCCAATCTTATCATGGACAACATGATCGCAGAAGGCAAAGTAGAGCCTTTCATTATTGTAATGGCTTACGGTATGACCAATGATACAAAATTTGGAGGAATCAGGGATTTCAAGATTCAACCATTTCAGACGGTTCTTATTGACGAATTGATTCCTTATATCGATACCAACTTCCGCACGTTCACAGACCAACCCCATCGGGCAATGGCAGGACTCTCCATGGGTGGTATGGAAACCAAAACGATCACTCTGGCCAACCTTGATAAATTTGCCTATATCGGTCTTTTCAGTGGCGGAACTATTTCGATGGAGGATATTAATAAAACACCCGGTTTCAGGGAGAAGATAAAACTTGCATTCGTTAGCTTTGGCAGCAGGGAACTCATTGCTAACCATGATGGCAGGCCAGGTATGTTTGGAAATGATCCAAAGGCAAATTCGGATGAACTGAAACAAGCCGGTATTAGCTCTGTTTTTTATGTTTCACCTGAAACTGCCCATGAGTTTTTAAGTTGGCGTCGCAGCTTACATGAGTTCGCTCAACTTCTTTTTAAATAGTAAATTGAATAAAATAACTCACATGAATTATAAACATGCATTTATTCTCATTACATGTGTGATAACATATCAAATTTGTTTAGCTCAGGCAGTTGTTGAAGATTTTAAGCCTTCAACAGTCAATCAACCGGGCATGCAATTTCCTCAGGTTAATTCTGAAGGTCGTGTTCGTGTGAGCATTTTGGCTCCTCAAGCTCTAAAAGTACAGTTCGATATAGGTGCCGTTAAATACGACCTGAAGAAAGACAATAAAGGTGTATGGAAAGGTGATTCAGACCCCCAGGTTGAAGGTTTTCACTATTACCGGTTAATAATAGATGGGGCCACGGTACCTGATCCCGGTAGCCTTTACTTCTATGGATCCGGTCGTTGGGGAAGTGCTATTGAAATTCCGTCTCCGGATCAGGATTTCTACGCACTAAAAAATGTTCCTCATGGTTTAGTGAGTCAGAAACTTTATTTCTCAAAGATTACTAATTCATGGCGTCATTGTTTTGTTTATACACCAGCTGATTATGATAAAAACAACATGAATCGGTATCCGGTACTCTATTTGCAACATGGAAGCGGTGAAGACGAAACCGGTTGGTCAGTACAAGGTAAAGCTAATCTGATTCTTGATAACCTGATTGCTGACAAAAAGGCTCTACCTATGATTATTGTTATGGACAATGGTTATGCATCGAAGGCAGTAGGTCAGGACAGCTCGCAAAACCGTGTAAGCACTCCAACGGGAATCGGGATTTTTTCAGCTTTTGAAGATGTCATGATAAAAGAAATCATTCCTATGATCGACGCTTCGTACCGTACTTTAGCAGACCGTGATCATCGAGCGATGGCCGGCCTATCGATGGGTTCCAATCAAACCATCCAGATTACAATGAATAATTTGGACAAATTTGCCTATATCGGTGGCTTCAGTGGAACATCAAATTATCCAAATACGACACTCATTGACCCTGTAACATTCATGGGTGGAAAATTCAGGGACGGGGCAGCACTTAACAGTCAAATCAAGCTTTTTTGGCTTGGTTTGGGTACAAATGAGCCTGATCCCTTTCCGGGTTCAGTTGGTGCATTTCGCGCTATGTTAGAAAAACAAGGTGTAAAATACACCTATTATGAATCTCAGGGTACAGCACACGAATGGCTTACATGGAGAAGAGATCTCCATCAATTTGTAAGTCTGATTTTCAAATAAAGCAATAAAGTAAGCTTTTTAGAGTATTTTATTGATAATGTTTATGAAAGTTTCGCCGGGTTAAATTTGTTATTCTAAAATCCATTAACAGGTTTTTAGGATAACAAATTTAACCCTTTTAGGATTCTCATATTATTAAAACTGTTATTACGAAATGAGAGTTGAAAACAAAAAGATTTTTATACTGAAATATCATTCAGATTATTATAAGTTTAATTAGAAATTAAATAATATAACGTTTCATTTAAACCCGGTTTATGGAAACAAAAGGTTCTAATGATTTTTTATTTTTAATCTGTTTTATTTTATCTGAAATTAGAATTATATTATCTCAATTTGAAAGCATACTGCTAAAATACATTCTACTTTTGAAGTTCAGAATAACTTAACCAGGAATAAAAAAAAACATTTTCAAATTTCCTGGTTATGATTATCTCAATGATCTGTATACGTTAATAGTTTTCCTATTCGAAAAACCTGATTCCCCGGCAGATCAAACTAAAAAAATAAGAATTATTGCAAGCTTCATCCTTTGCAACAAATTAGTAAAATAATTAAGTATCAAATAATTTAAAACAAATTTTTATGGATCATAATTCTCAAAAAATATCAATATTCGAAAAGATAGGGTACAGTTTGGGTGATTTAGCTGCTAACCTGGTTTTCCAAACATTAATTACCTATTTAGCATATTTCTATACCGATATTTATGGTCTAAAAAGCAGGGATGCTTCCATTGTAATGCTCGTTGTGGGCTTGTTTGCTGCATTTATATTTAATCCTATAATCGGAGTATTGGCTGACAGAACAAAAACCAAATGGGGTAAATTCAGACCCTGGATTCTTTATACGGCTATTCCATTGGGTGTTGTTGCAATTTTGGCATTTTCAACTCCCGATTTTTCATACAAAGGAAAACTCATTTACGCTGCAGTCACTTATACTTTTTTACTGATGTTGTATGCTTCAAGTAACTTACCATACTCAGCTTTGAGTGGTGTCATAACCGGCGATATGGGTGAACGAAACAGTATTTCATCGTATCGTTTTGTGGCTGTAATGTTTGCACAATTTTTTGTGCAGGTATTTATGCTGCCCATTATTATTTATGCCGGACATGGAGATAAGGCAGTTGGCATTGAATCCGTAATGACTTGGATGGCAATTTTTGGTTCTGTCATGTTACTTATAACATTTTTCACAACGCGGGAGCGCATTGTTCCCGGAGTAGAACAAAAGTCATCAATTAAAGATGACTTATCAGATCTTGTGAAAAACAAACCATGGCTTATCATGCTCAGCTTAACCATTTTGGTATTCATCACCCTTGCAATGAAAGGGAGTTCATATGTATATTATTTTAATAATTATGTTGATAAAAAAGCGTTGGCCGACTTTATTAGTCCGGTTATTTCTGCACTATCCGGTGTTGGCATCAATTTCTTTGGAACCGACCCAGTAGCTGCCGGATTTGGTTTGTTCAATGCCGGTGGGATTATATTCATGATTGTTGGCATTTCATTATCAAAAAAACTTGCTGATAAATTTGGTAAACGAGATGTTTATAAATATGGTTTACTAATTGCGACTATCTTTATTTTGATATTTTTCATATTCAAACCTGAAAATGTATTGTTTATGTTTGGATCACAAATTCTACATGGATTTTTCTATGGAATTACCATTCCGATTCTTTGGGCCATGATTGCCGATGTTGCGGACTATTCAGAATGGAAAACCAACCGTAGAGCAACAGCAATTATTTTTTCGGCCATGATGGTAGGCCTTAAAGCTGGTCTTTCAATTGGAGGTGCTTTGGTAACATGGATTTTAGGATTATATGGTTATATTTCTAAAGAGGGCCCTGTTGTAGGACATGCAACTATTCAACCACAATCAGTAGCCGATGGCGCCCGATTACTCGTGAGTATATTTCCGTCAATCACATTCCTGTTAGGTGTTGGTCTACTATTCTTCTACACAATTGATAAGAAAATGGAAGTTCAGATTGAAGAAGAATTAAAAGCCCGCAGGGCTGAAAAATTGTGAGCTGTTTTAATTAAAGTCTTTTAACTAAATGAATTTTAATAGATTGACTGATTGCAAAAATCCTAGGCATCCAAAGTTGATTGTTTTTTATCAACTTGTTGAATAAGTTCTTTCTGATTACACAAAATAAATTATAAGCAAATGAAAATCAAAACTATTTCTCTACTTACTACTATGGTTTTTCTGACATCTTTACACTTGTTGGCTCAAAAAACATTAGCTGAGGCTACCAAAGGTAAATTTCTGTTTGGAGTAGCTGTCAGTATGCAACAAATCAATAATGTTAAACCTATTGAATCAAAACTAATTGCTAAAGAATTCAGTGCAATTGTACCTGAAAATTGCATGAAACCACAACTTATCGAACCTGAAGAAAACAAATTCTTTTGGGACGATGCTGATAAATTTGTTGCTTTTGGAGAAAAAAACAAACAGGTTGTAACCGGCCATTGTCTTATCTGGCATTCTCAAATAGGAAGATGGATGTTTGTTGATTCAGTTGGAAAAGATGTTTCTCCTGAAGTTTTGAAAGAACGAATGCGTCGGCATATCTATGCCGTTGTTGGTCGTTATAAAGGTCGTATAAAAGGTTGGGATGTTGTAAACGAAGCTTTTGAAGATAACGGCAAATACCGTAAAAGCAAATTCTACCAAATTCTGGGCAAGGATTTCATCAAATATGCATTCCAGTTTGCCCATGAAGCTGATCCGAATGCCGAACTTTATTACAACGATTACAACGTGGAAAATCCCGCAAAATGTGATGGAATTGTACAATTGGTGAAAGAGCTTAAGGAAGCAGGCTGCAGAATCGATGCAGTAGGTTCCCAATCGCACATGCATATAAATTCCCCAACTCTTGAAGCTACTGAAACGAGTTTTAAGAAGCTCAGAGATGCCGGTGTTCATATTCTGATTACAGAATGGGATATATCAATTCTGTCAAGTCCGTATTCAGGAGCAAACGTTTCTGCTAATTTCAAATATTCCAAGGAAATGGACCCATATCGTGAAGCAGTACCAGATTCCATTCAACAAAAATGGAATAATCGTATGCTGGATATGTTCGGTTTATTCCTCAAATACAGTGATGTAGTTGATCGTGTAACAGTCTGGGGTTTGAACGATGAAGGTACCTGGTTGAATGGTTTCCCAATCCGCGGTAGAAAAGATTATCCTGTACTCTTCGACCGCAATAATGTACGTAAGCCAATGGTTGATCAAATGATTCAAATGGCAACAATATACAAATCAAAGAAATGAAAGAGCCTGTATATTTAATCAACCATTTATACACAGCCGATCCGGCAGTGCATGTATCTAATGGTAAACTATATATTTATCCGCTTTGAACAATTAAGAGACCTACACGGGTCTCTTTTTATATGCCCGTATGTCAACCGGCCAATCGGTCATCTGGTTGAATAATCCGGATTTTTCACATTGAATAAAATGTATCGATCATTAAAGATTCAGGCTGTCAAAAATTAATACAACAAGTTGGTTACTTTGTTTTTATCTTATTATAGTATTCTCATTCGAACAAAAGAATATAAATATTTAATTTTTTAATTCTTCATTTGTTACTTTAATATTACTCAATATTTTAGTAATGATTCTGCATTTGCCTATAAAAAGCTAGTTCATTTTTATTACTTGTAACAGATCGGGATAAATTAGATTTCTATTCATATGTTTTCTTTACCTTTCTTGTTACAACATTTCCTACCTATCCAAATTATTCCACTTCTTTCAACATTTTCCACAACTTTCCACAACCTGCTACATATTTCCACAACTTTGCACAATCCCAAAAACTGCAAACAATTGATTATAAATGTATTATTCGTCGTGGCACGGTTATTGTTTGTTACATTGATATTGACTTAAAACCATTGCTTACAACAACATACAATACTCTAAATTGTAATTTTAAACTGCTGATAACAATTGATAGTAGTATTTAAACACTGGTAACAATTTGAGCAAATAGTTTGAGTTACCTCGTTGGAAACCTTATAGTTATTGGGTAAATACTTTTAGTACTATATGCTATTGGAAAGTTGAAAAGTGTGAATTATACAATTTATTGACAAAGTTATGTAACAATTAATTACTTAAAGTTACTGAACTTTGTCAAATTATTATTATTAATTACCTATGACAAACAACTATATGAAAAAAGGATTGTTTTTGTATTCTCTATTTTAATGATGATACACATATATAACTTTTACACTATAAACATAGCCTGTAAAAATATTTATATTCTCAATAGAAAATGCTAATACAAGTTTGGAATTAAATTAACTGTATAGTACAGGATATGCTTCACTATTCTACAAAGAAAAAAATATAATAAAAATAATAAACAACCCATTAAGCGAGACTTTAGGCCTTCTTAATGTAATCACAAACCATTAAACTTAAAAAAAAATGAAAACATTCAAATTTTATGCTATTATTGCAGCACTCGTAATGACTACTGCATCGTGTGTTGAGAATTCAAGTAAGTACAAAGCCGTCGTTGCACAACGTGATTCGATTGCACAGGTAAGTGAAGCTTTAGATTCCAATTACAACCAAACACTTGTCGTTCTGAACGATATTGAAAACGGTTTCTCAGAGATTAACCAAAAAGAAAAAGATATGAAGGTTAATCTGAAAGGAGTTGAAGGAACAACGAATAAAAGACAACTGATCTCAGCTCAAATGACAGCCATAAAAGAAGGTATCGAGCAAAACAAAGCAAAAATTGCTGAACTTAGGAAGCTGGCTGCAAAAAAAGGAAGAGCTAACAACTTGCTTGCAGGAACAATCAAACGACTTCAAACCGAAATGGATGAAAAAGTAGTCCAGATACAAACATTACAGGCAGAACTGGAACAGAAAAACATTAAGATCACCGAACTGAATACAACAGTCGATGTTCAGAATAAAAATATTACTGAACAGCAAAGTGTCATGGAACAACAAAAATCTACTATTAAGGTTCAGGACACGGATATGAATACAGTATGGTATTGTGTTACTACGTCTAAAAAGCTGAAAGATGCTAAGATCATTACAAATGGCGGACTCTTTCAGGCTAAAAAAGTAATGAATAATGATTTCGATAAAAATGTATTTACTTCGGTTGACTTGAGAAGTATTTCATCTATTCCTTCACATAGTAAACGGATTAAAATTATCTCAACTCACCCTCAAAATAGTTATAAACTGGTTACAGGTGCCGATAAGAATATCACAATCGAAATTACCAATCCTTCAAAATTCTGGAGTGTGTCAAAATATTTAGTTGTACAAATTTAATTGAATTGAAAAATATCAATTGATTTATAAGGATAAAAAGAGAGAAGGTTCAAATTACTTTTTCTCTGCAAAAAATAAAAAAGAGACCTGTTGGGTCTCTTTTTTATTTTAAAGATTAAAAATTTTGAGCTTGTTGCGTTAAATCAAATAAATAGCCTGTTGTCTGCAATTCGTTCAAAATAAATGAAATGTTGGAAATTTAGAAATGCGCCATTCTATTTAACTATTAATTTACTCGTATATACAGACTCTTTTTTCGGCGTTTGTAGTGTCACAAGATAGACTCCCGGTTTCAAGAAATGACGGGTATCAATTTTCAAGTCGTTCGTAACAACATTACTGTATAATACCTGGCTTTTCATATCTGTGATTCTAACCGTGACAAGTTCAATAGTTCCGGTTTTATAGTTGATATTCAATTCACCTGTATTGTGATCCACCGGATTAGGATAGATGGTATAATTACCTTTGTTCAGGATAGGTTGCAGTGAATTTGTTAGTTCGACAATATCTGTTGTCCAATCATACCATTTCAGGTAAATATCGGCAGTCCCTACTACCCCATTCCCTGGTTTAAGGCGATAATCGAAATGCGCCTTACGGGTTTCTTCACCATTATATATGTAATCGGTATTACAAATAACCACAAACACGACTCCGTTTGCAGGGGTTTTATCGAGCTTGAGCGTACAATCGCCACCATAGACTATCTGACTGTATACTATCGCTCCGTCTTTTGTGCGGTAACAAAGTTGACAAGTCATATTCGCTCCAATGGGCTGAAAATTAACAGTAACGCTATTCCCGGTAACGTGAAACGGTATTTGGTTAGCACCCGACCAACCGGGTGTGGTACGGTATTCGGGAGTAAGCAAGCCGTTACTGTCTTTGGTAGTTTTTACATAAGGTGTTGCAATCCAGGCATCAGGTGCCAACCACGAAGGTTGCCATTCAGCACCAATAGACATTTTAAAATCATCATGCAAAAGTTGCTTCACTGCACCGGTCCATACACCAAAATCAATCACTGCCTGTTTTGCCCGATATTCCGAAATTAAACGGCGCGTTTGAGCTTCTCCCAACGAGTCGGCCATACCTTCCAGAACCCTTGATTTACAATATCTCCAGACCCACGGCACACTCCCTTTTCCAAGTGTAGTTCCCAAAAATACGGGGAATGTATTTCCATATTGTGTTCCACCTAAAAACTTACGCCAGGTGCATACCTGATTCCCAGCATCGTTTGTCATATTTACGCCTTCAGCTGATGGACCTCCAAAACTACCGTCCTGAAGCCAGCCACTGTAGCATTCGATGGGCATAAACGGTGCAATAAATGCACAGCCATTTAAAAATCCCATGGAGCTATAATCACCGGATTGTGCTGATGCTGCTTCCTGTTGTAGCCAGGTATTGCCACCTTCCTGAAACCAGGCTGAATTTTTAGCACCCGGTAGATCGGCTAACACTGCATGAATTCCTTCGTGAACCATTGCTCCCATTTGGGACTCCCTATCGGTATAAGGACAGGCAGGGTCAAAACTATAAATCGGATAATACGATGCCAATATGCAAGGATAAGAACCTATGGCACTTTGCCAGCCTCCTAATGCTGTGGAGTCAGCTGTATCTATACATGTAAGACCTGAACCAAAAAGATAAACTGAACTACGATAACCTTCTTTGGCACGTTTATCAGGTGGCCATCCCATAACATCACGAAAATAAGCGAAATCTTTATTCAGTCGGGCAAGTAAAGGAGTAATAGCAGCACTTGTTACCAGCTTTTTGGCTTTGGGACCCCATTTAAAAGTCCACCAACCGGATGATTGCGTACCAACAACTTCGGGACAATCGTCGAGATCTTTCGTTGGTTCAGCCAAATTCGGAAACTCCTGTTTGAAATTATAATTTAAGGTGGGTGTCAATGATGGCCATACAAATGCATCCCCGGTATTATTTGCTAATATGGTTAATGGGAAAGTCTGCACCGATGTTTCACCGCATGTATTTATAAATGTCACACGATATGCTCCACCCTGACTTGTCTGAACATTAGTCAGAGTTATTTCACTGGTTGAAGCAGTAAACCCGTTGGGTCCTGACCAAACCCATCTTCCACCCACATTGGGATCAACACGTAAATGCACCGTTTGTCCGGTCAACGCATTTGCGAGATTTGTTTGAGCCAATGGATTCGTGTCAATCTGAACATAAGGAGTTAATGGAGTTGCATTACACGCCGGTCCCTGGGCGCCCATTACCTGCCATTGCAAAATGCCGGTAGCCGTCAGGCTGACCATATTTATCCTGATTTTCTTTGACAGGAAAGCGAGCTGTAGCGTATTGTATTTATCCAACACAGTACCAATATTTCCCGCTTTTACCCACTCAACACCATCCCAATAGGAAATATAGGCATCGGTAGGTTGTGAAATTCCTCCACCATCGCTCCACCAGTATATATTGGTCGAAGAAAATTGTTGAGAAGTAGGCCATTCGTATTGTACCCAATTATAAGTATTATAGTTTTCTTCACCGTTCCAGTTGCCATATGCACTTTGATCTTTGGCAGACGATGTTGGTTGTATGTTGTTATTCACTGCACCCAACGTTTCCCAGGGCGATACAAATGATGTTGTTACAACTGCAGTTAAAGCAATATTCTGGTCCGCTGCTTTAACCGACTGTATCGCCTGCTTTTCCAAACCTGCTTTTGCTCGTTTTCCTAAAGCAAACGAACTTTGTTGGGCACTTAATAAGACCAACATTAAAAACAAAGTAAAATAATTGTAAGAATACTTCATAATAAATTGATTTAATTGGGTGAATAAACTGTTTTTAGGACATGTATTGTTAATTTGGTTATTGGATGAATAATTTATTGTTTTTTAATTCATGTATTTGAATATATGATAGTTATATGCATATTGAAGCATTAAATAATCATGCAGCTATCCGACCACGATATGAAACAGGTTCACATCATGGCAAAAAGTAATCAAAAATAAATCAGGTGGTTATTCTACTTCCCATTCATAAATGCCGGCTGCATTTTTTTCGGGAAGTTTCACTTCTATTTTGAGTGCTTTCGTAAGAACGGATTTAAAAACAACTTCGTTACCAATACCCTTTTCAACTCCATATGTTGAAGCATTTTCCACCGGAACCCAGGCATCGTTTTTATCTTTGTAGAAAATTTTCCAGCTTTGCGGCACCCGGCATCCACCCCAGGGTGAATCATCAAACCAATAAACGGTGGATCGACTGATCGTTTTTTCAGATGTAAAATCATAAGATATCCATTCAGTAGTTCCTTCTTTGGGCCACCAATGATAATATGGAAGGGTCCGGTCATTTTCATCCTTTGGCACAAGTCCATCGTTTATAGCCGATAATGATTTTGCATTGTGCGATGCATTTACTTTACTCTCTGAAGCAATTGTGGGAGACATAGTAGGTCGTGTTGCACTTAAATCCACAGGCAACCACACTGCCATATTACCACTACCACGATGTGCCCAGGCATAATATGGAATCATATTCAGACGGACATCTTTTAGTATCAGTTTGCCTTGCGTATCGTAACTCAACGATTGTGCACCGGTCTGAATGGTGTTGATGCCATAAAGCAAGTCAGGTTTCGTTTCTATATTGAATACCGGCTTTTTATTCATAATTATGCTGAAGATATTGAAATCGTTATCAGGCCATTCAGCACAATAGACTATCGGCCCACGTTCAACTGCTATCTTGCCCCGATCAGCTTCTACCGCCTGATTGGCTTTTACAGTCCGGGCTTCCATATCGAAACGGACTTCAACATTGTCGCCTTTTTTCCAGACACGATGAATACTGAAATAACCTTTTTCAATGGAACTTGCCACGGCTATCCCATTGACTTTGATAGTGTAACCCAACGTTTTTTTATCGGTATAACTGTACAGATTACCGGGGACTACCGATCCGGTAACCCAACCCGGTATACGTATTTTGAGGGTAAAATCCTGTTTGCTTTTTGGGGATATTTCCAGATTCACATTTCCTGTCCAGGGATAGTTAGTGGTTTGTTTCAATTCAACGGCTTTGCCGTTTACTTTCAGGTCGGAATGGTTGGCTATAAACAAATTTACATACACATCACTGTTGTTAACCGCATAAATATATCCGGGAACAGATGGGATAAACCGGCATATATTCGATGGGCAGCAAGCACAACCAAACCAGGGCTGACGTTGGTGTTGACCGATGGACTCCAGTGGATTCGGGTAAAAGAATCCGCCGCCATCCAATGAAACACCCGAAATAAGTCCGTTATAAAGCGTACGTTCCAATACATCAAAGTATTTGGCATCGCCATGCAATAAGAACAACCTAAAATTCATATATACATTCCCAATAGCTGCACAGGTTTCGCAATAAGCCGACATATTGGGCAATTCATAGTTTTTACCAAATGCCTCCCCATTACCGTTGGCACCAATTCCTCCTGTTATATACAGTTTTTTATTGACGATATTATCCCAAATCCGGTCGATGGCATGTATGTAGGATGTATCACCTGTAAGCGCTGCCACATCAGCCATACCGGTATACATATAGGCGGCTCTTACAGCATGACCTACCGCTTCATCCTGCTCAATAACAGGTTTATGCGATTGGCTGTATTCTTCTTTCCTGGCAGTATATCCACGTTTATCCAGTAAGAATTTAGCCAGGTCCAGATAGCGTATTTCCCCGGTAAGCACATATAGTTTACAAAGTGCCATTTCAGCAATCTGGTGACCCGAAACAAGAGTTAACTGTCCGGGTTTGTCACCAATCGCACGTGAAGCACAATCGGCATATTTAATAGCGATATCCAGAAAATTACGTTTGCCAGTGGACTGATAATGTGCAATAGCACCTTCAATCATATGTCCCAGGTCATATAATTCATGGCTGAGATCTTCTTCTTTTTCCCAACGCTTAGTCCCTGACCACTCGTGTGGATGTGCCGGATTCATAGTCCGGGCTGTATACAGATAACCGTCAGGTTCCTGAGCCGCTGCCACCAGCACTAAAACACTGTCAATGTATTTATCCAGCTTTTTATTCGGGTAAGTCTGCATGGAGTAACTTGCACCTTCTATGGTTTTGTACACATCGGTATCGTCGAACGAAAATCCTTCCACCTTGTACGATGTACTGGGATGTGCTGCTTTTACAAAATTCTGGTAACGGCCTGTTTCCTCGCATTTGCTAAATGCCAGTGGAATGGTCACTTCGCGACTGGCTTTAAGCCTTTGCCCCCAGAATGTATCGGTTATTTTTACGGATGTAAAAGGGACAGGTGTTATCGGATAACCTGCACTCTTTTTGACTTGCGCCTGCAGACACAGACTTAAACATACCAGGATGGTGATACCTAATTTTTTCATGGGATTCTTTTTATGGGGTATTAATTGTGTGTTTTTGATTAAACCTGTATTACAGACTTCAAATGTACTGTTTTCTATTTTATTCTCAAATTAAAATGACTCAATATTAGTGGACTATCCTGTATTTTAAAACATAAATCACAATGATAGTCCATCCTTTTCAGGTCGTGTGGTATTCATTTCCTTCACGACTTCTTCCTCTGTCATTGACCTGTCGTACAACCGGGCACGGGCAATATATCCGGTAAGATTCTCAGTTGGTTCACCGGATGCACCAATCAATATATCACCTTTCTCTACGAAAAGAGAAATCGGAATTTGTGTATTTAATTTTCCATCAACATATACATTTTCCAGTGCTCCGTCAAAAGTTACCAGGATATGATGCCAACGGTCTTTAGCCGGAATTTCTTTGAAAGGTAAATCCACAGCTCCATCTCCATGAGCCATGGCACCATAATTCCCCGATCCATACATCAATGCAGCATACGACGATTGCAACATATTCTCACGTGAATTCCATGCCAAAATACATTCCCCCGTTTCAACTGTTGGATTATAAACCCAGACAGATGCTGTGAACGGCGAATTCCATTCAAGACTGGCCGGTGCTTTCTTTGAAAGGGTCAGGTAACTTTTTCCATCAAAAAGGGCTGCTTTTACACCATCAATGATAGCAATAACAGGAGTTCCACTTGTTACAAATTCTCCGCCAAGTTTTCCTTTATTAGGAACGATACCAATTGCTGAACCCACCTTCAGCGCATCAACATCGAAATCAACCAACAGGCTTTTAGTACTCCGGACTCCGGGTCTCTGCGAAGAAGCTGCATGTTGAAAATCAGGAACTTCAAACAAGGTATCATATACCTTGAGATTCCATAAGGCGGGAATCATACCTGTTTTTTCTGTACCGGTAATGGTGAGCCTGACATACCGGGCCAGGACATCATGATCGTCGATCATAGGACTGCCGCAACGACGATTCACAGTTTTATCACTGAATAAATTCCAGTGAATGCCATCGACAGATACCTCCAGTTTATATTGATAATAATAGATGGGATATTCAAACTGAGTCATGATGCGTTTTACCTGTTGCGCATGGCCCAAATCAACAGTCAACCATTGAGGCAAGTCACTGCTTGCAGCTTTCCAGAGTGTTCCGTTGTCATCGTCCACTGCATTTCCGGGCAGATAGCTGTAGTTGTAACCCGTTTTGCTGTAGGGCGTAGGATTTGAGATAAGATGATAACATGAGCTGGCACTCACATTCATTTTATAGGCCAGATTCGGAGCAGTGATTTGATTCTTAACCGGCAAAACAATTCCCGTATGAGTAGGCACTACCTTTTCAATGGTCACACTATCCGAAAAAATAAGTTTATCAACACACACCTGCCGGAATTCACCGGTTGTACTATGTGGATTATCGTGGCGGTGATAAACTATGTAGTAGTCGTTTCCTTCTTTCAGAATAGAGTGATGTCCAGGACCATCTATTGTCCCATCACCATTGGTAACAAGTATCGGACTGTTTTTTCCTGGCACAAAGGGGCCACCGGGTTCATTGCTTACTGAATAGTGTACGGCATAGGAACTCAGGCGGCAATCACCGGATGAATACATTAAGAAATATTTTCCGTTTCTTTTAACCGGATAGGCTGCTTCGAATGCTTTTGGAATCTGGGCAATCGGAATAAAACCTGTTTTCAGGATGGTATGCATATCGTTCGGATCAAGTTGTACAAATCCCATTCCCCCGAATGATGCGCACCAGGTACCAAAATAGGAATTTACCGATCCATCATCATCAACCAGAAATTGGGCATCCAGTGCCGGGAAATCTTTCTTGGCAGTTCCGGCCGGTATAACTGCTTTTCCACCATTAACCGGTTCAAACGGACCCATGGGTGAATCGGAAACATAACCGTAGATATTGCAACCCATTTCACAGTTTCCCATGTAATAATAGTATTTTCCATCACGGGCATGAATGACATCAGGAGCCCAACAATTATGTAATCCTTCCGGTAACGCCAGCTTTATGTTGTAGTTATACCAGTTTATAAAATCCTTGCTTATCCACACAGTTGGCTCGCCGGAAGCCAGTTTCACGCCGTCAGAGGTACAATACAGGTAATACGTGTCACCAAACTTTTTGATGGTCGGGTCGGCAAAGTAACCGGGGACAAGAGGATTCCTTCTGTCAGTTGCAGTTGTCGGTTGTGAAAGAACCGCTTCAGTAAACAATACTATTAAAAAGTATACCCAAATGAATCTCTTCATAACCTGTTTTTCTGATTTGTTGAATTAAAATACATCTGACGGTATTGTCACCGTCAGATGCTTCCCTGGTAAAATCACCTCAAAAAACTAACACCGATTGATAACCTAATTATTAAACGCAAAAAAGATAACTGAATATTTTGTTTCATGTTTAAAGAATAAGCTTTCCTTTAAACATTATCATTTATTGCTAAATATTTTCAATAGACTCCAGCTTTTACTGGAGGATCAATATGTTTTATTATGGCTTTAGCCGAATGTATTATTTTTCAATCTATTAAATATCAATCATTATCAATTTGGCTAAAGCCAATATTGCTTTTTAATTTTCAATAGACTCCAGCTTTAGCTGGAGGATAAATATGTTTACAGTATGGCTTTAGCTGAATGTATTATTTTTCAATCTATTGAATATCAATCATTATCAATTTGGCTAAAGCCAATATTGCTTTTTAATTTTCAATTCCTCCAGCTAAAGCTGGAGGCTATTAATAAAAAATAATGAATAAATATAATTCTGAAAAATTGAAACCATGAATTTTTTATTGGTAATTTATAAAACTGAATCTTGTAAAATTACCCCGTTACTTTATCGTTACATGAAACACAAACGTGATCTGATACTGCTTTCCGTTCTTTGTATAAACGAGTGCATCCTTGATGGTGCAGGTATTTCCGGCTTTACATTTACCCGGATACTGTCCTATCGTAAATTCAAAATTACCCGAAGATAATTCGGAAAAGAACTTACTGTCATTGTCCTTACCCCATACGGTCACATTCCCGGGGGTGTCATACCAAAAGCCATATCCATTACCGGTGGTATTGTAGTTGAGCAAACCATTCGATTCAACCGCAGCATAAGCTATTTTACCTTCCAACGGTGTAGCTTTTGCATTCAGTAAGGAAGCTGATATGGCTGAAGGCTGCATCACGAAAGCCTGAGCTATTTTAGATATATCACCATTGGTATTCAAATTAACCGTTGTACCGGAATACGCAGTAGCATCCGCAGCAAACGAAACAGAATAATCTAACGTGATGTCTTTTGGAGTATCGGTGGGATTAATCGTAATATTACCCAACAAATCGGTATTTGTAAACTTTACTGTATAGGGCCACTGGTCATCGTTACTCTCCTTTTCATCCCAGGCATTGGCTGTGTAAGTCGATGGTGCTCCCAGTACAACAAACCATAGTTTCGTACAACCAGTTGGTACTGTAAACGGTACATTTGCAGAAGAATTCCTGTTCATTTCTCCATACACCCGCTGACCATTGCTGAGCAAGGCAACATAACCGTATCGCCATCCGGCTCGTATTTGCGAACTGTTATTGTAGGTTGTTGCAGTCAACGTCTTGCCATCATCAGAGTATTGGCCCGGATCACCCGGTGCCAGTGGTGAACCGGCATTCATTCCCGAAAACAGGGTAGTTACCACTGTCCCGGCTGCAGGGATATTCAAAGGAATGACATTATACCCTGTGGTACCCGGACAACGGCTATAAGCCACCTGATAACTACCGTCCGGCAGTTTATAAAACTTATAGGTAAGCTTTCCGATATAATTACTTCCTGTTGCACGAATAGCATCCAGATCCCAGGTTACGAATTTGCCGGCAGCATCATATAACTCCGCATTCAACTGGTCGACTGTCAGATTATTCATTCGCATATAAGCCTGAATAGGGTCTTCCGGACTCCTGGCTTCACGCCAGAGTTTACCGATAAAATCAATGCCATGCTTGTCAGCCCAGTAATAATGAATAAAGTAACTGGCATACCGTTGAAATTCATGGCATATATGCCGGTGATAATTTTCGGCGTAAACTCCAAAATTATACGACTGAAAAGCTTCCAACGGGTACGATTGATAGGATTGCCATTGGGCTGTTTGCTCCCAGAAGCCATTTCCACCATTACCTCCAAAGCCGTAACGAAAACCACGCGTAAAATCATTTGCACTTGCTCCGGACGACACTAAATCAGCATACACCTGGTATTGAAAACAATGGCCAATTTCATGGGCGATGACAGAGCCAACTGGTTTACATGTACCCGGGTTGACCCATAATGCACCCACGACATCATCGTATCCACTTCCGGTTGCAAGCCATTCAGATTGATACAACAGATAGATTTCCATCTTATAGGTATCGAGGTTCGATTTTCTATTACCAACCTCTGCAAATTTCAGTTTTGTTACGTTTAAAGTGTAAAATTCCTCTGCCTTTTTCAATAAATCATCCACATCGACCCGCATGGCGTCAGAAACACCAACTGCATTCGGATCCTTGCCAAAAGCTGCCTCCCAGAATACGATGAAGTGGGTGGATTGCCTGCTACGGACAAACGACCATTTACTGTCGCTTCGAAGCATGTTCATATCCTTAAAGTCTTTCGGCTTGTAGTATTTTGCATAGTCAGGAATGTCAGTCGACTTGAGTATAACTACTGAGGACGAATCCTTTAATACAGAATCTTTTTGTGCCGTAATATCTTTATCCGTCCCGCAAGCCACTAAAGTCATGGAAGTGGCTCCCAGTATTGTAAAAAAAAGAATGAATGTAAAGCATAAGCCGGTTAATTGATGCTTTTCCAACTTGAAACAGGTTTTAATTATGTTCATGATTTATTCTGTATGGACTTAAGTAATCAACATTAAATATTGATGTGTTTGTTAAATTTATAGTATAACTGTTTTTACATTTATTTGATTCTTGACCCTCAATCCCCAAAAGTGGGTTAAGGATTTCATTTTCAGTTGTAATTTGCTTTTACGAATATTTCAAATATTGATTCTTAAACCCTCTTTGGGGGTATCTTAATCTTCCTTTATTTATGTACACATTTAAGATAATCAATCTAAAAAATTTGAGTAAATCTGTGTAATCTATTGACAATCTATTTCTTAATTTCTATCATCAAAAAATAATCTGTGGAAAAGAGCCTCAACCGGACAGCATCGCATAATCATTATAAAAAATCTATGGTAATCTGTGTAATCTGTGGACAATCTTTCTTTAATCTGTGGTAATCATTTTCTTTATCTGTGAAAATCATTTAAATCATTTAAATCACTTAAAATAATACAGGAGGTTGGTTCATAACATCATGTTCTTGTTCCATCCTCCTGTATTTTTTAGATTTTAGAGTAAAGTGACCGTAATAATGAACCGGAAAAAGTTACTCTCCTTGCTCTTGTCTTTATAACCGATACTGATCGTATACTGCGTACCGGCTGTCAGTGCAGGTGCCCGACCGATATATAACATCTGATCTTTTATATTGGTATCAGCAAACATACTAAAGCCGGTTGCTCCCCAATTACAAACCGCTCCCTTATCATTGAGCCAATATCCCGGAGCATCTGCTGTGTAGGCACTTGTATTGTCCCATGCACCCGTTGTTTGATTTACAACATACATATGGGTTGTTCCGGCAGTTGGAGTACCTGTTGCACTATCATAATCCATATTGGCCAGAAAATCCTTCACACTGACACCCATACACGTTTGAATGGTCGATGCATACAGATTAAAGTCGATACCAAAGGTCACATAATCGCCTGCAGGTATTGAAATACTGGTCAGCACTATGGTCGGATCGGTCACTGAAACATCACATTTAAAACGTACATACTTGTCATAATCAGGTCCCTTTACAGCAAATCCGACATTAAAGGACAATACTGTTCCCGCTTTGGCAGTATCGTTAATATTGACAATGAGTGACTTGGTACTTGTATCAATTTCAAGGCTCGCAGTTCGTGCCGGGTCATTCACTGCACAAACTCCACCGGCTGAATTATAATACCATCCGGTTGTTCCTTTTGTCGTAGCGGCTTTATTCCAGTTGTTTTTTGTGGGACTGATATTATAAAACACGACAGTTCCGTCTTTTAAACCATTCATGACCTGATCGACCGTCATGTTCATATTCTTTTGGAACTTATCCGAAAAATCAGACAATTTTATGGTTTGAGCTGTAAAATGCCCCACCGCAAATTCGATATTTTTTGTAACGACAGCACCCGTATCTACTCTTAAATACGGACTTTCACTTTCAGTGTAAACATGTTTACTTGTTGCATCCATAATACTGTCAGTACAGGCAGTAAGGGTGAGTATGCAGCAGCCAAATAAGGCAATTATTAGATTTTTATTCATTTGAGTTGATTTTTAATCAGATTTAATTTTATTTTCTTCTAATTGACATAGCCCGGATTTTGTATTAACTTCGGATTTCCGTCCATAAAGGCCTTAGGAATAGGAAAAATATCACAATGATTGTCGGTAGTGCTTAACGTTGCATTTTTACAGAACCATGACTTGCCATTGTATACATTTTGATTTTTACCGGGAATACGGAAACGTATCAAATCCTGACGACGATGATGTTCTGCAACAAATTCCCATGCCAGATCATCCAACAAACCTCCGAGTTCTATATCCGAACCTCCTTCGGTTGTGGTAATCCAGATGTCTGATTCACCCATCTTCCCCTGGTTTTCTCTATGTCCGTAATTGTATACACTACCGCCTTTCAGCTGTTCAACGGTGCGTACTGCTTTATCCGGGTTATTTTTAAATGCCCGTTGGCGCACCTGGGTAACCAGATTTGCAGCATCCTGTTCTGTTTCTCCTTTATAACCTCCCAAACGGAGTAAACATTCAGCTTTTATCAACATGGCATCGGCTAACCGGAAAAAAGGAACATCATCATAGGAAGTACCAAAGTCTCCCGGAAGGATCTGGTATTTAATCAGGCGACCTCCTTCATACGGATAACAACCCGGATTGTCGATGCTGTGTATTTCTTTTGTATAGATCACCGGTACTCCATCAGCTACAATAGCTGCCCCGCTGTTTATATCGTATTGCTGTCCCAGGGTCCAGCAAGAAGTATAACGGGTGTCGTTTGGATCATAGGTATCCAGGAACTGAGGCAGTACCAGACTACCACCTGTTGCCCAACCATTAAAGTTAAATGCTGCTCTACCAGCGGTAGCAATCCATTTATTGGCATAATAGTTTCCTCCGGCATATTTTTCGGCAAAAGGAATACCGAATATAATTTCCTTGGAGGTCGAAATGTCTTCCTTAAAATTGTCAGAGTAGTTGGGAGCTAATGAGAATCTCGCACTTTTAATAATTTCGTTTATTTCATCAATGGCTTTGCCATACCATGAATTATCTGTAAAATTATTAAACCAGGCATTGTGGTTCAGATACATCTTTGCCAGCAGCATATTGACGGTATAATCGTTAATCTGACCCATACCATTGTCAGGCCCGCATTTTCCTTTGATCGCATTCAATTCATTGATTGTAAAATTCCAGGTATCAATCGGTTTTGCCTGTTCGGGTAACCATCCTTTCGGGTGATTAAAAGTAGTATCCAATGGAATATTACGGAATATGTCGAATAAAACATAATAGTACAACGCACGATAACCTCTCAACTGGGCAACGGCGGCTGGAACGCTTTGTACTCCTGTGTTTGCCAATAATTTGTTGCAGGCGTTTATTCCGGAATAAGCTCCGTTCCACTCTGTCCAGATATGACCGATTTGCGAATGGAATTCATGTTTATGCATCGATACATACAGGTCTCCCCAGCCAATACCAATCCGGTAAGGAGTACACCATAAGTCCGACGATTCGTCCTGAATATCGCAATATCCGTTCCATCCCCAATATACATCCCGCAGGCTGCTGTACACAGGAGAAAACAGACTGGCAGCATCTTTTGCCGAAAATGTGTATTTTTCAGCTGCAATTGTATCGTACGTGGTTTCTTCCAGGTTCGTACAACTATTAGAGAAAAGTATGGTTGCTCCCAGTATGAAAGGCAATATAAATTTATAAGTTCTTGTTTTCATGTTTTTTGTAGTTTTAGAAAGTAACATTAACACCGAATGTAAATGATCGAATGACAGGATATTTGTCACGACGGTCGATACCTGCCGTTAGTGCATCGCCGTTCGAGAGTTCCGGATCCAGGCCACTGTAACCGGTTATGCAGAATAAGTTATCGCCTGAAATATAAGCACGTATTCCATTTACATATTTATTTGCCTTTAGAGGAACTGTATAACCAAATGACAGATTCGACATTTTTACGAAATCGCCGTTTTCCAGGTAATAACTTACCAAGGTCTGTTTTTGGGCAGTAGAAAGTGTATATTGACCTCCGTACGGTGCATTTTTTACAGATCTTAGCCGGTTATAAACAACGGTATTGTTTTCATAAAATGCCCGTGGTTCATTCAATATCTTAAACCCTAACTGACTGGTCAGTTGAAAACTCAAATCAAAATTCTTGTAACGGAATGTATTATTCCAGCCCAGGTAAACGGATGGTAAACCGTTGCCAAGATATTGACGGTACGTGTCACTGGTCAGCATATTATCAGTGATTTCTTCTGCTGCTCCTGTTTTAGGATTTTCGATTAACCATAATCCATTTTTAGAAACACCGACAGATTTCAAACCATAGTAGTTACCAACAGACTTTCCTACTTCAAGCCGGTGAGTGGACATACTGATAGGTTCACCTAACCCACCCACATCAAGTTGGTTGGTTGTCTGGTATAAATCATTCGATAAACTTAATAGCTTATTAATATTGGTTGATCCGGTAAAAGTTGTTTTCCATTCAAAATTTTTCGTGCGTAAAGCTACAGCATTAATAGCTACTTCTAAACCCTGGTTGCGCATTTGACCTACGTTAGCCAAAGTATTGGGATACAAATTCGGTGGAACAGGAACAACATAATCCCATAGCATATCTGAAGTTGTCTTTGAATATAAGTCAATGGATGCACCTAAACGATCCTTTAAGACGCTTACATCCAGTCCGATATTATATTCTTTTGACGTCTCCCATTTCAGGTCAGGATTCGGATTGGAACTCACTACTAATCCCGGTTTCCAGGTACCATGATCGTAATAATAGGTATTTCCTAACGAATAACGTGTCAACGATTGGTATGGATCATTCGGAATCACACCGGTTACCCCGTAACCTGCACGAAGTTTCAGATTGTTCAGCCAGTTAAAACCTTTCATAAATGATTCATTGCTGATAGTCCATCCAAGGGAAGCGGAAGGGAAAGTTCCCCATTTCCGGTTTTCTCCGAATTTAGAAGATCCTTCGCGACGAACACTGATCAGGGCATTGTATTTATTGGCATACCCATAACTGACACGTCCGAAGAAACCGGCAAGCTTACTGTCATTTTTGTAACTTCCCATTCCTGCTTTTCCTTCTTTTAATGCCGAACCTACTCCCAGGTTATTATACTGGAAAAAATCAGTTTGATAATTATAGTTATTTGCATTAAAACCTTCGTTTTCATTATATTGATAGCTGTACCCTACTAAGGCTTCCAGGCGTTGATTATTAAGTTTTGCACTATATTTTGAAGTGACTTCCAGATTATCCGTATGGCTGTCACCCTCCGATTGATAGGCATACCCCGTGTGGTTATTCATTTTCTGGTCATAGTAATTCGAGGTATAATATCCCTTATCATGGCTATTGGATGTGTTTTTTCCCAGCATCAGGTTTGTTTGCCAGCCTTTAAATGGTTCCAGGGTAATGTTACCGGTCATGCGGGTATATTCCGATTTGTATTCTCCCTCACGCTCTTTAATCATCCCAATCGGATTGTAGTAATTAAGTACCTGGAAGTTTTCATAGTAACTTCCGTCAGGATTGTAGATAGGCTCTGTCGGATTGCGGATAATAGCCTGCCGGTAAATATTAGATTCTCCGTCGTTGTTAGCATTGGTGGCACTGTTCTGATGTAACCCTTTCACCATATTGAATTGAACTTTCAGCATATCGTTCAGCATCCAGTGAGAGATATCAAAGTTCATTTTTGTTTCATCATTATATGTGTCAATTATGACTCCTTCCTCTTTCCGGTAAGTAACATCGGCTGAATAGGTGGTTTTTTCCGAACCTCCCCTGATATTGAAATTATGGTTTTGAGTCATGGCATTGCGGGTGATGGCATCGAGCCAATTGGTATCATATCCCTTATCCGTATAGCTCGTCAATCCCTGCCGTACTTCTCCGGCATTCATAAAATCGAGTGTCTTTCCGAATTGTGAAACTGATGTATAGCCGGAATAACTGGCCATCGTTTTAGAATCACGTTTGCCTGACTTGGTAGTAATCAGGATAACACCGTTGGCACCACGTGTTCCGTATATGGCTGCAGAAGAAGCATCTTTCAATACATCAATGGAGGCAATATTTTCAGGAGCTACTGTTCCTAAGCCTCCTTCAATTCCGTCGACTAAAACCAACGGAGTGGAGCCTCCCTTTAACGAAATTTCACCACGTAATCGTATGGTAGATTCGGCGTTGGGGTCACCACTACCCTTTGCTATCGTTAAACCGGCAACCTTTCCTTTAATCAGTTCTGATGCATCTCCGATTTTACCTATCGTAAAGTCTTCCGCTTTAACACTGGTTATCGCACTTGTCACATCACCCTTGCGCTGAGTTCCGTAACCAATCACCACGACTTCATCAACAAGCTTGGCATCTTCTTTCAGGATCACCTTTAGGTCTTTGCTGTTTCCTACTTCTATTTCCCGTGTGGCATATCCAATGTAAGAAAATACCAGAACAGGTTTCTGGCTCTTTACATTCAGGGAAAACGTTCCATCCAGGTTCGTAATGGTCCCGTTGGTAGTTCCTTTTTCCTTGATATTGACACCGATGAGATTATCGCCATTTTCGGCGATGACCTGTCCTTTGACAGTTGCAGGAACTTGTGGAGCAGCCTGTAGTTTTCCATGACTGATTCCAACCGTCAGGAACGTACAAATCGCGAACTTCAGCATGCTTTTCCTGAAAAAGCAATTACTTTTTTGATTTACATTCATGTTGTTTAAATTTAAGATTAGATATTGTTTTAAGGTATTTAATTTTTTACTTTACTTTCCATTCTATGACTCCTCCCGACTGCCCTTTCTGCAGGCTGGCTTCAATTTTTAAACCCTGCGTTTTTACCGGTTTAAAATTAAGGCTGTTGTAGCTATCTTTTTTTACGGTGTAAGCTTCTGTGGTTTCCACTTCTTTCCAGTCTTCACCATCTTTATAATACAACTTCCAGCTTTCCGGCACCCTGAAATTTCCATCATAATGATCAAATTCCAACCAGTAAACTTCTACGTTCGACACCGTTTCGGGTTGATCAAATGCATATTCCACATTTTCATCTGTACCTGTTTTCAACCACCAGTATAAATAAGGTTTTGATATATCAGCCGAACTGGTTGGTTCCCACAGGTCATTGACTCCAAATGCATTGACGCTGGTGGCTTTTGATGCAATAGTTGGTTCGGGGGTTGGTCTGGCGTACATAGCGGAAGAAGGTATCCATACGGCCATTTCACCTGCACCCCGGTTATTCCAGGTTGAATAGGGAACCGCCACAAACGGAACATCTTTTTCGACAGGCTGTTCACCGGCTACACGGTTGGTTTCACGGGCTGTACCTTGCAACGTAACCACGCCGTTGAGCAGGTCCTTTTGGAAAGTACTTGTTATATTTGCATTTTCGGGAATGTATTTATTGAAGATATGCTTGTCAGCCTGATCGGTTCCTTCGATGCAATAAACAATCGGTCCGCGTTCGATAGCCAGTTTACCGCGGTCATCAGTTACCAGGTTGTTTGCCTGAATGCGGCGAACTGGCATGGGCAGGTTTAATTCCACAACATCCCCTTTTTTCCACGTGCGTTGGATAGTGATATACCCTTTCTCTTTTGAAGCATTTACCTTGTGACCATTGACAAAAACATCGCAGGCTTTGTCTGCCTGTTGAGTAAACGTGTACAGGTCGGTTGGTACCGGTTCGTTTTCAGCCCATCCCGGTATGCGAAGCTTAACCGAGAATGTCCCGTTTGTTGTAGGATTGACCGTTATGTTGATTTTTCCTTCCCAGGGATATTGGGAAGTCTGGTTCAGTTCCACTTCAGTTTTACCAATCTTTAGAGTTGCATTGCTCTGGGTGTATAAATTCACAAAAACCGTGTTTCCCTGAACGGCATACATGTAGGTTGGCACCGAAGCCATAAACCGGGTAATGTTTCCCGGGCAACAGGCACATCCAAACCAGGCCTGCCGTTCATGTTGTCCCATCGATTCAAGGGGATTATCATAGAAAAATCTATTTCCACTCAACGACACACCCGAAATCACCCCATTATAAAGTGCCCGCTCCAGCACATCTATGTATTTGGCATCACCGGTAGCCAGAAACATCCGTTGATTCCAGTATACATTGGCAATAGCTGCACAGGTTTCACAATAGGCTGTATGATTATTCAATTCGTAATTCGGACCAAATCCCTCTCCCTGGGCCCTGGAACCAATTCCACCGGTAATGAATAATTTCTTACCGGCCATATTATCCCAGATACGTGTCAGGGCATGAAAATAAGCAGTATCATTTGTTAGGGCAGCCACATCAGCGACTCCCGAGTATAAATAACCTGCCCGTACGGCATGTCCTTTTATTTCATCCTGCTTCAGGATAGGCATATGATCCTGGCTGTATTCGCTCAGGCGATGACCATCGGTACCACGCCCGGTTTCCTCTACAAAATATTTTGCCAGATCCAGGTATCTTTTGGTACCGGTTGTTTTGTACAACTTAGCCAAAGCCATTTCAACGATGGGATGTCCGGACGGACGGTGTATCTGATTCGGTGCCGGACCAAATACGGTACATATCAGATCTGCATTTTTGATGGCCACATTCAACAACGTTCTTTTGCCTGTTGCCTGAAAATGGGCAACCGCCGCTTCGTACAAGTGACCGGAATTGTAAAGTTCATGGCTGTTTATTTTTTCCCAGCGGGCTTTTCCCCACCAACCTGAAAGACGGGTACATTTGTTGGTAACACAGGTAGTCAGGTAGCCATCCGGTTCTTGTGCAGCACTGATCAGATGAATGACACTATCAAGATATGCATCGAGTTTTTGATCGTATTTTACAGCTAACGAATAAGACGCCCCTTCAATAATTTTATACGGATCAGTATCGTCAAACGGGAAATCACCTTTATGTTCCCCTTTCATTAATTTACCGGCAATCGCAAAATTGTCGAAGCGTCCGTTTTTCTCACATTCTTTAAATGCCGACGGAATGGATATGGTACGATTTGTTTCTATGCGTGGAGCCCAGAAATTATCTGTAAAATGTACGTGCGTAAACGATACCTGTTGTATTGGTTCCTGGTGTTTATTTTGTGCATTGCCCGGTAAAATAACTGACGCAGCAATACTGAAAAACAGCGTGCGGATTGAAATTTTCATTTAATTAGTTTTTTTAAAAGATTATGAATGCAAATTAATGCAATAACTTTTAAAGTGAATGGTAGAATAATCTATTTAAATAGCAAAATAGTCTATCCACCATTTTAATACTTTAATTTAACTGTTTAGTTACAAGCACATTGAATTTTTATTCGAATAAATAAGTTGTTTTTTAAGATTCGAATTATTTTTAATCTATGCTCAATCTAAAATAATCTCAGATAAATGACAGAGCAAACATAGTTCACATTATCGGTGAATTACCGGAGGGATCAGCAATTAATACATTTGGGGTTCGCTTTCGGTGTAGTACATCCTGAAGTATAAAAAAAACCGTAAAAGCAGAGTATGCCTTCAGCGAAGTACATCTTGTATATTCAAAAAAGCCCATAAAAGCAGATATTGATTCTGTTATTATGGACTTTTAAAATTTGTTTGATATTAGAATGGTTTAGTTTCCTCTATGCGGCAATAATTCGTCCATTTTTTGAATATTGTGGTCTTATATTCGATTCAGTACATCTTTTAGCCATTCTTGTGGGTTGACATGATTCACTTTGCAACTTACCATGAATGAATAAATTACAGTTGTACGTCTGGCTACATCTTGATTATGCAGAAAAGATTGTTTTTACGCCCTAAGGCTAAGTCACACACACTATTTTCAGTCTGATTATTGTCAATGCGATACAGGCTGTCAAGAGTATGACGAATCAGTTTGTGGTATATGCCAAATTTAAAATATACTGTTCATGAAAGGTTAAACCCGGATTCTTGCCGGGAATAATATTCTCTGATGAACCGTAGCCCGGACTAACTATATGGGGTTAAAAATATTTTGTTTTTTGTGTACAAATCTGCACTAATTTACTTATTTTTGTTCTACAAATGTTCTTTCAATGGTTTTTGTTTGGTTATGGATTGGTTTTGGTTCGGAAATGTTTGCCATATAACATTCATATATCAACCATATATTTGCCATAATACATCCATATATTTATAAAGATATATGGCATATAAATGGATATTAAATGGATGTGAAATTAGATACCTTTCCAAACCAAAACCAATCCAAAACGAAACCAAAACCAATCCAATACCGAACATAAAATAATCAGTAAACATAAGTTATTTTTTTTCAGTTTTTGTACCATCGGCTGACGGTACAAAATCGATAAGAAACAATTCGTAATTTTGAAGCGTAATTTTTTGCCACAAATGGGACATCCCGATTTTTCGGGAGACACCGGGTCACTAAATTACACGAACTCTGATATTCATATAATTCTTTCTTTTACGATGAATCAGTATCTTTGATGTGCATCTTTGTGTCTTAATGACTTCGTGGCAAGGGGGAATTAGTTTCATGAGATCCTCGTATTCCATCCTATGGAACAAAAAATAATATGAATCAAATGGGTGTAAATCGTAAATTGTAAATCGTAATCCCGATAGCTATCGGGGGTAAATAAAATGGTGTTGTTTCATAAAAGTTTCCTATAAGACGAATCGAAAAATTCAGGTTACAAAAAAAACCGCTTCAACTGAATGAAACGGTTTTTAAAATTCTAATCAATAGTAAGTTCTTTATTTTTGAACTGACAGGCGAACCATTAATACTCCATGTGCCGGAATTATTTGTTTGGTGTTTGAAGCTGTAGTACCAATCACTTTATGTTTCCACAAATCCCGTATGGCATAAACTTTTTTGTACACATTTACCTGTGTAGCAAAATACATGGTGTTTTTTTGCCAGTTATAATCCAATGTCCATTCTTTGTCTGTTCTGTTCATGAAACAAACGGCTATTTCACCTTTTGATAATGGTTTTGCCCATATTTCATGATCGCCCATGTCCATAAACCGAATGGCTTGTTGTCCCAGGCTATCCTGATCGACTGCAATGACGTCTTTGTTGGTCAGGATTTCTTTTGTTTCCTGGCTCATGGAACGCAGGTCATTCCCTGCCATCAAAGGGGCGGCAAGCATGGCCCACATCGAGAAATGGGTCACATATTCATCGTAGGTCATTCCGCCATTACCGATTTCAAGCATTTCGGCATCATTCCAGTGGCCGGGGCCTGCATATGAATAGAGGTTGGCAAGCGAATCAATAATATTCACTACCCCTACTCCACCCCAGTCGAATTTACATTCGTAGCAATCGCGGATATCGGGAGTAGTACGCCAGAGATGTCCAATGCCTTTGCCCCATTTCCAGGGTTGGTTTTCACCCCATTCGCAAATGCTGAAAACAATTGGGCGTCCGCAGGCTTTAAGTGCATCACTCATGGTTTTATAGGCAGCTTCTGCTTTTTGTCCTTCACTGGAACACCAGTCATACTTCAGGTAATCAATTCCCCATCGGGCATATTGCCGGGCATCCTGAAACTGATAACCGCGGCTTCCGGGACGGCCCTGACAGGTCAGTGAACCGGCACATGAATATATTCCGAGTTTAAGTCCTTTGCTGTGGATATAATCGGCTAATGCTTTTATGCCATTGGGAAAACCAGCCGGATCGGCAACGATATTCCCGGTACTGTCCCTGTCCACCTGCCAGCAATCATCGATCACTATGTATTGGTATCCGGCATCTTTCATCCCCGAGCTTTCCATGGCATCGGCCACTTCCATAAGGAGCTTCTCATTTATTTTGCATCCGAATTTGTTCCAGCTGTTCCAACCCATTGGAGGAGTAGCAGCCAACGAATTAAACACCGAATCCTGCCTGATTTTTTGTTTGTCACCGGAAGTTTGTGCCTGGATGGTTATCACCAACAGGCAAAGGAATAACGGGGCTAAAAAATATTTCATTCGTTTCATTGAAATAGAATTGATTTAATACCTGAGTTTTTATTTGCAAATAAATACAATCTCCGTCTGTTGGAGGTAAAAAATAGTCTATAATGATAGTAAAATCATCCAAATGTCATTTTATGGCTTAAAAAGACTTAAATCCCGTTTCATCAGACAAGCTGCCGAATCAGTTGGATTATTTTTCCATATTCATGGATGATATTTTCGTCAATGCTAAATAATTGTAGTAATATTGCGTGATCTTTTACGAAGAAACAGAATCGCCGGAACATGAAAAAACAGTACATCCTTTATCTTACTTTACTCTTCTTATTTTTACCTGCCATCCTGAGTGCCGACACCTTCAGTTTTCGGCATTATAAAGCAGAAGATGGGTTGACAGCCAATACTGTCAGTTGCATTATTCAGGACCGGCACGGATTTATCTGGTTGGGAACTGAAGGAAGCCTGAATCGTTTTGATGGGCATTCTTTCAAAGAATTCAGCAATACAAAGAATGGAAAGGTCATGCTTTGGGGAAATTATATAACCTCTTTACTGGAAGTCAGGAATGGTGATATATGGATAGGTGCCGATGACGGCATTTTTATTTACCACCCGAATACGGAAGTAATTACCCGGTTTGCACTCAAAGCCGATAATGTAGCCGTTACATCCTACATCTATAATATGGTGGAAGATGCTTCCGGAAGTGTATGGATTGCTACTTATGGTCAGGGAGTATTTCAATATCATTCACGTACAAATAAACTCGAACAGTACCGCATTTTAGTGACCGGAGCATCATCAAGAACCTACGATAATGTGAACTATGTTTATGTTGATCGCTCCAACCAGGTGTGGGTAGCACCAAAACCGCCACTAAATGCAATGATCACATTCGATCGTTCAAAAAATTGTTTTCGTGCCTTTGATTTTAAAGAAAGTGAAAAAATAACGATCTATAAAATATTTGAGGATACACAGCGGAATATGTGGCTGGGCACCTGGGACAAAGGAATATGCAAGCTGGATAAAAAAGAAAGAACCATCACTAAATACCTGTCTCCTGAAGGGAATGGCGGCATTCTTCATATACATGAACTCAGTGAATACAAACCGAATGTTCTGCTCATAGGTTCGGACGATGGGTTGAGTCTGTTTAATACCATCACCGGCAAACAGCAATTATTCACGTCCAGTGAAATTGATCCGTCATCGATTTCCGATAAGTTCGTTTACCCCATTCTGAAAGATAAGGAAGGAGGAATATGGATCGGAACCTATTTCGGCGGTATCAATTACATATCTCCAAACAGCAGTTTATTCGAACGTTACACTCATTCACGGTATGTGAATTCTGTCAACGGAAATGTGATCGGAGGTTTTACGGAAGATAAAAAAGGAAATATCTGGATAGCATCCGACGATGGCGGATTAAATTGTTTGAATCCCAAAACGCGACATTTTTCAAACTACATGCCTCAGGCAGGTAAAAACAGCATTTCATACCACAATGTCCATGCACTTTGCTGGGATGACGATAATCTCTGGATCGGTACATATACCGGTGGACTGAATGTATTAAATATCAAAACCGGTAAATTTAAACTTTATAATTCAATTGAATCGAATCCCAGAACGATTGACAGGGGAAGCATATATTCCATATTTAAAGACAGGAATAACCGGATATGGGTTGGTAGTATGCTTGGTATAAACCTTTACAACCGTTTAACAGATGACTTTACCCGGGTAAAACAAATTAATTCCACCACGATAGATATAAAACAGGACCAAAAAGGGTATATTTGGTTTGCAACACTGGGAAAAGGAATGTTCAGGTTTAATCCCCAAACGAACCAATGGCGTAATTTTACCTGTATGCACGGGAATGATGGTTCGCTACCATCCAATCAATTGAACTGTATTTCCTTTGATCAGAAAGGACAACTCTGGATAGGCACTACAAACGGACTTTGCCGGTACGATTATGCCAACGAAAAGTTTGTACCAATAACCCTGAATATCCCGAATACTAATATCTGCGGGATTATACAGGACAATTCAAATCTCTGGCTAACCACTTCAAAAGGATTAGTACGGTTTAATACTCTGAACAATGATTGCCAGATTTTTACCCGCAGCGATGGTTTATTGAGCGATATATTTCTGACAAACTCATGTTTCAAAAGTTCAACCGGGGAAATCTACATTGGTACTGCCAACGGGTTCAATAAGTTCTGTCCTAAAAATCTGGTCACAAATAAATATGTTCCTCCGGTCACCTTAACCAGCCTTGAAATATTCAATCAGGAAGTGGAAATCGGACCTAATAGTCCGTTAAGTCAGTCGATCGGTTCAACGAAACAGATTGATCTATCATATAAACAAAATGTTTTCAGTCTGGGCTATGCTGCCCTGAGTTATGTAACCCCTGAAAAGAACATGTATGCGTATAAACTGGAAGGTTTTGATAAAAACTGGAACTATGTAAAACAACACAAAGCAACCTATACAAACCTGCCGGCCGGGGAATATGTGTTTCGGGTAAAAGCATCGAATAATGACGGGCTTTGGAATGATCAGGGTGCTTCCATTATCATTGTCATTCATCCACCTTTCTGGTTATCAACAGGTTTCAAGCTGATTTATTTCATTCTGGCCATTTTTGGACTCTTATTATTAGTCAGAAACACCCGGTTGCGGGCCGAACGACGACACAATGAAGAACTGAAAGAATTAAGCCAGCAAAAGGAAAAAGAAGTATATAATGCCAAAATACAATTTTTTACCATGATTGCCCATGAAATACGCACTCCCGTATCGCTGATTATTGGTCCGTTGGAAAAAATCATGAGCGCATTAATCAGTTTTCCCGATTATATTCGCCACGATTTGAATATTATTGATCGCAACAGCCAGCGGTTGCTTCAGCTGGTGAATCAGCTTCTTGATTTCCGGAAAGTTGAACAGGGTGCATTGGTATTGAATTTCAGCCGGCAAAATATATACCGGTTACTTTGTAGCGTTACCGACAGGTTTAAACCCATGATGGAGCAAAACCATATAAGTTTTACCTTCGATTGTCCCAATAAGGAATTCGAAGCAGTGATTGACCAGGAAGCTGTTACAAAAGTGGTAAGCAATCTGCTGACTAATGCCATGAAATTCACAAACAATAAAATTGAGGTAAGGTGTAATGTTCATCCCGAATCAGAATCGTTTGAAATTGAGGTTCAGGATAATGGTAACGGCATATCCGATTTTGAAAAAGAAAAAATATTCACCCCTTTTTATCAGGTACCCTCTGAAAACAAGCAGGGAACAGGCATCGGATTGTCATTGGTCAAAAGTATTACCGAAGCTCATCACGGCAGTGTGAAGGTGACCGACTCCCCGGTAAGCGGCGCTATATTCAGCATAAATATCCCACTGAAATCCTCTGACATATCAGGATATGAGAATAATCAGAAAGATAGTCAGCATATGTTGCCTGTTATCCCACCTGTTTTTTCTCAACCAGATAATTCGGTCCTAAAAATTAGAACCGGTAAGCCGGTATTGCTGATTGTGGAAGACAATGCGGATATGCGTAGTTTTCTGGCAAGTAATTTCGACACCGATTTTGTGATACTGACAGCTGTAGACGGAATTGAAGCATTGGAACAGTTGAAGAAAAACGAAGTAAATCTGATCATAAGCGATTTAATGATGCCCCGTATGGACGGATTAGAGTTTTGTAAAGCCATCAGGTCGAATATTCTGTTTAGCCATATCCCATTTGTTTTACTCACTGCCAAAACAGATCTGGACACTAAAATCGATGGGTTGAATTTAGGAGCCGATTCATACATCGAAAAGCCATTTTCTATCCATCACCTGAAAGCACAAATAAATAACCTGATAGAATCAAGGCGTCTGTTGCGGAAAAAATACTCCGAAATGCCGTTTGTGCCCATAACCACCATTGCCGGCAATTCGGCGGATGAGCAATTCCTGACAAAAGTAAAGGATATCATTGAACTGAATATTTCCAACGAGGATTTTACCATCGATCTGCTTGCGGAAGAACTATTTATCAGTCGCTCCGGTTTATTTGCCAAAATAAAAACCCTGGCCGATATTACACCCAATGAACTGATCCAGCTGATCAGGTTGAAGAAAGCAGCAGAATACCTGAATCAAAAAGAATACCGGATCAACGAAATAGCCTATATGGTTGGTTTTAATAATCCGTCTTATTTCAGCAAGTGTTTTCAAAAACAGTTTGGGGTAAGGCCCATGGATTTTGTGGGTAAAAACGAGTAACGTACTCAGGAAATAGGATTCATTTAAAATTAAATGATTGTCCGCATTGTGTCCCAATATAAAGTTATCATCGTAAATCCAACTGGTTTAAATGTGATATCAAAAGCCCTTATTTTTATTTTTCTTTCCCTTCGTAGAAAACATGATACCCTTATAACTCACCCTTATTTCCTTATTATATTGCATTTACTGGCATAAGATAAAACTGTATAAATTCTTCATACTCTTCAGCAAATAAGGAAATAAGGGTTGGTATTGTGTTAGTTTAGTTTTCTACGAAGGGTAAAAATTAAGAAAAATAAGGTTTTAAAATTTTACAATTTAGAAACCAATACCCCCTTGCCACGAAGTCACGAAGACACAAAGATGCACATCAAAGATTCCGATTTTTCGGAAAAGTAAATAAAATCAATAAAATAAGCTTAGTATGCGTCAGCTGACGGATAGTGACTTTGTGACTCCCGAAAAATCGGGATGTACCATTTGTGGCGAAATAACTTTCTTCAAAATTGCTATTTGTTTCTTATCGATTTTGGTTCCGTGGGTGGAATTAGAGGCTCTTATAGGTAGAATTGATCATTTTCATGTTAAATAACATAAAAAATGATTTTTGTTTCGATTATTAGTTATACTTTTGTATCGTTGTTTATGCAACTATTAAACATGTAACTATCATGAGAGAAATACACAATGATGAAGTTTTCAGTATTTTGACCGGCAAGATATCTTCGGCCATCAACCGGACTTTTCTAAGGGCATTTGCAGCCGAGGGTATTGAAATTACCACCGAGCAATGGTCGGTCCTTGCCTGCCTGTGGAAAAAAGATAAAGTAACCCAACAGGAACTCTGCGATTTAACTTCGAAAGATAAACCAAGCATGACCAGGCTTATTGACAAACTTGAAAATGGCAATCTGGTAACCCGTGTTGCAGATCATAATGACAGGCGAACCAATCTGATTCACCTGACCAGTGCCGGAAATGCGCTCCAACAAAAGGCCACTGAAATAGTGCATCTGGTTGCCGAAAGGACCCTGAATAATATCACCGAAGAAGAATTAAATACCAGCCGTACCGTATTAAAAAAGATCATGGCTAACTTACAATAAAAAAATTTAGGATTTTAGTTGCATACACAACTATTGTCATAACAATATGAATACTAAAAACAGATAGGTATGAAGAAAACAGTATTGGTAGCATTTATTATCCTTAGTTCCATCTCCCTGTATGCCCAGAAAGTATTACTTCTGGAGGAATGCAGGCAAATGGCTCTGACCCATAACAAAAGCCTTCAGATGGTACAGGAGAATGTACTGGCTGCCAGGGAACTCAAGAAAGCAGCATTCACACAATTTTTACCAAATTTTTCGGCAAACGGCACTTATGCCTGGAATCAGAAGAATCTTTCTTTGTTATCCGAAGATGCATTGTTGCCTGTAGGGAGTAAAATGGCAGATGGTTCATTTGGATTTACAGCTGATCAGATTTCAAACAAATGGACGTTGATCAACGGACAGCCAGTTCCGCTTGACGCCAGCAACACACCATTTAATCCAAAAACAAGTCCTGATAAAATTCAGTGGAAAGGATATGCCCTGTTACCTAAAAGTGCCATGGAGTTTGACATACATAATGTATTTGCAGGAAATATCGGTTTTGTGCAACCTGTTTTTATGGGAGGTAAGATACTGGAACTTTATCACATGGCGAAGTATGGTGAGAACCTGGCCATTGCCCAACAGGAGAACAAGGTAACGGAGCTGTTACTCGAAGTTGATGAAGCATACTGGCGTGTTGTTTCAATTGAGAATAAAGTAAAACTGGCAAAAGATTACCGGAATCTGATCGCAAAAGTAGATTCCAATGTATCTGTTATGATTGATGAAGGAACAGCCACAAAGTCGGAGGCATTAAAAATACGGGTAAAGCTCAACGAGGCTGATATGACAGTAACCAAAGCAGAGGATGGGTTGAATCTGTCGAGAATGGCCCTGAATCAATTGTGCGGGATTTCACTGGAGGATGTGTACACCTTAGCTGATGAGGATTTAAACAGTGAAGAGGTGACGGAACTTATACCGGTGGAACAGGCCATCAGTAACCGCCCCGAAATAAAAGCATTAACACAGGTAGAGAATATTGCCCGTTCGAATGAGAAAATGATGCTATCGCGTTTTTTACCTAATATTGGACTGACGGGAAATTATCTGGTTTCAAATCCAAACAGTTTCAATGGATATAAAAACGAATTCGGCGGAATGTTTACTGTTGGTGTTGTGGCAAATGTTCCCCTGTTTCATTTTGGTGATAAATTTCACACCTTGAATGCAGCCAGGTCACAGCGTAAAATTGCCACACTTCAATTGGAAGAATCGAAAGAAAAAATGCAGCTGCAAATCAAGCAAAATGCCTATAAGCTCAATGAGAGCATGAAAAAGAAAAGTGCGACCCAACAGAATATTGAGCAGGCAGAAGAAAACCTGCGTTATGCTACGGAAGGATTTGAAGCAGGAGTAATCACCTCTACCGACTTATTAGGTGCACAAACGGCCTGGCTTTCGGCTAAATCCGATTTTATTGATGCCAATATCGATTTAAAATTATGTCATTTATACCTGGCAAAATCATTGGGAACACTCAAAGCACCTGTATTAAAATCTACGTCAACAAAAAATAACTAACATAATCATACTCAAATATTTCCATAGCAATGAAAAAGAAGAATCAGGATTTAAGAACCGGCTTACTGGCATTGATCGCAGTCGTAGTTTTGATATTCATAGTCGGAATAATTATCAACAGGCATGAACCGATTGTCCTTCAGGGTGAAGCTGAAGCAACTGAAATACGTATATCCGGCAAAATACCCGGGAGGATGAAAGAATTCAAAGGAGAAGAAGGCTCACAGGTAAAAACAGGCGATACACTGGTTATCATAGACAGTCCGGAGCTTACAGCCAGGCTTGAGCAAGCCAGTGCAGCAGAAAATGCAGCCTCTGCACAGGACCGGAAAGCAAACAAGGGTGCCCGGAAAGAACTGATTACAGGGGCATTTGAAATGTATCAAAAAGCTCAGACAGGAGTTGATATCACTAAAAAATCGTTCGACCGTGTCCAGCATTTATTCGACAAAGGAGTTGTAACGGCACAAAAGCGTGATGAAACAGAAGCACAATACAAAGCAGCTGTTGCCACATCGAATGCTGCAAAATCACAATATGACATGGCACGTAATGGTGCCGAAAAAGAAGACAAGGAGTCAGCACTGGCGTTGGTCGACCGGGCAAAAGGAGCAGTAAACGAAGTAAAATCGTATATCCGGGAAACCACCCTGACCTCTCCCATCAACGGCGAGATCACTGAGATTTACCCGAATTGCGGAGAATTGATTGGCACCGGAGCACCGATTATGAGTATTGTTAATTTGAACGATATCTGGTTCACGTTCAACATTCGTGAAGATTTGCTTGATGACTTAAAAATGGGGAAAACATTCAATGTAAAAGTGCCGGCATTAAACAATCAGATCGTCCAGGTAAAAGTTCATTACCTGAAAGCTCTGGCCTCGTATGCAACCTGGAAAGCGACCAAAACGACAGGACAGTTTGACGTAAAAACATTTGAAGTGAGAGCCCGTCCAACAAAAAGGGTTCCTGACCTTCGCCCGGGAATGACAGCCTTGTTTGAAGAAACAATAAAATAGATGCTTAAGTGAGGGCTTCACAAAGTGAGGGTTTCACTCGAGTAATAGTGAAGCCCTCACTTAGAGAACAAATACTATTTCAAACATTCAATGCTTTAGTGAGGGTTTCACTATTACTATGTGAGGGCTTCACTATTACCGTTTGAATAGCTTTTAGAGTGAAACCCTCACATAGTAAACTCGAGTAATAGTGAAGCCCTCACTTTGTGAACTTAACAACAAAAAACATGTCAAACATTCAATATTCAGCTTTAAAAAATACGTTTACCCGTGAGATAAAACGAATGGCCAGCCGACCCATCTATTTCATTTCAACGGTTGTTATCATGACATTCAGCTATGTATTCTTTCTGACTTTCTTCAACGAAGGGCAACCCAATAAAATGCCGGTTGGCGTGGTTGATCTGGACAATTCATCCATATCCCGTCAGTTTATACGGAACCTGGAAGTCATGCAACACAGTCACATAGTCATGCGGTTAAACAGCCACAAAGAAGCACGGGAAGAAATGCAACGAGGGAATATTTATGCATTCGTTGAGATAAAAAGAAATTTTGCAAAGGATGCCGTTTCAAACCGGAGACCAACTATCACATTTTATATAAATGACGGCTATCTGATCGCCGGATCGCTTATTTCAAAAGATATCACGTATCTGAGTATGGTTACTTCCGTTGGAATGCAGCAAAAGGTACTCAGGGCAAAAGGGGTGGAAGAAAGCAGGATTATGGGTATACTGCAACCTGTTGTGCTTGATACGCATTTAATTGGAAATCCCTGGGCTAACTACGGCACGTATTTGCTTAATGTGATATTGCCCGGTGTACTTCAGTTAATGGTATTAATGATGACTGTTTTTCCTATCGGAGTAGAATACAAAGAACGTACATCACGTGACTGGCTTTCAAATGCAAACAACTCGATGTTTGCGGCTCTTACAGGTAAATTAATACCATACACCGTTATCTTCACTGTACTTGGAATCATTGGCAATTTGCTGTTGTATAATTACATGCATTACCCTCTGAATTCAAGCATTGGTTGGATGTTTCTGGCAACTTTTCTGCTGGTTTTATCCAGTCAGTGTATCGGGATATTATTTATCGGGATTACACCTGTATTGCGCGACGGGGTGACTTTTGCCGGGCTTTATGGAATGTTGGGAGTAACATTTGCAGGTTCGACCTTCCCGATTGAACAAATGCCTGTAGGAACTCGTATATTCAGTGATTTTTTCCCGATACACCATTATTTCAACATCTATGTCAATCAGGCTCTGAATGGTGTAGGGATACATTATTCGTTCATCTCTTATATTGCCTTGCTTTCATTTACAGCAATACCATTCATTGTATTTATCCGGTTAAAGAAAGCAGCCATCAATCAAAATTTTCCTGTTAAATAAGATCGCTCATGAAAATACAACAGAAAATACCATTTCTCACAACCATCTTTTCAAGAGTCAACGATTTGTTGAATGTCATAAGAAACGAATTTCAGACTATGTTTAAAGACCGTGGTGTGGTGATCATGCTGGTATTGGCACCACTGGCATACCCGGTTCTTTATTGCAGCCTGTACAAAAACGAGACCCTGACAGATGTTCCGGTAGCAGCGGTGGATTGTTCGCGAAGCAAAGAATCGAGGGAGTTGTTGCGTCACATTGATGCCACACAGAATATTGCAATATTCAGCAGATATTCCACTCTGGCTGAAGCAAAGCAAGCATATTATGAAAAGAAAGTCCATGGAGTTGTCTTTATTCCAGCCGATTTCAGTAAGAGATTAAATTCGGGAGAACAGACTACTGTTTCCATTTATGCCGACATAAGCAGTTTTATGTATTACCGGATTATCAATCAGGCTTGTAATAATTGCATTATGGCATTAAACGGGCAGGTTCAGGTAGAAAGGTTGAATGCAACCGGCATAACCGGGGAATCGGCAACCATCCTCTCCAATCCGATACCATACGAAGGGATAGCCCTTTATAACGAAGGCGCAGGTTTTGCGAGCTTTCTAATGCCGGCAGTGCTGATACTTATTCTGTTTCAAACGTTGTTTCTGGGTATCGGAATGATAGCCGGTACCTCACGTGGAGAAAACCGGTTTCATGTATTGGTGAGTTCTTCCCTTCACAGAGGTGGATTTTTCAGTGTTATTATCGGTAAAAGCACCTGTTACTTTTTATTGTATGCCGCCTGGTCATTCTTTATCCTGATGCTTATCCCAAGGGCATTTAATTTGCCCCACATAGGGATTCCCTTTGACATACTGATGCTGTTAATTCCTTTTTTACTGGCTTCGATTTTCTTTTCCATGACAGTATCTGTATTTCTGCCACACAGGGAAACGGGTATGGTTATTTTTATGTTTATGTCGCTTATCCTGTTGTTTTTAAGTGGGGTATCCTGGCCTCAGTCCAATATCAACGGGTTCTGGAAAGCCTTTGCCTGGATATTTCCTTCGACCTCCGGGATACAAGCCTATATAAAAATAAATACCATGGGTGCCGGTTTGCGTCAAATTGGATTTGAATACCTGAGTTTATGGGTACAAACAGCTGTTTATTTTGTGACGACTTGTTGGGCTTACAAATGGCAGATAAACAAGAGTCTGAAAAAATCCATTGAAATTGATGCGTATTGAACTAGAACATGTACTTTTTTGTAAATTCAAAATCAAATCAGTCAGGGGGATATTCGGTGGAATATCCCCTTTTTTTTATCTACAATGAAATGATGAAAATAGATAATTATGATGCATTGCAATTAAAAATATTATTTTTATCTTTGTGTCATTATTTCTACAGTGTCTAAATGACAATTATCAAATTTCACCAAATATTTAAATCGACATACTGGCTTCAATGAAAAAAATAATTATCAAAAATCAAATCGACAATGAAAAAAAACATTTTATTTAGTTCATTACTACTGATTTTCGGAGTTACAAATGCACAGAACACGACTCACCTGCCTCAATTAGGAAAAGACAAAATTGAGGATGTGATTGCTGCCATGACACAGGAAGAAAAAGTGTATCTTCTCATGGGTTTAGGAGAGAATAACTGGTTAAATCCTCCTACCGGTCCAAAAACGGTTATCATTGCCGGAGAAGCCGGGCTCACCTGGGCGATCCCCCGTTTAGGAATTACCCCTACCGTATTGACAGACGGTCCTGCCGGATTGCGTATCGAGTCACATCCCGAAGGAATGAATTTCACACGATATTGTACCGCTTTTCCGACCGCCACGGCACTATCGTCAACCTGGAATACTGATCTGGTTGAAACTGTCGGGAAAGCAATTGGAAACGAAGTACTTGAATACGGGTCTGACGTCCTGTTGGCTCCTGCCATCAATATCCACCGCAATCCGTTATGCGGACGTAATTTTGAATATTATTCCGAAGATCCGTTGATAGCAGGAAAAATGGGAGCCGCTATGGTTCGTGGTGTACAATCCAATGGAGTCGGCACTTCACTAAAGCATTTTGCAGCCAACAATATTGAGACAAACCGGAATTCTATCAATGCCGTTATCAGCCAACGGGCATTGCGTGAGATCTATCTCAGAGGATTCGAACTGGTGGTAAAAGAATCGCAACCCTGGACAGTCATGTCATCATACAACCGGTTGAATGGTTTCTATACATCCGAAAATTATGATTTACTGACAACCATATTACGGGATGAATGGAAATTTGAAGGCATGGTCATGTCCGATTGGTGGGGAGGTGTCGATGCAGTAGCTCAAATGAATGCCGGAAATGATTTGCTCATGCCGGGTTGTGCCCAACGGGAAGAATTGCTCAAGGCATTGAAGAATAAAATCATCGACGAGAAAGTACTTGACCGTAATTTAGCCCGTATTCTGACTTTTATCCTGAAAACACCACGATTTAAGAGTTATGCCTATTCCAACAAACCCGATTTGAATGCACACCTTAAGGTATCCAAAAATGCTGCTACCGAAGGGATGGTTCTTCTCAAGAATGACAAAAGCACCTTACCCTTCAAAAGCATCAAAAAGGTTGCTTTATTTGGAAAAACATCGTATCGGTATATTGCCGGAGGAACAGGAAGTGGTGAAGTGAATTACCAGTATGCTACAACGATCAATGAAAGTTTTGAGAAAAACGGTTACAAAGTGGCAAAACAACTGGAAGATATATACAAACAGTTTATCGATACGGTCAGTAAGAAAGCCACTAAAGAAAACAGTAAATTTATTGTTGATTTTCATGCTGAATTACCGTTAAACAAGGATCAGATCATTTCGCAGGTAAAAAATACAGACATTGCCATCATTACCATTGGCCGAAATGCCGGTGAAGGAAGCGATCGTAAAGTATCCGATTTTTCACTCACTTCCACTGAAAAACAATTGATTCAGGATGTCACCGAAGCCTATCATGCTGCCAACAAAAAGGTAGTGGTTGTACTTAATATTGGAGGAGTAATTGCCACTTCCGATTGGCGTGATTATCCGGATGCAATATTGCTGGCCTGGCAAGCCGGTCAGGACGGAGCTAATGCGATCGTAGACATTCTGAATGGGAAAGTAAATCCTTCCGGTAAATTGCCCATGAGCTTTCCAATGGCTTACAGTGATGTTCCTTCGTCAAAAACATTTCCCGGTGAACCGGCAGACAATCCGGTAAATGCTGTATATAGTGAAGGCATATATGTAGGATACCGCTATTACGACACATTTAAAGTTCCTACGGCCTATGAATTTGGATTCGGACTTTCGTATACCCAATTTGAGTATTCCAATATTCAGGTGAGCAGCAAGGAGTTTCAGAATCAACTGACAGTAAAAATGACAGTCAGGAATACCGGTAAAAAAGAAGGCAAAGAAACAGTAGAATTATACCTTCATGCACCGGGTGTAGAAATTGGAAAACCCGTACAGGAATTAAAAGGGTTTGCAAAAACACGTTTCTTGAAACCAGGCGAAAGCCAGGAAATATCCTTTACCCTGGACGGCCGTTCGTTAGCTTCATTCCGGACAGACATATCGTCCTGGGTTGCTGAACAGGGAACCTATGAAATCCGTATCGGTGCTTCCTCAAAAGATATCAGGCTTACTTCAGCCTTTACGTTACCACAGGCAATTATGGTGGAAAAGGTTCATCCGGTTCTTTATCCGAACCGCCCGGTAACTGACCTGACTATCGCAACGAAATAAAAGGATACTCAATCGTAACAATTGAAAAAGCCGTTGGTAATTAATTACTAACGGCTTTTTTATAACTTACAGGTATCACATTCAACTCATTTCAACTATCAATTGGTAGCTGACAATCCGGCTTTTTTCAAGGCAATGGTGGCAGAGCTGACAAATAAATTATGCGACCAGGTTGCTCCGGTCATGGCATCTACTTTTTTCAGATTCTGCTTTTTCAATAGTTGGGCAGGATAATTTTGAACGCCTTTCCAGTCTTCCACACATTGCTTTTGATAGACAGGTTCTGTCGGAAAATGAGATGAATAATTTTGATCAAAAAGTTCATTTTTAATGGTATCCATGATTTGGAACGACACATTCATGATCCTGCCATTTTTGACAGTGATCAGCGTAATACCCTTGTATTGCTCATTGCAGTAATACGAACAGGATCGTCCTTCAAAAGTACCATTTTTAAGTGAGTTGGTTTGAGTAAATACACAACAACTAAAAATACTTAATACTACCAGAATAAGATTTTTTTTCATGAATCACAGTATTATTTATTAAACATAAATCAATATTTTTACAGCAACTGTTAGAATATATAAATGACAATCAGATCCTAAATACATAAATCATCAACTCAGCCGTACATTTTTATGACCATTTTCAAATGACTCTGATTTTCTAATTCACCATGATTTTTTTAAGTGTTGATTTCCCGTTTGCCAAAAAGTTTAAAAAATAAACTCCGGGCGAGAGTTTAACGTATTTAACATTTTCTTTCCAGAGTCCGGCTTGCATTTCTTTATTTAAAATGTGTTTTACAATATTACCAGAGATGTCAGACATTTCAATTTTCAAAAAACACGGTATTGTCAAATTGTATTCGATGGTGAATTTATCTTTCATAGGATTTGGATAGACATTTAGGGCACTAAAATTTTCATTCATTTGATCAACTCCTGAATTAACAGCTGCATCACCATACACCTCAAATTCATAAAAACTTGTCCATTTCCCCGATGGATTTTGAGTTACTGTAACGCGAACATACCTTACTTTCTTTGAACTCATGTCACCTGTCTGAATTTGACTGGTATTTGAAGTGTTTTTAGAATCTACTGCAGTACTCCAGGTTACATTATCTACCGATGTTTCAATAATATATTTATAAAGGGCAGCTGCCTCCCAGTTAATACTGAATCCAGACAGATCATAAAAATTTCCTAAGTCAACATTCCACCATTGATTTGAATTGCTATTATTGGCACACCATCTTGTCTCTAGGTTACCATCATTTCCATTCGTATTTATATTTCCTTTGCTACTCTCTTCGGTACTCGATGTAACCGTTTTATTGAGTGCCAGATTTTTTCCGTTACTGACTGTGTATGAAACTGTTGAACCTGTTATTGATTCTTGCCCTGCAGCAGGATACTGATTTATAATCTGCCCTTTTTTAAATTGGTTATCACCAAGGTAAGATTTAGCACCCGGTAAATAGCCTTTTTCAATAAGCACCAGTTTTGCATCTGCTTCAGTCAGGCCTTTAATATCCGGGACGGTTGGCAATGAAGTAGCATATTTTATTTTGCTTAGAGCCATCACATTAACCAAATCATTCACAGGCGAAATTCTGTAGGAATAATCATATGATTTATTTGGGAAAATAAGAAACTCATCATGTGGTTTTGCACCCCAACTATTATCACCCCCTACTCCCATCTGTCTTAGATTGATGTTTAGGATTACAGTTGTATCTTTCACTAATTCAAAAACATGATTTTTACTTTCCAGTTCAGCCTGAGAGTATGGTAAGGCACTAAATTCAAATTTATCACCGCTTACAAGGAATCCTTTTCCCTGGTCATTATACATTTTCAACCAGCTTGTTGCAATATGGTTACCCGTTTCGCTGGGTTCAATATAGGGAGTGAAATTATCGTCAACAGTTTTAGAATAAACCCCGGTATTTGATCCTTTCATTCTATCGGTATAAGTTTCAACAGGTCCCTTTCCATACCATGTAAATTGTTTAAATGTATTGGGGATAGACAAAGTTTGTCCAATGAGTGGAATTTCAGGAAGATTATTTCCTCCGGGACTAAAATTCTCCATAATTACAATCTCCCCGTTTGGCAAAATCTGGTAAACAATTGTCGCTTTTGAAACCGGAACTGTAGGGAAATGATATTGTACCATTACACTAATATTTTTAGTATTACTGTTATTTACAATTATAGTATCCAGGGTTCTTAGATAACTTACATTTTTCCAGGTTGCACATCTGCCGGGCATGCCATTTCCATTATCATTATCAGTTGGTGCACGCCAAAAATTAGGTATTGGGCCTTTGTTAATCAGCAAGTCGCCTTTGAAAACATAATGATTAAAAACACCGGTATTACGATCAAATTCGATGGAAACATTTGAGTTACCAATAGTAAATTTTCCGACAGATGTAACCAGGCCTAAGGTGTCAGATCCGGAATATTCAGTTTTCACAATTGTGGGTGTGATATATGGAATCTGAAACTGTTCGGAAGCTATTTCATGTCCTGCAGGTGACCATTGATAATCAGCTTTTGTTTTGAAACTAATATTGAGCCAGTATTGTACGCCAGCTTCCATTTGCGGGGTTGTAAACGGAATCGTTATCGTTTTTGTTGTCAAAGGTAATATATTCAATTCAGCGTCTGTAAATGCTCCTTTCTGAAGTATTGTACTATCAGCCAGTAATTCCCATGTACCCGAATAATTGTTAATATTGGTAAACAGGAACCAGTTCTTTATAGATATCTGTCCTTTCAATAAATCAACTGAACTTACTTTTATGTTCTGATAAATTTTCTTGACCTCATAAATACCCGGATGTAAGTTTCTGGCTGCACCAACGAGTCCGTTTGCACAAAAGTTACCATCGTTTGGATTATCGCCCCAATCCCCTCCATATTTATAACCCTGACTATCTTTCAGACTTTGATCGACAAAATCCCAGATAAAACCTCCTTGCAAGTTGGGGTATAATTCAAACTGATCCCAATATTTGTATAAATTACCGGTACTGTTACCCATGGCATGTGCATATTCACAAAGGATAAGCGGCTTTGTATTTCCTGATTTTCCGTAACTGGCTACTGTTTCAACTGAAGGATACATATAACTTGTCATATCAGCATATTGGCTGTTACCTTCGTAATGTATCAGTCTGGAAGGATCTTTAGCCTTAATCCAATCATATTGTGCCTGAAAATTGGAACCCGATCCAGCTTCATTTCCCAGCGACCAGATAAGCACACTTGGATGGTTCTTATCCCGTTCAACCATACTTTTTGATCTGTCTACAACATTTTCTGTCCAGTTGGGATCACTGGCAGGCACCTGATCCCTTACTCCATGTGTTTCAAGGTTGGTCTCATCAATAAGATATAAACCGTATTGATCACATAAAGATAACCACATTGGATCATTTGGATAATGTGAAGTACGTACTGCATTGATATTGAAATTCTTCATGATAAGAATATCCTGAATCATGGAAGCTTTATCAACATTTCGACCGGTTAAAGGACTTGTCTCATGTCTGTTTACCCCTTTGAACATAATGGGCTTACCATTAATTTTCATTTGCCCACCAGTAAGTTCAAATTCACGGAATCCCAGTTTACAACTTTCATATTCGATAATTTTGCCGGTATTATCAACCAGTGATAATACGAGAGTATAAAGATTGGGAAACTCTGCCGACCATTGTAATGGGTTAATAATTATTTTTGAAGCAGTTAAGTTCGCAACTCCGTTTGTAAATGTGGCAGACATCTTAATGGTATCAGCAAAAAACGGATTGTTGTCCTTGTCGTAAATAATAGCATTTACTTTGTACGCACCATTAACAGGTAATTCAGAAGAAATAACTTTTGTGGAAATATTAACTGTTGCATTTTGATAGGCTTCATCAAAATTGGTTGTATATGAAAAATCGTAGATATGAGTTTTGGGAGTGGGATAAAGGTAAACATCCCTGAAAATTCCGCTTAAGCGTATAAAATCCTGATCTTCGAGCCAGCTTCCATCGCTCCATCTGAATACCTGTACAGCTATTGTATTTATTCCGGTAACTGCATAAGCAGATATGTCAAATTCCGAAGGTGCATAACTGTCCTCGCTATATCCAACATAATTTCCATTGATCCAGAGATAGAATGCCGATTCAACTCCATCAAAATGGATTATTTTTTTTTGAGATTCCCAACCTGCAGAAAGAGTGAATGTTCTACGATAGGATCCAACCGGATTATAAACAGTTGGTGCATTAGGGGGTGTAATATTTTCATATCCCGACCATGGATAGGTGATATTCGTATAAATAGGATAATCAAACCCTTGCGTCTGCCAGTTACCTGGAACTTTTATTGAATCCCATGATTGATCTTTAAAATTAATTGTATAAAAGTCAGTTGGTCGTAAAGATGGCTTAGTCACCAGATTAAATTTCCAGATACCATTTAATGACAAATAATTTTCAGACAATTTTAAGTCACACTGTAATGCCGAATTCAAATTATTAAATGGAATTAATGTTGAATGACCTTCGAGCCTGTTTACCTGGAATACCGCTGGTTTATTATTCCATTCATTGTTTGGTTGTGCCGAAACAAAAACTGAAATTAAGAGAACTAATCCTGTTAATAGGATAAAATTGAAATGTTTCATGATTTTTAAAATACAAGTATAGATATTTTGATTCTTTAATATTATACAAAGTTGCGAAATTATTTCAATCTAAAAATATCAGGATGAAATTGCAGGATAAAAATCATTCTTAAAATTTTATTTATAAATAATTATCTGATTCCAGACAATCATTTAATTTGCGTTATTGATCGAAATCAAATGTATTTCAATTCTAAACGTAGAATAAGGAGGTATACTTCCAATTCCAGTTGTACTATATCCCGGCTTTTGAAGTAGTATGGTTGTTATTGACTCACTATCCTTCATAGGTACAAGATTTTAAGTACAGTCAGGAATAAGTACATTTAAAAAAGTAAACGCGGAATAACATTCCTGTCAATTAGAATTTTCGTGTCTTTGTAAGTCTGTTCAAAAATAATTACATTGATTATTTTACTTTTGTTATTAACTTAGACTTTGTTGTTTAGCAATGGAGATCCTCCCGAAAGCTAACGGAACAAATTCCGCCATCCCGTTTGCTATCCGGGATATCGTAATCTCCCAAACATCAGAAAGAAACATCCACGTTCTAATCATTTGAAATTGAAATATAATATTTAATTTTTCCGATTACTCAAGATGGATTTCGGATATTATTATATTTTAACACCTTTATTTAATGGCATACTGCTTATTATCCGTTTCACTGACCTTATTTATAAAGTTCCTGAATTCTCCGTATTGTTCCGGAGTTACCTGTTCCGTTTTTCGCACAAATCTGCGGTGAACGATTAATTTCCCCGGGGTTTTAGTATCATAAATCAGGCGGTAATCGGCATTGGCACATTCTAAATGTACATTTTGTGGAATTTCTACAAATGATTTTCCAGTTGGAAGTGCGACATTCATTACTTCCGAATTGGAATCATCCGGCAGGTATGACCAGAATTCAAAAGGATATAACCTGGTTTCTTCCGTCACCACATCCAGGGAACTAAATTTATCCGTCCAGGGCAGATTAAATATTTTCATTCCTGCTACATCCTGCATGATATTTTTAATTTCCAGTTTATACTCTATGGACATGCTGTCTTCCAGGTTATCCAGGTTAGTGAACTTTAAACCAGTCAATTTTACCGGCACAATAAAATCGGATGCTATTGCCTGACTGATTTTCTTTAATTGTTCCTCGCTCCCGATATCCCGGTAGTTATTACGCAGTGAGGAAGCAAATGATGCATAATAAACTGTTTTTCGTTGTATCAGCATATCATTATTCGACAACGTGACCGCATGAAATCTACTGGATATATTCCGGGGGCGGAAAGGCATATCCATTGTTAACAGTTTGTCTCCGGTATTCTCAGTATCAAAAGGAATGGGTAATATATCCGATTTCAAATCAACAGTCAGAGCAGCCCCAAAAGGCAGTTTATTATCCGTCAGTTCCAGGTAATATGTTTTTTCATTCATATTTAATTGCGCAATACAATGATTAAAACCTATTGAAGGTAATGGCATAGTATGATCGCCATTGTTTCGTGTAGATATTAAAACCAGGTTTGCTTTTATGCCTGCCTCATGGCATAAGGCTACAAAAAGGGTGGAAACATCTTTACAGTCACCTAACCGGGTAGTAATGGTCCTGGAGGCTTTCTGGGGAATGTAATTACTGTGAAGGAATGAGACACTTGAATAACTGATATTTTCGAGGATATAGGAATAGAAGATTCTTGCTTTTTCCATTTGGGTCAGATTTTCTTTTCCTTTCAACAAAGCAGACACTGTTTCTTTAAGCACATAGTCCGTATTAAATTTACTCAACGATAAATCATGATACCAGCTACTGACATATTTCCAATCGGGCATGCTGCTGAAATATAAGTTGGGGGCAATATTATCAAGATCACTCATATAAGGTTCATTTTTAATGGCAGGCAGATTTTTTGATTCCCATTGATACAGCTTCATATCTTCCACATCGCTGATGGTTGGTTCAATGTTACCGTTCAGCACCTCGTATTTAAAGGTTTTGTTTTTTGGAACAAGTATGCAGTAACGGTTTAACACGGAAGGTATTCTATACTGGAACAAGAAATGGTCGAAGAAATGATTGGCCAGTTTACCGGTTGACTGATCCTGTACCCTGTAATCTAAATGCAGCACGTCGTTCACTTCCAGGTTACTGAATACGACAACATTATCATTATTCGTTTCCGCCTTTACCTTAGTACCGTTGGCTTTAATCAATTCAGCTTTATCAATGATCAGTTTTTGATTGTAGCTGTTATAGGCAATGGTATATTCTTTCCAGTTTTCAATTCCTGATTTATTTAATATTTTGGCTGCAATTTCATACCGGTATTCTTTAGCGCCCTCCGGATAGACTACCAACTGATTATCGTTTAATAGCAATACCGAGTTATCCTGCGGATACTGGATGGAGGTGGGAGCTTTAGATATCAACTCATCAAGATCAGTTTTTGGAAACAGTTCGTTTACTTCCTTCTTTTTTTCCAGTAATCTTAACTGGGTTCTTGAATCATATGAAGTCGGACCGTAATAAATTGATTTTTTAAAACTATCCTTAGCCTTTTCTTCCTCCTTCATGCTTTTAAAAATATACCCCCTGTTATTGTATACTCCCGGTAAGAAAGGTGAAAGTGCCAACATTTGATCGGTTACTGCCAAGGCATCTTTGTAACGTTGTTTATTAAACAGGATAGTTGCCAGGTTATCCAGGTATCCTGTAGCATATGGCATGACTTCAATCCGTTGTCTTAAGGCGGCCAGGGCTTTTTCAGAATTCCCCTGTTCAAAGCAGATCTTAGCCAGGTTCTCGAGAGCTGAAGTACTAAAATAATTCCGGCAATAATTTTCAACAACAGCGGTTGCCGATTTTGAATTATTTGATGCATTTTTTTCTATCTGATAGTTTAGATTCATGAAATCAGCATTATACGGATATTTTTTGTACAGTACTTTTCCCATTGCAATCACATCCGGATATCTTTTTTGATAAGAAGCAATGTTCAAATCCCAGACCTCTGTAATACTGCTTTCACCGTATAATTCCTTTACTTTCTTACTAATATCAGCAGCATTGGTATATTTCTCCGATTTAATTGCCTCATTGTAGGCTTCCTGAAGTCCATAAAATGAATTCGGATCATTTTGTTTGATATTTTCCATCTCCTTGTCATAGTCTGTCTGGTTTTTAGCCCTTAAATAAGCTTCTGCCAAGCGGTAGGAAATGATGGTAGAGGTTGGAGTTTTCTTTTGAAGTTCTTTTAATACTTTTGTTGCTTCGTATGACTTATCGTTGCGTAGAAAGGTTTCTGCCAGCATAAACGAATACAACTGATTTGAAGGCGATTCATTTACTTTACCGACATGAAACGCTTCTGCAAAGAAAGGCAACATTTCGGGTGTCGTCTGACCGGTGGATTTGGTATAGGTGCTGAATACGGATGCATCAACTAATCCGGATACCGGATTGGCATTCTCATCAGTCAACCGGAGCAGAAAGTTAGCCTGATCGATATCACTTTGACCGATTTGAACCACCAGCCTGTTGTTTCCTTTATTCAGTTTTATTTTACAGGCATATACATCCAGGTCACAGTTTCTTTCCTCAGATACACTGGTCATAAGCGCATCGTTTACCCATACCTTCAGTGATCCGGATGTCCCTGTCCGCAGAAACACTTCCTGATCTACCGGACTGTTTACATAGGATTGCGCATACATGATGGCACTGTTCAGATAAAAATAATAATCAAAATAAAACCAGTTATTTGCTTTATTGAATGATGGAGTATACCATGTTACATCTGCATCAACTTTGTTTGTAAATACATCTGTTTTCATTGCCTTACTTACAGCCCCCCAGTCTTTGGAAAACCCACTACCTGATGTATTGTCAAAAGTTCCCAGAACCTGCCAATGTGTGACAGCACCCATTTTGCGATACCACTCACCGGCTTTTTTCATATTATTCGTCTTTTCACAATACATGCCCAGTTGACTGTAAAGCATCGATTTTAAAGTACCGTTCATTTTTGGATCGGTAACTATTTTTTCAAAGAATGCTTGTTTTTTGGGTGACAATATACTGTTTGGCTCAAATAAAAAGGGTAATCCACTCATTGAATATAAATACGGATACGGATTTGAACTGATTTCATAGAATTTACAAAAATCATCAAATGCAGCATCGAGCTTGGATTCTGTCCAATCGATCAGACATAAACTTAATAATGCATCTTCTTTTGACTCGGAGGATGTAATGGCCTGATTGAAATAAGTCCGTGCTTCCTGATTCTTATTATTATCAAATGCGTCCCACCCTTTTTGGTAGAGTTGACCGCTGACAGGTTGAATAAAAGGTAGAAATGCAACTAACAAAAACAGGATTGCGCGATTTTTTACGTTGAACATGATCTGATTGTATTGATTAGAAACTAAGTTGTGGTCATTATTTTTTTATGGATTGCCGTATGGGTTGTGGTAAAAAATACACACGATATGACGTTTATTAATCCCGTAGTTAAACAGAAAGCACAGTTTGGATATGGATTATTCAAATATAGCAGAATAACAATTAAAACGCTTTAAAATCGGTAATAACAACTGGATTTTATTTCATGACCGTATTTTGTTTTTATCTGAATCTTTCAGTTGACTAATCAACATGATGTATCCTGATGATAATCGGATTATCATGAAATGATGATTTTCTTGCAGGAAATTTAATCTCACTTAGCTGGACTGAATGAAATCAGTTGGATGTCAAATATCAGTGTAGAATAGGGCGCAATAACACCCACTCCAATGACTCCATAACCCAGTTCCTGTGGAATAACGATTGTTCTTTTTTCGCCGGGTTTCATCTGTAACAGATTTTCTTTCCATCCTGGTATCAGATTACCTAAATAAAAGGTAAGCGGAACGGCTGTGCTGTCTACTAAAACACCGGATCCTTTATATGTCTGGTCAAAAATAGCTCCGGATATATTTTTTCCCCTGTAATTCACTTTGACATAATCAGAAATTATCGGACTTCCACCAGTTTGATTCCCCGGAGCATTGACTTTATAATAAAAACTGCGTCCTCCCTGATTCGCCGGGATGGTATACAAAACATACCCTACTGAGTCTTTCATATTTGCAAAATAAGTCTCATTCAGGGTTTTCCATTCAGCATAATATTCAACAGGATCAATCGATTTAGGAATACAGGAGGTGAGTAAAACTGTGAGTAACGGAAAAAAGAAAAGGATTGTTTTTTTAATTTTCATGTCTGTAAGTATAAAATTATGTGGTTTTTAAAGAATTCATCCCAATCAACAGAATGAATATCTAAAACCGGAAATACTGAAAATAAAGGTTCTATTAATTTGTATAAAATAAATGCAAATATAATAGTATTTATAAAAAATACAATCAGTATGACGTGAAACTTATCAACAAAATTCGTGGTAAGCTTAATTCCCTGTTAAACTTATTTCAGTTGGTTAGCGGTGTGAAGATTCAGTAATTTTAAACTGCTTCCAGCTCCTCGTATTCTACACGGTTCATGATCTCCGGGATATCCCTGTTCGTACGTGCATTGTTGGCAATACGTGAAATGGTATACGCTTTCATTCGGTTTTCCGGGAAGGGTTTTATCAGTTCTTTCACGGAATCTGTATTCAGGGTACTATCCAGCCATTTCATTTCATCGTCGGGTGAAAGGATTAATGGCATACGCTTTTTCAGGTTATGTATTTTTTCCATCAACGGGTTGGCGGGTGTGGTGATAATGCTGAAGGTATTTCGTATTTCACCTGTTTCCCTGTTTATCCAGGTATCATACAACGATCCCAACGAAAAGTAATCCTGTTCCTGCAATTGAATGTAATAGGGATATTTTATCCCGTTCGATTCACGCCATTCATAAAATCCGCTTACCGGAAGCAGGCATCGTTGTGAAGCTATGCTTTTTCGGAAGGACGGTTTTTCAAATGCAGTCTCCCCGACGGCATTCAGTGTCTTTGACCTCAAATCGTCTGCTATTGCTTCGTTTTTTACCCACGAAGGTATCAATCCCCATTCATGAAGAAATACTCCATCCTCCCTGACAATGGCTAACCGGGGATGCGAAAATCCACTTACCAGATAAAAGGATGGTATTTCAGGCAGTATCACTCCTTTTGATTTGACAACAGGTAAATTGGAATAATACTCCAGAGCGGTTATTAATTCTCCTTTTCGGACTATGGCTACTGTGAAACACATACTTAGAGGGTATGATTTATTTATTTATTTATTTATTTTTAATATCATTCAATACCCATTCCAGTTCAGGGTCTTTTCCACCGATTCTATCCTCAACAGTCGGGGTAATCTCTTTATCCGGAAGAATTCCCCGTCCGTCCGGTTCAGTGGTATAAGGAGTCTGACAAACCATCAGACCGAATCTGAGCTTTAATTTGGATGCCGGCAATGTCCGTACCGGCAGGATTCCGGCCACACAACCATTATATGCACCTCCTGTTTCACTGCCTACAAATACTGCCCGTTTAGAGCCTTTGAGGTTGGAGGAAAGCAGACTGGAAGCTGAGAAGCTTCCTCCGTTGATCAGCACATATACTTTTCCCGTGAATCCGCCGGATTTGGGACGTGTTATTCTGCTTTCCCGGAGGGCAAATGTATAAGTCTGATCCATCTCCTTTTTCGTTTTAAGATAGGTCATAATATCCATTTCCACCACAAAAGGCAGAAGAACCGTCTGTATAACCTGTACCCAAAAGGGTTGATCGTTGTAATAACCAATATGCCAGAGGCTTGTTTTTGAAGTAACTCTCGGTTTATCAATTAAATGGAACGAGCTATCGGCCAGATAGGAATACAAGGTATAGATATCCCGGATATGCCCTCCCCCATTGTCCCGCAAATCCAGGATAAGGGTTTTGGTATGTACCGAATTCAATTGTTGAAAGCTCTTTTTATAAAATTTTCGATAATTACCTTTCATGAAATCATTAATTTTCAGGATGGCTACGCTGCTGTCCGCTATAGGAAAAGTAAGCTCCTTACTGTAGATTTTCTTCAAAGAATCATAACCAAGGAGTCTTTTTTTAAGTGATTCCGCCTGCCGCAGCTTTCTTTTTTTAGCAGCCTCCTCTTTTGTGTCTTTTGATACAGATACAACAGGCTTTTCAATTCTTTTTAACATAACATTTCTCAGGGTGTCTTTATAACTGAGCTGACAATTTACACTGTCCAGGATGCCAAATTCATAATAAAGATAACGCGTAAATCCCTTTCCCAGTTTTCTGAAAAAGAACGTTTTATTGTCTCCATCCGACGTAAAGGTGTTGGTGTATCTCGCAATGATATCCGCGGGCTTTACTCCGTTCACCAGTTGTATTTCGGTACCGGCTTTCAGGGTGGAATCATTCGAATTATTCTTTACAACATACAGTTTGTTGTCAAACAGCTCCAAATCATACCGGGCAAGAGGTGAAGTCCCGTTTTTAGAGGCTAAAACCTGATCATGGTGCTTTATTTTTTTTACCAATGGCCAGGTTTGGGTATGCCCCTGTTTGATGGATGCCACTACCGGACTTAGCCTGAAAAAGAAGTCATTGCTGGTCATGGGAGTTGTAAGTGACGTTTTAAGGCTGTCAAACTTAAAATCCAGGTCCTTTTTTGAAATATAATGATACAGATCCGGATGAAGACTTTCAAGTTTATGTTGAACGAAATCGATATCTTTTTGAAGATCCTTTTCACTTCTCTTCGTGTTAATATCAGCGTTGAACCTGTCAACCGAAACACAGCTCACAAAAAGCAGGCTTATGAAAATGAATGATCGTACAATGATTATTTTACAGGACATTTTACTTTTATTAAAATGTTAGTTTGAAAAATTTGAATGTAACTCGTTAAAAGGCTTATAATCCATATAGACATACAAACGGAATATTTATAATCCTTCAATAATCAGCAACCTGTTACTTTTGCTCATTAAGAATAGTTATTCACGTTGTCCACTTTTTCCCAGGAAATTAATTTATGGACATACATTCTGTTCACACAATAAATAGCAATTAAATAAACCGGAATAAGGATCAGATTTGCAAAAGTGAACCAATGTAGCAGTAAGTAATGCAGAAATCCAAGAATACCTGCTGTTGCCATCAATCCAAATACCTTTAATAATGTTGCTCCTCCCTGGCTCGCTGATTTCTCCATTCCAAACGGAAAATTAGGTGTTTGAAAATAATAATACAAAATGGTGAACAGAAAGATGGCCATCAAAGCAATAATTACATCAGGAAGTACTCTGACTCCCCATACAAAACAAATACCAACAGATAAAATCACATAAAAGGGCATAAAAAACCGTGCAAAGGCTGCTTTAATAAACCCTTTAAAATAAACGGCGGGTGAATCGAGTGAGATTGTTTTGAAAACCCATGCTGCATGGAGATTACTACCGTTTATTAAGGATGCTGACAGAGTCGCACTGACAATGACAAATACATACAGGAATGTCAGATATTGGTCGCTTTGTACAAGTTTATTGTAATCAAATGATTTACTGAATAATTGTACAGCGAATATTATGATCATATAAGCCAGGGAAGGCAGGAAGCTTTGAATGAACAACCGTTCCCGTCCTGTCATGATCCATATCAGTTTAAAAGGTGCTTTTTCTTCCTGTCGGTGAATAAAAAGCACTAACATAAGCCGGTACCAAAGACCCTGGCGGGTATTTTCAACTTTCACTTTCGAAGCACGATCGCCCTGCTCAAGGTCCATCAGTTTCCGATTAAATACCGGGGTAAGATACCTGCCTGTTAAATAAACTGCCAGGAAAGGAATAACTAATGCCTCGGCTATAAAAATCAGATGCTGAAGGTCAAAAATACGAGCTGACAAAGCTTCAACCAAACCTGAGAAGAAAGCGGGCGGTACCAGGAAAGTATACCAGTACACCGGCAATACCATATTACTGATCTGAGTTTTATCCACCATATTAATTCCGATCTGGTAAGACAACATAAACAGGATAGCGATGACTATCTGAAAATACATGAGTAGATTCTTCAGTTTCTCACCACTTGCCAGTCGCATAATTCCCAGATACAGGATGTTTGCCAGAAACAAGGTAAACAAGACGTTCAGAAAGATGGAAAAAGTAAAGATCAGAGCATGAAGTACCCCGAATTTAAAGATGGAAATAATGATGGATACGACCGATAGATTCAGTGCCATCAAAGAAAGGTAAATAAAAACATGCGCATTACGGGCCAGGCTAATGGTATTTCCTTTGATAGGCAGTGGCTGAATAATCACATTTTCGGTCGTGTCAAAAAGGATGGTAGTGAACTCGGATATAATCATCATAGCCATCATGACCATCAGAAATGTATGGGCAAAATAAGAGTAGGTAAAAGGTGATTTCACCATCATCAAAAACGTACCAAAGAATATCCCGAAGAATATCTGCCCTAAGGATTGTTTGAAGAGTGCATTTTTAGTTTCTTTCTTTGAATTGTTTCCCATGCCTTTCATTCGACGGTCATCCATGGTCAGCTTAAGTTCCAGTATCCGGATAAACTGCTGGTAATCGGCACCCATTTTTTCAATGAGCCAACGAAAGGGTGTAAAAAGCGAAAGCAGAAATCGGATCATAGATTTATTTTTCGAATGCGTTAATAAATGCTTCTGCCTTTTCGCTGTGATTGGTATTTCCGGTCAACCGTGTAAACATTTTTTCGAGATTCTCATCATTCGAAAGCTTGTTGAGTTCATCAAACGAACCGTCTGCTATCACTTTTCCCTGGTCGATAAGGATAATCCGGTCGGATATCTTCTCAACCACATCCATAAGGTGCGAACTATAGAATACAGTCTTTCCTTCCCGTGCCAGATGAATCAGCATTTCCTTGACCATAATCACTGAATTAGCATCGAGCCCGGATAAAGGTTCATCCATAAAAATCAGATCCGGATTATGCAATAATGCCGAACAAATCAATACTTTTTGGCGCATACCTTTTGAGAAGGTAGCAATTCGCTGATTCAGGTTAGCTTTCATTTCGAAGATATTCATCAACGCTTCCGCTTTCGACCGGGTTATTTCATCCTCCAGGCCACGCATATTACCGATAAACTCCATGAATTCCATGGGCGTCAGCGATTCGTACAACACGGCATTTTCAGGGATATACCCGACCTGTTTTTTGATTTCGAAGGTTTGTGTACGAAGATCTTTACCAAAAATACGGATATCTCCATCAAAATCACTGATTAATCCACACAGGATCTTAACAGTTGTTGATTTACCGGCACCATTCGGACCAATATAGCCAATAATCTGACCAGCCGTGATATCCAGGTTGATTCCATGTAGAACTTTTTTCAATCCATAATTCTTTTCCAGGTTGTGGATTTCAACAATTGTCGGGTTGCTCATAAAGATATGGGTTCTGTAGAATTTTGAATAACAATATGTGTATACTGAATATAAATTTGAATTCTGATATTTAAAATAAAATATACGTTATGAAGTCGTATTTTATTTTTCCTGAAAGTTTAATATTAATAAATGATTCAAAAGAATATAACTGTACAATTCTTTAATTATCAGACAGTAGCACTCAATCCAATCAATGTCAGTTCATTCAATTAATTATCCTTGGATGTTTCCTCAATAATCAGGCTTGCATCCTCCCAATCCATAAACAGCCTGTAAAATTCGATGGCTTTATCCAGTATCCCGATGATTTCAAAATCGCCTTCCAGGGTGAAATGCACTGCTACCAGGTGAGTCTCAATTTCAGCGAATACATTGGTATAGGTAAATTCCTTTGATTTTACAGATGAGTCCAGTTCAACAGGGTTTTCATCCTGTATGAACATTTCCATGATTGTGAAGCTTGGATTGTGTTGCAATATCACCCGATCCTCCAATGTATCCCCGAGATGTGAATTTCCATCCAGGAATGTCCATTCAGGAAGAGTAAAGTCGATTTCATTTTCCATAGTCGTATACCCGGTTCTTCCGGATGTTGAAGAATTTGACTTTTCAAATAACAGACAGGCAGGTATGCCATTTAGAATGTGTATTTGCAAATATAAATTTTCAATAAAAACTCAGTGCATATTCAGAAAACAATCATGATTTTGCATGATTCTCTTTTCTAAAAATTCCTTTGTGTGCGAATAATTTAGTTATTGGTCATATGTATGGACAACAACTGTATTTTGTTTATCCAACCATTTGCCGGTATTCCCGTTTATGCTAACATTTCATCAATCTCCTTCAGATGTAATTTCATATGGTGCAGATAATCCACCATCATCAAATCTAAAGTCACACGTTGGTTTAATGCCGTAATCCATTCATTCTCGAGTTTATCTATATCCACATGCTTCATCACATGTATAATATGAAAATTAGAATATTTCCATAACTGAACCAAATCTACCCAATTTTCGGTCTGATAGTCCTGTATAGCAATCCAACGATCGTTATTTCCCAGGTTTGCATAGTCAGGAAATATCAGTGGGCTTGGTTGATATTGAAGATGAATGATCCGGTGTGTATTATTGGATGCCGAATCAACCATGTGTCCTACTATTTGTTTGATTGTCCGGTGCTGTTTATTTTTCCTGTTTGTCAGTATGTCTTCCGAAAGGGATGATAATTTCGGCTCCCATTCTTCCACCAGGTTTACCAGTTCATTAAAATTTCCTTCAAATTCTTTCATGATCGTATTTTTAAAATTTAGTATCTTATTCCATTGTCTTCCATTCAATGGTATTCGAATCTACATCATACGTAAAATACGTCGATAAAGCCGTTGATAATACTTTAAATTGTTTTAACCCGTAATAACTGCCGTATAACTTAAAGGTACAGATATCTGTTGCCGAAATATACGGCTCTGTCCGTAAATGACTATGCGTGATACCGGTAATCTTTTCTCCGTCATATTTCGTCGGGGTTGCTATTAACCTGGAATGAAATTTTCTCCAGGATTGAATATCTCCGTTCTTATTGGCAAAGAATATATAATCATTTCCCAACGGAATAACATCCGGTTTTTTAGTGCCTGTGAGAATATAAAGTTTATAACCCTGTTCATACGGGATCAATTCAAAATTTAAATCATACCCTTCCTGGCACGTCACCTGATAGGCCGGTTCAGAAATTGTTATCATGATTTTATTTTTAACCGACTGCAATTCTTTCTCCTCTTCATACAATGGCCGATTGACAAGAATCTCTTTGTTGGGAATCGTAAAATCGTGTATGTAAGTCATTTCATAGATACAATTTTCACGACTTTTATCCAGTATAATTGCTTTTATTGAATCGTCCGATTGATAGATCAGGTAACCGCCATATTGCTGTTTTATATCTTTTAATGAAAGCGCCTGATCTGTCGAAACCCAGGCTACCTTTTCAAACTGATATAACAAATTTCCCTCCACAATGATTGAATCGGTCTTTTGTTTTATTTCTTCTTTCGTCACGTTGACTTGCCCGCTAAGCAAAGGGGTAATAAATACACTCAATAATAAAATGAATTTTCTCATCTTTTATACATCTTTTTTCTTCCAGTTAATATACTGTGTGGATATTTTTTTCCACTGAATTCAACTCTACTGACGATATCCGGATTTACTTACTCTTTCGACTTTAAATATAGACAGACATTTAATATCCGGTTTATACGCTGCATACTTACAAAATTATTTACGATACCTGATATATATATCTAAGGTCAGATAAAAAATCCCTGCCAGCTATCCAATGTATGGATTAAAACAAAGCCGCTCATAGAATAATTTCCATGAACGGCTTTGTTTATTGTATATCATTTAGGTTCAACTATTTTCATGTGAATAATTTCCTTGTTGAGGAATAAGTTTCAATATTCTTTCAAATTCTACCGGGTTATTTTTTAATTCGTTGTATCTTAAATCGATTTCCTGATAAAAACAATTTTCAAAATACTCGTCATATACAAATACATACTGCCCGTAAATTTTTGTCATGTAGCCACCTTCACTAATCATGGATGCAGAATAGTACCCTTTTTTTCGTTTATCTTCCTGATCCTTTTTAAACCCGGCATATAATCTGATAAAATCGGGATGACTTTTCAAGATCTGCTGCTTGAAATATTCTTCTTCATTTTTCTTACTTGACTTTTTAGCTATAAAATTTTTCGAGTATGGTTTGTAATAGAATTTAAACAATACATAAATCAGAGTGACGAGGCAAAATCCGGAAAAAAAATACATAAGGATATATTAGAAATAAGTTAGAAACTGTCTGTTATTTACCCGGCCTAATGTTTTCTACTGAACAACAATTTGTATTGTTAGCACAGAAACGACCTTGTAACAAACTTTTTTAATAATATTAAGAGGATACAAAAATATAATTTTATTTTAAATATACCAATGAAAAACACATAAAGTTACAAATTCGCAACAATTATTTCGAAAAAACTATAACTTATTGACGTAAAGATGGTTAAAGATAACCATAGCATATGGACAGAGTGGCTAAACTAAAAAATATCCGTCCTTACAGTCAAACAACTTATTTTTAAGGACATCCTGTCAGGATAGTTATACCCGTTAAACCGTCATTCGCATTCTAAATCAGAGGTTATATTTCAATCCAATGTTTATTCCCACACTTCCAAAAGGCAACTTTTGTACCAGACTTTTTGCCGGTTCCGTATCCGGTGGTGTCTGGCCGGCTGTAGAGGTATAGGTCTCCACATAATCAGTCAGTCTGTCCCTGGTACTGAGTGACAACATTCTGTCTACTCCGTTGAACGTATAGGCAGTAATTTCACCCTTCGTGGGTGCATATGACATGTTTACCATCGCCAGTTCTCCAAACAGGGAAATCTTACCGGTAAGTTTGTACATTACTCCCACACCGGCTGTCAGGCCATAGGCATATCCTCCGCTGAGTTTCTGGGTAGACTGGGTATTATTGGGATTCACTGTGTAGTTATCTTTTTCGATAATGGATCCTGTACCGATAATGACACCAAACCGGGCATAGGGGTTTATTCCGCTCAACCCGGATGCAATGATGATGGATGGATTCATCCGTAACATTTTCGAAGAGAAATCCACTTTGTTTGAACCGTTTACATAAGAGCTTTGCATTGTTGTATGATCACCCGTGAGAAAAGAAAGTCCCATTTCTACTCCGATATTTTTAGTGAACATATAACCGGCAGCACCACCAAACTGCACACCTTTTCCAAAAGAAAAATCTTCCTGGTTATACGTGGTCATGTTCGTTCCGTTATTGTTATACGTTGTGGTTCCTAAATTCTGAGAACTCGCATTTAATCCATACCCGGTGTTTAAAGACACATAGGCACCCTGGGCAAGTAAATCGTTTGTGATGAAAACAATGGATAGTACCATCAGAAAAATGATTCTTTTCTTTTTCATGGAATGTTGTTTATTTTGCCAGTCCTCCAGTCTTTCATCAGGCGATTGGCTGATTAATGTTCGTTTTTATTTTCTCCCGCAATAACTCAATTATAAGATTAAGTATGTATCATAGGAACAAACTTCACCGGAATTGATTCTTTCTGAATAAACCGGCCATGCAACTTTCTGATCAGGTAATTTTTTTGGTTTTGCCTGTCACCTGCCGGAATGATCAGCTTACACCACTTCTGCCAGTTGATCAGTCAACGAAGATAGAAACGCATCAAGAACCTGTGGATTGCTTATTCCCCTGTTTTTAAGTTGACGGTTCACCAAGTCAATCCGTTGCCGGGTATATTCTGATTCTACCATCATTCCGGATATTTATTATTTGTTCACCAAAAACCGGACAGATCTGACTGTTTATTATGGCTATTCATTTACACCAACTTAGTCAACCCTTCAAACCCTTCAAACCCTTCAAACCCTTCAAATCCTTCAAACCCTTCAAACCCTTCAAATCCTTCAAACCCTTCAAACTCTTCAAACCCTTCAAACTCTTCAAACCCTTCAAACCCTTCAAACCCTCCAAACTCTTCAAACCCTTCAAACTCTTCAAACTCTTCAAACCCTTCAAACTCTTCAAACCCTTCAAACTCTTCAAACCCTTCAAACCCTTCAAACCCTTCAAACTCTTCAAACTCTTCAAACTCTTCAAACTCTCCTCACTCCCCTTTCATTCCATTCTTCATCTCCGGTAAGTATTCAGTAATCACTTTCATCACAATTTCTTTCGTAATTTCAGGCTTCATATGGACGTATTTCCGGCCCGCAGGCGATTTATAATATGCAATCATATCATCGATCTCTTCCTGGGTGAAATACTTGTCGTACAGGTTTAGTTTATCTTCCTGAATCCGTTGAATCATCTTTTTAACCGGTATCATAATCGCCTGCATCTTATCCTGCACCTTAGCTTTAGCCGTAGAATCCATTCCCTGATTTGCTTTTTGAGTGATCATCGGCATCAGCGAATCCATCAATTTCGTACTGGTCGAATCATCCTTCATAAGTTGGAACAGCTCCTTAATCGTATCCTTCTTCGTTTGCCCGTAAATGCACGTGAATACCCCAAGACAAAAAAACAATGCGAATGTTACTTTTTTCATAATGTGTTGTATTAAATTGAGTTGATTATGTTGTCCCGATTGGTATCGGGAGGTTAATTGGTTGTCCCGATAGCTATCGGGAGGTTGAAACAGTATGATGTACCTGAAAACTAAAATACAACTAAACATTTAAAGTTGAATCAAGTTTTCTTCATTAAAATTACTCCTGTTTTAAACTCATTCTTATTCGTCTCACTTAAACTTAATTATAATAACCATTAAATATTATGCTTACAAAACACGGAACCCTTCAAACCCTTCAAACTTCAAACTCTTCAAACTTCAAACTCTTCAAACCCTTCAAACCCTTCAAACTTCAAACCCTTCAAACTCTTCAAACCCTTCAGACTTCAAACTTCAAACCATTCAAACCATTCAAACTTCAAACCCTTCAAACTTCAAACCCTTCAAACTCTTCAAACTTCAAACCCTTCAAACTTCAAACCCTTCAAACCCTTCAAACTTCAAACTCTTCAAACTCTTCAAACTCTTCAAACCCTTCAAACTCTTCAAACGCCTCACTTCACCCTCCCACCGCAAACCCATACCCTACGGTAATAATCCTCATCCAAATCGCTGACAATAACGCCCTTTGAAGTGGAGGCATGCAGGAATTTATTTTTTTTCAGATAAATACCTACGTGGCTAATGTGTGATTTGGACTTGCCACTGGTACTAAAGAACACCAGGTTGCCTTCCCTTAGCTTTTTCCGGCCTACCTTTTTACAGTTCTTTTGAAATATGTCCGATGAATTCCGTTCAAGGGTTTTATGGTAAACGGTTTTATAAATGCTGTACACCAGAAAAGAGCAGTCGGTCGCATTGCGTGACGAACCACCATCCGCATGTGGAATTTGCAACCAGGATACCGCTTCCTTGTAAAGGGCAAAATTATCTTTGCGTTCTTTACTCAGTCCCAGGGTATTATAGACCTCTTTTTTCTGTTTATTTTCTACATGCCGCGAAGTGCTGCAACTGAAAAATAAAATTACAAGACTGCTAAGAAGTATGCTTCGAAAGGAATTCAACTTTTGTTTGGATATGTTCATATTATCTGGATTTTTGGAATCACCGACCACCTGTTTTGTGAGTCTGCTCTCCATACGATACAAATAACTTTACTTCTGAGATTTTAGTATCTTTTATCGCTTATGTTTTCCATAATGATTATAAGTCTTTGCATTTTTATAATGTCCTCCTTTATGAGAACTACCTCTGCCACTTGAATAATGTCCTCCATGACTGGTAGTATGCCTGTTCCCCGAATACCTTACACCATATAAAGGATTAAAACTAAGTAACATTATAAATAGAAAGAGGCTGAAAAATAACTTTTTTATAAACATAATTAGTCGATTTAAATGAGTAAATTATTATTTGTAATAGAGTTGTTTTTATGTTCATTCAAACTAGTAATCTTAAATTAAAATCAACCTTGAATCTTACATGAATATAATTGAGTTTGATTGAATCTCTGTATTCATCATTATTTCGACAATCGATTGTAGCCAGAACGAACTTATCACCATCACTTTCCGTACATTGCAACCAAGGCTAACATGCAGAAATGAATAACCAGTACGATAGCTATACCAAGCGAGTTTCCCGACCCGGCTTTCTTTAGCTTTTCAAGAATCAGGCTTTCATCATTTTCTGTGGACAAAATCAGGCCAATTTTTTTCTGTGCCTTCCGCATTAAAAAATAGTTACCGGTATACCCGTATATTATCCCCAAAATTATGATTGTAATTAATTTTATCAAATTTGTTGCATCACTATCCAGACTCCAAAATCGAATAGCCCAATTCCCGATCCTTGTTTCAATAATGACAACTGCAATAAATAACAGAATCGCCAGATAAAGCTTGCGGTAGAGTTGCCAAAACAATCCACAAAAAAAAGCCCATACATTAAAACTGAATTTTTTACCCTGTTCAAAGTCAATCATGACCGGCATATAATAATCGAAATGATCTCCAAAATATGCCTGATAATATTCTATTTTCAGAGTCCCAACAGGTGCTGGTATTTCAGGTTCATCTGTTGTCATATCATTTTATGTTTGTATAAATCTTTTTTCTGTAAAAGGGGACAATTTTATTCTTGCCATTGCGAAAACAGTCCTGATTAAATTGAATCAACTTTCTTATTTGCTGCCATCTTCAATAGACTCTATCTTCAATAGACTCCAGCTTCAATAGACTCCAGCTTTAGCTGGAGGAGGAGGAATAATATCGGAATCATAATATTGGCTTTAGCCAAAATATAAATGACACATTCTATTCCTCATTTAAATTCCATTCTGAGCATTGTTCACCAAACATGATTTCATATTCATAAAAGAATATCCGGATTTAATAATTCATCCCTGTATCAGTTATCATTTTTAAAATCAGGTGAAATATTATTATCTTTTAATATCTCATTAAACCGTTCCACTTTATCCAGCTTTTTCATTTCGGTATAAATCATGGTTACGATTTTTTCAGCATCAACCCGATAGGGCGATTTTTGTTTCAGGTAAAGGTTATAAGCTTTGCACATATTTTCAAGTCCCTTTTCGTAATCTTTTAAATAGAGCGTATACGTTTCACCTATTCCATAATAAACTTCGGGGTTATCTTTATCGAGTTCACGTAATCGTTCATAGGAAGAAATGGCTTTATCGAATTCTTTATTATACTTGTAGGCAACGGCTATATTTTGCAACGGCATGATTCCCAATGCATCTAAATCCAGCGACTTGTTATACGCATAAATGGCTTCTTCGTATCTATTTAACTTTCTGTTGCACAACCCAATATTATCCCAGGCAAAAGCAAATAAAGAATCTGTTTTTAGTGCTTTTTGAAAATAAGTGATTGCCTTTATGTAATTCTCTTTCTTCACTTCATCAACTCCTTTCGAATACAATTTCATTGCTTTCGGGTTTTTTGATACCGAGTAATAATTTTCCAGGTCACTGGCTCCTATTTTGCGTTTCAATACAGGACATTTTTCCATCAGGTAACGCTCCATTTCATAATAATACCCTTTATATTCCTCTGATTTTTTATCATCATTGATATAAATATTGAACGAATTTTGAGTACCCAATTTACCGGGAAGGTCTAATTCCCTTATTTTTGAGATCATTTGATACGTTCTGGTCTGTTTATCGATGCAATTACTGATGGATATTGAAATATCCTTTTTCTCTACGTTGTAGGTCTCAATGGAATCAATGCATTTACATCCTTTATCTGCCAGATCTGTCAACAGGGAATTCGTTTTCTTATCTCCTTTTTCCTGAGAAATCCCGTAGAAGCCTATACAAAGAGTCAATATACATAAAAGCAATTTTTTCATATATTTCATTTTTTATTGAATAACCTGTCCGGTTGTTTTCATAAGATTGATCATCCTTTTTGTATGGGATAAATGATTATGAATCCGATTAAATCAAAAAAACATATCCTGCAAGCAAAACCATACGGAATTTATGAATTGTTTATTCATATCCGATAGAAATAAGCGGATTGATCTGTATTTAATTGTGACACTAAATTTTGATTCTTTTTATTTCTTCACTTTCCCTTTCAAATATCATCAATTGTATTCACTGAATCATTTAAGTCTGCATTTTAATAATTTTCAGCGTATCAAGACTATTCGTTTTTATGATACGTGTTTAACTTCCGTTTTTGAAAGTTATGCAATGCAATCACGTCAATCTGATAAGGCCAAAACTCTCGTGTTTTCACGTTGGGAAGCAATTCAACCACTGATGTGGATTCAAATTCCTTTTTCGGGACTTGAATATCTGCCTTGTAATCAATAATAGAATTCAACCCGCTTTTTATTTCCAACACGATTCGAAGATCATTGTCCTTTCCCTTTTTGTTTTTGCCGTATTTTCCATAAGTAAATACAAATTCTATTTTATCGTTGTCAATCTTATCCGAAAGAATCTTTTTATCATCGTCAAGGTCAATTGTCTCATGATAGGACTCAAATTTCAGTATGCGGTAATCAAAGTTGACAGAATCAACCGGAATCAATTGTATGGTCACTTTTGTCCCGATGGTAAAGGAAAATCCTGTCTGCGGTATTGAATCATGATCCTGACCGAATAAATTGAATCCGGATACAAGCAGTAAGATCAGAAGCATTCCCTTTTTCATATTGATTCTTTTCCTGGTTTAACCCCGGTCATTAATTGCATTTATCCAGCAATTCAAACACCTTAGACTCATCACAACCCAATTTGATGGCTTTTTGGAAGTCTTTTTTAGCCTTTGCCAGTTCACCCAGCCTGATGTAAATTTCACCACGGGTCACATACGCCCCGTCGTAAGTGGCTTTAATCCGGATAGCCCTGTTCACATATTCCATGGCCTTGCCGTAATCCTTGAGCCTCATGTACACTTCCCCTTTATTATTCAGTAATATCGGCTCATTGGGATGTTCATCAAGCAATTCATCAAATACTTTCATGGATTCTGTGTACTTTCCCTGATTCATCATCACGTCCGCATAATTATTCCTGGCCGGCAGACTCTTCGGGTTAAACTTCAATATTCTTTCCAGGTCTTTTAAAGCAGATAAGGTATCCCCCATCACCTTATACATGTGGCTACGGTTGATAAATGTTTCTTCATTCAACGAATCGATCTTCGCTGACAACGCATAATCCTCCAGCGAGCCCTTTATGTCCTTGAGCTGGTTCTTTAACGAAGCCCGGTTATTGAGGATAAATACATTATTCGGATTCATCTTATCCGCCATATTGTACGATTCGAGTGCCTCTTTCTTTTTTTCATTTCGACGCTGTACCGTACCCAGGTTCGCATACAAAATGTATAAATCATCCTGGTTACTCTCCGTCATCTCAATGGCTTTTTTATAATTTGTCTCAGCACATGGATAATCCTGCCGGCTAAAACAGATGTCCCCTTTTTTTATCAACTCACTCCTCGTTTGTCCGTATGAAATGATTGACAAAAGGCAACCAATAATAAACAGGATTATAAATTTCATAACTTTTTAGTTGTTTTTTTTGTTCGTGCTTGTCAGATAAAATTCTGCTTATTCGTGATTGTATCATCCAAATACCAATTGGTCATAACCAAACAAGAATAAAGTCTAAGAATAATGAGTGTAACAATAGCGGTAAACATTCATAAATAATTTCACAAAAATACAGAACCTTTTCATTTAATCACCCTGTTTATGTAATTATTTTTAAACATAATTAAATTAAACTGGCATAATGTCTTTTATATACAAATTATGTCCAAAAACAGAGTTTATTAGGTAACAAAGCTCACTTCTCTTATAGAATTTTCATGGGACGATTTCCTTTCCTGTCATCTCCAGCAAAAAAAAATACCCATTCCGTTAAGGAAGAGGTATTCTTATTCTGTCATTATTCACAATACTTGTTTAGCCCTTGGTGAGTGTGCGGGGTACTGATATAAGATTACAGTATATGGGTTCAGACTGTTGGTATTGTATTTAATCTTTCAATTCAGAGATCCCTCCCCCGTTTGTTCCGATCCATTTATTTCCATCGGCATCAATAGCAATGGCGGTGACATAATTATTCGGCAGTCCATTCGTGGTGGTGTAGTTTGTCCAGGCGGAGTTATTGAATTTTTTCAGGCCACCCTGCGTTCCAAACCACTTGTTTCCCAGTTTGTCGATGGCCAGGGCGATAATCACATTCCTGGCAGGTTCGGTATCCCGATAGGTGGTCCAGGTGGTATCATCGAATTTCGAAATGCCGTTAGCTGTACCGAACCATTTATTCCCGCTGGCATCAATGGCTATTTTCGAAACAATATTGTTTACCAGTCCGCTTTGGGTATCTGTAAAGTTAGTCCAGGTTTTCCCATCATATCTATAAGCACCCAGGTATGTACCAAACCACATGATTCCTTTTGTATCAATCGCGATGGCATAGACTGCCGTTTTAGGGATTTGAGCATAATACACCCAGTTTGTGCCATCAAAGCTGGCCAGCCCATTGGTAGTTGCACACCATACAATTCCTTTCGCATCAACCGTGATAGCAAGTATAGCATATTCAGACAAGTGTTTTGTGTCCGAGTAATTGATCCAGTTCAGGCCATCATATTTCATCAGCCCGTTATTTCCAGTCCAGATATTGCCATGTGCATCAATGGCAACAGCAGACACACCGTCTGTTAACAACCCGCTGCTCACGTTGGAAGACCAGTTTACACCGTCAAATTTAGATATTCCGCCAACATTTCCGTATCCAACCCATTTATTACCCAGCGCATCAATGGTGATATTGAAAACGGAATTATTTAATAAACCATTGGTTGTCGTGTAGGTTGTCCAGGCAGGTTTATTCACCAGAGGTTCATTTGCATTTTTATCGCATGAAAAAGTAAAAAATGAAACCAGCAGTACCAGTCCAATTTTAATAAGTTGTTTTTTCATTGTTGCAGTTTTAAAATATAAATGTTAATTTTTTTTATTATCTAAAAATGTGAAACCGAGTTCCGTTTTCTGAATCAGTAAACTCATTCTCCCTTTCCGGAGTTGAATGGTAAAGGTTTCAGGATACACTTTTCGTTATTCAGTCAGGAAATGCATTATTCTCCATACCTGAAGATGACACCTCCCGAACCAACTGCATAGCCATTATTCGTCCCGGTAAAAAACAGGGAAGTCAGATAACCACCGTTTAAATCTTTTGCATCCACTTTCCAGGATGTTCCCCCATCAATTGTTTTCAAAACAATTCCATTCAGCTTCGCATCATAACTGGTGGCATAACCAACCGTTGGATTCAGGAAATAAACAGACGTTACCTGTCTTGTTTCGGTTTTGACAGTACTCCAGGTGGCGCCTGCATTTACAGTCTTTAATATAAATCCGGCATCACCATTTTTACTTCCACCCACTGCATACCCGGTATTCTTATCGACAAATTTTACGGCAATGATATTTTCAAGAGAATCAATTTTTAACGAAGTCCAGGAAATGCCTGCATCCACTGTTTTAATGATATTTCCTCCCTGCCCGACAGCATACCCGGTAGTTGGATCGGTAAAAGTCACCGAATACAACCAGTTAGTTACCTGATTGGAGATAGAAGTCCAGGATTTACCGCCATCTATCGTTTTAAGAATAGCACCACCATCCGTAAACAAATCTCCTCCTACCGCATACCCGTTTAACGAATCGGTAAAACAAACTGAATTTAAATGATCAATGGTTCCGGTGGATAGAGCCGTCCAGGTTGTACCACCATCCACCGTTTTTAAAACAATACCATTAAATCCGGATATATACCCGGTGGTAGTACTGGTAAAAAAGACAGATGTATACCAGTCACGGGTATTTAATGAAATATTTTTCCAGATTTTACCTCCATCCGAGGTTTTGAGTATATCCCCGGCATCACTCACTGCGAAACCGGAAGTGGCACTGGTAAAATAAACGGATGTCAGACTGGAATTTGTCCCGCTTGTCTGTGAAGTCCATGTTGAAACAGGATCTGTACCGTTGGTCGTATTTTCATCAAGAATGTCATTTGTACATCCGCAAAATGAAAATGTCAGGACTACCAAAAAACTTAAAATCGAATTCTTTTTCATTTTTATTTATTTTGAGGTTCATATAATCAGGGTGATACGTCAATATTCCAACGTAAATTTCAGATTGAATAGTCATACAGAACTGTTGCTAAACCATGTTCTGCTCCTATGCATGCAAAATCGATAAACTGAAAAAAATTCAAAAACCGGATAAATCCTATTACTTAAAACTTCAGTTCAACGTACGTGTGGAATGATCATTTTTGATTTTTCAAAAGATTTTCTTTTCAAGGATAGTACTTTTTAATTAAAAATTTATAAACAAAAATCATACCGTAAAATAAGTTATACAAATTATACTGAAATTATTTTTTTAACCGGATTAATTATTGTCAAATTTTATAGAGCACTCACAGGCCGGGACTCTATACTTTCACCGCCCTCCAAACCTACCAACATTCGGTGTAGAATGGGATTTCATTAAATTCTGTCGGTATAATTCGTACCCATCTCATTGTGAAGTAATAAGCTATTTGACGGTTATTAATACTGTAATTCAGGGTTTAAGAAAGTGTCTGTAGCTGTTTTGTTTCATCTTTCAATTCATATTTTTCTATCTCTTTATCCCCATCACATGCTGCATTTATTTTCCCTCATAGTATAAAAATTTAAATGGATCAGTACACCCTGACATTAAAACCCCGGTCCTTCTGATACCAGAAAGTGACCGGGGTATATTGAATTGATGGAATGAACGACAAAATCCATTTCCGTATGACTATTTATTTTTTCACAGGACTCATTTTCTATTCTTCCTTCACAAAGTATGTATTCCAGGTAGTATTATTTAAAATAACCAGCACACCATTCACCACATGATAATCCCATGTTCCGGATATAAAGAATGGAAATCCTTTATTTTCATTCTCATCGTTGTACGGATCTGAAATTTGAACACACCCGTCACCCGGATTAAAATAGCCATCGCTTTGACAGATATTCCGGTCACTCTTTGAATTTTGATTGATATAAAAATATGAAAAAACGGGTGGAGATAAATTAACAAAAGCGGTAGATAAAATTTCAGCATTACCTAATTGTTGAATATCCACCGTACTCCAGATTCCTTCGAGTGTTTTTTCAGATGCGATCAATTTACGGATTCCCAATGCCAGCTCATTACCCTCCAATCCAAAAGCAAATGAAATTCGCTCACTGACCGGATAGCCATCGCTGATAAAATGAATTTCCTTGTGAATATTATCAAAAGTTCCCTTACCAGCGAGTTTCCAGTCTTCATTTACCTTATAAGTCCAATACTCAAACTGTCCGTTCGACTTAAATACATACCTGCAATTTTCCGTCCCGTCCACGGATGTGGCCAGCCATGTTCCTTCCAATGATTGTTCTTCCATACTGTTGTTTGATTTAAATGGTTTATAACTAAAAATGATATTACTTTCAAAAATTCAATTGCCGGTTTGTAATTAATGTTTACAGTCCATTAACCTCATTTCTAAAAATTTCAAAATTACATAACGTTTTATTATTTTGCAACTTTTCACGTAATTATTTACAAACATCATTAATTTTAGTTGGTTTAAGTTGTTTTTAAGCAAACTATTGTATTACATAGCACATTTATGTTCTTTATTTGCCTTCATTTAGGTGATCTTTTTTTTGCCAGAGCCTTTCTATATTCCGGCTCACTTTTCACCCGATTCTCCTGCAATCCTTCATAACACCTTTTACCCGATCAACTCCCTTTTTTCACTCATCCTCTGTCCTTGCTCCGGCTTTGCTCCGCTTGAGGTTTGTATCCCGTTTAATATATTATCTGGTAATATACTTAATTCATTCTTGTTTGTTTTTTATTTATATTAACTTTATAATAATAAGAGTTATCTAAGATATAACTATAAGTTAACTAAGATATAACTAAGAGTATACTTAAAAGGGGATGCAAATGGGAACCGAAGGGGAACCGGAGGGGAATTGGTAAATAGTGGGTAGTCGGTAGTGGGTAGTCGGTAGTTGGTAGTGGGTAGTTGGTAGTCGGTAGTGGGTAGTTGGTAGTTGGTAGTCCCGAAAATTCGGGATATCGCAAGCTCCATTGGTAGTTGGTAGTCGGATTTCACTTCAAAAGCATTTTATTGCATATGGTGATGAATTTTGTGCTTTTTTAGGGTGTTGGTTCAAAAAAGTTCATTTGAAAACCATAATAGATCATAATTTACTGTAAATCGGATTAACATCCTGATTTTTAAAATCGGTTATCTGCATGTTTTCAAGGGTGTTGAAACAAATGCAACCTCGGGATGGCAAAAGGTGGATCGAGGGTTGCTGGTGCGTTTTTTAGCTAAAATTATTCGTTGAATAGAAATAATTGTCGTTCCTTTGCAGCGTTTTTAAACAAACATTATTTATTCATATCTATGAGCAGTTTGTCGCTTTTCCTGGTCGTCTTACTAACCGGAATATCACTTGTGATTCTCGGTCTTGGTACGGCAATATTATTAGCCCCACGATCTTTCAATCTTCAAAAAGGAGAACCTTACGAATGTGGGATTCCAACACACGGAACTTCCTGGATGCAGTTTAAAGTAGGGTATTACCTCTACGCAATCCTGTACCTGATGTTCGATGTTGAAACCATCTTCCTGTTTCCCTGGGCCACCATCGTCCGCGATTTAGGATATCAGGGTTTGTACAGCATTATGTTTTTCATTGTGATCCTTGGACTGGGATTGGCGTATGCATGGAAGAAAGGAGTATTAAAATGGAACTAAAAGATAATATAAAAGGAATCCATACGAAGGATTTCAACGACAACGAGTACCTGGAAGAATATATCAAGGAACTGGAAGCCAACGGAGTGAATGTAATCCTGAGCAAGATCGATGAACTGATCAACTGGGGACGCTCCAATTCGGTATGGCCATTGATTTATGCCACCAGCTGCTGCGGTATCGAGTTTATGTCGGCTGCTGCCGCTCACCACGATATTTCCCGCTTTGGGATGGAAGTAACACGTAACAGTCCACGTCAGGCCGACCTGATGATTGTTGCCGGAACCATGGTCCATAAAATGGCACCACTGATCCGTCGTGTATACGACCAAATGGCTGAACCTAAGTATGTACTGGCCATGGGTGCCTGTGCTATTTCAGGAGGCCCGTTTGTAAATTCATACCACGTGGTAAATGGCGTCGACCTGATTATTCCGGTAGACGTATATGTACCGGGTTGCCCTCCACGTCCTGAATCTTTGTTTTACGGACTGATGCAGTTACAACGCAAGATCAAGGTGGAACAGTTTTTAGGAAACAAACAACGGTAAGACATTTACAATTTAAAGATTTACAATTTACAATTGGCTGAGTCGATTGTATGGTAGAGATTTTCCCGTTGAGAATATAATTGAAGAAATATGTTCCATAGGGAAATTGGATTTGAAAAGTAGCAATATTTTGACTTTAGACATACGACATTAATATAAATGGAAAAAATAAAAGAGTTAATACTCAGTACTGTCAGCGACGCTGTTATTGAACAAAAGCAAAAGCTGACGGTGACTGTAGAGCCAAACAAACTTCACCTGTTAGTCAAGACATTACGCGATAACGCTGTGTTACCATTCGATTTTCTGGTTTATCTGATCGGAATGGACCGGGGCGAACTGTTGGGCGTAAACTATTTGCTTTGTAATTCTGCCGACCTGTCGAAGGAAATTGTACTGAAAACGAGTACAGCCGACCGTGAAAACCCTCTGTTGTATTCGATTACCGACCTGTTTGAAACAGCCCAGTACAACGAACGCGAGGTGTATGCGCTTTTTGGAATCCGTTTTATCAACAACCCCGATATGCGCAAGTTCTTTTTGAACGGCGACTGGGTGGGATATCCGTTCCGCAAGGATTACGATAACAATCCCGAATTAAATCCTCTCACATTAGAAAGCAAGGAAATCATTGACATTGCCCCACGCATCACGGAAACCCCTGATGGCAAATTGGTGGAAGACACTGTCAACATTTTTGAAAATGACGATTATATTATCAATATAGGTCCTCAACATCCCTCTACCCACGGGGTAATGCATTTCCGCACATCGCTGGATGGAGAGATCGTGAAGAAAATCGATGTACACAGCGGTTATATCCACCGTGGCATTGAAAAACTAAGCGAAAACCTGACATACCCACAAATACTACACTTTACCGACCGGTTGGATTACCTTTCCGCCAATATCAACCGTCACGGGTTGTGCATGTGCGTGGAGAAAGCAGCCGAACTGGAAGTACCCGAACGTGCACAGTATATCCGTACCATTATGGATGAGCTGAACCGCATCGATTCGCACTTACTGGCATGGGCTTGCCAGACCAATGATTTGGGTGCTATCACTGCCTTTATCTACGGAATGCGCGAACGTGAAATTATCCTGGATATCTTTGAAAAAACGTGCGGTGGCCGCCTGATTATCAATCAAAATGTAATTGGCGGAGTCATGTTTGACATTTATGCCGATTTCCAGAAAGATGTAAAAGCATTTATCCCTTATATGCGTGAGAAACTGGTGGAATACGACCGTTTCTTCTCACACAATGTCATCGCCCTGGGCCGTATGGTTACCATTGGTGTCATGTCAAAGGAAGCAGCTGTGAATTATGGCGTAACCGGACCTGCCGGACGTGGATCAGGCTGGTCGTGCGATATCCGCAAACACATTCCGTATGCTTTGTACGACAAGGTGGAATTTAAAGAAATTATCCGTACCGAAGGTGATTCGTATGCCCGTTACCTGAACCGCCTGGACGAAATTGAAGAATCCCTGCACATCATAGAACAACTGATCGACAATATCCCCGAAGGTGATATTCTTGCCAAGACAAAAGCCATTATCCGTCTGCCGGAAGGTGAATACTTCCAACGTGTGGAAGCCTGTCGTGGTGAATTCGGTGTGTTTATCGAAAGCCGTGGTGAAAAGAATCCTTACCGCGTGAAATTCCGCTCTCCTTCTATGGCACTGGTTTCGGCCATGCCGCTGATCTGCCGGAATGAAAAAATATCCGACTTTATCGGTATCGGTGGATCCATGGATTATGTGATTCCGGATATCGACCGTTGAGAAGAACCCCTAACCCCTAAAGGGGAACAAGAAATAGTTAGCGGTGGTGATATTATTGATAATAAGTTTAAAGTAAAAAATAATCAGAAAAAAATGAATGAGACCTGGTCTTAATTCGTGTAATTCGTTTTAATTCGTGTAATTCGTATATATGCAACAACCATTAGAAATTTCAAACCTGACGACCTGGTTAGATACCGCACTGCGAAGCAGTTTACCTACTTTTTGGGTATTACTGATAGAATTCGTATTGGTGGGAATAGCCTTGTTGGCTGCTTACGCGGTCATAGCCCTGATTCTGATTTATGCAGAGCGCAAGATAACGGCATTCTTCCAGGCTCGTATCGGTCCTAACCGTGTTGGGAAATACGGACTTATCCAGAGCGTCGCCGATATGATCAAGATCCTGCTCAAGGAACTGATCAAGATCAACCGCGCTGACAGGTTTTTATTCATTGCTGCCCCGGTGTTTATGATTGTGGCTTCCATGCTTACTTTTGGTGCTATACCCTTCGGACAGGGACTGCATGCCATCGATTTCAATATCGGTGTATTGTATGTGACCGCCGTATCGTCCTTAGGGATTATCGGGGTACTGCTGGCAGGATGGTCGAGTAACAACAAGTATTCGATGATTGGTGCCATGCGAAGTGGTGCACAGTTTGTGAGTTACGAACTTTCGGCTGGATTTGCACTGATGACTATCGTAGTACTGGCTGGAACAATGCAGTTCTCCACCATGATCGAAGGTCAGCGTTATTGCTGGAATTTATTCAACGGACATATATCATCCATGGTTGCTTTCGTATTGTACCTGATTTCAGGTCATGCCGAAACAAACCGCGGGCCATTTGACTTACCGGAAGCGGAATCGGAATTAACGGCAGGATACCATACGGAATACTCAGGCCTTCAGTTCGGATTCTATTACCTGGCCGAATACCTGAACATGTTTATCATTGCCTCCATTGCCACCACCGTATTCTTAGGTGGATACATGCCTATACAGGTACACGGTTGGGAAGGATTTAACCAGATCATGACCTATATACCTACCTATATATGGTTCTTTGGTAAGACAGCCGTGCTGATCTTCCTGAGCTTATGGGTTCGCTGGTCATTCCCACGCTTGCGTATCGACCAGTTACTGAACCTGGAATGGAAATACCTGTTGCCTATCAACCTGGTGAATATCCTGGTTATGGTAATCCTTGTACTGACCGGATTAACCTTGACGGATTTGTTTCCGGGACTGTTTTAACACGTTCCGTGTTCAACGTTCCGCGTTCCGTGTTTAGCAATTGTAAATTGTAAATTATTAAATTGTAAATTATAAGATGAGTTCTATATTAAAATATTTTTCAGGATTATTTACCGGCATTAAGTCGTTGCTGGTAGGTATGTCTGTTACGTGGAAAGAGTTGTGGACCAAGAAAGTCACGCAACAATATCCGGAGAACAGGGATACGCTGGTTATTTCCGACCGTTTCCGTGCTGAGTTGACCATGCCACATGATGAAAACAACGAGCATGCGTGTACCGCCTGCGGGATCTGCGAAATGAACTGCCCGAACGGAACCATAACAGTGAACAGTAAAATGATCGAACTGGAAGATGGCAAGAAGAAAAAAATTCTGGACACCTACGTATGGGACTTAGGCATGTGTACATTCTGTAACCTGTGCGTACTGACCTGTCCTTCGAGTGCCATTAAGTTTGAAAACACCTTTGAAAATGCAGTATTTACACGAAGCAAGCTTGTTCAGCAATTGAATCACGAGGGTTCGAAGCTGCGTGAAAAGAAAAAAGAAGTAAAGCCTGTTGATCCTACAGCTCCGGCAAAAGCACCTGTTGCAGCACCGGAAGTAAAAGCAGAAACGCCTGTCGCAGAAGTGAAGGCACCTGTAGCAACACCTGAAGTAAAAGCAGAAACTCCTATCGCAGCGGTACTGGCAGCAGTAAAAGAATCGAAAACAGAAACAGATGCACCAAAAGCACCTGAAAAAGAGAAGGACGCGAAAGCTGAAACAACTGAGAATTAATACTAACAGATTCAATATAGGATAATCAACCGATTATGGCAGAACAAATTATATTTTACATTTTAGCGGCAGTGATTGCCATTTTCTCTATCCTGGCAGTGACATCAAAGAACATCATCCGGTCAGCAACCTATTTATTATTCGTATTATTAGCCACCGCGGGCTTATACCTGCTGTTGGGATATAATTACCTGTTTGCCGTTCAGATTGCAGTGTATGCAGGAGGTGTGATGGTGCTGTTTATTTTTGCCATATTGCTAACCAACAAGCCGGGTGAAAATGTAAAGACTGAATTACCGGTCAGACGGATTGTTGCCGGAGTAACGGCAGTAGCCGGACTCGCTTTTTGTGCCCATATCATTTATTACAATGTCAACAAGGTATACAACTATGTTGCTATCGGGGAACTGACTCCGCAACAAATTGGTCATACCATGATGGGAACCGATAAATACCAGTATTTATTACCCTTCGAAACAATCAGTATTTTACTGCTGGCCTGTATCGTGGGAGCTATTATGATTGCAAGAAAACGGTAAATTAGTAGGTAGTGGGTAGTCGGTAGTGGGTAGTTGGAAGATGAAAACTTTTTGCTATTTACGAATTACAATTTACAAACTACATTCTACATACTATTTACTAAATACTACTAACTACATACTACTAACTACTAACTACCTACTATATGGGTGATTTATTAATGAATTTTCTGTCAGGGCCGGTTCCTGTGGAAGCTTATTTAGGATTAACTTTAATCATGTTCTTTGCCGGGGTCTACGGATTCCTGTCACGCAAGAGCTTGCTCATGATATTAATCTCCATCGAACTGATGCTGAATGCTGCCGATATCAACTTTGTGGTTTTTAACCGCTACCTGTATCCCGGTCATTTGGAAGGCTTCTATTTTGCACTTTTCACCATCGCCATTGCGGCTTGTGAAACGGCTGTTGCCATTGCCATTATCATCAATATCTACCGCAACCTGAGTAGCGTTGAAGTGGGGAACCTGGATCAAATGAAAAACTAGATTCAGTTACTATTTACCAATTTACTATTTACTATTTACCATTTACAATTTACAATTAATATGCAGTATACCTTATTAATTTTACTTCTTCCGCTTCTGAGTTTCATTATCCTGGGACTTGTTGATTCGAAATGGAGCCCGAAAGTAGCAGGAACCATTGGAACCGTTGTATTAGGAATTATTACCGCCCTGTCGTATTACACCGCCTGGGAATATTTCTCCATGCACCAAATTGCCGGGGTTTATGAAAAAGTAATCCCCTACGACATTGAATGGCTTCGTTTTACCGAATTCCTGCATATCAATTTAGGTATATTGCTCGATCCTATTTCGGTCATGATGCTGGTGGTTATCACAACCGTATCGTTTATGGTAAACATTTACAGCCTCGGTTACATGGTTAATGAAAAGGGATTTGAACGCTACTATGCCTTCCTGTCGCTCTTTACCTTCTCCATGTTGGGACTGGTCATTGCAACCAATATCTTTCAAATGTATATTTTCTGGGAACTGGTGGGCGTATCGTCATACCTGTTAATCGGATTCTACTATACAAAACCGTCAGCCGTGGCAGCAGCCAAAAAGGCATTTATCGTGACCCGTTTTGCCGACTTGTTTTTCCTGATTGGTATTCTGATTCTTTCATTCTATACAAAGACTTTTGATTTTGGGTTATTGACTTCTGGCGATCCGAAAGTATTTGCAGGAGCTGCAGGTGCAACCTTTATGGGTTTTTCAGTATTAAGCTGGGCAATGGCAGGTATCTTTATTGGTGGTGCCGGTAAATCGGCTATGTTCCCGTTGCAAATATGGTTACCAGATGCTATGGAAGGTCCAACACCGGTATCGGCATTGATTCACGCTGCCACCATGGTAGTAGCCGGGGTATTCCTGGTAGCACGACTGTTCCCGGTATACGTAGTCTATACTCCTGAAGTATTGCATGGCATTGCGTATGTGGGTGCATTCACTTCGCTGTTCGCAGCAGTAATTGCCTGCGTACAAACTGATATTAAACGCGTTCTGGCATTCTCCACCATATCACAGATTGGTTTTATGATGGTGGCATTAGGTGTTTCCGGTTACGGAGAGCACGAAGGATTAGGATACATGGCTTCCATGTTCCACCTATTCACACACGCTATGTTCAAAGCATTATTATTCCTGGGTGCCGGTTCGGTTATTCATGCTGTTCACAGCAACGAAATGAACCACATGGGCGGATTGCGGAAGTATATGCCTATCACCAACTGGACATTCCTGATTGCCTGTCTGGCTATTGCAGGGATTTGGCCTTTCTCGGGATTCTTCAGTAAAGATGAAATACTTTCGGCATGTTATGAATATAGTCCTTATATGGGAGTTACCATGACTTTCATTGCCGGATTGACTGCCTTCTATATGTTCAGGTTGTATTTCAACATCTTCTGGGGAAAAGAACACAAACATCAACATACACCACACGAATCACCGTTTGCCATGGCATTCCCATTGATATTCCTGGCTACTGTAACCGTATTTGCAGGTTGGATTCCTTTCGGTCATTTTGTAACCAGCGATCGTGCAAATTACGATATTCACATTGACTGGACAGTTGCAAGTATTAGTTTATGTGTTGCGATTTTTTCAATTGCTTTGGCAGCTATCCTGTACCGCAAGGAAAGTGAAGTACCAAAAAAACTGGCTACTACCTTCTCCGGATTACACCGTGCAGCCAGTAATCGTTTTTACCTGGACGAAGTGTATCTGTTCATTACCAAGAAAATTGTTTTCAACTGTATATCAAAACCATTGGCATGGTTCGACCGTCATGTAATTGACGCCACCATGAACGGAATGGCAGGTACCACACAGTGGGTATCGCTGAGAATTAAAGGATTCCAGTCGGGTCAGGTACAGCAATATGCCTATGTATTCCTGTTGGGAACACTGGTCATTACATTATTGGTTTTATTTATTTAAAAGCCTTGATTTGAAAATGAATATTTTGAAGTTAATACATAGCTATTTTTAATTAGCACCGGGAATGAATAAATACCTAAGCACAAAATTAAAAGTAATATCATTCTTGTTAATGATCTTAGTTGTGTTTATTCACTCACATAATATTGCAGTTAAATTACTATCCGGGAATACCGTATTAAAACATGGATACAGTTCATTTATTCAGGATTTCATAAGTGATGGTATTTGTTATATTGCGGTTCCATTATTTTTTTGCATTTCAGGTTATTTGTTTTTTTTAAAATTTGAAGGAAGTTATAAAGAATTTAAGTCGAAATATACCAAGAGATTCAGAACACTGGTTATACCGTATTTAATCTGGTCAATCGGGGTTTTGTTGATATTTTTCATAATACAGTTATTGCCGGTAACCAGTTCTTTATCTGAAAATAAGATTAAGGATTATTCAACGGTTGAATTATTAACTAAAATATTTATTACACCAATTCCCTTACAGTTATGGTTTGTAAGAGATTTAATATTACTCACAATACTATCTCCGGTAGTATACTGGTTAATCAGGGTTTTAAATTTTATTCCGGTAGGTATTTTATTTGTGGCATGGATCTTTGATTTTGATTTTGAAGTTCCTGCTAATGTTTCTTTGTTGTTTTTTGTTGTTGGAGCGTTTTTAAGTATCAAAAAGGATACACTGCTTCTGACTGATTTTTCAAAGAGGTATTTACTGTTAACTTGTTTATGGCTGACATTGGTACTTTGCAGGACTATTCTACTCTATCTGAATTTTGAAAATCAGATTGTATTAACAATATTACTGAAGTCACTTATAGTAATTGGATTACCTGCTGCCTGGAGTTTATATGATTTTTTGTTTTATAAAAAAGATTTGAGTAAAATCAAAATATATTCAGTCTTTTCATTTTCGTTTTTTATTTTTGTTTTTCATATTCCGATATTAAATGTTTTTAAAAGAGGTCTTTTTTATTTTTTGGGAAAAGATGAATTTGCTTCTTTAATTATCTATATAACAGCCCCCGTCATTACAATTTCGTTGGGCATTTTAATTGGTTATAATTTAAAACGGTATGTTCCTTCTTTCTATGGAATAATAACCGGTGGAAGATAAAGAAATCTGAAAGTTGTCAGCATTAATTTATCACCCGGAAATGAGATTTTTAAATAAACAGAGATATTGAAGGTATACACTTTTTTAGTAGACTAACATATCGATCAACATAGCATGAACTATTAAATTGCAATAAATTCCATATTAATTATTTATATATGAACTTTTTATCCTTATTCGTTCTTATTCCGGCTTTGATGATGATGGGTCTGTTCCTTTCGAACAACCGCAAGCAATTATTAGCCGTCATGACTACCGGAGCTACACTTTTGATGATTCTATCGGGTGTGCTGGCATTCATGTACTTCACCGACCGTGCTGCCGGTGATGTATCGACCATGCTTTATACAGCCGACACGGTGTGGTATTCAGCCTTTAACATACATTATTCAGTAGGGGTTGACGGGATATCGGTTGCCATGCTTATCCTGACATCGATCATTGTATTCACCGGGGTATTTGCTTCGTGGAAAATTGATCCGCTACCAAAAGAATTCTTCTTGTGGTACAGCCTCTTGTCAATCGGTGTATACGGGTTCTTTATCTCGACCGATTTGTTTACCATGTTTATGTACTACGAAATCGCATTGATTCCTATGTACCTGCTGATTGGTATCTGGGGAACAGGGAAAAAAGAATATGCTGCTATGAAACTGACCCTGATGTTGATGGGTGGTTCGGCACTTTTACTGGTTGGAATCTTAGGAATCTATTATACCTCGGGTGGCACCAGCATGAATATCCTGGAAATTGCCAAAATGAAAATTCCGATTGAAATGCAGTATTATTTCTTCCCGCTTACCTTTACCGGTTTTGGGGTGTTGGGTGCTATGTTTCCTTTCCATACATGGTCGCCTGATGGTCATGCCTCCGCTCCTACTGCCGTATCCATGTTACATGCCGGTGTGTTGATGAAACTGGGAGGTTACGGTTGTTTCCGTGTTGCCATGTATTTAATGCCTCAGGCAGCCCACGAACTGGCATGGATCTTTTTAATTTTAACGGGTATCAGTGTTGTCTACGGAGCGTTTGCTGCCATTCATCAAACTGACCTGAAATATATCAATGCTTATTCTTCAGTTAGCCATTGCGGTCTTGTACTCTTCGCTATATTGATGATGAACGAAACAGCTGCAACAGGAGCTATCCTGCAAATGCTTTCACACGGTTTAACAACAGCCCTTTTCTTTGCGTTGATCGGTATGATTTACGGAAGGACACACACACGGTTAATTACCGAAATGAGTGGTTTGATGAAGGTCATTCCTTTCCTGGGTGTCTGTTTTGTGATTGCCGGGTTAGGTTCACTTGGTTTACCCGGGTTAAGCGGATTTGTTGCTGAAATGACTATTTTCGTTGGAGCATTCCAGCATACTGATTTATTCCACCGTGTACTGACAGTTCTTGCCTGTAGTTCGATTGTGATTACAGCCGTATACATTTTACGAATGGTGGGTAAATTCTTATTGGGCGCTATCAATAATGAGCATTTTGAACATTTGAAAGATGCTACCTGGTTTGAACGGATCTCGGTGGTAACCCTGTTGTTCTTTATGTTTGCACTGGGTTCTGCACCATTCTGGATCTCGGATATGATTCACACAAGCGTGCTTCCGGTGATCGGACAGCTGGTGAAGTAGTAGGTAGTAGGTAGTTGGTAGTAGGTAGTTGGTAGTAGGTAGTAAAGAAAGTTTGAAGTTTGAAGTTCACAGTTATAAAAATAAATTCCCGGATATAAAGGGATTCAACAATAGAAGATTATATGGATTACAGTAGTTTTTTACAAATGAGCGAAGAATTTTCACTGCTGGCGGTGATGATTATCCTTTTGGTATATGATATATTTGCCGGTGAAAAAGGATTGAAGTATTTTCAACCCGTAGCTCTGGTACTTTTTGCAGCACATACGCTGCTGAATTGTATCCCCCGTGAGGCATTCACCATAGCCGGCGGCATGTACCAGTATGTACCGATGCAGACATATGTGAAAACAATCCTGAACATTGGAACGTTGATCGTGTTGCTTCAGGCTCATAAATTCCTGAATGATGATGCCAACCGGGTTAAACGGGGTGAATTTTACTTCCTGACTCTCTCGACACTGCTGGGAATGTATTTCATGATTTCATCAGGTAACTTCCTGTTGTTCTTTATCGGACTTGAAACAGCGTCTATCCCTATGGCTACATTGGTGGCTTTTGATAAATACAACCACAAATCTGCCGAGGCAGGTGCCAAATACATATTATCAGCCGTATTTGCTTCCAGTATTTCATTGTTTGGGATGTCCCTGATTTACGGATCCACCGGAACCCTGTACTTCACCGACCTGGCTACCCTGATCACCGGTACACCACTTCAGATCATGGCATTTGTATTCTTCTCGGTTGGATTGTTCTTCAAAATATCGCTGGTACCTTTCCACCTGTGGACTCCCGATGTGTACGAAGGCGCACAGACCAATGTCACCTCGTATCTTTCGGTTATCTCCAAAGGAGCTGCCGTATTTGTATTGTTCACCTTGCTGATCAAGGTTTTTGGTAACCTGATCGCACAATGGCAACCAATCCTTTACGGTCTTGCCGTAGTAAGTATCACGGTAGCCAATGTATTTGCCATTCGTCAACAGAACCTGAAACGTTTCCTGGCATTCTCGTCCATATCACAGGCCGGTTATATCCTGCTGGCCATTATCAGCGGTACAGCTATCGGGATGACATCCCTGGTCTATTACGTACTGGTATATATGTTCTCCAATCTGGCAGCATTCGGAGTGATCTCGGTGATTGAAAACAAATCAAAGAAAGTATTGATGTCCGATTATGATGGACTGTACCAGACAAACCCACGGTTGAGTTTCGTGATGATGATTGCGTTGTTCTCCCTGGCAGGTATTCCACCGTTTGCAGGTTTCTTCAGCAAGTTCTTTGTATTCTCCGCAGCAGCACAACAGGGATTTTATGTCCTGGTGTTTATTGCCCTGTTGAATACAATCATATCGTTGTATTATTACCTGTTATTGATCAAATCGATGTTCCTGAATAAAAACGATCAACCAATTGAACGGGTAGACAGCGATGTTCCTGTAAAAATAAGCTTTGTACTGTGTACGCTGGGTATTTTGCTGGTAGGATTGTTCAGCACCATTTACAATCAGATTGCTGTATTCAGCTTTGGAATATAAGAAGAACCCCTAACCCCTAAAGAAAGAACCCCTAACCCCTAAAGGGGGATAAGAAAAGATAAAAGAACCCGCTGTAAGAAAGACTTACAGCGGGTTCTTTATTTAAAAACTTTTGAATTCAGAGTTATTTTATTTCCAGTTTTTGTTCAACAAACTTACGGATAAAAGCCACCGTTTCATCAATGCCCAGTACGGATGAATTGATGCAGAGATGATACGATCCGGCTACTCCCCAGGTTTTGTTGCTGAAATAATTGTAGTATTCTGATCGTTTCTTATCCATCTTTTCAATCTTCTCCTGTGCTTTCTCTAAATTCAGCGATTGATCATGAGCTACACGCCTGATACGGTCATCGGTATCGGCAGTGATAAACAGATTAACGCAACGGGGATGGTCACGTAAAATGTAATCGGCACAACGTCCCACGAATACACATGATTTCTCCTCTGCCAACTCACGGATAATATCACTTTGTATTTTAAAAAAAGTCTCGTTCGACAAATAGTTATTCACGTACACTTCATTGGTGATATTGGTGCGAAATCCCAAGAGACCTCCAATTATACTATGGCTTTTCTTTTCATCAGCCTGTTCAAAGAATTCCTTTCCCAGGCCACTTTCTTTCGAAGCAAGCTGAATCAGTTCTTTATCGTAAAATGCAATGCCAAACTCAGCAGCCAGCTTCTCCCCTATTTGCCGGCCACCACTGCCCAGTTGCCTGCCGATATTTATTACAAACTTTTCATTCATGTTTTGAATAATTAAAGAGATTAAAGAATAAAGACAAAAGAACCAAGAGCAAAGAGCAAAGACAAAAGAACCAAGAACCAAGAACCAAGACTAAAGACTAAAGAACAAAGATAAAAGATAAAAGAACAAAGAACAAAGACTAAAGAATAAATCAAGTACAGAAATGAACCTGTGATCAATTTATATATTACAGAATTACCTACTCTGAACGCGGAACACGGAACGCAGAACACGTAACGTTGAACGCGGAACGCGGAACACGGAACGCGGAACACGGAACGCTGAACTCTTCAAACTCTTAAACTGCGTTCCCTGACCCTGAACTTCCTGTATTGCGAAACCAGCATAAATGCCGATACCAGACTCGCAGCCAGATCGGCTGAGGGCATACTGTACCAGACTCCATCTACACCATAAATATGTGGAAGAATAAGTAAACAGGGGAGTAAGAATAACAATTGACGGGTTAATGACAAGAAGATCGCTTTACCGGCCATGCCTATGCTTTGAAAGAAGTTGGAGGTAACCATCTGGAATCCGACAATCGGAAAGAAGATCACCACAATCCGCAAACCTTCAGCACCTAAATTTATCAGTGTTTTGTCGGTGGTAAATGCGGATGCCACTTCATGTGAAAAGAACTCGCCAATCACGAAACCAAGTGTCATAACACCTGTTGCCATGAAAATTGTCTTCTTAAGCACTTCATTCACCCTTCCGAAATTTCCGGCACCATAATTATACCCGGCTATGGGTTGCATTCCCTGATTGACTCCCATAACAATCATAACGAATAGAAATATCACCCGGTTCACAATACCAAATGCTCCCACTGCCAGATCACCCCCGTGCTGAATCAGACCCTGGTTAATGATGACAACGATCAGGCAGGAAGCTGCATTCATCATAAAGGGTGACAATCCGATAGCCATTGAATCGACAACGATTTTTCGTTGCAAACGGAATGCTCCCTTTTTGAGATGGATAAAATGCTTTTTATTGGAGAATATGGTGATTTGCCATACCAGCATGACTATCTGGGAAATGATGGTGGCAAATGCACTCCCCTGAATACCCCATTTGAATACAAAAATAAACAGTGGATTTAAAACAACATTGATAAGTACAGAAAACAGCATGGTGTACATGGCTTTTTGCGGAAAACCAACCGACCGCAGCATGGCATTCAGTCCAAAATACATATGCGTAACCACGTTGCCCAGCAAAATAACCACCATATACTGGTGTGCATACGGAAGGGTAGCGGCACTGGCTCCAAAGAAACGGAGTATGGGATCCAGAAACGACAACACCACAACGGTATAGGCTAACCCGAAAATAATATTCAGGATAAACACATTCCCCAGTATCTTATTGGCCGTTTCATAGTCTTTTTGACCAAGTCGTACCGACATAAGCGTAGAAGCTCCTACTCCGACGAGCGAACCAAATGCAGCAGCCAGATTCATCAGCGGAAACGTAAGGGCCAATCCGGAAATGGCCAGTGCCCCTACCCCATGACCGATAAAAATACTATCGGTAATGTTGTACAACGACGAAGCCGTCATGGCAATAATCGCCGGAATGGCATATTGCATCAGCAATTTCCCTACTTTTTCTGTACCCAGTGCAATAGGTGACCCTGTTTGTTCCATCGGTTATTATTAAAAATTAATTGGATGCAAAGGTACAAAAAAGCAACCCGGTAAATCACCGGATTTCCGATACCCTTGATTTTTTAATAAAGAATAAAAATTTACCGGGAGATAAGGTATTATATTCTTTTAAACAGCAGCAAGTACTTTAACGAGTGGAGATGTGAGGAGTACCTGAATGATAACCCTTGTTCCATCGGATTTACAAATCCGACGGGACAAGGCATAGGATACTTATACTTATTTAAAAGATTTTTCAGGTGATATATATTTAGAAAAATAATTAAATATATAGGTTATATCGCAAGCAACGCCATTATTAACATTCAAACCATTTAATTGTATTCCATATAAAAGACCGACAAGTTGATTGTTCTCATTAACAACAACCGATCCGGAATCACCTTTTTCGGCAAAGTTTCTCTTCAAATTATTAGGCATAATATAAATCTCATCTATATACTTGATTTCATCATTTTCACCTTTTACCATTGAATATATCTTGTACACTCTTCCTTTTGTAAGTCCCGTTGTGACACCTCTTTTCTGTACATAATAACCATTCGCTACATCTTGGGGGGTTATTTTGTATATTCCTGTAATCTTCTGATCGATTCCTATAATTTTTGCAATTTCACAATCGGCTTCTATGGAAATTAATGATGCATCTGCATATTCATTATTCACCTGCATTGCTACTACTCCATCCGGATATTCAAAAGGATTCCATCGAACATCGGGTTGATAAACTTCTTCATTTTGATTTCTGGTCACATGTTGACAACTCAAACCCACATAACATTCTGGTGAAGGAGCCGTATCTATATTTCGAAGAATAATGCCCATGGTTCCATAATTTACCTCTAAGATAGATTTTTTTACTGAAATGCGACACCCTCCTACCATCGGCCTGTACTTAGTATCATCTTCACAAAGTATTATTTCTCCCGGTTCATAAACATCGGTCAAAAACCCATAAAACTCTTTTGGCACTAGCTGACTTTCGACAATTAAATCCTTAGGCAACTTCTTTTTTACGTCAACAACAATGGCCAGTTGATCTGTAAATTCTCCATTAACTGATTTAATCCCAATTCCAATAGAAATAACATTCTGCAAATTCAATAACTCTGGCCCATAAGTTTTAAAAACTTCAATAATTCTTTCATTTTCATTCTGTTCCATAGCGTTTCTATTTAAAATCATTAATATTATGAATTAAAAATCTACACATTAAAATCTTATATGGATGCACTTCTATTCTGTCACTATTTATAACTTAAACTACTATATATACTTCATCGTACCGGAGGTTATAATAGGTATAAGCGTGTATATTAGACGAGGCATCCAATAAATCATGAATAATAAAGTTGCATAGCTTTACACTCTGCCCTTCAAAATTGCTGTTATATTTTAGAGGAATGAAATTGATTACATGTAAAATGGCAGTAGTATAATCATTGAGGACAGGTAATAACTTATTCGGAACAGGAATTATTGGATGCAAAGATAGAAGTGCCTCATTTACCAACAAATAAAATCTTAATGATAAATCAGATGTACGTGTAGATGGGAATGTGGCAATCATAGAAAGTAATATTTAGATTTGATGAATCAGAGAACATTCAAAAGAGAAATCAAAATACTTACCCAATGAAAATCAATCCTGTTAAAGAAGTTCCAAAATTAATTAATATATTGATTAAAAACAATTTTTTTTAATGATATTTTGACTATTTTTTTTAATATATTTTCTAATTATTCACATATCCCTTTCTACAGCCACTTTCAGGGTTTTAGCTAAAAAAGAATGTACCTTGCAGTTATTCTATTTATGGATAATGGGTCAATGACTGGAATATAATTTTGTGATTGCGTAGTGATTAATTTAATAGCCTTCTCATTTTAAATAGATTTTTAAAAAATGGACGATTTATTAGAATATATTAGTTAGTAGGTAAGCCTTTGGTACTGTTTTTCACAACTTTCAGGAAATGATATTTCCCTTAAATTAATATTATTATCTTTGTTCAAAATTTGCGAAATAATGAACAAACTGACTGACTCTATCAAAGCCATTTATCTACAGCATCCATATCTGGTCATCCTGTTGATTAGTATGATGCTTACCTTGCCCTGGATCACCATGGGGGAATTCTATGTAAAAGGCGAACCGCGGGAAGCAACCGTAGCAACCTCCATCCTGAATACAGGCAATTGGGTATTGCCTTCAGATTATGCGGATGAAGTAGCCTATAAACCTCCTTTTATGCATTGGTTTATAGCAGCTTTTTCATTACCGGCAGGACATGTGAGTGAAACTACTGCCCGCCTTCCTTCGGCACTGGGTCTGATTGGAATTACCATGATGTTTTTCGTATTACTTTATAAACGGAAATCGAAAGCACTGGCGGCTCTGGCGGCATTGATAGTATTGACCAGCTTTGAAATGCATCGCTCCGGAATAGAGGCCCGGGTGGATATGACGCTCGCATTCTTTATGATCGGGGCGTTGTTTAGCATGTTCAAATGGGAAGAAAAGGAGTTGAAAGGGTATCCGGCTTTGATACCGGTATTCCTGGGAGGAGCTGCGTTGGTAAAAGGTCCGGTAGGTATTCTGTTGCCATGCCTGGTATTTGGAATCTACCTGTTGCTGGTTCAACGATATTCGTTGTGGAAAATCATCAGTAAGAATATATTCGTGGCCTTACCGGCACTGGCCATTCTCTTAGTATGGTATGTACTGGCCTATCAGCAGGGTGGTGAACACTTTCTGAATATCGTATATGCCGAAAATTTTGGACGTTTCTTTGGTGGAAACAGCAAGTCTCTCGGCATTTCGTATGAATTAGGACATGTAGGACCGTGGTGGTATTATTTCCCGGCGATAATTCTTGGCTTTTTACCGTGGTCGTTTCTACTTATATTCAGTGCATTTGTGGTTTCGTATAAACAAATGTTTAAAAACTTCAAACCGTTCAGACAAACATATTGGAAACGGGTCGCTGAGATGGATAGGTTTACCTTGTTCAGCATTGTGAGCGTCGTGGTGATAGTGGCATTTTATGCTATTCCCACATCCAAAAGGAGTGTCTACATTATGCCGGCCTATCCCTTTGCAGCCTTTTTACTTGCATTGTTGTTTGAATGGGTACTTGAACAGAAGCCCAAACTGATCAGGTTGACAGGCTATATCATTCTGATATTATCAGGAATTGTGCTGACCATTCAGTTAGTTTTCCGTTTTATAAATTTATCCGCACTCACGGATGCCTATGTGCATGATCTGAGATCGATCCATGATATGAAGGTCTTTTCAACAGCCTTTAGCCATCCTACCATCCTTACTGCCATTATGTGGCTGTTATTGTTCAATGTTTTTGTTCTATACCGGATACAACTGAAAAGGAATGTAACACGGACGAGTCTTTTTGTACTGTTTGCCTTATTTATATCTTTCCAGCTATTTCTGGAAGCATCGGCATTTCCGGTATTCAAGGATTCCTATTCGTCCCGTCCTTTTGCTGAAAAAATACTGGCAAAATACGACCTGAAGGAAAATACCTATGTGACCAATGACCTCTCTGAATTTCCGAACCTGTACGGATTGAATTATTATACCGGGAATCACTTTAAAAACTTTGAAAAAGAACTGCCTTCGAATGGATATTTCATAACCGGTTCAAAAAGTATCGATAAAGTCAGGCAAAAATATGCCGGGAAATATACATTTGAAGCACTGGATCAATCGGACGATAAATTCAATGACTTTAATGACATCATGGTGCTGTATAAAATCAACAAAATTAGCACCATACAGGTTAAATGATTATACTGATTCTGAAATAAAGCAGCATATAACTTTTGAATAAATATATAATCCCGTATCTGTTTAAAAACAAATATGGGATTATTCTTTAAAATCACACTCCTTTTTCAGGAATGAGGATTACACCTTCACAATCATTTTCCCGACATTTTCACCGTTGAATAAACCGAGAAAGGCGTCAGTCAATTGATCAAACCCACGAAATGTTGTTTCGGTATATTTCAGTTTACCTTCATCCAACCAACGGGTCAGGTATTGCATGGCATCGGGGAACTCACTTTTGAAATTATTGATCAGAAAACCTCTCATCATAGCACTTTTACTGAGTAACATGGGTTGTATTCTCGGACCGACAGAAACAGTATTGCTGTTGTACAACGATATTTGCCCGCAAATGGTAACCCGTGCCTGATAGTTCAGGTTATTGATAACGGCATCCGAAATATCACCTCCCACATTATCAAAATAAATATCCACACCATCGGTACAAACTGTACCAATGGCATTGCTCATATAGGTCGTGGTTTTATAATTGATGGCTTCATCAAACCCGTATTTTTCAACCAGTAATTTTACTTTATCATCCGAGCCGGTAATGCCGATAACCCGGCAACCCTGGATTTTGGCAATCTGCCCCACTGCCAACCCGACAGCACCGGCAGCACCTGAAACAACAACGGTTTCTCCAGCCAATGGTTTGCAAATATGCATTAACCCGATATAAGCTGTCAGACCGTTCATACCCAGGATACTCAGATAATAACTCAACGGGACTCTGGAGGGATTCACTTTTACCAGTTCTTTATCAGAAACAACTGACTTTTCACTCCAGGGAATCATTCCCATCACAATATCTCCCGGATTAAAAAGAACTGATTTGCTTTCAATAATAGTAGCCAGGGCATTGCCTTCGAGCGGTTTATCAATTTGAAAAGCCTGAATGTACGATTTTGCTTCATTCATCCGCCCGCGCATATATGGATCGACCGAAAAATAGAGTGGTTTTAACAACACTTCATTCGGCATCATTTTACGGAGCTCGGTAGGTTCAATTCTAAAATCAGTTACTTTGGGAATATCTTTGGGTCTGGAAGCCAGTACGATCTGTTTTGTATTCATTTGAGTATTTTTAGTTATATTACTTTTTTTAGTGAGATCAAATAATAACAAACTATTAAAAAGGATCGGACAATCCGCTGATACGAATTAGTTTTTTGATAGCAAATTCATCAATTCCTAACTCTGACAGTTCCTGACCGTATCCGGATCCTTTAGAACCTCCAAATGGCAAATCCGCCTGGGTCCATGTTGGATGATTTATGTATACCATCCCTGTATCAATCAAGTCGGCAACCCTCTTTCCCCGTTCAATATCCTGGGTGAACACAGAGCCTCCCAACCCATACGGGGAATCATTTGCCAGATCAATAGCAGCCTTTTCATTTTTTACACGGTAGAATGAAGCTACCGGTCCGAATAATTCTTCGTAATAAGCAGGTATCTTACGATGTATGCCTGTTAATATCGTTGGTTCCATAAATGCCCCGGGGCGATTAACACGTTTTCCACCCAATAATACTTCTGCACCCGCATCAACCGATCTTTTTACCTGATCTAACAAATGAAGAATAGCTTCTTCACTACTCAACGGACCTAATTCGGTGGTTGGATCCATGGGGTCACCAACTTTTAGTTTAGAAAGTTTATTTTTGAACTTTTCAAGGAACTCATCAGCAATCGCCTCCACTGCGATAAATCGTTTTGAGGCAACACAACATTGTCCATTATTATTCATTCTACCAACTACAGCCCACTCGACTGTTTTATCTATATCAGCATCTTCAAGTATAATAAAAGCGTCACTTCCACCTAATTCAAGAACTGATTTCTTTAAATATTTACCGGCTTCTGAGGCAAGACTTGCACCTGCAACTTCACTTCCGGTCAATGATACCCCTTTAATCCGTTCATCGGATACAATTGCTGATGCACGTTTTCCGGATAACAAAAGATTGGTATACAGTCCGGCAGGTGCATTTGCTTCCTTAAATAAATCTTCAATGGCAATCGCACACTGAGGTACTATGGAAGCATGTTTCAGCAAAATTGTATTTCCTACCATTATATTTGGTGCAGCAAAACGGGCAACCTGATAAAATGGAAAGTTCCATGGTTCAACACCTAATAAAACACCCATTGGTGTATATCGCACAAATGCTTCCCCAAATTCAGGGCTTAAAGTTTTGTCTTCAAGAAATTTGGCACCATTCTTAGCATAATAATCTAAAATATCGGCACTTAAATCTATTTCGCCTTCCGCCTGTGAAATGATTTTTCCCATCTCTAACGTAATCAGTTTTGCTAATGACTTTTTTTTCTCCCGCATCAAAGTGGCGACTTTATGCAATAAATCAGCTCTTTCTTTGTATGAGGTTTTTCGCCATTCATTGAAAGTACTGGTGGATTTTGATATAGCGGCATCAACTTCCCTGATCGACATTTCTTCGAATGACTTAACGAGATTATTTGTTGATGGATTTACAGTTTGAATTGACATACTCTTTTATCTTTAAAGTTTTAAATTCTACTATTATTTATGAGCATGTTTAATGACAACAGAGGAAGAATAAATTAATTTTTTCCTTTCGTGCATTTTAAATACATTATCTTAAAATTTTAAACATGATTCAACATTCAAAGATAACGTCAATAATTATTTAATCTGTTACATTTTTCTTGAAATAAGTTGCAACTTTCCCATTTTCAAACGTCCATAAAAAACACATGTTGAATTCCTTTCACAGAATAAATTTTTTATGCATATAATTCAGCTCAAAAAGGTATTTAATGAATATTCTACTTTATTTTCCTGAATTTTTAAATTGGATTTCAGTTCCTGTAAAAATAAAAACAACTCAACTACAGGGTGTCATAAACTTATTTATGGTTTTAATGTTATTATTTTAAAATATATCAATAACAGTCGAGTTTGATATTGATATAAACAGGATTGATTTTGTTTTGAATTTTTTAAAATTCTAAAATGAAATAATGTGGCACGATTTAATTATACGCTAAATATCATAGGGTTAACATGCATTATCTGTGTTGCATTCACCGGAAATATTTTATCACAAACCCGGATATCCGGAATATTGAAAGACACAAAAAACATTCCGTTACCCTTTGCCAGTATTTCCATTGAGAATACTATTGAAGGCACTACCACCGATTCATTGGGACATTTTTCATTCAGGACCCGCGAAGTTGGAAAGCATGTATTGGTAGCATCCTATATAGGGTATGACACAAAAAAGGATACCATCTTTATTACAAAAGGCAATATAGTTCATAACTTGACCCTGCACGAAAAACAATTGGCTATCCGGGAAGTGGTGGTAACCGCCGGAGCGTTCGAGGCAAATGACGATCCGAAGGTAGCTATCCTGAAGCCATTGGATATCTACACCAATGCAGGTTCCGGTGGAGACATTGCAGGCGCTATACGGACTCTGCCGGGTGCTCAGGCACAAACGGACCAGACAGGTCTTTTTGTCCGTGGAGGCGACGCCAGTGAAAGTAATTTTATTATTGATGGAATGGTTGTACAAAATCCTTTTTCGAGCAATGTACCCGGAGTTTCCCAACGAAGCCGGTTTATGCCTTTCCAGTTTAAAGGTATTTCCTTTAGCAGCGGTGGTTACAGCGTCAGGTACGGACAGGCATTATCATCGATACTCGAACTCAACACAATGGACCTCCCTGAGAAAACAACCCTGAACTTATCAGCCGGGGTGACCGGTATAGCCTTATCGGGTATTGAACGATGGAAAAAATCATCAGTCGAAATTACAGGTCATTATGATAACATTTCCCCGTTTTTAAAACTGGCAACACCAAACTTTCAGTTTTTTGAGATACCTACAGGAGGCGGTATGTCCGCCAATTATGTGCTGGCTGCTACCAACAGGGATCTGTTGAAAATATTTCTGAAGTACGATGTCAGTTCAAGCGGTATCTATGTACCAAATCCATATTCTTCAGATAGTATCCATTTCCCAAATCCGGGTGATTCCATTATCGGCTTTGGCCTGAAAAACTCAAACCTGTATTTCAACAGTTCATACCGGCATACGTTCGATAACCTGATTTTGCGGACGTCTGTTTCGGCCAGCAATAATAGAGATAACATCAACTGGGGACCTGTGGGAGGAAGCAATTATGACTGGAGGATACAATGGAGAGGCGAAACATTGCTGAATATCACAGACAGGTTAAATCTTCTGGCAGGAAGTGAACTTCAACGCTATCAATTCAACCAGTCGTTCTCTACATTCAACTCAGGATTCAATGAATTCCTGGCAGCAGGATATACTGAACTGGAATGGAAACCATTTCACTGGCTTGCATTTAAACCGGGATTACGTTTTGAGCACAGCAATCTGTTAAACAAAAACAACCTGGGTCCACGGCTCGCCATGGCAATCGGTACCGGAAATGACAGTCAGGTATCCTTAGCCGGCGGATTATTCTACGAAAACCCGGATAAGAAATACCTGTTCTCCGGATACATGCCCGGGTTTCAGAATGCAGTTCATTATATTGCCAATTACCAGTGGATCAAAAACGACAGGACATTTAGAATCGAAACCTATTATAAATCGTATAATCAACTGGTATTTGAAAACCCTGGTAACTCAGTCAAATACGACGCTAATCTCTACCGGTTTATACCACCCGGAGAAAATATCACCAATACAGGAAGCGGCTATGCCGGGGGACTTGAAATATTCTGGCGTGATAAAGCTACTATCCCCAATTTAGACTATTGGATTTCGTATAGTTACATTGATACGAGGAGACTTTACCAGAATTTCCCGAGAAGTGTAACTCCCGGTTTTGTGGCAAACAATAATTTAAATGTGCTGGTCAAATATTTTATTGAGCCTTTGCAGGTGAATGTGGGTGCATCTTATGTATATGCCAGTGGAAGGCCCTTTTACAATCCGGATTTCCAGCTTAGGAAAGCCCCCGATTATCATGATCTTTCCTTTAACATGAGCTATTTAACCACACTTGGAAAAGTATTTGCCGTTGCTTATATGGGCATAGACAATGTGTTGAACCTAAAGAATATCTATGGCTACCAGTTTTCACCTGACGGGACATCCCATAATATAGTTCCGGCCCTTTACCGTACGGTTTATGTCGGGTTTACCATTTCTCTCAGTCAGTTTACAAAAGATGAACTCTAAAAAGAGACTAATTCTTTAAAATATCAAATGATTCAATTAAACACAAATCAGAGCATGAAAAACCTAACATTTCTCTTCATTGCAGGTAGTATACTACTGGCAGGACCTGGCAGGACGCAGGAGATTAAAATTGACACCATCAACAGTCCAACGAATGACACGCAGCAATTTAAAGAAGATCTAAAGGCCAGCGTCGACGATTTTGAGGCTGGTAAAAACATGAACGAATGGTTTACGGCTGCCAATCGTCTTGGATTGATTGCCAACAAATACAGCGCTGACTGGGCAGCAAATTATTATGCCTGCTACAGCCTGACTGTTTTGTCGTACATTGAAAAAGACGGTAAAAAAAGAGATGGCTACCTTGACCAGGCTGAAGTGTTTTTAAACAAGGCATTCAGTGAATCCAAAACAGATAATGATGAATTGTTCGTGCTCAAAGCTATGTATGCCAATGCGCGGCTGGCAGTACAACCTGCTTTGCGGTATAAAAAGTACGGGGACATTTTCAACGAAAATATCGATAAGGCAAAATCGTTACAACCCAATAATCCCCGGATTTATTATTTAAAAGGAAACAGTGTTTATTACACTCCTAAAATGTTTGGAGGTGGTGCCAAAAATGCCTTGCCTGAATTCGAAAAAGCAGGATCACTTTTCAAAACAGAATCAAAGGATGATATTTATAAACCATACTGGGGTGATACACAAAATGAACAAATGATTTCGAAATGTAAGGCGGAGATAAAATAACGGAAAGATTCCAACTAAAATAAATAAATACCCCGGGTCCGTTAGCAAACGGGCCTGGTGCTGTATAAACAAATAAACGATAAATGCAATGCAAGCATCTACAACAAACTACCAATGGAGCTTGCGACATCCCGAATTTTCGGGACTACAAACTCTTTCCTCACTCCTCACCTCTTCCACTACCAACTACCAATTATCTTCAAAGCTTTCCCAGCTTATAGCGCTGAACGATCTTTTCAAGTTGCTTATCTTCACCAATTGAATCGTACTGTAATTTTAAGTTTTCATGAAATAAGAGTCCTACCCCATACCAGAAAGTGGCAGGAATGGCTCCCTTATATGTTTTAATAAGTCCGAATGCCGTTTGATTCGTTTCGCGTGCAATTAATTTCAGTAAAAGCTTACCCTGGGAAGTTGACATATTCCGCACATCTTTTTCAAATTGATCAAACAATTCCTTTTCGGCTTTTTTAATCAGACGTTTCTTTTCCCTGTTATCTTTAATGGATGCAAGTTGTTTATTCATTTTATCAACCAGATCCTTTGTTCGTATGACATAGGGATATACTTTCCTGAGATTCAGGATGGACCTGTAATTATCATAATAGAACTGCCTCTCTTCGTTGAAATTACGGGTATTATCGGCCAGCACAGGTTGTATTTTGGAAGGTGCTGCCTGGTTATTCTGATCTTTTGGAAGACTGTCATCCGAAGCCATGATTTTAATTTCGTTAATGGCCTTTCTGAGTTCGGCTACTAATACAGAATCCGAATTGGCGGGCATAATACTCTCTCCCATGTCCTGCGATTCTTTTTCATCAGCCTCGGAACTTGCCATGAGGCTTGCCATGGTTTCTTTGGCAGTTTCTTCCGTATTATTCTGGCTGGTGGCAGGTGGAGGCAACGGACTTTCATCCATTAAATCTTTTTGAAATTCAACAGGCAATTCCTGATCAGCCGTATTATCAGGATTCATGGCATCGGAATTGCCAAAAGGTTTTATGCAAAGGAGCAAAATAAGCAGTCCTAAAAATGCAACAGAGCCAATGGCTGCTATAAAATGGGATTTGTATGTATTGAAGATATTCATTTTCTTGTTACTTCCAACCTGAATCTGTTAATGTTTTTTTTGTATCCATGAGGGAGTAAAACCGGGTACAAAGATAAACATTTATTTCAGCTCAAGGTAACTGCCAATGTTTAAAAATTGGTTGTATCGGAATGAATTTTTAACATGAATCTAAAGGTAAATGTTTTTTTAAAACTTTAGGACCCATGAAACAGGATATCTTTATCAAATCATAATCCTTTTCATGAATTATGTGAATTGAACAAATTCAGTTTCCAATGGTTTTAAAAACAGGATATATTTTATTTCACTATACAATTTTTTTAAACCTATTCAACCTGTAACAGTCAATATAACCCTATAAACTTTTAAAAATATGGATTTTATTGTTGAAGTGAACGGAGTCAGAAAATCATTTAAAGATGTTCATGCTGTCAATGGGGTGGATTTATCGATAAAGCCCGGGGAATACGTCGCATTGCTGGGACCCAACGGGGCAGGGAAAACAACCCTGGTTGAAATGATCGAAGGCCTGCAACTCCCGGATGAAGGGGTGATAAAAGTGGCCGGTAAAACATGGAAATCAAACCAGACTGAATTACATAAGCTGATCGGTCTTTCATTGCAGGAGACCAAATTTATGGATCGCCTTTCTGTTTTTGAAACCATCCAGCTTTTTGCCAGTTTCTATAACCTGGGAACAAACAGGGTACATGAAGTGATTGAACTGGTGGATTTACAGGAAAAGAAAAAAGCCTATGTGAATAACCTCTCCGGTGGACAGAGGCAGCGCTTGGCAATGGGTATCGCGTTGTTGAACAAACCTTTGATACTATTGCTGGATGAACCGACAACCGGCCTTGATCCCCATGCGCGCCGCGGCATTTGGACATTGCTGAAAAACCTGAAAGACGAAAGGAAAACATCCCTGATTCTTACAACCCATTATATGGACGAAGCCGAATTCCTGTGCGACCGGATTATCATTATGGACCAGGGAAATATACTGGCAGATAATACACTCGAAAACCTGCTTCAGAAATACAACAGGGCCCATAACCTGGATGAACTGTTTATTAATATGACAGGGAGACATTTGTATGATTAGTGATTGGTTGATTGGTTAATTGGTTGATTGGTTGATTGGTTGATTGGTTGATTGGTTAATTGGTTGATTGGTTAATTGATTGATTAATGAATAACTAATAATTAAATGCTTTTGAATGTTAACTTTAAAAACCTACTACCAACTATAAACTATAAACTTTTCAAACTTCAAACCTTTCAAACTTCAAACTTCAAACTACAAACTACAAACTACAAAGAAATGAACGCTATTTACAACAATCAACTCTACAGGCTTATCATAGCTCATATGAAAGAGATTCTGCGGGAACCGGCAGTATTGTTCTGGGGAATCGGGTTTCCGATACTGATGGCCTGGGGGTTAGGAATTGCTTTTTCAACAAAGAAGGAGATGAGCCGTGAAATAGCAGTTATCCAGCAGGCCGGGTCGTCCACCATTCAAAAATCGGTGTTTGCAGATATCATCGAACATTATCCGGGCAAACAAAAAGGAGATTATCTGTTGCCACTTAAGAATCAGAAAATGGGTGATATTCAACTCACCTTTCATGAATGTACCATGGAGGAAGCCCATGTGCTGCTTAAAAAAGGAACTATCAGCCTAATCATAGAGGTAGTCAATAATAAAATACTTTATTACTTTGATCCGGCCAATGCCGAAGCCCAATTGCTGTATGAACTGGTTAAGGGAGTAGTATATAACGGACCCGGGTACTATTCGTCCCATCAGGATGAAATCAGACCCCTGACTGTATCAGGCACCAGGTATATCGATTTTCTGATACCGGGATTAATAGCCATGGGAATTATGATGTCATCCTCGTGGGGAATCAGCTACACTCTGATTGACCGCCGTTCAAAGAAACTGCTTCGACGTATGGTTGCCACTCCCATGAAAAAGTCGAATCTGCTCATTGCACTAATTACAGCCCGTTTCTTTATGAATTTCATAGAAGCCATCCTGTTGTTTTTCTTTGCGTGGTTGTATTTCGGCATTCACATTCAAGGCAGTATCCCGGGGCTGATATTACTTTTTATTGCAGGGAACATTGCTTTTGCCGGGATATCCGTTTTGATTTCATCCCATACCTCAAACCCGGAAATAGGCAACGGACTTATCAATGCCATTGTTACACCCATGATGGTTGTCTCAGGCATATTCTTCAGTTACCAGCACTTTCCGGAATGGACCATTCCGTTTATCAGGCACCTGCCCCTGACCATGCTTGCCGACGGAGTTAGAAGAATATTCAACGAAGGAGCAGGGGTCATGCAAATCTGGAAGGAAACATTAATCCTTTCCGCGACAGGAATCATTACTTTTATCATTGGATTAAAGATTTTTAAATGGTATTGATTTGATGAAATCAGTATGCGGGTACTCAATCATTCTTGTTGCGACCCGACAAAAACAAGCCCATAGCTTTTAATAAAAGGGTGTGTAAAATAAAGTAGTATAAAATCCCGTAAAAAAAATACTGGTTGAACCTGTGATCGTCTATTGAGGGATAGTAAATGATTTTTTTTGTACCTTTGTTATTCATTACAACATAATTTTTCTATGACTTATCTCCGCAAACCGGAATGGCTAAAAACCCGGTTAATAAGCAATGCCCAATTTGTACAGGTAAATAAAATTGTAACCGAACATGGCCTGCATACCATTTGTTCAAGTGGACGTTGCCCCAATATGAGTGAATGCTGGAATAAGGGTACTGCTACCTTTATGATACTGGGTGAGATATGTACCCGTTCCTGCAAGTTCTGCAATACATTGACAGGTCGCCCTCTCCCACCCGACCCTGAAGAACCGGTTAAACTGGCTGAATCCATCCGATTAATGAAACTGCATCATGCCGTGATTACCTCAGTCGATAGGGATGACCTGCCCGATGGTGGTGCGGCACATTGGGCTGAAACTATCAGGGTCATGAAACAAGTCAATCCGGACACCACCCTGGAAGTGCTGATACCCGATTTTGATGGTAAAACAGGTTTAATTGACCTGATACTTGCTGAAAAACCAAATATTATTTCCCACAACCTGGAAACGGTCAGGCGACTAACCGGCTCTATCCGTACAAAAGCGAAATATGATACCAGCCTGAACGTACTGAGATACATCGCTTCGAATCATATTGTTGCCAAAACAGGTATCATGTTAGGTCTTGGTGAGACCCGGGAGGAAGTATTAAGCCTCATGGATGATGCCCTTGATACCGGTTGTTCCATTCTGACCATCGGTCAGTATATGCAACCCTCCCGTCAGAATATCACGGTGAGTGAATATATCACACCTGAAAAATTTGAAGAATATAAACTTATTGCTCTTGAAAAGGGGTTTCATCATGTTGAAAGTGCACCCCTGGTAAGGTCATCCTATTGTGCCGAAAAACATGTCAAATAAAGCTATTTTTTTTGTAACACATTTGTAATATCAAAACCATCCTTTTTAGGCGTTCCCATAATAAATTTTTTGTATTATTTATCATCTATTTTATTGATTTTATGTATCAGTAGGATGATAGATTTCCGGTAAAAATAAATTGTAATTGTTACAATAGTATAATGTTTATATATTTTGCATATATGGTTAATAATATTCTTCCAAATGTGTTTGGAAATAAAATATTATACATATATTTGCGACGTAAATCTACAACAGTTGATTTCGAAAGAGCTCTTTAAAAAAATAATCATTCAGTATAGACAACTGACACCCATTTATTTGTTTCGTTACAGAAAGTTTTTTCCGGAAAGATTCGTTTAGATAAATAATCAACAATCTTAGTGATCTCATCAATTGCTAAGTTTTATTTATTCACACATAAAACTACAACATTATGAAAAACGTTGAATTTGAAAATGAATTAGTGGCTTTACAAAGTAACATGCGAAATTTCGCCTTCTCTCTGACCTTAAACCGTGATGATGCAGAAGACTTACTTCAAGATACTACACTAAAAGTATTGGATAATCAGGAAAAATTCACCGACAATGTCAATTTCAAAGGGTGGGTACTTACGATTATGAAGAATATCTTCATAAACAATTATAGAAAAATTGTACGTAACCAGACAGTCGTTGACAAGACGGAGGATTTACACCATTTAAATTTACCTCAAAACTCTGGTTTTGATAGTCCGGAGGGATCTTATGCCATTGGGGAAATTACCAATAATATCGCTTCATTTGCTGATGAATACCGCGTTCCGTTCTCCATGCACATTCAGGGATTTAAATATGAAGAAATCGCACAAACCATGAATCTACCCATTGGAACAGTTAAAAGCAGAATCTTTCTGGCTCGTAAACGACTGCAGGAACAATTAAAAGATTACCGTTATTAACCAATAAAATAAATTTCTTAAAAGCCGAAGTATGATACTTCGGCTTTTTTGTTTAATTTTGGTACCTGTAAGTAGGCTGAACTGATTAAAGTCAGAAAATAATATTTATACATCAATTTATTTTTGATTCGTGAAACAGGATACTATTTTTTACCATTTTATCTGATGAAGAATAAAAATAACTCCAATTCCTTATTCTGACGGACTTGAAGAAATTTGATACAAAAAATGACTATTCATTAAAACCTGATTGTGACTGGTTTCACCCTTCTCAGGAGAGGGGCCGGGTTGTGAGGTTATAACAAATTCAATATGAATACAGCAATCATCATGCTTGGAAGCAATACGGAAGCAACCATCAACATGGAACTTGCCATAGATAAACTGGTTGACTGTTATGAAATAACGGGCAAAAGCTTTCCTGTCATTACCGAACCTATTGGTGCCCTTTGCTTTCCGGATTTTCATAACGTCGCCATTAAATTACTGATTACTGAATCCTTCGAAGATACAAAGGCAGCATTCAAACAAATCGAAAAACTGATTGGCCGTAAACCAGAAAGCAAAATAACCGGAATCATCCCAATCGACATTGATTTGATTTTTTGGAACGATATCCTGGTTCATGAAGATTATAACCGGTATGAATATGTGAGGAATTGCGTGAATGAAATAAGGTGATGGGGTGATGTGGTGATGTGGTGATGTAATGATGTGGTGATGTAATGATGTGGTGATGTGATAATGTGATGATGTGGTGATGTGATAATGTGGTGATGTGGAGATGTGGTGATGTGATAATGAAATAATGTGATTATGAAATGAAGTGATAATAAGAGAATATGTTGACTGATGAATGGAAAAATATTATTCGTTCATAAATCAAAATCTGTGTAAATCCACATTCAAAAATCTGTGTAAATCATATTCAAAAATCTGTGTAAATCCATATTCAAAAATCTGCGTAAATCATATTTAAAAATCTGTGGAAATCATTTAAAAAAAATAACTATATTTGCTGTTAACATAATATTCTAATTAAAATATTCAAAACAAATTATAACATGAAGCATTTCCCACCATCTGAGTTAATCATAAATAGCGACGGAAGCATTTTTCACCTGCACTTAAAACCTGAACAACTGGCCGATAATGTCATCCTGGTTGGTGATCCGGGTCGGGTAGCACTGGTAGCTGCTTATTTCGATACGCAGGAATGTTCGGTTTCAAGCCGCGAATTCAATACCATCACCGGAACATACAAGGGTAAACGCATATCAGTCATTTCGACCGGAATCGGGACAGACAATATCGACATTGTTATGAACGAACTGGATGCCCTTTCCAATATCAATCTTGAAACACGGATGGAAAAACCTAATTTCCGTCAGTTGACCATTATCCGTATCGGTACTTCAGGTGGCATGCAAGCTGAAATACCACTGGGGAGTTTTTTGATTTCCGAAAAGTCCATCGGATTCGATGGTGTGCTCAACTTCTACGAAGGCCGTGATTCTGTCAGTGACCTGGCATTTGAAAAATCCATGAAAGAACAATTGGACTGGAATCCTCAATTTGCGGCACCATATGTCGTGGATGCCGATACCGAACTGGTTAACCGGATTGGTCTGGACGATATGTTGCGTGGAGTGACCATTTCTGCCAACGGGTTCTATGGTCCCCAGGGACGTGTTCTCAGGATCAACCTGGCCGACATGCAACTGAATGATAAAATCGAAAAATTCCGTTACGGAAAATACAAAATAACGAATTATGAAATGGAAGGTTCTGCTATAGCCGGTCTATCCGCCTTAATGGGACACAAAGCCATGACAGTGTGCTGCATCATAGCCAACCGTCGTGCAGAAGCTGCTACCACCGATTACAAACCATTTATTGAGAAACTGGTACAGACAGTACTGGATAGAATTTAAGATCACACTATTTTTCGCATGATAACAGACAAAGCATCGTATCTCTATCATCTTGATCGTGATTTAAAGGCTTATCAGCTTGAAAAAATCTCGTTGTACACCTATTTCCGAATGGATTGTCTCCGCTTTCAACGACGGTTGCGAAAAATTGAATACCTGTACAATGTAAAGCATGGAAATTTACTTAGCAGGATATACCGGATATTTCTTGAAATCATTAACCACCGCTTAGCTGTCAGGTTGGGTCTGTCCATTCCTAAGAATGTTTTTGGACCGGGACTGTGCATTGTGCATTATGGTACCATTGTTGTGAGTCCGGAAGCAAGAATAGGCGAGAATTGCAGGATTCATCCCTCTTCGTCCATAGGATTCTACAACGGTGCGCCGATCCTTGGTAATAATGTATATATTGGACCAGGGGCCAAACTTTATGGTCAGATCAGTATTGGCGACAATGTCACTATTGGTGCAAATGCTGTGGTGAACAGTGACTTTCCGTCAAATGTAACAATTGGAGGTATTCCGGCAAAAATTATTTCAGATAAATCATCTGCCGAAAATGATATCTATCCGGAAGGATTTATAAATTAAAACAACATGAAATCAACTACTATAACTGCCATTTCAACTGCACCCGGAATCGGAGGGATTGCTGTGATCAGGGTATCGGGTATCGATGCCAGGAAATACTGCAACGCCATATTCGTACCAAAGAAGAAATTCTTTACCATGATGCAACAGGAAGCCAATACGGCAAGCTTCGGGAGTGTGATGAATAAACAGAATGAAGAAATTGATGAAGTCATTCTAACTGTATTTAGGGCCCCGCATTCGTTTACCGGCGAAGATGTAGTAGAAATAGCCTGCCATGGATCATTGTATGTCCAGCAACAAATATTGCAACTGTTGATCGAACAGGGATGCGATCTGGCCAAACCCGGTGAATTTACCCAGCGTGCTTTTCTGAACGGTAAAATGGACCTGTCACAGGCAGAAGCGGTGGCCGATCTGATTGCGTCCAATTCGGCTGCTTCCCACCGCATGGCAATGAACCAGATGCGTGGCGGATTCTCCTCTGAATTACTGAAATTGAGAACCCAACTGCTTACATTTGTGTCATTCATCGAACTGGAACTCGACTTTAACGAAGAAGATGTCGAATTTGCCGATCGTAACAAACTTAAAATACTGGCCGTAGAGATTGAAACGCTCATTGCACGGCTGTCCGATTCATTCAGGGTGGGTAATGCCCTTAAAAACGGTATACCGGTTGCACTGGTGGGTGAAACAAATGTGGGTAAATCAACCCTACTGAACGTTCTGTTGAATGAAGACAAAGCCATTGTTTCCGAAATTCATGGCACCACCCGCGATACCATTGAAGACCTGGTCAATATCAGGGGTATTACTTTTCGTTTTATTGATACTGCCGGTATACGCAATACCAAGGATAAAATAGAAAACCTGGGCATTGAACGCACCTACCAAAAGATTGAACAGGCTTCCATCATACTCTGGATAGTCGATTGTACACAACTCACCGAACGCATTGAATGGCTCACCGAGCAGATTGCTGAACGTGCAGAAGGCAAAAAAATAATTCTCGTCTTCAATAAGATTGATAAGATTGCTGAAGACGAACGCGAAGTACTCGATCAGCTTTTCCAGCAATTTGAAGGTGAACGCATTTATATCTCCGCCCGCGATCGGATTAATACCACAGGACTGCAAAATGCACTTGTCGTTGCCGCACAACTGCCTGATATTCATCCGGGTGATGTGGTGGTCAATAACATCCGCCACTACGAAGCACTTCAGCATGCCCTAACCGCTATTCGCCGTGTCATACAAGGCCTTGACTCAGGCATCTCCGGTGATTTCCTTTCACAGGACCTCCGCGAATGCATGCACTTTCTGGGGGAGATTACAGGGACTATTTCCAACGATGAAATACTGGGAAATATATTTGGGAAATTCTGCATTGGCAAATAATTATCGATTACCATTAATTACTATAACGCACCAATGATTAATAAGGCACTCAAATTGAGTGCCTTTATTATTTTATTATTGTTTATTTGCTATTGTAGGTTTCAGTTGAAACAGTTATTTTTGTACCGCATTTGTACCACAAAACAAAAACTTCAAATATATAATATTTTTTATACCTACATTGTGTATGATTGGGACATATTGGGACGTATTAGGACTTAATGGGACAATAATTGGGATATATAATGAGTAGTAATTTCAAAATAGAGAAAATATGTAAGAATTGTGGGGCTGTATTCACAGCCTGTAAAACAAGTACAAACTACTGCTCTCACAAATGTGTTTCTTCTGCTTACAAATCCCGAAAGAGACAAGAAAGAATAGAGATTGTTAAGCAAAATTTCATAATTGAACAAACGAACAAACCAATACGTGATCTTGTAGACAAAGAGTTTTTAACTCCAAGTGAAACAGCAATACTTTTAAGCTTAGGACGTTCGACTATATATCGCTACTTAATTGCGAATGAAATTAAATCTGTCCAAATGAAAGGTAAAACAATTATTCGTCGAAAAGATATTGATAACTTGTTTGATGATGCACCCACATACAGAGCTCGTCCAAATAAGGAGCAAGTCCCAATTCTTGAATTTTATACTATTGCTGATATCAAGGAAAAATATAAAATCAAAGAGTCCTGGATATTCAAAATTGCTAAAGAAAATAAAATACCTAAAACATTGAACAAAGGGAAAAGTTATTTTAGTAAGAAACATATTGACAACTATTTTAAAAACAAAAGACCAGATGAAACTATTTTAGAATGGAAAAGTGTTGAAGAATTAAAAAAATTATATAGTTTAACTACAACTGCTATTTATTCATTTGTTTCAGAGAATAAAATCCCTAAAAAGAAAGATGGACGAACGGTATACTATTCAAAAAAACATTTCGACATTGCTAAAAAATATCAAGAGCCTGATGAACCTCAATACTACTCTACCGAAGAAGCAATGCAAAAATTTGGTATAACAAGAAATGCACTCTACCATTACGTGAACTATCACAATATTCCGAAAGTAAAATCAGGACGATATATTAAAATATCAAAATACGAAATAGATCAGATATTTGAACAACCAATTATACTCTAAGCTCATGCCATCAACAAAAGTTACCTTACGTAGAAGAGTTATTACAAAAGGCCGAGAAACTCTTTATTTAGATTATTATCCAGCTATTCGAAATCCTGATACAATGGAAATGAGTAGAAGAGAATATCTTGGAATTTACATTTATCAACTCCCTACAAACGAAATTCAGCGAGAATACAACAAAGAAATGATTAAAAAGTCAGAAGCAATTCGCTCTATAAGAGTACAATCACTTATAAATGAGGAATATGGATTTTTTGATAAACATAAGAGACGAGCGGATTTCCTAATATACTTTCAGAGTATAGCTAAATCTAAGGATCAAAAATGGATGATAGTATACACTCACTTTAATAATTTTGTTATAAGCAAATGTACATTCGGAGATGTAACTGTTGATTTGAGTCGCAAATTTAGGGAATATCTAATAAATGGTAAAAAAATTAAGAACAACAAATTGAGAATATCACAGAACTCAGCAGCTTCATATTTTTCGACATTTCGTGCTTTGTTGAAAAAGGCATACCTGGATAAATTAATAAAAGAAAACATAAATGATTATCTGGAAAAAATCGAGTATAAGGATGTAAGAAAAGAATTTTTGACGATTGATGAGCTAAATAAATTGGCGAAAACCCCATGTAATAAACCCGTATTGAAATCAGCTTCATTATTCTCTTGTTTGACTGGTTTGCGAATCAGTGACATCCTAAAACTCGATTGGAGTGAAATTGTTGTGGCACCGGATAATGGCTACTGCATGCGACTTCGCACTCAAAAAACGGAAACAGAAGCATCACTTCCTATTAGTGATGATACTTTAGAATTATGTGGTGAAAGAAAAACAGGTAAGGTTTTTAAAGGTTTACAGCGTTCTATGACACAATACCCCTTAAAGAACTGGATAAAACAGGCTGAAATAGAGAAAAATATCACATTCCATAGTTTTAGGCACACTTTTGCAACTTTACAAGTTGCTGAAGGTACAGATATATACACTGTAAGCAAGATGCTTACCCACAAAAATGTATCAACCACACAGATATATGCAGAAATGGGAAATCCGAAGAAAAGGGAATCAGCAAATAGAATTAAATTAAAATAGAATGTAAAAAAAGGAGCTCAAGAATCAACGGATTAATCACTGATTAATCAAAATAAAGAAAATTTGTTAAGTATTTCTAAAGCGTAAAGTGCAATTATAGCATTTTACGCTTTATTTTTTCCGAAAGTAGTATTACACATTATTAATAACAGAATGAGATTTGACAATTGAAGATTTGTGTTTGATTTGTATCAAATCATATATCTTTCTAAAGCTTTCCCAACAATTAACAAAATACACCAATGACTTGTCTTTAGGCAAAGTATTGGTGTTTTTTTTAAAATTTATCTAATATTCTAATTTCCCCTTAAATTATTATCTCAATAGCTTTAAAAGTATAGATGGATTAAATAACATTCAAAATATCTAAAACTTTAACTCGAATTAACAATAAAATTTTGAAATAATGGTCTTATACCACTTGAAGACTGTTTCTACTTTTCCATAACAAACATAAATTTTAATCATATTACTAATAAAGTAATTTATTATTTATGATAAAAAATACTATTAATTTCATTAATTATCCTATGAGATATCCAGAAATAACAATCATTCGAATTTCAACTCATGTCTCGAATGAAAGTATCATAAATGATCTAGAAGTAATTCTTAATTCAATATCTATATATAATCAAACAAAAAGGAACAAAAGTAAAAGATTTTTCTTGAGCAGAAAGACAGATAAAAAAACACCTATTATATTCAATATAAATCATTTAAAAACAAATAATTATGTGCAAGGATGTGATTAATTTTAACAATTTACCTGAGGCAGTTTCATTTTTAATCAATGAACTTTCCGAGATTCGACTTCTCATAGAAAAAGAACGGGTTCCAGTCAATAAACGTATTCCAATAAATATTGAAGATGCATGCAAAGTTCTAATGAAATCTAAATCTACTATTTACAATTTATGCAGCAAAGGCAAATTAACAACCTACAAAAAAGGTAAGAGATTATATTTTTTCGAGGACGAACTTATAAATTTCATTACCGAAGGTAAGAAAAAAACATTAGAGGAGCTAAATAATGAAATTGAATCCAAAATGTTTAAAGGTATGAGAAGTAAGTCAAAATCAAGGAAGCTGTAAACGCAATATATAGCATAATGAAAGAAAAAAATATTACAGCAGAAGGAATAATTCAAGAAGCTCTTGAATACAATGCCAAATTAACAGATTCATTTTTTCCAATTGAAATCTTTCCAGATAAAATAAAGGAAATAATTACTACCACAAATTTATGTCTTAATTTTCCAGTTGACTATATATCAGCATCATTATTTTTTGCTATTTCAATAGGTATCGGCAACACTCACGTAGTGCGGGTTAAAGAAACATGGGAGGAACGCTGTATTCTATATATCGCTCTTATTGGTCGCCCAGGCAGCAATAAAAGTCATCCATTATCATTTGCAATACAACCATTTTTTGAAAATGACACTGCTGAAGCTATCAAGTTCAAACAATTATATAAAAAGTATGAAGAATTAAATAAAATTTTAAAAAAAACAAATGAGGAACAAGATATAATAACTCCACAAGAACCTATTCAGAAAAAAATAATTGTTTCAGATATTACACCCGAAAGTTTAGCCTTTATTCATGAAAATAACAAAAAGAGCATATGCCTGTATGTAGATGAATTGGCTTCATGGTTCAAAAACTTTAATCGGTATTCAAAAGGTTCTGAAGAACAATTTTGGTTATCAAGATATAGTGGATCACCAATTATTTTGGATCGACGTGGTGCAAAGAATACAATTTCTATTCAACACTCTTTTATTGGAGTGATTGGTACAATTCAGCAAGGGATAATAAAAGATTTAGCCAGAGGAGATCGAACACAGAACGGATTTTTAGATAGGATTCTCTTTGTAATTCCAAATAAAATTAAAAAACAATACTGGAATAAGCTTCAACTACCTCAACACATTGCCCCTATGTGGAACAATATTTTATCAATATTAATAAATCTTGAATATGCGACTGATCCTAATGGAGAGATTGTACCTATTGTACTGTCGTATAGTACAGAAGCCGAAGCCACACTAATTGATTGGCAACATAAAAATGTCGATTTGTGTGAATTTGAAAACAATGAGACAATGCTTGGTATTTACAAAAAAATGGAGACTTATATATCACGTTTTAGCCTATTGATTCAAATGATGCGTTGGGTCTGTGATGAAAGTGATAAAAAGCAAATAGATCAAATAAGTATTCTAAAAGCAATTGAATTAGTGAAATATTTTTGTAATACAGCTCAAAAAGTGCAGGCAATAATACTCAGCACATCGGCAACTGAAGAATTGAGTAGTATTCAAAAAGTAATTTGTCAGAACTTACCAAATACATTCACTACTGCTGAAGGCATTTCCATTGCTCAAACTTATGAAATGCCTGAGCGTACTTTCAAAGAATTTCTAAAAAACAATGTAAATACCATCTTTTCAAAAGACAAGCACGGATTATATAGCAAAATAAACTAGTTGCATTTTCAGCACTTTCTGCATTTTGAATAAACCTAAATGCTGAAAATGCTGAAAATGTAATAATAAAAACATTAATATGACACATAGATTTACTTTAGAACCATATAAAGGATTGAACACAAGATACACATGTCCAAACTGCAACCAACAAAGATGTTTTTCACACTATATAGATTTAGCGAAAACAATCAACTTCCCCAACCATGTTGGAAGATGCAACCGTGAGCAGAAGTGTGGATATCACTTCAAGCCGAAAGATTTTTTCGCACAGAAGTCAAACATTAACAACACATTCCTTAATTATAAGGATTTAACAAACTCTATCAAATGCCAAACTTTAAAACCAAGTTTCATAGATATACAAATGGTAAATAGAACGCTTACAAATTACTCTGAAAATAAATTGTTTCAGTTCTTATCTTCTAAACTGGGGAGTTCAGTAACAATTCAGTTAATGCAGCGCTATCTTGTTGGTACAGCCAATCATTGGCAAGGATCTACAGTGTTTTGGCAAGTAGACTTCGACTTGCATATACGTACTGGTAAAATTATACTCTATAGTTCTAAAACCGGTAGACGAATTAAAAAACCTTTTAATCATATCACGTGGGTACATTCTTTATTACATTCAGAAGAGTTTAATCTCAAACAGTGTTTTTTTGGGGAACACCTTCTATTACTTGATACAATTCGTCCCGTAGCAATTGTAGAGAGTGAAAAGAGTGCTTTGGTAGCTTCTTACTATTTACCACAGTTTTTATGGTTGGCAACAGGAGGTAAAAATGGATGTTTTCGTCAAGAGAATTTAAAAGTTTTGCAAGGACGAAATGTAGTTCTCTTTCCAGATCTTGGTGCAACAGAATATTGGAATCAAAAAACTTGCATGATGAAAGACATCGGAATAGAAGTAATAGTTTTCGATTATATAGAGAAAAGTGCTACACCTGAACAGAGGAATGAAGGCTACGACATTGTTGATTTTCTATTAGAGACAAAGCAACCTAAAGTGAATCTTCAATCGATAATTGAAGAAAACAAAGTCTTAAAATTATTGATCAAAGGTATTGGGTAGATAAGGGAAAAGGACTCTGAAAGAAAAAATCAACTAATATGAATGATCTTACATTTAAAATATAAACTTAAAATAAAAGGATAATATGGACAAGCAAGTTTATGTAATTGTCATACAATTACTAATTATTATCCCGTTGGTCTCTTAATTTTAATTTTCACACAAATGGAAAAAGATAATAGAGGTGGTAGACCCACTAAAAGAATAAGTGAACGAAAAAGCTATAGAGCGAATGTTAAATTTTCGACTGAGGAATTTTTCAATTTAAGAGTTAAAGTAAAAAATTCTGGCGTTACGCTTAGTGAGTTTATTCGCTTGGCTGTTTCGAATAGTGTTATAAAACAGCGTCTTTCGCTTGAGATTTTAGATCATATACGCAAACTTTGTGGTATGGCGAATAACCTCAATCAAATAGCACGTAAAGCAAATGCAGCTGGTTACAACGATGCTCGAGAAGAATATTTATTTCTTGCAGACAAAATCGACAATCTATTAAATCTAATGCGACAATGATAGCAAACATAACGAAGGTTGCGAGCTTTAATATAATTGTTCGATATATTCTCGATTTTACTAAAAACACAGAACTTCTAAATTCAGAAGGTGTTAGACTACGAGACTTAGATTCAATAATTAAAAGCTTTGAAATGCAAACTGAACTAAATTCAAAATTAGGCAAGCCAGTATACCATATATCGCTTAATTTTTCTGTTCAGGATAAAGTATTGTTATCCAATGCATTAATTTCTAAAATTGCAAGCGAGTACATGTCTAAAATGGGGCTGGTAGATACACAATTTATAATTGGGAAACATAACGATAAGGAGCACCCCCATATTCATATCGCCTGCAATCGGGTTGATAACCAAGGTATTACAATCTCTGATCGAAACGATAGATTCCGTTCGGAAAAAATTTGTAAGGAATTGACCCTGAAATATGGATTGTATTTTTCGCCAGGCAAGCAAAGTGTTAAAGTAGATCGTCTCAAAGAGCCAGATAGAACTAAATACTTAATTTATAATGTGTTAAAAAATAATGTGCCAAATTGTCAGAATTGGAAAGAATTGATTGACCGAATTAAAATTGAAGGTGTAGATACGCAGTTAATTTATAAAGGGAATACAGCTGTGATACAGGGAGTAGTATTTACTAAAAATGGTTTCCCCTTTAGCGGTTCTAAAATTGATAGACAATTTAGTTTTTCTAAGATAGACTTTCAATTAGACAACTATATAAAACAAAACGAAAATAACTCATTGTTATCCAAGGAAAAACATTCTTTTTCAATAGAACAAACGATTAACCAAGCAACAAATAATTTTTCTGAAATTATATCAATTGGTAATTCATTTGATAATAATGGAGAAAATGAATTGATTCTGCGAAAAAAGAAAAAAAAGAACAACAACTTAACCATATAAAAATAAAGATATGAATATGAACATTATTACAGAATTGTTCGAGGAGCTAAAAACTCTGATTGAACAAATCAATAAAAAAATTGACGAACAACCAAAAGGTAAAAGCGATCAAGAAGTTTCAATACTCCCTATAGACTTATTAGATGATGCCGTTATTGAAACTATGATCAAATTAACACCAAAAGTTGATTTATCCGATTTAAAAGAGATGATAAAAACTCTGGAATTTCAAAATTACAAAATCCAAAACACTGTAACAACTAATATTAAGGAAATTAAAGCCATAATTAAAGAAAATACTCATCAATATCACCATTATATTTTTGATATGAGATCTTCAAAAGTATTTATTATGATTCTGGTACCATTTCTAATATCGTTAGCTTTGTTGACATGTAATATTAATCAACACATTGAAAATAACAGGTTACAAAACAATGATATCAAATATCGATATATAAAAATGGCAGGAGGAGCAAGTAGAGCTAATTTATTTGTATTAGAAAGAATTTTCAATGAAGAATCGAGCAAGGAGATGCAAGAAAAGTATAGAACTCAAGTTGTAGATTTCGAAACCAAAGTGCAACAACGAGCTGAAGAAATTGAACAGGCTAATCTCAAAGAACAACAAGCCAAAAAACTACTAAATGAATCTGAACAGATAAGAAAAAGATAATCTTTATGCAGATTTATATCTGTAAAAAGACAATACCCCAAAGTTATTATGGAGTATTGTCTTTTTAATTTGGAAAAATTAAGGAAATGTAAACAGGAATGTGTATTTTTGTGAATACAAAGATAAATATTTGCACACTGTTTTTAAAATACAGACAACATACCAATGGCATTCAATGAAAATACACGTGTAAAGATTCCTGCTATACTGCATTTGTGCCGATTGGGTTATACCTACCTTTCATTGAAAAATGTCCGTTGGGATGAATCCAGCAATATATTTACGGATATTTTCAAAGAAAGCATACGACGTTTAAACCCTACACTAACCGATAATAATGCAGATAGTATTTACGATGAGGTTTCGTTGTGTCTGGAGAATGAAGATTTAGGGAAAGCGTTTTATGAAAAGTTGGTAAGCCGATCAGGAAGTAAATTAATCGACTTTGATAATTTTGCGAATAATGCCTTACATGTAGTCACAGAGCTGCCCTGCTGGAAGGACGATGAAGAATTCCGACCCGATATTACGTTGCTGATAAATGGGTTGCCACTGGTGTTTATTGAGGTAAAAAAGCCCAATAATCAGGACGGGATACTGGCCGAACACAAACGCATACAAACCCGTTTTTCCAATAAGAAATTCCGCAGATTCGCAAATATCACCCAATTGATGGTTTTTTCGAACAATATGGAGTACGACAATAACTCCATACAACCCATCGAAGGGGCTTTTTATGCCACCGCCTCTTATCAGAAACCTATATTCAACTATTTCAGGGAAGAGGAAAAATTCGATAAGAGCAAGCTGTTGGCTGATGAGGACGATGAATTGGAAACACTTGTTTTGCAGGATACCAATTGCCAGAGTATTAAAAATGCCGCGGAGTTCCTGACCAATAAAAATCCTGATTCTCCCACGCACCGGATATGCACTTCGCTGTTTCAGCCCGAACGGCTGTCGTTTATGCTGCAATACGGCATTGCGTATGTGAAAACATCCGACGGACTGCAAAAACACATTATGCGCTATCCGCAGTTGTTTGCCACCAAAGCCATTGAAGCCAAACTGAACGAAGGTGTCAAAAAAGGCATAATCTGGCATACGCAGGGAAGCGGAAAAACAGCACTGGCATTTTATAATGTTAAGTACCTGACCGATTATTTCCAAAAGAAAGCGGTTGTGCCCAAGTTCTATTTTATTGTGGATCGTCTGGATTTATTGATACAGGCCGGACGGGAGTTTAAAGCACGCGGACTGGTGGTGCACGAGATTAATTCGCGCGAAGCCTTTGCACAGGATATCAAATCCACACAGGTGATTCATAACCATTCAGGGAAAGCGGAAATTACAGTCGTGAATATCCAGAAATTTCAGGATGACCCCGATGTGCTCTCAAACAACGACTATCAGTTAGACATACAGCGGGTGTATTTTCTGGACGAAGTACACCGGAGCTACAACCCCAAAGGAAGTTTTTTGGCCAACCTGAACCAGTCGGATGCCAATGCCATCAAGATTGGGCTGACGGGTACACCCCTGCTGGGCGACGACTACAACTCCAAAATGTTGTTTGGTAACTACATTCATAAATACTATTACAATGCTTCGATAGCCGACGGCTACACACTACGGCTGATACGCGAAGAGATAGAAACCACCTACAAGCTCAAGCTGAAAGAAGCCCTGGACAGCATTGATGTGTTGAAAGGGACGGGCGACAAGAAATACGTTTATGCCCATTACCGTTTTGTGGAGCCAATGCTGGAATACATAGTCAGTGACTTTGAAAAGGCACGTCTGATGCACAACGATTCGACTATCGGGGCGATGGTGGTGTGCGACTCGGCCGAACAGGCCAAAATGCTGCACGAAGTGTTTACCAGCAATTATGCACAACCTGCACAAAACGAAAGTCTGTTGATGGCAGCATCGCCTCTACCTACTTACCAAACCAAGCTAAAAGCTGCCCACAAGGTAAAAAGATCAGCGGTAATTTTGCACGATACGGACACCAAAAAGGGGCGCAAGGACATGGTGGAGGATTTTAAAGACGGTAAGATTGATATTCTGTTTGTATTCAATATGCTGCTGACGGGCTTTGATGCTCCCCGACTGAAAAAACTCTATGTGGCGCGGGTGGTAAAGGCTCACAACCTGTTGCAGACCCTTACGCGGGTAAACCGCACCTACCACGAATTCCGCTACGGCTATGTGGTGGACTTTGCCGATATCAAAAAGGAATTCGACAAAACCAATCAAGACTATTTCCGCGAACTGCAAAACGAGCTGGGCGACGAAATGGAACATTACTCCAATCTGTTTAAATCAGCCGAAGAAATACAGGCTGAGATACTTCAAATCAAAGAAACTTTGTTCCGCTTCGATATCAAAAATGCCGAAGTGTTTTCGCAGCAGATATCGCAGATACACAGCCGGAGCGAGATGCTGGATGTCGTTAATGCACTGAACATTGCCAAAAGCCTGTATAACCTGATACGCTTGTCGGGGAAGTTCGAACTGTTGGAGGCACTGGATTTCAGGAAACTCAACATACTGTCGCGCGATGCCAACAACCGCCTGAGCCTGATAAACACAAAAGAGGCACTGGAAAACAATGTGGACGCCACCAACCTGCTAAATATCGCTCTGGAAGATGTGCTGTTTGCCTTTATCAAGGTATCGGAATCGGAAATGATGCTGGCCGACCAATTGAAGAATATCCTGCAGAAAACACGCGAGATGCTGGGCGGCAACTTCGACCCGGCCGACCCGCAGTTTATATCACTGCGCGAAGAACTGGAACGCCTGTTTAAAAAGAAAAACCTGAGCGAGGTAAGCAAGGAAGAAATGGAAAGCAATGTAAAAGCCCTCGACGCCATTTACAAACAGGCACAGGAACTGGAACGCAAAAACCAATACCTGAAAGCCAAATACGAAAACGACGAGAAATATGCCCGCTTGCACAAACGCCTGATGGAGAAAGACCCGCTGACTGACAGCAAAGTAAAGTTGTTCGAAGCCCTGCAAAGTCTGAAAAAGGAAGTAGATGCCCAGATACTGAAAAACTACAAAATGCTGGACAACGAAGACTATGTGCAAAAAATGATTGCCCGATTAGTAATCAGCGAACTAAAAAACAAACACCATATTGCCCTCGATACGCAAAAAACCAAACGGGTGTATAGTATGGTGGTGAAAGAGTATTTGAGTGAGTATAAAGGGGTGAAGATTGCGTGATGATGCTAACTGAAGCTAATTAAGTTTTAATTAAAGAAAGCATTGATATATTTATTTGCATTAACACTAAAAAATAATGGAAAAAGTAATTTTTGACACTAATGCTTATCGATATATGTCGACAGGAAGATCTTTCGAAGAGCTTGATAAATTCATCGAAAAAGTAAAATACAGAGAGCTGCAGAATAATATTGAAACATTAATAAGTCCAATTGTTACTAAGGAACTACTAGCGCACTTGGCAGATAAGTCAGATCCAAGTTTTGAGAAATGTTTGAACGCAAACAAAGCCCTCTATTTTCATAGTGGATCAACAGAATCATATAATATGATTGCAAGTCCTGAATTACTCATTAGTAAAGCTTTCTGGAATAAAGAACTTCCTTCGAAAATTGAGACAAATAAAGCACTTGGTCAAATTAGTTATCAATTAGCGACCAATCCAACAGATTACTATTTTAGAAAATTTCAAAGAAATTTAAATTTAAATCGAGATCACGTTTTAGAGACAGAAAATAACTTTGCTCAGACGATGCTTCAATTTGTTAGAAATGTAGATCCAAGTTCAACTAGTTGGAGACCTTTCGCAAATGATGATGCAAATAGAGTGAAATTACTTGAAACCATTCGTTCATATAGTACTTCGCTTGATATAGCTGCAGGTTATCTTATAGTAGTTTATCAGTTATTATATGCATCTGGTCAAGTCATGTCTATTTCATTTGATGAACTTTTTGATAAGGCTGTTGAATTTGTAAAAATATTTCCAGAACCAATCGCTCTTTACAAAGTTGTGATGGAGAATTTAATAAATAGCGAATTTAACATACTTGAAAATAGTAGAAGCAATTTTGTTTGGGACATACATTTGATGTTTAATGTAGGCAAACATTCAATTGGTGAATCGAGGTTAATATTTGTGACTTCAGACAAAGCTATTATTAAAACAGCTATAAATGAAAATGCACAATATTCGATTTTTACTTTTGATGAGTATATGGAATACTTAGGTTTGAAATAAAGTACTATTCCTAATACTTTCCCCTGCTACCGCGCGATTTCATCGCGTGGTGACTGTAAGAAAATTGCCACACGAAAGATTCGTGCGACAGCATGGGAAGATTGCGTGAAAAGGATTAATAAAGAGTGGAATATAAATATTATCTCGTTAGTAATAAGTAAAGGCTAGCCCAAGGGCATAATTATAAATTAAATTTGAAGGAAAATATCATATATGAAAGATAAGATTACTGCGGAGTTTGTAGATGTAGATAGTTTTACTACGCCAAACGTTTTATATAAATATAGAGACTGGGATAATGTTTACCACAAGACTATATTATTGGAAAATAAAATTTTTCTTTCCCCACCAAAAGATTTTAAAGACAATTTGGATTGTAATTTGCCTGAAATATTCCCACAAAAAGATGAATTATACGATATATTTTTAGAAAAATCAAAAAAAGAAAATCCGTCAGGGTCAAGACAAGTTCATAGGGCTTATGCAAGATATTGGTCAGAAAAATCACCTTTGGCAAATCCACAAGAACTAAAAAGCTTGATCACTGAAAATAATGATGAATTCAATGAAAGATTTGGAATTCTGAGTGTTACAGAAGACTGCTCCAACGAAGAAATGTGGGAAAAATATGCAAATGATTCAAAGGGAATATGTATTGGATTTGATACAGAAAAGTTGTTTAGTGTTGTTGGCGGAGGTGGAAAGGTTTTATATGATGATATATTACCTGAAACTGACTTTATAAATGATGATTTTAAAACTAAACACGCAAAAAACATATTCTTTAAAGAAAAAAAATGGGAATTTGAGAAAGAATATCGATTACATAAATTTTGGGAAAATAAACCAAGTAAAGAAGATAGAAATATTGCTATGCCAAAAGATTGTATAGTTAAAGTGATCTTAGGCAAAAATATATCTGAAGAGAATAAGAATGAAATCACAAAACTAATAAATGAAAAGTACCCTAAAGCTGAAATTGTCAATATATAGAATGTTTAAAACATTTTTTTTGATTGACTGGCTTATATACAATTGGCAGGCGTCACTACTTCATTAACTTTATCACAAACGACAATCAACGCTCCTGAACTTCAATCTTAATCTTGTAGCGTGTGGGTGTATGTGAAATTAGGACGATTGAGTAATAACAAAACTTAGCGAAATAATATCAAAAAATAACAAGAAATGAATTGGAACATTTTTAATTTGAAATACGATAAGCGTGAACAATGGGCATTTGAACAAATGTCTTATTTGCTTTTCTGTGCAGAGTTTGACAATAGAATTGGTTTGTTTCGCTATAAAAATCAAGCAGGATTAGAAACTGAACCTATTGAAAAAGATGGTTTATGGTATGGATTTCAAGCAAAATATTACACAACAAAGATTGCTGAAAAAAAAGACGATATTATTGATTCTATCCAAAAAGCGAAGACAAAGAACAATCTACTAAACGTAATTTATCTCTACCTTAACCAAGAACTATCAGAAAGCAAAAAAGTAAATAAAAAGAAACCCGAGTATCAAATAGACATTGAAAAAGCTGCTCAAAAAGTTGGAGTTGAAATAAAGTGGAAAGTTCCAAGTCACTTTGAAGTACAAGTAGCATTACCAGAGAATAAATATATTTATGATTTATTTTTCAATCTAAACCCTAATGGTGGAAATTTAATAGATGATGTAAATAAGCATAGCAATAATATACTACGGACAATTCAAACAGAAATTATTTTCAAAGACAATCAAATAAAGATTGATAGAAGCAAAACTATTGAACAAGTTGTACAGTTTTTAGATAAAACCCAAAACATAATAATTTCAGGTGAAGGTGGTTGTGGTAAAACAGCCATTTTCAAGGAATTCTACAATCAATACTTTAAAAAAACTCCAATATGTATATATAAGGCAACAGAATTAAATGTAAGTCATATCAATGATTTATTTCGACTTGACCATAATTTTTCTTTCAGTCAGTTTCTTGAAACATATCAATCAGAACCCCAAAAGATTTTTGTTATTGATTCTGCAGAGAAGTTAGCAGAAATTACGAATAATGATATTTTAAAAAACCTAATTCTGGCATTAAAAGATAATGGCTGGATTCTTATTTTTACTACTCGTTATTCTTATCTGAATGATTTATCTTTTCATATCAAAGAAAATTATCAGCTACCTTGTGAGGTTATTGATGTTCCAATAATTTCTGATGATGAACTTAAAAATCTATCAGTTGAATATAATTTCGCTTTGCCGGATAATCAAAAATTTTCAGAACGCCTCAAAAATCTCTTTTATCTTAATGAATATATCCAATACTATTCTAAGGTAGATAAACAAGGAAGTATTAGGTCTTTTATCGACTTACTTTGGAAAAAGCGAATTCAAAACGATATTATAAAAGACAACTTACATATAGAAAGGGAAAGATGCATTATTGATATTACTAAAGAAAGATGTAGAACAGGTAGATTTTATATAAATGCAGAGAAATTACCTCAACCTGCACTATTTCAATTAAAACAAGACGAAATACTTGGGTATGATGACACTCATAGCGGATATTTCATTACCCATGATATTTACGAAGAATGGGCTTTAGATAAAATTGTTTCTCGTAATTATGCCAATTATTCAACTGCAAAACATTTTTTTGATGAATTAGGAAATTCCTTACCTATTAGAAGAGCATTTCGGTTGTGGTCATTGGAGCAACTATCTGATAATGTAAGTAGAATAGACAATTTTATCCAAGAAATTTTCACTGACGTAACTACCTCACAATTCTGGAAGGACGAATTGCTCGTTTCTGTTCTATTGTCAGATTATTCAGAGGGATTCTTTACAAAGTTTGATACTGAAATCAAATTGAATGATTTTGCCATACTGAAAAGAATTATTTTTCTTCTTAGAATAGCTTGTAAAGAAGAAGATAAATTTTTATCAAAGCTGTTAAATACGGATAATTTTACTTATATATTTACGAAGCCCAAAGGCAAGGGCTGGGATTCGACAATAAAGCATATTTATAAGAACAGAGAAAACCTATTACCACTTTTGGATATTATTACTCCACTTTTAGAAGATTGGAATAATAATACAAAGAGAGGTAATGTAACTCGTTTATCGACACTATCTGCTTTATATTTCTATGAAAATTTCGAGAAATCTGATTCTTATTATGGAGGAAAAAAGAAACAACTTATTCCAATTATTCTTGAGGGTGCACTAGAAATAAAAGAAGAACTTAAGACTATTTTAGAGTTAGTTCTCCAAAATAAATGGAAATATCATTCAAACTCTCATTATGACTTATGTCATACAATTTTGACTTCAAACAATGTAATTGCAGTTATTTATGCTTTGCCAGATAAAATATTGGGATTAGCTGATTTGTTTTGGACTGATAAAGATGATAATAAATCACCATTTAGTCATTCTGGTATGGGGGTTGAAAAGTATTATTCAATAAATGAGAATAGTCACTTTGATTACTTTCCTGCCAGTGCTTTACAAACACCTATTTATTGGTTGTTAGAATCTTCTACTATTAACACGATAAATTTCATATTAAGCTTTACCAATGAAGCAATTGAACATTATGCCAAGTCAGATGTAAATGATACTGTAACTCTTGTTGATGTAATAATAGATGAAAATAATACGATAAAACAATACATAAATCAGACGATATGGGGTATGTATAGAGGAAGTGGGGGTATCACAAAGCCTCATGTTTTAGAATCTATGCATATGGCATTAGAAAAGTTTCTTTTAAGATTTTCAAAAGAAGGCAAAATTGATGTTGTTGAATCATACCTCTTGTATTTAATTCAAAATTCAAAATCTGCTTCTATTACAGCAATTGTTACAAGCGTTGTTTTAGCTTATCCCGAGAAATTTTTCAATATTGCTTTGATTCTTTTTAGAACAATAGAATTTTTTCATATTGATGGTGTCCGTCAACAATGTGAAAGTGAGGCTAAATCTTTATATTCTATCGGGTATGGTATGAATAAAAGTAAGAAAAATTACGAAGATGAACGACTTAACACTTGTAAAGACAAACACAGAGAGTCACATTTAGAATCTATATTCTTTAATTCCCAATTTATAGGAGTTGCAGGTTTTACAAAGGAGCAAAATACTGAATTTATAAAGAAACTACATGATATTATTGACCAACATAAAAAATATATCTTAACTGTTGAATCAGAGAAAGAAAGAAATTCATTAGGTATATTGTTGGTACGAATGGACAGAAGAAATCTCACTGGGAAAGTAACAAGCCAAGATGATAATAACTTTATCGTAGAATTTACTCCCATAAATTTCCCTGATGAGCTCAGGTTACAGAGTGAACAAACAATGAAGCATATTGAAGAAACTTTTAAATACTCTTCTTTGAGAACATGGGCAGATTTTATATCGGAAAATAGACGACAAAATACAGATAACAAATATGAACGATACAACAATGACCCGCTATTAGCATTAACAGAAACTAAAAAATTAGTCGAGGAACTAAATAACGGACGTAATGTATTAGGTATATCTGATTATTCGACTCCATCATTTGTTTGTTCAAAACTAATGATAGAGTGTATTGAAGGTCTATCCAAAGATGATAAAGATTATTGCCGAGAGATTATTCTTTCCTCTGTGTCTAGATTATTTACAGATGATTACGATTATCAAATTAGTGATGGCGTTGAAGCTGCTGTTCATGCTATTCCAACTTTAATGAATGAATATCCCGATGACATAGAAAATCTCAAAATAGTAATGATTTCGATTCTTTTTGACGAAATGCCTTTGGGTGAATACAAAAGAATATGTGATTATGCAATTGAATCTATTCACGAATCGAAATTATGGGAGTTACAACCCAACATTAGCCAAGATATTTTATTGGGATATCTAAAACTAAAGCCAATCTACAATAATATTTATAATGAGAAAAGGAAAGAAAAAGGATTTTGGGGAGCTATACCAAAAAGTATCATATTACAAGAACTTGAAACAAAAGCGACAGATTTTTCATTCATAAACATTTCGTTTGGTATTCAAGAAATAGATTCATTCGACATTCACGATTTAGGAATAATATATCAATTAATTCCTTCAAAAACAAAAGATGAAATCCATTTGAATATTATCAAAAGAACACTAACAAGGATATTGCCTAAATTATTGACTGATAGGCATAGTGATAAAAGCGAGTTTGATTCCAGTATATATAAAACTCGATTAATTGTTTTTGAACGATATGCTCACTTCTTATTAGAAAGAGAAATTCATGAAATAGATACTTATTTACAGCCTTTTATTGATAATTTTGTTGCAACAGAAGAAACTACATCTCTTCTTGATAAAATAATTAGTGCAGAGGATTATATCAATAAATATGAACAATTTTGGCATATATGGAATAAACTATATCCTAAATTCATTGAAGTATGCATTAATTCACACAGTTATCATTTATCAGGCGTTGTAAAAAGTTTTTTATTTGCATGGGATAGATGGAGGGAAGATGCAAAAGAATGGCATAGTTTAAAAGAAAATAATCTATCACTATATGCTAATATAGCAAAGGATTTAGGATATAATCATGCTGTTCTTTATTCTATCACTAAAATACTAAATTCTATTGGAAGTAAATATATTAAAGAAGGTATTGAATGGATTTATACAATCATCTCAACAAATAATTCTTTAGAAATGGGTGATTTAGAATCTATCACTTTATATTATTTGGAGAAAGATATGAGAAAATATATATTTATGAACAAGGAACAAATCAAAAAAGAAATAAGATTGAAAACCAAAGTTATTCCAATTCTAGATTTTATGATTGAACGAGGTTCAATACAGGGGTATTTGTTAAGAGAAAGTATTTTATAAATTTTCTCTTTTACCATATGACAAAATTGTAATCAGACTAAAAAATGTATATAAAAAACGATTAGGACAAACACCAACTGTCAAATCACCATAAAAAATAAGTAACAACTAACACTATAATGACCCCAACACAATTCGAGAAAGAAACAAAGTCCCTGATAGATAGCCTGAAAAGTATATGTTCCACTTACGGGTTGGGAGGCGATGGCAATGAGTTTAAGATTATTACGCAGGTGTTTCTGTATAAATTTCTGAACGATAAGTTTATTCACGAGATAAAGGCCATAGAACCACAGCTCGGCAAGGACGTCAACCTGTTGGAAGTATTGCAGGGCTACACGGCGGACGATTACGAAATGCTGCTGATGCAGTTGAGCGAAAGCACGGCGCAGTTGCAGCCCGAACAGTTTATAAGCGCGCTGTTTAACCGGCAGAATGAGCCCGATTTTGATAAGATATTTGATGAAACGCTGCTGAGTATTGCCAAGCTGAACAACAATATTTTCTCGGTAATGACCAATGGCGGCGAAAAGATACTGCTGTTTGAAAACAACAGCAAGTACGTGACCGACAACCGCGACGAGTTTTGCAAAGCCATTATCAACAAGCTAGTGGGCTTTAGTTTTGAGCCTATCTTTTCGCAGAAGTTCGATTTCTTCTCCACCATATTCGAGTACCTGATAAAGGACTACAACAGCAACAGCGGGGGAAATTATGCCGAATACTTTACACCTCACTCGGTGGCGTCGATTATGGCGCGCTGTCTGGTGCAGACCGAGCAAAGCAATGTAAGCTGCTACGACCCTTCGGCGGGTTCAGGCTCGCTGCTGATGAACCTGGCACACCGGATAGGCGAAGATCGTTGCAGCATCTACTCGCAGGACATTTCGCAAAAATCGTCAAACCTGTTGCGACTGAACCTGATTCTGAATAACCTGGTGCATTCTATTCACAATATCGTGAAGGGCAACACCATACTGGACCCCTATCACCGCGAGGAAGACGGCAACCTGATGAAGTTCGACTATATAGTAAGCAATCCACCTTTTAAGCTCGATTTCTCCGACTTTAGCGCCGACCTGGATACCAAAGCCAATAACGAACGCTTTTTTGCGGGCATCCCCAATGTGCCCAAAGCCAAACTGGAATCCATGTCCATCTACCTGATGTTTATCCAGCACATTATGTTTTCGCTAAAAAAAGATGGCAAGGCGGCTATTGTGGTGCCGACAGGATTTATCACGGCGCAGAGCGGCATAGAGCGCAAGATACGCGAACGGCTGGTGGAGCAGAGAATGCTTCGGGGCGTGGTGAGCATGCCGAGCAATATTTTTGCAAACACAGGTACGAATGTGTCGGTGCTGTTTATCGATAAGGCCAATACCAAAGGCGACATTATGCTGCTGGATGCTTCCAAACTGGGTACTACGGTAAAGGAAGGCAAAAACCAAAAGACCCTACTCTCCGATGAAGACGAACGCCTGATTATCGACACTTTTAACGGACACCAGGCGGTAGAGGATTTCTCAGTGGTGTTATCTTACGACCAAATCAAAGAAAAGAACTATTCATTTAGTGCCGGGCAATATTTTGAAGTAAAGATTGAATATGTGGACATAACCCCCGAAGCGTTTGCCACTAGAATGGATGCGTTTAAAAGCAATTTAAACAGCCTTTTTGCTGAATCGAGAGAGTTGGAAAAGGAGATTCAGAAGCAGTTTGGAGGATTGAAGTATGAATAAATTAATTGAAATAACAACAAACATTACTGATGGTGTTCATGGTGATTGCGAGAACGAATTTAACTCAAATTATTACTTTATTAGCGTTAAAGATCTTGAACCTTATCAAATAAACTATGCAAATGCTAGACAAATTACACGTAACGATTTTGTAAATGCTAATCTGCGAACTAAATTAGATAAGGGAGATGTACTTTTTGCAAATAGTGGCGATACTATTGGAAAAATGTTACATGTTAAAGAAAACAATGTTAAGATTGGTAGGACTACATTTCAGAAGAGCATTGCTATTTTAAAGCCTAATACTGAAATTATTGACAATACATATTTTTACTATCTAATAAAATATTACACTCCATACTTGAGAAAAGCAGCTGTCGGTTCTGCTCAAAAAAATTTATTGTTAGATACAATTCGTAACTTTCAAGTAAAAATAAATCATTTGCGTCAAGATCAAAAAAAAACTATAACCATTTTAGAATTAATTGACTCCAAAATCGCCCTCAACAATCGCATCAATGCCGAATTAGAAGCGATGGCGAAGACGGTGTATGATTATTGGTTTGTGCAGTTTGATTTTCCGAATGAGAAAGAGAAACCGTATAAGAGCAGTGGTGGTAAAATGGTTTGGTGTGAGGAGTTGAAGAGAGAAGTGCCGGAAGGATGGAAGGTAGATGTAATCAATAATGTGATAGAAGTAAAAGATGGAACTCATGATTCACCAAAGGCTAAGAGTGAAGGTTTCCGTTTAATTACTTCGAAAAATCTTCTACCAAGTGGATTAAATTTTGGAAGTGCTAATTTCATATCAGAGGAAGATTATATAAATATAAATAAACGAAGTAAAGTAGATACCGGCGATATTCTTTTCTCAATGATAGGCAGTATAGGTGTCGTTTATAAAGTTGAAGATGAGGAAATTAATTTCGCAGTTAAAAATGTCGCACTTTATAAGACATCCCAAAAACCAGATTACAAAAACTATATATACCAGTATCTTAAGTCCTATGATATGGAAAATTATATGGGAAATGTAATTTCAGGAAGTATACAGAAATTTATAAGTTTAGGTTCGCTTCGTAATATGCCTTTACTCATAAACGATGATATCATACTTAAATATCAAAAAACAACCGAACAACTGTTTGTACAACTAGAGAATAATAAAAAACAAAACCAACAGCTCTCGTCCCTTCGTGAATGGTTGTTGCCGATGCTAATGAATGGGCAAGTAAGGGTGGGGAAAGAAGTGAAAACCTTGCTGGCGGCAGAACCGGGAGTTGAGTATATAAGTACAGAAAAAAATAATTCAATCACATCATTTAAACAATGGACTATTGGAGAAAGAACAATTCTTGCAGCATACTTGATTAAAAAATTCAACGGTAAAGGTTTCGGCAGGGTGATGCTTATGAAGTTGTTGTTTTTGATTGAATATATGTGCGAGCTGAATTTTGATTCGCAATACAAAGTGAATGTTGCTGGTCCGTATGATGATTTAATACGGGAAATTGAATTAAAACTCAGAACACATAAGTTGTATGATGCTAATCACGATAAGTTTGATAATCATGTGACTTATAAAGAGTTGGGCGGTACATTCAGTATTGAAAATCTTTTCTATGAGGATTTTAATGCGGAAGCTGAGCTGATAAATCTAATACTGGATAAATTTAAAAACTCCCATTGGGATCAGTGTGAGATTATTGCTACGATGTATGCTGTTTGGAATAATCGCCTAATCAAAGGTAGCCCGATCAATGATATGGCACTAAAACAAGATTTTCTTAATTGGGATCCAAACAAAGAAAAATACAAAAATCGTTTAGATTCCGCCCTTACATGGATGCGCAGTTATGAAGTAGTACCTAAAGGATGGGGGAAGGTGATCGAGAAATAAAAATGCTACTATATGTCCAATTATTGGAGAATTCCTGGTGTTCCGCATAAGGGATGGCGATTGCTAGATGTCGATGACATACGCGAAGATGGCCAGTCAGAATTTGATACGGATTATGAATGCTGCATGATGTGCGGGCATGAAAAAATCAGGTATGTACATGTGGTATATCATGATGAAGAAGGGTTGGAGTTCAGAGTGGGTTGTAATTGTTCTGAAAAAATGACAGATGATTATATCAATCCTGAAAGAAGAGAACGTGAGTTGCGCAACCGAACAAACCGCAGAATATCATGGAACAGAAAAGTTTGGAAAATAAATGAAAAAGGCAACTTGATTCTAAAATACGACGGTCATCGAGTAACTATCTTTCATCCTAAAAATTCAAGTCAGTATAAAGTAGTGATTGACGATACTTTTGGCAAAAAGATATTCAACGATGTAACTTCTGCAAAGAATGCAGCTTTCAAAGGTGTAGAATATTTGAAGGACAAAGGGGAATGGTGAGAGTTATATTTGTATAAAAATTACCGTTTACTAATGATAATGCTTATTGACGAAATAAAATTCTAACAACTAACCACCTTAAATCTAATCACTATGGCAATATCAAAACATCCAATGGGTAGATACCAGGTTATCGATAGAGAACTCAGACGCAGAGATTATGTAAAAACCAAAGAGCTGAAGGAAATAATTGAAGAAGAATTATCAATTACTGTTTCCGAACGGATGATAATTGAAGATATTAATGCTATGCGTGATGATTCATTATTAAAGTATTTTGCTCCAATCGCTTATAATAATTCTAAAAAAGCATATTACTATACGGATAGAGATTATACAATTAGAGCATTTGGACTAAGGGAGAATGACATTGATGCTTTAATGTTTTATGCAAAAACGATTAATCAATATAAAGATTATGAGGTTTTTGAAGACTTTTCGAATGCCATAGAAAAAGTATTGGATGCTGTCAATATACGAAAAGGGGTTTCGTCGATAGAACAAGCAAAAACTATTGTTCAAACCGAATCTACTCCAAAAGTAACCGGAAGCGAATGGATCCCTCAAATTGTAAGAGCAATAGATTCTAATCTAATTATTGAAATTGATTATCATAAGTTCTGTGAAACTGAGCATTCTATTCGGGAAGTAGAACCTTATCTTTTAAAGGAAGACAGGCATAGGTGGTATGTTCTTGGAAAATCACTTACTAAGGGAAAGGTTACAACACATGCATTAGATAGAATTGTTGCACTTAAAGTGCTGGATAAAAAATTTGTACCTGCAACTTTCGATTTCAATGATCATTTTAAGTATTCATTTGGGATAACAGTTAAGGAAACTGAACCAATCGAAGTTATTTTATCCTTTAATCAGATGCAAGGATTTTATTTGAAAACCCTACCAATACATTCCACACAAAAAATACTAATTGATTCTGAATATGAATTTAGAATTTCTGTAACTGCAAAACCATCCTGGGAATTTTATGAAAAGATACTTGGATATGGAGGCACAGTTAAAGTTATCTCTCCACTGTTGGTGATTAATACTCTAAAATCAATTGCCGGTCAAATAATAAAAAGATACGAATAATTTTATTTTTTTTGATCACGAAGTTCCATTTCGTGATGAAGTATTTTCTTTGTACCATATTATTAATTTTAATCAAAAATAAGGTATGAAAAAAGAAATGTTTAAATTTAAAATTGATTCAAAGATTTTTGAATCAGAAAAATCCGTGATTTCAGGTGCTGAAATGAAATTAATTGCAGGGATTAGTCCTGATATCACAATTTGCCAGGTTTTGGACAAAAAAGCCGGAATTAAGATTGTTCAAAACAATTCTACAGTTGATTTATCAGCGAGTGGTGTTGAAATGTTCTTGGTCATTATTCAAGAATTTTCATGTACTTTAAAGCTCAATTCAACAGATGTTCCATGGAATAAACAATATATCTCTTATGAAGAGGTTGTTTCTTTGGTATATGGAACAAATGAAGTATTGAAAGTATCAATTACCTATAGTCATGGACCGGAAACAAACCCTAATGGGAATCTTTTAACAGGTGAAATAATTCTTGTTAAGGACTTTATTCGGATTACGGCAGATGGAACCGTCAAATCATAACAATGACGCCCTTCGGTTAAGTGCCGAAGGGCGTGAAGTTAAGGTGGTAAATGGATATATTATTGTTCATCATGCGCCTTATGTGAATACTTCTAAACAAGTTTGCTTTGGTAAATTTGCAGTGCAAATTCAACAAGCGCAGAATGGAATGATACCTGATCACACTGCCTTATTCTGGGGTAGTGAACCATGTGATTATAATGGTGCAGCCATTGATATGGTCATAGAAAGAAATTCAAATGTAAGTATTGAAAATGATGTTTATAATTTGAAATTTTCACGAAAACCACAGACTGGGTACAAAAGCAATTATGACCAGTTAATTATGTACTTGAGGATTTTGTCAGAGCAAGCTGAAAGAATAGATACTTCGGCAACTTCAATTACTAATAAGTCGATAGAATATATTGATGATGATGCTTTTATGTATTATGACTATAATGCGTGTAAAGCAAATATTACTGCCATAAGTGATAAACTTAGAAATCAGAAAATATGTATCATAGGTCTTGGTGGCACAGGCAGTTATTTACTGGATTTCATTTCAAAAACACCAGTAAAAGAGATTCATCTTGTCGATGGAGATAGATTTTATCAGAATAATGCTTTTAGAGCACCGGGAGCTGCTTCGTATAATGAATTCGCATCCCAAAACTTTAAAGTACATAGATACGCTCAAATATATTCTCAAATACACAAGAATATTTATACTTATCCAATATATATTGACGAGAATACAATAGCAATGTTAGATTCTATGGATTTTGTATTCATCTCTATAGATAATGGAATTGCAAGAAAGAAGATTACTCAATATCTGTCGGACAAAGGTATTTCATTCATTGATACTGGCATGAATGTAGATATAGTAAGAGACTCACTACGTGGAGCCATACGAACAAGTTTTGTAACAAGAGAATACCCCGATGAATTAAAAAATATACCAACCGATGATTTCCCAGATAATGTTTATAGCTCAAATATTCAGATAGCTGAATTGAATGCATTAAATGCTATACTGGCAGTCATCAGATGGAAAAGACATTATCAATTCTATGTAAATAGTGATATAGAACTACAAATAGTATATAATATCGATTATGATCAAATCACAAATACGAGAGCTTAAAGTTGTATTTACTGACAGTATTCCAATTGATTTAGCCGATGGTCTTCTATATATTTCGATGGAATATTGTATGGCAAAACATAAATGTCCTTGTGGTTGTGGATTAACCGTAATAACGCCGATATTACCCAAAAGGTGGCATCTTTATTATGATGGAGAAACAATTAGTTTATCACCTTCAATAGGGAATTATCAATTTTGTGGTTCACATTATTTTATTAGAAAAAACAAAATAGTTTGGGCATACAAAAGCGAATATAATACTAAAACGGAACTCAGCAGAATCAAGAAGTTTATAAAAAAAAGAAATAATTTTTAAATCAAAATAATATGAATGCAATTCTAGAAATTAACCCAGGGCCAAAGCCCAACAAACCCGATGGAACTCCTGATAGAAGACATCGTGTTGATCCAGTCACAAGTCCTAAATATCCGGATTTGAAACCTCACAAACATCATCCAGGTGATTAATGTTATGTGTTGTTTATTCTTTAATGATAAAAGGGCGATATAAATCGTCCTTTTGCTTTATTCCTAAATTAAGAAATCATATTTAAAATTGCGTTCTTTTAATCTCATTTCTAACATTCGATAAAGAAATAATATATTTGCAATAAAATCTAGATTAATTGTGAGTTATGAAAATACAATAGATATGCTCCGACAATTGCGAGAATACTTTTAACACTTCTCCCTCTCGTTTAAAATTAGCCTCTATGCTCTTTTTTGACGATATGTTTCCATTATAAAACTCCGATGTCAAAATATAATTAAAACATAATATATTATATCAAAAGCACATTATCTCCAATTTAGACATAGTATATTATACTTTATTGGTATCTTTGAAAACCAAAAAATAACAATAAATATGTGGATAGAAATGAGTGGCTCCGGTGCGATGAAAACTATCGGGGAAAGAATGAAAGAGATTCGATTACGTAAGAACATTACGCAAGAAGAAATAGCGTGGCGTGCAGGTATATCTAAGCTATCAGTAGTCAATGCTGAAGCTGGGAAAAATATATCTCTTGCAACCCTTATCGCGATTCTAAGACAGCTAGGAATGATTGAAAATTTAGAACAACTCATACCAGAGCCACCTATCAGTCCCATATTGATGAAGAAATTAAAAGGAAAAAAAAGATTTAGAGCCAGTAGAATATAAAAATAGATCCTGTCCTTATCCTTAACATTATGAAGTACAGCAATTAAATTAGATTAACTTACTCCGTTGAAAAATCAAAAAAAAAGAGATTGAAACAACTCGTTTTTCAACAAACAATACATACATTTGTGATAATAGCTATAAATGCATAAAGCCGAAACAAAAAACACTTTATAATCATAAATATGAATACATTATCTATCTTTGACCCTCAAAACAATGAGATTTTTTTTAATTCAAAATCTATTGGCATGGCAATAGTAAATTCGGAATTAAGTTCTAATGTGCATGACCTTCTAAAAAGAACTTTAGAAAATCCCACTGTTATATTAGAACAAACAAGTGAAAAAAGAAACTATGTATTTCTAACTAAAAACTTAGATATACATACGGTCAATGTTATTTTCAAGGACAGCATTTGGTATGCCGAAGGTTTAAATATTGAAATGAGTAGAGAAGAATTAGTAGAACTAAATAATAAAAGCAAAGCCATTTATAAAAAGCTTAGTTAGTCATTATATTGCATAATTCTACTAATATGAAAATCCAATACGCTTCCGATCTACATTTGGAATTTATAGAAAACAAGGTTTTCCTAAATGAAAACCCACTACAAGTAGTGGGGGATGTTTTGTTGTTGGCAGGTGATATAGTCCCATTTAGATTATTGGAACAGCATAAAGACTTCTTTAGTTTTCTTTCCGATAGTTTTGCTGCGACTTATTGGGTACCTGGTAATCATGAGTATTATCACTTCAATATTGCAACAAAAAGCGGTGTAGTGAATGAGGAGATACGAAGTAACGTATTTCTGGTGAATAATACTTCAGTAAAACATGATGATGTCAAGTTTATCTTTTCAACATTATGGAGTAACATTAGTCCGGCTAATGAATGGCAGGTTGAGAGAGGCATGGGTGATTTTCATGTCATCAAATATCGTGGTTATAAACTTTCAATTAAACAGTACAACCAATTACATGCCGATAGTTTAGCATTTCTTCAAAAAGAATTAGCAATTGAATCATCCAATAAAAGTGTGGTAGTTACTCACCATGTGCCAACTTTTCTGAATTACCCAGAAGAACACAAAGGCGATAGTTTAAATGAAGCTTTTGCGGTGGAGCTTTTCGATCTGATTGAAGCTACTTCTCCAAATTATTGGATTTACGGACATACACATGGTAATACGCCTGATTTTGAAATAGGAAAAACGCGATTAATGACCAATCAATTGGGATATGTGAAGTATGAAGAGCAGTTAGGTTTCAGTGGTGAAAGAAATTTTATTTTATAGGATATTATATTTCAAAATAATTGCTCAACATTTGCACAATATCATTAAAAATGCAATCATGCATAAACAATAACATTTTATTAAAATAATCCTCAAAATAATATATCTAATTTAGTAAAATTAATTCACTCAAATATGCTTGATAATAATCGTTTTCGTACGCAATTAAAGAAATAAATCCAAATTATATTAAAGTTAGATTATGAATCTTCATTAAATAATAATTGCATTTGTCCGAAATCTTTCACTGATCTTATTTTGGGTGCTTTTTTAGGAATAAAACTTAAAATTGGGTTATCTGTAAACACAATCAAATTTTTAGATGCACGTGTTAAAGCAACATAAAGGTTTTTTATGTCTTTGAAATTATGGGCATTTAAAACAACGACTGTATCAAATTCCAATCCTTTAGTTAACAATGTAGTCCCTACACATTTACCATATTCCTTTCGACCCATTCTTCGAATGTTGTTTCTCCTTTTTACCATTGCCTCGTATACTGATATTTTATTAATTTCAGAATCTTCAATTGTTGATATTAATGAACTAAATAAATCTTTTCTATAACATCTAGATTTTGAATTAGGTAATTTGAAAAATTCTTGAATTATGATTTTAATATCGTATTTGGATAACATTTTTTTAAAGTTGTCAATCGGAATTGAGAGCGTTTCAGAAGATTTTTGGTCATCAATTAATTGTTTCTTTATAAGGTCTTTATCATTAAACCATTTCTTTACAAGTGATTCATTTGACAGTTTTGTTAATATGTGTTTTAATGTTGGAATGATATTTATCGCAGTTGCTTCATCTATCTTTTTTGCTAATAAGTAGAAATCCTTATCATCGATTGATTCTATCAATGTTGGTATATTAGAAAAATGTTGAAGAAAAATTATTCTTGAATTGATATTAATTGATAATGAATCAATGAAAAGAACATTGTTATGCGCTTTAATTATTTCGTAAATCTTACTTGAATTATAAAGATAATTATCTGTTATTATAGTCTCTATTTCTTTATAATTTGAGATATTTATTTGTTTATTGTTAATTAATTCAGTTCTAATATGACCTAATTGCTCTCCTAGTTCTTCATTATTTCCATTTTTCCATCTCCAAGGTTCTTCAAGAATCTGTTGATGTAGAAAAAAATCTCCCATATCAATCTGACTTTCTAAATTAACAAGAGTCCCGGCAAAACTAAAAATACCTTGTAATGGATCACCTAAGATATGTGTTTTTAATAATTTTGAAATTTCTAAGATTAATGAATGCTGGTCTAACGTACAATCTTGATATTCATCAACAAAAAGTCCTGTATATGATGCTTTAATTATTTCTGTAATGGGCTTGATTTTAATTATTTCTTTTGCTTTTTCAATTATAAAAGAATAGTATTCATCACTATCTTCTTGGTTTGGTATTTTTCCCCTATAAAAAGATAGAACAAATTTTTGTGCCAAACTTGTTATAGTTTCAACCGAATAAAATCTTGTAGATACTTTTAATTTATTGAGTTTTTCTTTAATAGAAATAATGCCAGCATGCGTATGTGTTAATATTAAATGCTTACCTAGATTATTTTCTTCAATAAAATGCAAGCAATTTGCAATGGTATACGTTTTACCATATCCTGCAGGTGCAATCAACATTGATTTAGGTTGCGATATAAAATCTTCAATATCCATTAGCCGATCCAAGTAGAAAGTTCTTGTAATTTCACATATAACCGCTTGTCTTTCATCTCCTCAAAATGATTAAAAATTATGTTACCTAATTCTTCTCCATGATCAATTCTTTTAAACCAAGATTTGTCTTCAACTGGTTTATCTGGTTTTATTACTTTTTTTGTGCATGCTTGATAAATTGAATTTCTTATTTCAGTTGATGCTGTTTCTTTCCAATTAGGGGTTAATGGAATAGCAAGAAATTCATTTATTGAATCAGTAACAGATTTAATATTTTCCTTCTTATCTCTAACACGATAATCAAAAAGATTTGAAATACCCTCCCATGGAAGATCATCAATTAATTGCCTTTCTATCGATTTACCAGCTTCCCAGTCAATAATTTTAATTTCTGCAGCAAGTAATTCATCCTTAGAAGGTTTTAATGACTCATCCCTATCTGAATCAGATAAAATACAAACTTCAAGTCCAAGTTTTTTTAATCTCAAAGCTCTATCAGTAAAGGATGATCCACTTCCATCAACATACACTACATCATTTGCAGAAAAACTAAGTAAGCCACATTTAATTCTATACTGATCCAAAGCCCTACAAATTCCTATTTCTGTTTTACCCTCACAAACAATTACTTTTTTTGCATATATGGCCGATGGACAAAAACGAATTAGACTTTGATACTTGTCTTCATCTGGTATAAAATTTCCTGAAAGTACACCTAACTCATTATTCAAAAAATACAAATTATCACATTCAAGTTCTTCAACAACATTCTGAGAGTGTGTTGTAATAAATATTTGTGTATTATCTTTTTTGTTATTACTATATAAAGTTCTGACTAAATGTTTTACTCTATCAGGTTCTAATCCTTGTTCTAATTCATCGATTAATATTATTCCACCTAATTTTGCCAATGCAATTTGAATTCCAATTGAAATTATTCTTTTTGACCCTTTACCTTTTAATCTAAATGGAATATTTTCATCGTGGAGACATATTCTCCCATCTTTTATCGAAAGATCCTTTAAATCAATACTTGTTAAAGTGTTAGTAATATCTATACCTAAATTTGCTGCATTTCCTTTTATAATATCAATAACCGGATTTAAATGAGAAAAGTCTGCTTCATCTACTTTAACCTTTGCATTTCTTAATGCATCAATTACTATAGAAGTATTTTCAGCTGTTCCATCTACTTGTTTAAGTAAAGAATATAAAGGAGTTCCTTTATTCCATGAGAAATGTTGATTTATAAAATCTGAAATAAGAAAAACATTTAATTTAGATCTATCATTTGATTTTATATCTTTTGTTTCACCTTTGCAATTTGAAACATACCATACTGGTTCTAAATCCCTTTCAACTTTTAAATGTATAGTCAAAATAGATGTTGCCTCATCTATATAATCATCTTGTATTAAATTTGTCGTTAAATTTAAAAACCTAATATAATAACCGAACTTATCTAGTTGTAATAACTTTATAGGTAAATCTGACATTGAGACCTCTATTTCAATTGGTGTATCGATGTCACAATTATTAAAATCAGTATCGTAAAATGTTATATTCCAGTTTGGAGATAAAACATAGGATATCGCATCAAGTATTGTCGTTTTTCCAGTATCACCACGTCCAACAAAACATACAAAATCGTGGTCTTCAAAGATTTGTTCAAAGCTTTTTATTCCTCGAAAGTTTAAAATCTTTAATGAATGTATTTTAGCCATTATTTATTAAATGTTACTATAGTATAAGAATAATCTTTACTCAATTTTTCAAGATTTCAATGATAAATTATATACTTTATATCTATTAATACAAAGAAAAAATAATTACAAATGAAAAAAATAATTTTAAATTTAATATAACTTTTCTCAATTATAAAGGCATTAATTGATTGAATAATATTAAATTATCTTGTTTTATGTGCTTTAGTTAAATATTTTCCTCTCGATTTAAATTCATTATATAATTCAGGCTCACTGTTCTTAGTAAATACAAAAAAATAGGGTTGAAATATTTTAAAATCTAATTATATCTTTTAACGTTTGTCTATATCTTATATTTCAATTCTGGCAATAATTCTAATAAATCAGACTGCCATTTGTTATAATCAAGGTTATCATGATTAATTCCAGTAATATATTTCAACTTATTTTGATAATGAACATCATCATAATCACTACTATTCAATTTGCTCCTAATTTTAATTTGACTTGAAAGATTAAATTCAATATTATCAAAAATATTTTTAAATTCATCTCTACCACATTTAAATACATGTGTTCGTTTTGCTTTTTCTAATTCAAGACTTTCCCAAATAATTGCAATTTCATAATTATTAATTGGAATAGAATACAAGAGTGAAATATCAACTGCCATTGCTCCTCTTGTTACGTTATATGCTCTTTCTAAAACCCGAGTTGGTTCTAACTCACTCAATTGAAGTTTATTGAGAAATTGAATACATTGGTTGCGCAAAATCATATTTGCTGGTATTTTTATTGAACCACTTTTATGTAAAATACTATTTTCTCCAATACCCGATTCAATTTCTTTTTGTATTTCTATCTTCCATATTACTTCTTCAAGATCTTCTAAACCACTAATATTTTCAATTTTGTTATTAACTACAGTGATATTTAATTCCCTTAGTTTTCGACCAGAAATATAATCATAAAGTAGATTCATCTTCTCTTCTGAAAAATCCCAATTATAACAATCCGAAAATCTTGGTTCAGTATCAATACAAATTCTAATATATCCATCTCTAAACCAAATACTTTTCCAAGTTGCTGAGAACTCTTCTATTAATTCATTATTATTCTTATTTATTGATTCAATCAATTTCCATGGTTCTTTCATTTTTAGCATTGAACTCTTAATTTCCTCACGCATCATTGCTTTTGCTTTTTTATTAAATATTCTACGTTCAGTACTGTTTAAAGTGAAATAATAATTTGAAAATTGATAATAATTAAATTCACCAAAAATATCTTTTAACCACAAATGTAATTTTATTGAAATAGGTAAATTGATATATAATTTATCTAACCGAGATTTAAAATTATCATCTCTCCTTTTTACTAAAATGATTTTATTTATGATTTCTTGATCAGAAAATTCTTTAAAAAATTGATTAAAATTTATATTTTCTAAATTTCCAATCCACAAGAACCAAAATATTAAATTTAAATCTAATTTGTTTGAAGAAAAGTTTATCGTTGTATCTAGTTTGAGGATATCAATAAACTGACTTGCTTCTTTTAAATCATCTTTACTTTTAGCAATAAACTGTATATTCTTTAATATTTCTTTAATATTTAAATTATCAATATTAGGTATAAGTTTTATATTGTTGAATATCGTTTTAGAAATATAATACCTTTCATTAAGCCATTCTACATAATCAATATCTATTTTCTTAACATTTTCGGATTGTTTTAAAAGCTCTTCACTATGGAGTTTTTCAATAATCTCAATTTGTTCTGCTATAAATTTACCTCTTTTCCTATCAGAATGTTTAATGATAAAGGATACTTTATCACCAACTTCAATTTGAACTTTATTTTTAACTTCTGAATTATGAAAAAATAAATCTTCTTCTTTATAAATAATAAAACCAAAATGATCACATATTTTTTTTACTACGCCTTTTTCTCTTACATCTTCTTTTTTAGTTAAAACTATTATTTCTTCTTTTTTTTTATCTTCTTTTTTATCTTCTTTTTTAAGTAGGCGAATAGTAAATCTGTTTCTTTCAATCTTAGAATTTGATGATATATTATATTCCTGAGATATATTGATTTCTTGTTTTTTATTTTTACTTTCAACAAAAATCAAATTGCGTTCTTCTCTTTTTGGTTTTTTTGTTTTTTTTCTATTTCCTAGTTTTTCTATTTTCATTACTTCCATATTATCTTCTTTTGATTGAACAAAAGTTGAATCTTTTGGAATAATTGAAATTTTCATTAAAGTGTTGCTTTTATTAAATTTATTAAATAGTAAAGTATATAAATCATCAGACAATTTCAAATTGGGGTCGACGACTATTTTATGACCTTTTTTCGCCAAAAACTCAACTGCGATAGTCATTCCAACATTTAAATCTTTACAAGCTTTACAAAATCTAATTGACATGATATAAATGCTTTTGTATAATTAGTTTCTACAAAAATACACATTATATTTAACTTCTTTACAACTAATTAAAAATAAAAAAACCGTATTTACATTTTACAGTAAATACGGAAGAAACATTGTATTTGATAGATTTCAATTATCGAAAAATGATTATGTTCCTGTTTATATATTTAGAGTTTACGGTTTTTTTGTATGGCCTTTAGATATACTATTTTTGTATAACACGTTTTAGATGACATTGATTCAAAACAATTATGTGTGATTGATTCATTATTTCTATATCTTCGCTTAAAACGATGTTCTACTAAGAAATTCACAAGTTAAAATACTAGTTCAGGAATCCTTTCAGCAGCTTCAATTTTTTTTAAATTAATTATTTGACCATAGATTTCAGTTATTTTAAACAAATACTTAATTATCAAAGTGCTAAGTCTTTTGTTCAGTGCTCGTGATAGTACAGTTCAAAAACTAATAATTAAACAGAAAGTTGTTAAAAACTCCAAAAGAGCTGAAAGCATATAATATAAAAAACCGATGTTGAGAATTTAATCAGAAAATTAAGTCTTAAGAAAATTTAAAAGAATAAATTATATCAACATTTTCCAATAAATCTATTATGTTCAACACTAAATTCTATTATTTCAAATGAGACAGGATCTCCAAGATCAAATTCACTAAATTCGTACTTATGGATGTTTGATTTGTGTATAAGAGCTCTTCCTTTCAATCCAAATTCAATAAAAATTCCATATGATTGAATTGAAGCTATTTCACCCTCTTGCGAACTACCAATTGGATATTCTTTTACCAAATATTCTACATTGTCTTCTAAATTAATATGCCCTTTAGCACTTACAATAAATTCATTAATTTCTTGTAATAAATCTAATTTTTCAATTTCACCATCTAAAAAATATTCAGGTTTATATACAAACAAATCTTTTGAAGTATTCATATATTTAATTAATTCATCAGCATTTTCTAATGAGGATTGTTTGCTCATATGAGGATGATTTTTACCAATCATATTATTCGCAATTTTTTGTGCAATATCAGGATTTTTGAAATATGTATCTTCTGCAACTGATGACAAATAATCAATATTTTTCACTAATTCTAAATGAACAAAACCACCAGGAGCTATTGAAATTAAATCGTCTTCTTGAAACACTCCATCAGGGGATTCTGTATATACACAACCAGCTTTAGACAAAGAACTTATTTCCTCAATAATTCTATTTCTATTGTGTCCAAAGCTTTGTAATTCTTTTATCAAATCATTCATTTTATGAAATCCTTTTGTTGAATTAGGTCCTGTAATGCCGTATCTATTTTTCAACCAAATAAGAATTGCCTGTCTAACAAACGGATTTGGAATTTCATCTGATCTATAAGAATGAAATAAATTCTTTACAATAGAGTTTTCATCATTATAATATTTATTTGTTCCTCTTAAAATAATCCTTGATATTATATGATTTGGTAATGAATAATCTCCTTTCGACTGTCTCATTTTAAATATTTCATCTTCAGTAATATGACCGCTTTTGCAAAAATCCAAGAATATTTCAAGTCCTTTTCTGATATCTCTACCAGCTAATCCACTTATCAATTTCTTAAAAAATATATTCTGAAATAGTGAATTTAAAATACTATGTAGATAATTAACAACATCAGATCTTTTACAAACAACTTTCATTGAATTATTCAGACGATAATAAAAATCTCGGTTGTCTGAGCCAATAACACGTAATGCATATTTAAACCTTTCATATAAAACTCTATCTAATAGAGGTGGATCAATTCTAAAAACAAAATCTTTAATAATTGTATCTAAGGGTGGCTGTTTTCTGTAATTATCAAATGTTGTATCACGTAAAGGAAGAAATAGCATACAAGAAAAAGTTTCTTTAATCCAGTTAGCAACATCAAACATCAACAATTGAGTGTTTTTATCTCGCTTATCACAATTATCTAAAACAATAATCAGTAATTTGTCTCTGCTGTTAAACAGATAATTAATTAACATTTTAATATAAAGTGGTTTATCAGATAGAAGTTTCATATATTCTTCATATACTTGCTTGTTGTAACTATCAATATCAGTTAACAACATTTGCACAGGCCCCTTTTTGAATTTAACAATCAAAGAAGCAAATACTTTTTCTGTGATAGAAAAATCATCAATATCAACGTCAGATTTTTCTTTAATCCCTTCTATTATACTATTCATTATCCAATGATAAATCATTTGACTATCCGTAGGAGCATTATTCAAATTAATATTAATCCAAAATGTTTGTTTTTTGATTTCATCTGGTAATGCAACTTCTCTAATATAATCAGTGAAGGTTGATTTACCAGATCCTACACTTCCGATTAAATAACAAACTTGATGTTTTAATTTTTGTTTATCATCAAACAGTTCAATAATTTCTTTAGGTTTAGATGTATCAAATATTTGATTAGAATCAGTATTTTTCATTGACATTCTAATGATTCTATCAATATGATCAACTTGCGTTAATCTCTTTTTCGATGGAACATAAGCATTTTTTACAATCTCAGTTCTTTCATCATTGCTAATTGGATTAAATAAGAATCTATAATCAAGAGATAAATTAACTCCAAAAGAATTTTCTCCAACAGATTCACTTCTAGCTATTTTACCTCCTAATTGAAAAAGAGGTTTAGTATAACGACTATCCTTTCGGATTGATTTTAAAACATCTCTTGAAAAATTTTCAACAACTTCTTTTTTTAAAAAATTCAAAAAATTAAAGAAATCTGGATTTGATACATCTTTGTTTTCTGTTAAGAACATTATAGAATTTAGTTCACTATCAAAATTTTGTGCTATAGTTTTTACTCCGTTTGAGACAATTATTTTTGAACATGGATTAATATTATTTGGATATTGCGAATTCAATTCCATTGCATATAATCTAGCTTCTCTTATCGCTTCTATCAAATCATCATTTGGTGTTTTAGCTTCGATTATTACAAGTGGAAGTCCATCCATAACGACCATGTAGTCAGGATAATATATTTTTGATTTTGAACCTTTATCAATTTGTATTTTTCTAATATCTAACTTTGTTCTTATATCACTATTTAGATAACCTAAACCTATTGGAGTGAGTGTAGTTAATAAAGGGTAGATAAATTTTTGTTCTACATCGCTTTCTGTTTCTAATAAAAGTTCACTCATATTATAACTTTTATAAAAGGGTTTAATCATTTATTATTAATAATGAACACATTAAAAAAAATCAATTACAAACATTTCTTCATTCATACATTTTAACATCCCTTTAAAAAATAATTTCAAGGATTATTATTTCGTATAACTAATTGACATTGATTTTCCTAATTATAGATTCACAAAAATACATATTATATTTAACTTTTTATAAATATTAGCAAAATAAAAATCCTTATTTACATTTTACAGTAAATACGGAAGAAATATGGTAATGATAACTTTCAATTATTGATAACTGATTATTTTTCTGATTTTATATTTGGAATTTAGGTTTTTTTTGTCTGGCCTTTAGATATGTTATTTAGAACAACAAGTTTTAAATGCCACAGAATCAAATTCAATACACTTATGTATGATTGATTCATTTTTTCAATATCTTCGCTTAAAACGAAGTTCTACTAAGAAATTCACAAGTTAAAATACTAGTTCAGGAATCCTTTCAGCAGCTTCATTTTTTTTTGTATTGATAATTTGGCCATATATTTCAGTTGTTTTCACATGCTTATGTCCAAGTAGCTTTGAAACTGTGTAAATATCTGTTCCTAAAGTAAGTTGAAGTGTGGCAAAACTGTGTCTGGCACAATGGAACGTAATGTGTTTGGTTATTCCTGATTCAGAAATCCATTTAGAAAGTTTATCAGAATAATACGAGATGTATTGCATATTCTCAAAAACTGATTCATCATCGTTTTTTTTTCTCACCCAGTATATTTATTGCTTGTTCCTCTACTGAGATGAATCGATACCATATGTATCGGATAATAAAAAGAAAAGAAAAAGTTCCAATACATTTGTAATTCTATTATTTTACTTAGAAATAAATGAGTAATATTGTAGTGTAATAATTGAAAATCAAAAAAGTAAAAAAAAATCTATTTCATAGAATTTGTACATTATTTGTACCTCGCAGCTACTATAATACTGATATAATAAATGTTACACTTTCTGTATCGGTAAATGATGTGGTGATGTGATGATGAGATGATGTAATGATGTGATGTTGTGATGATGTGATGATGTGATGATGTGATGATGTGTTAATGTGATGATGTGATTAATAAGTTGATCGGTTGGATATTGATAAATGATTAGTCAATAACTTCTAATTGCTAACTTTTCAAACTTCAAACCTTTCAAACTTTTCAAACTACAAACTTTTCAAACTACACAGAAATGGATAATCGAACATACAATACTGAGAGTAAAGTAGAAACCTGGTTTATAAATCGATATCATAATCCGGATATTTCAAAGACACAGGAGAAAGTTAAAGTAATAGCCGTTGATAACTATATACATTTAGGACAAATGACTGCCTTGCGTTTTCTGGAGTGGGTGGCCCTCAATCCGGGAGGTGTGGTGGCATTACCTACCGGTAAAACGCCTGAGTTTTTTATTAAATGGACCAAATACTACCTCGAGAACTGGGATACTGAAATCAAAAGCGGCTTGCTACACGATATCGGGTTGGATCGGAAGTTGAAGCCTGATTTCAAGTCGCTTTATTTCGTAATGATTGATGAGTTCTTTCCACTTGACCCGTTGCACGAACGTTCTTTCAATTATTTTGTGAAACGGTTCTATATCGATGGTTTCGGATTCGATCCTGACAAAGCGTTATTTATTGACACTTTCAATATTCCTGAAAGTGATCGTGCCCTGTTGGATGGACATAAAAATATTGAAGAAGTATTTCCCGAAGGTGTAATCGATTTAAATCTTCGTTTTAAACATACCATTACCGATAAACAGGGGTTGCAAAAGAAAGCCATCAAGTATTTCGATCAGTTCTGTGAAAACTACGAAGAAAAAATACGTCTTCTGGGTGGCATAGGCTTCTTTCTTGGAGGAATCGGCCCGGACGGTCATATTGCGTTTGATATTAAAGGTTCGAGCCACCACTCCCCTACCCGGCTGACGAATATCAATTACGAAACACAGGCGGCAGCTGCAGTCGACCTGGGAGGTATTGAGTCGGTTCGTAAAAAAGCGGTGGTAACCATTGGACTCAATACCATTACGTATAATCCGGATGTGGTAGCGATCATTATTGCTGCCGGCGAATCGAAATCGCAGGTACTGGCATCCGCCATCGAGTCCGAACCATCACTGGAATTCCCGGGCAGTGCACTTCAAAAACTGGACAACGCCCGGTTCTACCTGACAAACGGTGCAGCCATTAAACTGAAGGAACGTCAACGTCTGCAGGTCATTCAGGCTCCCGCTACTGATACTAAAGCCCTGGATCGGCTGATCATCGACGGTGCACTGGAAGAAGGCGTTATGCTGCTGGATATTACTGCACCAACCTTTGTCACAACCAACCGGTTTCTGCTCCTGGCACAACAGGTGGGTAAGGAATCATTAATGTCGCTGGCACAGGCAACACACAACCGCATAGTTGAAAAAATAGACAAAGGCCTGAATCCTCCGCTTCAAAGCCGGATACTTCATACCGCACCCCATCACGATGATATTGAACTGGCTTATTTTCCTCTTTTGCACCATCTGGTTCGTTCCGTAAACAACGACAACCATTTTGTGTATTGTACCAGTGGGTTTACCTCGGTCACGAATGATTATATCAACTCCAACCTGATTGCCCTGAGAAACCTGATTGCCGGTGGAACGATAAGTACTTATTTACATGCCCACAGGCTTTTTCAACGGGATGGATTCTGGGACGATATAACAGGTACCCTGAACGCCATTGCCCGTAAAAACAAAGATGAACAGGATATTTATATCTCGTGCCGGATGGCCAGGCAGCTGGTCCATTGGTTGAAAGTGAAAAATGTAAGTGAATTGCTACCTACCCTGGACGAAACCATTCATTACCTTTCTACCATTGATCCAGGCAAAAAAGAAATTGACATAGTACGAAAGATCAAAGGCTGGACGCGTGAATTTGAAGCCGAGCTGGTGTGGGCGCACTTTGGTATCGGACTGGATCATGTTTCGCATTTGGACCTGCAGTTCTATACCGGAGATATTTTTGTCGAATATCCCGATCCGGAACGTGATGTTCAACCGATCCTCAATTTGCTGGAGAAAGTAAACCCCGGCATTGTTTCACTGGCATTGGATCCCGAAGGCAGTGGACCCGATACCCACTTTAAAACATTAATCGCCATATCCAATGCATTGGAAAAATATGTCACGAAACATCCCGGTCACGAAATAAAAATATGGGGTTACCGCAATATCTGGTCGAAATTCCACATTGCGGATGTCAACATGCTGGTACCCGTTTCATTAAACTCCTTTGCGGTGTTGGATAACATGTTCAATACCTGCTTTACCAGCCAGAAATCCGCCTCATTCCCCAGCTACGAATACGAAGGACCCTTTAGCGACCTGGCACGACGTATCTGGGTAGAACAACACCAGCAACTGATCACACTGTTAGGCAAAGATTTCTTCTACAATAGCAAATCGCCACTGTTGAAACGTTCGTACGGCGCCCTGTATATCAAGGAAATGAACTATCCGGAGTTCTGTCTTGAAATTGAATTTATTAAAGGAATGATTGATACAAAAAAAGGATTGAAAGAATTGTTATAATAATCAGTTACAGTCTATAAACTTTATAATAGCAATTTACCCTCAAAAACACATTTTGAAAATCGCGATTTCCGTAACACAAAACAATGGTATTGATGGATTGAATTATGATGTTAATAGGAAATTGCGTTTTCCAAATAACTCTTAACTTATTTGCCTGCATTCAATAGACTAACCACAAGGAACAACATGGTTGATACATCACAGAAGGTATATCGTGTAACGATGATATACAAACATTTAACTGTTTTTATATTGCTTTTTCGTTGCAAATATATAATTTTGTAAATCAATAAACAAAATTCACAACATTCTCGTCGAATCAGTTTATATTTTTATATTTATTGTAGCATTTAAATTAATTCCATTTCTCCGGTCAATACTTCAACAAGCTCAAAACTGCTTTTTACCCGCAAAACCTGACTACTTACAGCCAACTACTTTCTATCCACTTTTGCTCCACCTTTCGTTTTGATCCCGTTCTGTTTAAAAATTTACATAAAACTAACATAATACACCCATAATACGTATCTATATAAATAAGTCTTATGTATGTTTTAAAATGTATTATTTATGTATTAAGTAATTGGAACAATATAATGTCGTATTTATTATTCAACAGGAAATTATTCTTCTTACATGTATGTACTTCTATAAAATTCAGTTTCTTTATTCCATTCATTTCAAACAAACCTTCACTACGCATTCACTACACATTCACTACGCATTCAATTAACCTTTACAAAAGATAAGAACATGTTATGCTTGCTTTACGGTCCTATTGCGGAGATATTGCGCTCTAATATTACACCGTATCATCACCGTAATATCACCGTATCATCACCGTAATATCACCGTAATATCTTAAAATGCGTGGTGAATGTGTACTGAATGCGTAGTGAATGCGTGGTGAATGCATAGTGAATGTTTAATGAAAATATAGTGGGTAAAATTGTCAGATTTCTGATTTACAGTAAAGAATTACGGACTTAAAAATTTCGGTTCCAACATGGAGTAGTGTTTGAATAGCTTTAAAATAAGACGTCATTAACCCTTTGCACTATTTTCCTCTCCCGTTTGCAATCTGGAAAGGAAGAGGGCAAAGAAAGAGTAAGTATTTTGAGAATAAAAAAATAAGACATTATATTGTTCCCACTACTTATCTATGTATTATCTGAGGACGGGAACCGAACGAAAGGTGGAGCTTAACCGGAGGTGAAGAATTAAATTTCAGGTAATGTATTTCTGAAAAATCACCAAAGAATATTTGGTTTTGAAAAACGGGGAGTATCAAAAAGGGTGGATTAAAATGACCCATTTATTATTTTACAAAAATAAAATATTATTTTTTAATTTCAAAGAAAAAAATCATTTTTTTTAGTTGGGAATAATTTTCTCGTTTTTCAACTCATCCCGGAATAATAGTGTGATTCATTTGATGAAAATGATAAAGAAAATATAAATCAGGAATATCAAAATAAACACAGAAATCAGAGTTCCGACAAACTCATAAATACATACAGGTTATCCAGGTTGTATGGGATTCAGAAAAGTGCTGGCAAACTCAAGGGGTTGATTTGAAATGATTGTGTTTGCTAAGAAAATATAATTTTTTAGTTAAATTATATCAATAAAGCACAAGACTAAATCCTTTTTATATATCTTTAACGCAAAATGTATTTTAAAGTATTTTTTACAGAACTCAGGACATTTGATGTCAACCAAAGCTTCTACTCAATACAGGATTAGGATTAAAAAAAAAATACTTTCCAGCACTATGAAATTAACAAAAAGCATTCTTCAAATCAGCATGGCAGGTCTTCTGATGGTTACATTCCATGGATGTACTCCGTATTATGGTCTGGGAAACAATGGGGTCGACCCGATTGTATTTATTAAGCCGGTATACGCAGACAGTTCCAAGGTAACAACGTATATTGGTGGTAAATATACCCATACTACGGATAGTGCTTATTTTCATAAGAACGAAGTGAATTATTTTGGTCAGTTGAATTGGTCACAAACCCATACAACTAAAAATTATAATTATTCGTATGGAGTTTTTGGTTATATGGGATCGTACAAAGTCGCTGAAGTAGAAAATTTCAATGGAAATAAACCGTATTACGGTGGTGGATTGTCGAGTGAATTTTGTTTTAATATACCATTAAGCAATGTGGATATAAGAATATTAGGTTTTAAGGGTTCGTTGTATTACGAGAACGGGGAATTTACAAGATTCCGTAAAACGGCTTCCGAGTTGAATCTTATTTCAGGTGTCTCTTCCAGTCAGTTTGCGTACAATATCAGTTTAACATCCGGATTAGAATTCAACTTAAAGAAAGGAAGTTTTGGTTTTGATGGTTCCTCCGGCATGACTTATTTCATAAAGGACAAACCTGCTTTTTTGACGTATTCATTGAATGCCCACTATACGTATAAACGGTGTACGGCCTATGTTTTAATGACCGAAAGTGTTTTCGGAATTGGCGAGGAGTATGCTCTTGGTTTTGCTTACAGATTATAATTTCTTTTTATTTGGAGTACTCGAAATCGGTTATGGGGGTTAATGTAGATAACGCTCAAAAATACATCGTATGTTTTGAGAAATGATGGTGAAATAATTTGTTTCAATAAAAAAAAGATGTAATTTTAACGCCTCAAAATAATCAGCATTTATAAGGAGATAAATAAAATATTTATTCATCAATAAACTTAATCACTTTTATGGATTCGTATGTTTCAGAACAAATTGAAGTAAGCCAGACCTTGCTGATACGCAGGGTGTATGTCTGGATGTGTGCAGCTCTTTTTATTACTGCAGGAACTGCCTACCGTGTATCAAACTCGGAAGAATTGCTAAGGATTATTTTTTCCAGCAAAATGAGTTTTTTTGGGATTATCATCGCCCAATTTGCCATCGTCTGGTTCTTGTCGGCAAGAATCAAGACACTTTCATTTAGCACTGCCACTATCCTTTTTGCCTTGTATTCTGTTCTTATGGGAGTTACCATGTCCTGCATTTTTTTGGCATATACTCAATCGTCCATCGCTTCCACGTTTTTTATTACAGCCGGTACATTTGCAGTTATGAGCATTTACGGGTTCACCACTAAAAAAGACTTAACCTCATGGGGTAATTTACTGTTCATGGCACTTGTGGGATTAATCATAGCTATGGCGGTTAATTTTTTCATGAAGAACTCCATGATGGACCTGGTGATATCCTGCATCGGGGTACTGATCTTTGTCGGATTAACTGCCTATGATACCCAAAAGATCAAGGCTTTAATGAACCAGGAAAATACGGAAGAAAACCAGAAATTGGCTATCATTGGATCGTTAATGCTTTATCTGGATTTTATTAATTTATTCCTGTTCCTTTTGCGAATTTTTGGAAGAAGAAGATAAAAGTCAGAAGAATTTGGGGACATTGAAGACTTTGGGGAATTTGGGACTTTGAAGACTTTGTAAATATTAATGAGTGTTTTTGAAAATCATCTGATTAATACGAAAAATACAACATTTTACCCTTAACAACTATGGAGAAGCAGTACAATCCTGATGGCTTTATTCCAAAACATGGTGGTTACGAGCGATTGATTACCTATCAAAAAGCTGAAATAATATTTGATGGTACTAAATTCTTTACGAACAAGTATTTTCAACGGTATGACCGTACAATTGACCAAATGGTACAGGCGGCACGATCGGGGAAACAAAATATTGTGGAAGCAAGTATGGCTTCGGGTACTTCCAAAGAAACCGAAATCAAACTCACCAATGTAGCCCGTGCTTCACTCGAAGAATTATTGATTGACTACAAAGACTTTTTGCGTAATAACAAGCTAACTTACTGGGACAAAGGACATCCTTATTATACAGAATTGACTAAAAAGCATAAAACCCCACATGCAAATTACGAAACTTATCGAAAAGGGATAGAGAGTCCTAACCCGGAAGTATCTGTGAACATCATGATAAGCCTGATACAAGTGACATCCTATCTGCTTGCCCAACAAATAAAGACATTGGAGCAAGAATTTATGAAGGAAGGGGGGCTGCGTGAACGCATGTCACAGGCAAGAATGAATGTCAGGAAGAAACAAGGTTAAGGATTAATGCGATTAATTTATTTGGGGACTTTAAGGACAATTACGACAATGCAATAATCAGTTGATAGAAAGAATATAATTGGGGACTTTGGGGACATTTGCGACAATGCAAAAATCAGTTGATTGAAAGAAAATAATTGGGGTCATTGGGGACGATAGCGACAATGACAAAAGGAGGAAAAGCAATCAGCTTATCCTCCTTTTATAAAATATTGACCGGCATTTATACCAGGTTTCGTACTGTTTTATCTACCTCTTATGATTCTGAAAAGGATGGATATAATGGCTAGAACAAGTAAAATATGAATAATACTACCAGCACTGTATGCGAAAAATCCAATTGCCCAGATAATGATAAGTATTAACGCTATTAAATAAAGAAGACTGCTCATAATGGTTTAATTTTAAAGATGAATATATATTACTAAATTTAAATATTAAAAATATTCTAATTTCACGGTTTATTAATTAAACGATGCTGCCAGGTAGAAATTTATCACGGCATTATTCGCATTGGGAACTGTATAATCTGATCCAAGGAATGATTTTGTTTTTCCTACTTTGGTCATTCCCATACTGTAACGTGCTCCCATGGTGATTGATCCTACATCAAGTCCTGCACCTAATAAAAAGCCGGCATCAATTCGGTTATAATCATTTACGTTGATATTTTGTTCAAAATTGAAAAGATTAACGTTTGCCTCATTTTTAACTTTACCATCGATCATATAGGCTACGTAAGGACCAAACTGAACGTTAAGTAAATGAGTCACGTTGACAACACATAATACCGGCACTTCCAGATAGGTCAGATTAAATTTGGCTGTGCCATCAATAAACAGGTTATTATACGTAACAGAAGCTCCTTTTGTTGTTACATAAAATTCAGGTTGAATGGCAAGAAAACTGGTAACAGGCAGCTTGTTAAAAACACCCAGATTGAAACCGGTTATCATATCCGAACTTTTTGCATCCGAAGTGTATAAGTTGGAAAGGTTCAAACCACCTTTTATTCCAAATTTAAAAGATTGTGTTTCCTGAGCCTTACACGTAAGACTTGTCATAGTTATAATGAGAATAGAAACGATGGACAAAATGATTTGCTTTTTCATATTATTATATTTTTTAAAATGTTTATCTAATAATTTATGTACAAAGATAGCCGTAATTCCATCCCTGAAGATTACATAATTTATGAAATAACTTACATAATTCACACATATTTTTTACCATACTTCATCTCCGGACACAAAAAAAGCAGACTATCACATCTGCTATTTTATTTAATATGATTATCTGCAAAGTATCTTGATCAACTGAAGCCCTAACTATGTATGTAGTGAGGGCTTCACGATTGCGGATATTCATTTTATTCAATTTTATTCAATTTCATTTTTTATTTCGAATGATCATCTGTCAGGGTGTTTATAGTCTTGCCCAGTTGATTCAGATCACGGTTAAAATCACTTTTAAATTTACCCCAATCTGTATGTGTCTTTTCGTAATCACCTATCCTGGTTTTAAGATTCTGATTTTTCAACTGAAGGGAATCAATTCGACGGGCATACACTTCATCGAGTGCTGAACCAGGTTTATTCATTTTCAGTTTAAGCTTGGCAATGCTTACTTCATTGTTCTTTATTTTTAATTCCGACTCAAGCTTAAAGGTTTTCAATTCGTCTTCAGTAGCTGCCTTCTGTGCAACTTTATTTTCATTATTCTGTGCCGTATTTAGATTTTCAAGTGCAACCTGGGTCTTGTTACGGGCGTCTTCTTTTTTTTGATCGGAAGACATGCAACCACTTAATAATGCAACAGCAAGTAACATGTAAACTGCATTCGATTTTCTCATAATAGTCGTATTTAGTTGGTTTAATGGAGTATTATTAGACGATATAATTCAATTGGCACTTTTTCACTAAAAGAATCTTATTTGAAATTCGGATTATTATAATGCAGATATGATTTTACGCAATTCTTCTTTTGATTTACTAAGCTTAATTTGAAGCCGACCAAACATTTCTTCTTTTTTACCTTCGGCAAACATTAAATCGTTATCTGTCAAGGCTGCAAATTTTTGTTTTAGTATGCCTTTTTGTTCTTCCCAGTTTCCTTTTATTTCGGTTGATTTCATTTTCATATTTATTTAATAGTGAATTAATTTTCACTTCACAAAGATGATAGTTTTATTCTCTTTTTAATTTACACAATTACCGGAAATAGTTACATTATTCACACATTTTACTCAGAGAAATTCCATATTATGAACACTAAATGCTACATATAAAACTAATGATCAATTTAAATGATTCATTTTAATTGCTTTACATATTTCGGGTTTTTAAATCAACTATAAATTTTAAAGGTACTATCATTTACATTAAAAATTCAAACATAAAAATGGTTGCCTGTTTAAATAAACTAAATAAGATATCATGCCTGGAAAGTCATATAGTCAAAACTTACAGCTTTAGCATACAAAAAATATCTTGCCATAAAGCAAGATATTTTTGTAGTGAATATCTTATTTCTGAGATATCAGTTTTCCGGATTGTATAATCGTTTGATGATCTGAAAGTTTATAGAAATATATTCCCGGGCTGAGTCTGCTGGTATCCAGGGTGATAATCTGTTTAGAGACAATTGAAGTAAGTACTTCTACTCCCACTGTATTGTAAATTGAAAAATTACAATTTAGGTATTTCGAATCGTTCTTTAAGTTGATTGTTGTGAACGATCCGAATGGATTTGGAGCTACCGTTAGTTCAACTTCCGGATTCAGGACCACTGGTTCTACACTTGTAATTACTCCGGTATATGGTGAATTGATAGTTGATCCGGCAATTGAAATGGCTCCGGTTGTGGTAAAAGCTGCACCATCAAGAATGACACCTGACTTGAGAACAATAGCACCGTTATTGACAACAACCATTCCTTTAAACTGTGTACTGTCATTCAAAGTAATTGCTCCTTCAATTTTCCAGAATATATTTTTTGACTGTGCACCGTTCATTAAAATAATGATCGATTTGGCAACAGTGGTCAGAGCCCCGTTAATCTGTACGCAAAATACGGCATTCGGATCATTTAGCGCATTGAAATAAAGTGTATCGGTAAGCATGGTAGCTGCATTCAGATGATAAGTCTGGGCCGTGAGCACCATGCTATGGCCAAACTGATCGGGATGAAGTAATTCTACATTTGGAGCCAGTAAATTCAGTGCATTATACAGCATGAGCAAACTTCCGGCACACATACTGGTTGCATTGTCGGGTAACGGGTGAATGAAACCTGTTACTTTCAAAGGGTCAAATCCGGAGGTCAGACCCACATTTGTACCAATATTACCTGTTACATAAGTGATTCCAGCATTGGAAACAGAGCCGTTGGTGGAAAAAAGCGCGTAACCCAATGTCATTCCCATGGCAGGAGGTGTCATTGCGGGTACCAGGGTTGAAGTAGTCTGGCTGGTCAAAGCAGGTTTTATAGTACCTGCGTTTATTACATCAGTGGATTGTCCCATACCAGGCATTGGATTGATATACAGGGCAAATACCGACAATAGAGTAATTAATTTTGTTTTCACTTGAATGTTTTTTTTATGATTGAAGAAATTTTCAATACACCACAAAGTTATATACATTTAAAAACAAAGAGTTACATATAAATGGATTTATATTGCATAATTCACTCACAATTAATTCTAAACATTTCAAAAATTAATAAATCCCATGCCTGAATGGGTCATGGGGTTTATTGATTTTAAAGAATGTCATTTTTGTGATATCAGTTTGCCTGATTGAACCAGTTTACCATTTTCAGTTACCTTATAGAAATAGATTCCGGAAGGAAGTTTACTAGTTTGGAGGGTTGTCACCTGGCTTGTAACCGGCGTATTAATCACCATTTTTCCCAGGGCATTGAATACATTTAATCCATACACATTATTTTTCGAACCTTCGTTCAGCGTAATTGTAGTAAATGATTTAAATGGATTTGGTGCAAAGGTCATCACCTGATTCTGTTTGTCTATTTGTACCGATTGTACATCAGTGACTGTACAATTTATATCCAGCGTTGTTGTAATAGCTGCAGAAGTTAATTCACCTGTTGTGGTAAGTGCCCTACCATTCAACACTACGCCTGTATTAATTGCACCTAATGCACCATTGTTACAAATGATTGTTCCACAGAAAATTGAATAGTTGTTGATACCGACCGCACCTTCAATTTTCCAATACACATTTTTTGCCTGAGCTCCGTTTATCAACAAAACTTTTGAATAGGTACTGGTAGTCAATGCACCATTAATTTTAATAACAAATACAGCATCCGGATTTCCCTGTGCGTTAAGGTACAATGAATCGGTAAATACAGCAGCTGCTTTCATAATATAGGTATGAGGAGTCAATACCAGATTTCTTCCAAACTGAGCAGGATACAATAATTCAATGTCATAAGGCAGGTTATTCAGATAAAGGTAAGCATCATGCAAATCGGAAGCACATTTTGCAGTGACTGTATTCGGAATTGCGAAAAGAGAACCGGTTACTAAAAGTGGGTCAAAACCTGTAGTCAAACCGACATTGGTTCCTACATTACCTGTTATATGTGATACTCCCGTATTGGTAACAGGACCATCAGCAGAGAACAACGAGAAACAGGCGGCTGATTTCAGATTTGGTGCAGCAGGTCCGGTAAGATAAGGACTTCCGCATCCGGTAGGAGTATAAACCAGAGCACCATCAATCGTAATGGCACCGGCTGTAGAAAGAGCCCGTCCTTCAATTGTATCGAGAGAATTAATATGAATGGCGGCATTATTTGCAATGATCGTTCCTCTCATGAAAACCCCGGAAGCCAAATTAACCTGACCTTCCACTTTCCAGTAGACATTACAGGCTTTTGCTCCATTCTTTAAATAAATTTTAGCATTAGCATTGGCTGAAAAGGTACCTGCAATCTGAAAAATAAATTCAGCATTTGCATCACCTTTTGCATCAAGTGTAAGTCCGGAGTTTAACGTGGTGGCTCCAGATACAGCATAAATTCCCGGATTAAGAGTTACACCGTTTCCAAGCAGAGAGGAAGGGAAAAAAGTTGGAATTGAGCTATTCAGTTTGTTATAAGCAATGAGTAGATCGGCTGCACATTGTCCACTTGCGCCATCCTGGTCGTGCATTACACCGTTTACATTTCCAAAAGCAGTACTTGATCCATTATTCGTACCAACATTTCCAGTAAGTTGAGAAATACCGGTGTTACTGACAGAGCCATTTGTAGAGAATAGGACAAAATCAGCAGCAGATCTTAAATTAATTGACTGTCCAAAAATGGATACAGGTACTAAAAAAAGTAAAAATGTAGTGAAATAAATAAGTAGTTTTGTTTTCATTTTAATGTATGTTTTATTAAAGTTGTGAATATATCTTCATAACTTTACAAAGATACTGGTATATAGGAACCAGAGAGTTACAAAATTTTGCTTAATACTTATATAATTCACACTTTTACAAAGATTTATGTAATGCAAAAATCATTTTTAATACTCAGACCAGGTTTAAAAGATAGAAGCCCTCCACAATGATGCAGAGGGCTTGAGCCAGTTGAATAATTTACTATTATAAAATAAGTTTCCCTGATTGAACCACATTCGAATTATTCATCACTTTGTAGATGTAAATTCCGGATGTAAGATTTGCTGCATTCAGAGTTGTCAATTGTTGGGTAATGTTTGCATTCAGCACTTCCGATCCAAGGATTGTATAAATCATCAATTTGTAATTGCCGATTTTCAAGGCATCTTTATATGTTATGGTAATATTTGAATTAACCGGATTTGGTGAGACTGTAAACATTTTTTCCGTTTCAATGGAAGTTAAAGCAGTTGTAACATTATTTACTAACGTCACCACGTTATTATGCAGAGAAATAGCACCGGCTTTTGAAAGACCTCTGCCAAGCAACGTCGATCCTTCTAAGAGGCTTATTGCGCCATCTGCAATTATGGTACCCCTGAAAACAGAGCTGTCGCCCAGGCTGAATGCACCGCCTATTTGCCAGTATACATTATTCAATGAAGCAGAATTTCTAAGTACCACATTCGAGAAAGTAGCGGTAGATAATGCTCCGTTAATTTTAAAAACAAAGACAGCATTCTGATCACCCTGAGCATCCAGTATTAAATCACCTTTTAATGTTGATGCTTTACCAATACAATAGACTTTAGGATAAAGCACCTGATTGGTTCCTAACAAAGTATCAATTACTTCACCGCAAGTCAGCGAGAATAAGTCACTGTAAGCAGTTTTCACATCAATGGCAGCATTGGTAGAAACTTCATCTGCCACATGTTTTTGACCAATTAAGGTACCTGGGGTAAAAGCAGTGAATTGCCCTACATGGTTTCCAACATTTCCTGTAACAACAGTTGCATTACCGACATTACTAAAAGCACCATCAGACGTAAATAAGGCGAAACCGGAAGTTGCACCTAAGACAGGTGCTTGTGCGAAGCCTGGATTTGGAATAAAACAAAGAGAAATGGCTGAAAATAACAGAAGTAATTTTGAGTTCATAATTTTATTTTTAATATGAGTAAGTATTTTCACTACGCTACAAAAGTAGAATTATTAAATCTTACGCATATTACATAATTTTATATAGTACTTGCATTATTCACACATTAAAAAATTACAGAATATCTTTCAACAAAAAAACCCTTTGCTGAAAGCAAAGGGTTTTTTTGTTGAAAGAATAATTTATTGTTGTGAAATAAGTTTACCTGATTGAATTGTTTTGTTTTGATCCATTACTTTATAGAAATAGATTCCTGAGCTCAGATTAGCCGTTTCCAGTGTGGTTGATTGATTTGTAAGGATAGTATTCACAACTTCAGTTCCCAATATGTTGTAGAGAACCAGGTTATAATTACTGTTTTTTGGTGTTTCATTCAACCTGACAGTTGCATACGAACGGAATGGGTTTGGAGATATGCTTAGTACATTTGCTGATTTTTCAGTATTTACAGGTTCGATTCCACTGATTAGATCCAATGGGTTATGAACAGTAATGGCACTTGTCAGGAAACTTCCGTTGGTGGTTAGTACCCTGCCATATAATGAAACTCCGGTATTCAACTGAACAGCTCCATTATTGCAAATGATAGTCCCACAAATTACTGAATAATCATTCAGGCTAACGGCACCATCTATTTTCCAATACACATTCTTTGCCTGGGTACCATTGACCAAAAGGACTTTAGCATGGGTGCTTGTTGCAATTGCCCCCATTACCTGAATAACAAATACGGCATCAGCATTTCCCTGTGCGTCAAGGTATAACGAATCGGTTAACATGGTTGAACCTTTCAACACATAGGTATGAGGAGTTAGAACCAGGTTTCCCCCAAACTGGGCAGGATAAAGAAGTTCAATGTCAGAAGGTAGTAAGTTCAATGAAGCATAAACAGTCAGCAAATCGGCTGCACATTGTGCTGTTGATCCGTCAGCGATTGGGTGCAACGCACCGGTTATCGTTAAGGCATCGAAACCTGTAGTTAAGCCTAAATTGCTACCCACATCACCTTTTACAGTTGTTATTCCAGCGTTTGTAAGGGTGCCCTGAGCTGTAAATAATGCGTAATTTTCGGTCGTTAAAAGAACCGGAGCTGCCGGGCCTGTCAGATACGGGCTTCCACAACCGACTGGTGTATATGCCAGCACTTTGGTGATATTTACCGCACCGGCAGTAGTCAACGCCCTTCCTTCAAGGGAAGCACCGGAGCTAATAGCAATAGCAGCGTTATTGGCAATGACAGTTCCTTTCATAACTGAATTAGTGCCCAGAGTTACTAATCCTTCCACTTTCCAGAAAACATTGCAGGCTTTTGCTCCGTTTACTAAAATTACTTTCGAATTGGCACTCGTAGAAAAAGTACCTTGAATCTGAAATACAAATACTGCATTCGGATCATTATTAGCATCCAATGTCAGATTTCCATCAAGGGTTGATGAACCTGGAATGTTATAAACGCCTGTTACCAACGATTCACCGTTTCCAACAAGTGGGGCGTGTGAGAAGTTTGATACCAACGTATTCAACTGGTTATAAGCGATCAATAAGTCAGCTGCACATTGAGCGGTAGCTCCATTATTGTTCTGCATAATTCCATTCACATTCCCAAAAGTAGTACTTGACCCAACATTGGTTCCTACATTTCCGGTTAGCTGAGAAATACCTGTATTTCCGACTGCACCATTTGATGAAAAAAGAACAAAACCTGAAGCGGTACCTAAATTAATTGTCTGTCCGAAATTTGAATTCGGCATTAAAAACAGAAAAGCTGCTGTTAATGAAAGAAGTAATTTTGTTTTCATTTTTATTGAAGTTATAATGTGAGTATATTTTCACATCGGGACAAAGGTAACTGACCTGGTAACTTAAAATATTACACAACTTTTATAAAATGTTGCATTATTCACACTTTTATAATGTGGTGATGGGATGATGTGAAAATGTGATGATGTGGTGATGTGGTGATGTGATAATTTGGTGATGTGTTGATGTGATGATATGATGATTGGGTGATGTGATGATGTGGTGATGTGGTGATGTGATGATGTGGTGATGTGGTGATGTGATGATATGATGATTGGGTGATGTGATGATGTGGTGATGTGGTGATGTGATGATGGGGTGATGTGTTGATGGGGTACATTCTTTCGATACATGAAGAAAAAATTAAATCATTCAGAATTTCATCTGACTTTCAATCTGTCTTTTTTATAGGCTTTACGGGGTGATTCATTATTTAAACCATTCATTTTGTTGTAAGCAGTCGACAAAATTTCAGGTATTTCACCTTGATATATTATTTTATAAAAAGAATAACCATTAAATGGAATAACCGTTTTGGATGGAGTAAATTTAATCTGCTTCATAACACCCTTTTTTATAAACGGTTGAATAAATGTATTCTTACGGTTGATTGTTAATTGATTCAACTTGATTTTTATTCTCTTTGATCCGATTAATAATGCACATTTCTCCTGAGTAGTAAATACCAGCCTGCTTTTAGTGTGCTTATTTAAATAGATATTAAATTTATGATCTTTGACAGACATTCTGTCGACATATATTGAATCATTCTTAGTAAACTCACTCTGGTCTTTGTGTTTAAAAGTCATAAAATACATTTTTCTGGCATCAAAGAGCTCTATAGTTTCTTTTTCTTTTTGTACAAAGATTTGAGGTTGTACAATAATAGAAGCTGTTTTATTCAGGGAAAGAAATTCTGCCATTTCATTGATAAACTTTAACTGGTTAGCATCAGGACTACTTTGCCTTATTTCCCATTTGAACGTAAGGGCCTTTTCAATATCATTTTCTGTGTTTTTTACGTTGATTCGATAGAGCGTTTTGAAAGGTTTTTCTATAATATTGACCAACGCATCACGAATTACATCTTTTATGTTGAATTTTGGTCTTTTTAGATTACCGGTAACCGGGATCTGGTAATCGATTACATTTCCCTTATCACGTATAACTGACATAATAAGTTTCATAGGCAACTTTTTGGCATCTTTATTATCAATACGATTAGCTAAGCGGAGATCAATTATTTTAAGATGATTACTACTTTTTAAATATCCTTTTCTGACTTTCCAGTTTCCATTTAATTCAACAATTCCTCTGTTTAAGGGATAGGAAGTATAGGATATAAAATAGGAATTAAACAAAGTGGCTGGTAATCGTTGTAAACTATAATTCATATCAAATTCCGAACTGTCCGCGGGGTTAATGCTAAGTGCCACTTTCAGGGTTCCGGAAGGCTTAATACCAGTTTGTAATGTGATTTTTATGCGATCCTGATTTTTATCAATTGAATCGGAAAGAATATTAACAGGTTTTAAATTGAGAGAAAACTTATTGATCAATGAATAGTCGTTATATACGAAATTTCCATTGTATATGGCTAAACGATTGATTTTATAATCGCTTTTAAAGAAATTTTTCGACAATTTTTCAATATAAATACCTATAGTTGTCAGCAGATTAAAAGAAGAAGGATTTTGAGTTCTTCCCGATAGTCTTGATCCTTTTTTACCAAACATTTTCTGAAGGTTATTTGATTTATCATACCGTTCATATTTAAAATTTGGATGTATAATTGACACTGAATCGAAAAGGTATTGATTCTTTTTTGGACTTAACTGAAAAATTGCCAATTGAAATTTATCGATAGAACCATAATCCATTCCTGGACGTATACCGAAATGGAATTTATTGATGGCCAACATTCCTGTAAAAGTTACATCACTCGCTTCTTTAAAATTACCTTTAACTTTCAGGTTCGCCTCCAGGTTTGCAGAGAAACTGCCAAAGTTTTTTAAATCAATAATATAAGGTTCTAAAACCAGTAAATCGAATGTATGAACAATCACATCCAACCGGTAGTTCAGGTTTTTTACATGCATGGAAAAATTTCCGATCATATCACCTTTATGGGTGCCTGAAAAGAAAGAATATTTTACATCAATTGAATCGGAATTCCACCTTTTCCCGGGACATTCAAGAAATACTTTTCGAATCATAAAATTTACCGGAACTGATTTTTCACGGTAATGTATAATTCCATCATTTATTTTGAAACCAAGAAAATTAACATGAAAGTTCGACGGTCTGTTTTTGGTTTTATCAGGAGTAAATTTTCTGATAATATCTATAAAATTAATCCCACTGCTACTTCTTTCAATCAAAATATCCGGATGATTCAATGTAATGGAAGAAAACTCTAACGTTTTGGAGAATAATTTAAACAATGCAATTTTGGCATTGACACTTTTTACGGACACGAAGAGACTATCACTCCTGAGTTCATAAATTTTCAGGTTACTGATATGAACATACCCTGTGATTGGATTTACATATACCCTGCCCATGGTAATTTGACGACCCGTTAATTGTTCATCATATTTTTCGATCAAATGTTTGGCAACAGGTGAAATGATCAGAATAATGAATATAATGATTATGGATAGAATCCCAAGGATGATCGAACTTATTTTTATGATTTTATGCTTTTGATTCATTCAATGGTCTTTTTTTTTTACTTATTCAATTTACAAAATTGTACAAAAATACATATCATTTTATTACAAAACTTTGAAAATAAGTTACATGATTCACACATCCCGAATTTACTGTTTTTCCCATTATTGTAATGATTATCTAATCTATAAAGAGTGTTTTAATATTCAAACTTCAACTACTTTCGCAATATAATTCGCAAGAGAATATTTCATTTTCCATTTGATATTATTTTACCATTATTTTTCCATTATTTTTCCATTGGTTTTAGATTGGTTTTGGATTGGTTTTGGGAACTATAATTCATTCATTTATTTCCAACATAAATGCCATATATCTTGTAAGATATATGGCATTTATATGGTTGATATATCAAAGTTAAATGACTGATATATCAGAATAGCCTCGGATCCAAAACCAATCCAAAACGGTTTCAAAACCATTCAGATTTAGATCTGGATTCGTTATACAAATATAAATAAAAAAATGATTATCCGTTATTTGTCGAAAATTATATTTAAACTTTTTAGCTTCGTTTATTTTTAATTCATACATATTATTCTCATTCAATTCCTACTGAAATAAAATATTAGAAATATTTCGTTGCAACATTAGAAGTATTGCGGATAATCCTGTTTTAGTATCATAGTATCAACAAATATAAAGGGGCTGCCCGGTTAAAGACAGCCCCTTATCAGAGAAACGTAAACAAAAAGAAAATCTTATTTTTTAGCGTCGATGTCAATTATAACCGTACGGTTATAATATCTTTCTTCTGGGAATTTGTTATCAAAAGGTGATTTCTTTACATCTTCACCATATCCGCTTACTACAAATTTAACATCATTACGTCCAGCTTTATTGAGGCTTCTTTGCATGATTGCTTTCACATCATTTGCGCGTTCGACTGATAAATTCATATTATAAGTTTCACTACCAGTAATATCTGCATGACCATGAATGATGACCGTACCATTTTGAGGTATTTTTGGAACCACAACATCATTGATATACTTTTCGTATAAACGAATGGTTTTGGCACTGTTAAATTCATAAATTACGCTGAATCTCATGGCTTCGTCAGTAGTAGAAGGTGCCCAGTTAATCAGGTGTGCTGAAGTTTCCTTTTTCAGTGTTTTGCCACTTTTTGTCTGACCAATCAAAGTTACTTTATAGTCACCTTCTGAACGGTTACCTAAAACTGAATTACCGGGAATACTTATTTTATCATGTGTATAAGGACCAAAATTCTGTACAGTTCCCTGTTCGTCTTTGAATTCCAATGACCAGGTACTATATGCATCTGTTCCACCGTCGGCATTTACAAAAACATAACTATCGAGTGGTGCAACCTGACCAGAAACGATTTCAACAGGTCTCATGGTATTTGTACCGCTATAGAATTCCAACAATAATTCCGGAGAATTGCTTTCAATGGTTACCCTGCGGTCACCTTCCTGTAACATTACCAAATCGACTGTTCCACCTTCCTGAACTGATGCCAGTACCGGTTTAACACGTCCTTCGACACTAATTCGGGAAGGTTCAATGCCAAATACAGAAACCAGGTAATGTTTAGTTGATTGAGCCATTTCACGACCATCTTTAGGACCTTGTTCGGATGAGCCGATCAGTCGGATAGAAGTTTTTGGGTTTTTAACCATACGGTCACCCATAATGTTCAACACATTATAATACACAATCATCTGACGGCTTGAACGGCCTGAGAAGTTTTCAGGAGTAGTTAATTCAACCTGATCCTGTCTGAAGTCTTTTACCTGATCTTTAGTAAGCAATACATACCGACTTGGTATCTTCGTAGAACCTAAATCAAAATATACATAATTACCTAATGGGAATATTTCCCTGACGTTTGTAACTGCCGGAATGTTTTTAGGAGCATCAACATAGAAATTTACTTCCGGTTCAACCACTACAGTTGGAACAAAAGCTTCTGTTTTGATCGGACTAGAGATACGGTGGCCTGTACCAAGTTTTAGTGCGGCACCAACTCTAACAGTAGTTATATTCCATGTTTCAATACTACGGGGATCTTGTCCGAAATAGGGTTGAAATGAAACAAAAGGAGATAATACAAACTGAGTTTTTTTGTTTTCAGAGGTCAAATGGATATCATATCCTGCACCGATTTGCATTGAAATCAGGTTATTATTGACATCACTGAAATCACCTTTTACATCTGCTGTTGGCAATTGGTTTGGAAAAGCAGGGTTTATACCAAGTTTATAGGTAAATGATTTTGACATATTGAAAGCAAAACGTGGTCCGGCATAAATATAGAAATTTGATTTAAATGGCGCCAGACGTAAACTTGGTTCAATAGTGATATAACTCAAATCGGTAATTAAATCTGCCGGGCAATTGCAAGGGGTATTAACGCCATTGAATGCACCTCTACGATTATCATAACCGGCTTGCAACATAACACCCCATCTTGAATTTGCGGGACGATATTCGATCAGTGGAGCAAGGAAAAGACCCACTCCGTTACCATCATGAAAAGTAGTTGGAACTGTCAGTTCACCGTTCAATTGTTGGGTAGAACCGCGGTAGAAATTGATATTTCCGCCAGCAGCCACTCCAAAATACCAGGAAGGTTTTGTGTACTGAATAGAATCCTGTGCCTGTACGGGTGTTTGAATTCCCATTACAATAAAAGCGCAAAGAATAAGACTTTTTATGCTCCGGGCATAAGGGAACCGCGCAAAGCGCGATTCCTGTTTGATATCATTTTTAGTTTTCATATTCTATTGAATTATTTTTTTTAATCCTTTAACGGGATAAATTAGTTTAATTAAGGTAGTACCACTGTGCTTGAATTCAACGTAACAGCCGACTGAGCTAATAACCTTCCGGTAACTTTTGCTCCTGTATTCAATGAAATAAGTGTCTGGCTTAATAGGTTTCCGCTGAAATCAACATTTGATCCGATTTTGGCATCAGAAGCAGTGATCCAGAATATATTCTTAGCCTGTGCTCCTCCTGTTAAATGAATGATTGCTGTGTTATTTACAGTAAGACCTTGTGCAATCTGGAATACCCATGTGTCATTCGGTCCACCGCTCAGTGTTACTCCGGCATTGGTGATTAAAAGACCTGAACTCCATTTGTAAAGACCCGGTGCCAATGTCATGCCACTGATATCACCTGCACCTTTATCAACAATTACGGTTGTTGTCATACCCATGGCAGTAGTAAATGCATTTTCCATATCACTTACACCTGTTGTCATTTTTGACGGTGGAGCAAGCGTATAATCGGAAGCAAATACTTTACCAGAAACATATAGCGAGGTAGAGAATTGATTTGTGGCGTCCATGATCAGGGAGAAACCTGTAATAGCTGTAGCCATTGCGGGGCTAACACCGATATTCCCGGTAATGGAAGTTACACCGATTGTTGAAATTCCGGTTTTCGATAATATAACAAAATCACCGGCTGTTTTTAGATCTACCATGCCCGGACCTGCAGAAGCAGCACCTAAAAAGTTAGCAGTAATATTCTTGTTAGAATTCATGTTCACGGTTAAAGGACTTGCTGAACCGTTTGCATCATTACTCCATGAATTAAATGTAAATCCTGAATTAGGAGTTGGGGTAAGGACTACATTTGTACCATTTGGATAAGTTAACTGATCAGGATTTCTTAAGACAGATCCGTTTACTGCCGTAATATTTAAAGTAAAGTTACTGGCATTTGAAGTGAAATGTGCAACTATATTTTTATCCCCGTTTACTAAAACAGTCAATGGGTTATTAGATCCGGTTGCATCACCACTCCAGTTAGAGAAAGTATATCCAACAGCAGGAGTTGCAGTAAGTTGAACACTTGCACCGCTATTGTAGGTTGGTGAATCAGGGTTTTTGGCAACTGTACCGTTTGGACCGGAAACATTTAATGCGTAAACATTGACGGTTGTAAAATTCCAGGTAGTATCTTTTGCAATGGTAGTTCCATCCATATTCTTAACAGCCACACTGATTTTTGCAGTATAAACTGTTGCCGGGCTAAGAGCAACCGTAGGTACAAATGAGGCGTTGTTTCCTAATCCGGAAACCACTCCCAATACTGGTGTTGTACCATTTTTAAGGGTAAAGGTTGAAGCTGTTATTGTCGACTGATCCATGGCCATGCTAAAGTTAGCAGTAATGGTTTTGTTTAAAGCCACTCCGGTTTCATTAAAGGTAGGACTTGTAGCTATAAGTACAGGAGAAATTGTAAGACCCGTACTAAAAGTCCATACATAATCTTCCTGAAGTGCATTACCCATTAAATCTTTTGCAGCTGTTGTCAAACGTGCAGTAAAAGTGGTATTGTCGGCAAATTTACTTGAAGCAGTAAAAGTTGCCGTTGAATCTGTGTAGGTAACAGTCCCGGCAATGTCGGATGTACCTTTAACGATAAAAGAAGATCCATTGATGGTTTTAGGATCCATCTTTTTATTAAATGTTGCAGTAACCAGTGTTGTTCGTGCTGCCTGTTCGCTTGTAATAACCGAACTTACTTTACTACGTCCAACCATTGTTGCGCCACTTAAAGGGGTAACTGACACAACAACCGGACAAGGGCCGCCGTTAATAGCAACATAATCATCATTCTTGCATCCTGCAAACAATGCAATCGATAAGATTGCCAAGGCTGAAAGTAGCTTATTAATTTTCATATATTTGAGTTTAATTGTGAATGAATTTTCACGATGCAAAGTTGAGAACTTTTAACTCTGTATGTGTTACACAATTTCATATTAATGTTACATCATTCACACTTGTGTTCGTTATATATTTATATCTTCGATTTTAATATCAGTTGTCAGTCAGACTTATAATATAAATAAGAAGACTGTTTTTTAAACAAATGCTTATTTTTCGTCATATTAAAACATAATAGAAAAGAGAAACTACTAAAAAGAGACTAACCTTTTGGTAGTCTCTTTAGAAAAAAAAATAGATTTTAAAATAATTATCCGCAAAATGTCCTAATTTTTTAATTGAACCATGATTGCAGAACAGTTCTATTGAAGCCCTCACTATGTTTGTAAAGTGAGGGCTTCATGAATGCGTTTCATGACTGATTGCGGATTATCATATAATTTAAAATCGAATAGATTATTTTCGGATTTAATTTAAGCATTATTATCCGCCACTTTTACAATTCTATCATTCATTCTTCCCTGTCAAAATTTGGAATATAAGGAATTGTTATACGTATTTTTTATATTGTCACAATTGCCGGATATAATTGTTGAATTTTGCATTTAACCTGAATTCAAATCCGGCAAAAGAAAAGAGCATTGTCTTTCAACTGAATGACAATGCTCTTTTTAGAATGAAGATATAAATTTTACAGTGAAATTTCACCTTAATAAATCAACTTATTTTGCAATTTGATATTCAACGCGACGGTTTTTTTGTCTTCCTTCACTTGTTTCATTGGTTGCTATTGGATTTTTTTCTCCGTATCCAATGATAATAACACTTTTAGAGGGAACATTTTTACGCATTAAATAAACTTTCACTGCTTTTGCTCTTCTTACGGATAATTTTAAATTATATGCTTCGGTTCCTATATAATCTGTATATCCCTGAACACTTAATCTTACGGTAGATTTATTATTATTTAACGTGGAAGCAATCTGATCCAATGATGCATATGAACCAGAAGTAAGTTTATCCGAACCGAATTCAAATTCTATATTTGGGAAAGCTGAATTTCCAACACCCTGGTTATCTGCGGCATCATTTAAAGTGTCTTCATTTAATTTATTTATTTTAGCATTCAACAGTGCATTTTCATCTTCCAGTGCTTTCAATCGGTCCAATGTTTCAGTGGTATTATCTTTTACAATTTTATTGATAATTACCGGGGCTGGTTTAGGATAATATTCGCACATAGTGATATTCCGTGCATGTTGTTTGTTACCGGTTGCTCCGAATTTAAATCTCAGTCCTACCGATGCGGTTAAAGCTTCACAATTTCCTTTTGACATGTTATATCCGCCTAGATTTGCACGGTCATAATAACGGTATTGCACTTCTCCACCTAATGCTATGGATTTGGTTACATTATATTCCAGATTTAATCCTAATTTTGCCATCATGGTTTCCGGTACTCCATCACCATAATTGCGTGAGTCGGCTATTACATTCTGGTTGGCATCGGTTAATTTAAACTGATAAAAACCGACTCCAACTCCTGCATCTCCATAGATATTCATTTTACTCCAGAAATCAGTACGGTAAGGAAGTAATAAGTTTGCCAGATTGATCGAACCAACCATCATGATATCATGTGTCCGGCCATCTAACGTACCTGTTTGTGTTGAATTCAGCTGATATGAATGACCATAAGGATTGTATTCGTATTCCAGTCCAAGACCAACAAGAGGATTAATGGTATATTCAACCGTTGCTCCTAAAATAAAATGGAACAAATCACCACGTTTCATTCCAACGGGATTTACACGGAAATAATTAGTCCCACCTTTTATTCCAATCGACCAATGATTAACAGGAGTAAAATCACATGCCGTTGAAGCTTTTAAAAGAGCTACTTCTGAAGAGTCAGTAACAACTACATTTTGAGAAGTGACTGTTGTTGTTGCATTCTGAGCATTTGTAATACCAACTACAAAAATTAAAAGAATCAGAGTTAATAGAAAATTTTTCATTGTTTTTGTTTTTAAATGATTTGAATTATTATATTTATTTTTTTATCCTATTATTTAGAAAAATATTTATTTTGAACAAGGCAACCATTCATTTCTAATTCTTTTTGGTAGTAAAATATAAAGTTAAATCCGAAATAAACTTATTAATTATTTAGACATTAGTTTGATTTTGTTTACACGACAAAGGTAGATACTTAAAATATCCCAATTCTTACACAATTTCATATTAATGTTACAAGATTCACACATTCTAATACATAACACATTGATTTTATGAGCTATGATAAATATTTACATATTCGAATAAAATATTAGATTTACATTTCACTGGAATTGTATCATTAAAAAAGTGCCGTACTTCAGTTGAAGAACAGCACTTTCTTTTATTTTAAAATATTGGTTCAGTGTTATTGAATTATTAAACCTGAATATTCATCAGTTAACTTAAAAGTACGAAAACTTTTAGCAGGTATGTATTAACAATGACAACCAGAGGATTTGGTATGATCGCGATATGTTGATTTTATTTTGATATCTGGAATTCAACCCGACGATTTTTCTGACGACCATCATTTGTATTATTTGATGCAATGGGTCTTTCTTCGCCATAACCTGAAACTGAGATACTCGATGCAGGAACATTCTTTTCCATCAAATAAATTTTTACTGAATTAGCTCTGTTTTTCGAAAGCTTTTGATTAAATTTAGCTGAACCACTTGAATCAGTATGACCGGAAACGTTTAATTTTGCCCATCCCGGATTTCGTACCAAAACCTCAGCAATTCTATCCAATGTTGAAAACGAATTACTGGTTAGCCTGGCTGAACCAAGTTCAAATTCAATATTATCAAAACTGGCATTCACAATTCCTTTGTTTTTTGCTGAAAGTTCTTTCAAATCGTTTTCTAACTTTTGAATTTTATCATTCAACGCATCATTATTTTGTACAATAACTGTAGTTGCCGGTTTATTATTCTGTGACTTTATTCCCTTTAACTCTTCATTCAACCGATTATTTCTGTTATTGATAGAATCATTTTCAATTTCAAGGGCATTCAGTCTGTTTGTTGTTTCAATTGTATTGTCTTTTACAATTTTATTGATAATTACCGGGGCTGGTTCCGGATAATATTCGCACATGCTTATATTTCGTGCATGTTGTTTGTTCCCTGTTGCTCCGAATTTCAATTTCAGACCAATTGTAGCAGTTAATGCTTCACTATTCCCTCTTGACCACTTAATCCCTCCTAAATTGGCTCTATCGTAATAACGGTATTGTACTTCTCCACCTAAAGCAATGGATTTGCTTACGTTAAATTCAAGATTTAATCCTAATTTAGCCATCATGGTTTCAGGGACTCCATCACCATAATTACGGGAGTCATCAATTACATTCTGATTGGCATCGGTTAATTTAAACTGATAAAAACCTACTCCAACTCCTGCATCTCCATAGATATTCATTTTACTCCAGAAATTTGTACGGTAGGGAAGTAATAAATTTGCCAGATTGATCGAACCATACATAAGTACATCGTGAGTCAGACCATCTAATGTTCCTGTTTGTGTTGAATTCAGCTGATATGAATGACCATAAGGATTGTATTCGTATTCCAGTCCAAGTCCAACAAGAGGATTAATAGTATATTCCAGATTTGCACCTACAATTAAATGAAATAAATCACTACGATTTAAAGCAACGGGAAATACCCGGAAATAATTAGTACCACCTTTAATACCAAGCGACCAATGTGAAACAGGTACAAATTCACAAGCTGTTGAAGCATTCATATGTGCTTCCTCAGATGGGACAGTAACAATACCATTTTGAGCAGGGACTGTCGAAGTCTCATTTTGTGCACTGGTATAACCAACTACACTAATTAAAAGAATCAAGCTTATTAGTAAATTTTTCATCTCTTTTTGTTTTAATTTAATTGAATTGTTTTAATTATAATAAATTGTTCTAATCTGATTTTTAGAAAAATAATCTTGTTTCAACAATGTGACAATTAACAACTGAATTTCAAAGGAGCTAATTAAAAATATAAGTTTAAAATAAATTTATAAATCAGTTGAATTTAAATTGTATTTATTTCCGAGACAAAGGTAGATAGTTAGAATATTTCAATACTTACATAATTTTATATAATACTTACATCATTCACACTTTTAATATATATATCAAATTGATTTACTGATATATAATAAAATAACGCATATAAATTAAATAACGAAAGATTTTCGGCGTTTAGGGTAAAAAAAGAAAGTGTTGAACTTCAAATGAAGTACAACACTTTCAATATTCTTATAAGAATATTTGTAATGTTTCTATTACTTATTCAAAAACAGGATGTGATTATTATACCTGAATATTCATCAGGTAACTAAAAAGACCGAAAACTTTGAGAAGCCATATAATGATAATGATGACTACTACAATATTCAGAATATTCTTAATTTTATGATCCATAGGAATATAGGTGTTGACCAGCCAAAGAAGAACACCCACGATAATGATAACAAGTAATACTGATAATAGTGACATAATAATTGATTTTAGAAGTTTAATTAAATGTTGATATCTTTAAAATAAAATGGTTATTAAAATTTGTGTTTTAATATGTTTCAAAGATAGTGTCTGTACCGTGTTTATATATTACATAATTTTTCAAGATTATTACATCATTCACACGTCAGAATTTATAGATTCCTCTTTCCATTTAATTATAAACCTTAAACTATAAACAGATCAGCCATACATATTTCACGATTGGATTTAAACACTAAAAAAGTGCATAGATTATCAAAACTGATAACCTATGCACTAATGAATAAATATTAATTGAAAAGGAACAAATGCTTACATTCTTTCCATATACCAGTTCAACTCTTTTTCGATTTTCTGGTAATGAAAAATAGTTGTAATAATCTTTTGCAGGCGCATGAAGGCTGTTTCGCTTTTAACTACATAGTCAAATGCTTTATGGTGCATACAATCAATAGCGACTTCAATTTTATCCTGAGACGATAACATGATAACCGGTATATCCGGATTAAAGGCTTTAATTTTATCCAGGGTATCAATACCATTCATGGCAGTTTTATCAACCCCATCAAGGAAATAATCCAATACAATGATATCCGGAGTATGCGAAACATACTCCATACAAAGTTCTCCGGTTGCAAATGTTTCAATGGTGAAATCGGCATGTTCCAGAAAATCTATTTCCAATGATTTCAAAAACAAGGCATCATCATCTACCAGAAATATTTTAATTTTATCTTTATTCATTGCTTGTGTTTTTTATATTATTATATTCTATTTCTAATTCTTCACATGCCTGGGTACAAACGTTTTCCAGTTTTAAAACCAGGTCGTTTATGATATCATAATGTTGTACAGAACCGGCGTATTCCTGTACTTTTTTAGCCATATTTTCAAAATCAACACTCATGCCCATGATGGCAAACGATGGTATCATTTTATGAACGGCAGCCTGTAATGATACCCAGTCTTTATTGTTCAACCCTTTTTTCATGGCACTGATTAAAGGAGGAGTCTGTTCCAGGTAAAGCGTAATCATTTCCATCATTAACAGAGGATTTGATTTGGTTCGGGTATTTAAATACTCCAGGTTAATGCATTTTATTTTATTTATTTCCTCGAGTTCAATTGATTCAGGCTCAACAGGTAAACCTGATGGAGTCTTTTTGGCCAATCCCATAATCTTGCTGTACAGTATTCTTTCATCAACCGGTTTTGCAATATAATCATTCATTCCTACTGCTTTGCACTTTGCAAGGTCTACTGTAGTTACATCTGCTGTAAGAGCGATAATAGGTATATCCAAATGCATTCGGTTACGAATGAAATCAGTTGCCTCAAATCCATTCATTTCGGGCATTTGGAGATCCATTAATATAATGTCATACGTATTTGATTTAAGTTTCTCGATGGCTATTTTACCATTATCGGCCATATCACGTTCAAAACCGAAATCATCCAACAGTGTCTTCATGAGCAATTGATTCAGCGGAATGTCTTCTACCACCAATACCCTTATATTCGAATTTTCGGAATCTATTTCAGTTGATACAATTTCAATTTCTGCATCTTCCATTGTTTTCTGAAAACTGAGGATAAAACTAAAGGTCGAACCTTCGTCCAGTTTACTGTTAACACGAATGGTTCCGCCCTGAGGTTCCACCAATTGTTTTACAATTGCAAGTCCTAAACCGGTACCACCATATAACCTGGAAGTGCCGCTTGTTGCCTGTTGAAAATTATCGAAGATGGAAGCCTTTTTGGATTCAGAAATTCCAATACCGGTATCCTTTACTGAAAATTCGATAGTTACTTTTTCATCATCTTCTGACAATAAGCGTACACTCACTGTAATACTTCCAATGGAGGTAAATTTCACCGCATTACTCACCAGATTTAATATTATCTGGTGCAAGCGAACCGGGTCACCTAATAACACTTCAGGAATGTTTTTATCGTATTCCTTGATGAGCAGTAAATTCTTTTCCCATATTTTCGTTTCAAATAAATGAATCATGGCTGCTATGGAAACTGACATTTTAAAAGGTACCTGTTCAAATGTCATTTTTCCTGCATCCACTTTAGCCAGGTCAAGAATATCGTTAATCAGCACGATCAACGCATCACCGCTTAATTTTATGGCAGTGAGGTATTCTTTTTGTTTGGCTGACAATTCGGTTTTTAATAACACTTTCGTAAATCCGATAATAGCATTCATTGGCGTTCGGATTTCATGACTCATGTTCGACAGAAACTGCTGTTTTGCTTTTACGGCATTTTCAGCTATCAGGGTTGAGCTTTCTGCTTTAGTTTTTGCTACTTCAGCAATTTCGGTTGCCATTTCGGCAAACACAATAGCCTCAGTTAATTCAGTTGCAATTCTTTTTTGATTGGTAATATCCCTGGCAACGATCACTACTCCCAGCACATTTCCCCGGTCATCTTTATACACGGATCCATTAAACAACACGTCAGTCAGTTTGCCGTCTTTATGCCGTAAGGTAAGAGGTAAATCGGCTACCGATCCTTTTGCAAATACTTCCTGGTATACTTCACGTGCCATTTGAGGCTCGGTAAAATAATCGAAAAAATCAGTATCTGTTAATTCTTCACGCGACATACCGATAATATCAACCGTTGCCTGGTTCATATCGGTAATCTTACCTTCCGTACTAATGGTTACCAAAGGGTCAAGACTCGCTTCAATCAGGCTAAGGGAATATTTAGAAAGTAATTTTTGCGCCGTAACATCACGTGCAACTACCACAACTCCCAAAACATTTCCCTGATCATCTTTATAAACCGATCCATTAAACAACACATCGGTTAACTTACCATCTTTATGACGTAATGTGAGAGGAGAATCGGCCACAGAACCATTTGCAAATACTTCCTGATAAACCTCCCTTGCCTTTTGTGGTTCAGTGAAATAGTTGAAAAAATCAGTTCCTTCCAGTTCTGAACGCGACATACCAGTAATATTGGCCAACGCCTCATTCATATCGGTTATTTTTCCTTCGATACTAATGGTAACCAATGGATCCAAACTGGCTTCAATCAGGCTCAATGAATACTGCGAAGCTAATTTCAATGAATAGCTAAATGCTTCCAGTTCTTTATTCGCAATTTCACGCCTTTCTTTCTCGAGGTTTTGTAATATTATTTCATTGTCAGCAATAACTAATTCGGCTGCCCTTTTTTCCTTTTCACCGGTTTGAAAAGCAAGTTCCTTATCGGCAATGATTAATTCCTCTGCCCTTTTTTCCTTTTCACCGGTTTGAAAAGCAAGTTCCTTATCGGCAATGATTAATTCCTCTGCTCTTTTTTGCTTTTCCCTGGTTTGATATTCAAGTTCTTTGTCAGCTATAATCAACTCGGCTGCCAGTTTTTCTTTTTCTTCATTTTGAAAAATAAGTTCTTTATTAGCAAGGATTAACTCGGCTGCCCGTTTTTCTTTCTCGTCATTTTGATAAGCCAGTTCTTTATTGGCAATACTTAGTTCAGCTGCACGTTTTTCTTTTTCATCATTTTGAAAGGCAAGTTCTTTATTGGCGATACTTAATTCGGCTGCCCGTTTCTCTTTTTCATCGTTTTGAAAGGCAAGTTCTTTGTTGGCAATACTTAATTCGGCTGCCCGTTTCTCTTTCTCATCATTCTGGAAAGCCAGTTCTTTATTGGCAATGCTTAATTCTGCAGCCCGTTTCTCTTTCTCATCATTTTGAAAGGCCAGTTCTTTATTGGCAATACTTAATTCAGCAGCCCGTTTCTCTTTTTCATCGTTTTGAAAGGCAAGTTCTTTATTGGCGATACTTAGTTCAGCAGCACGTTTCTCTTTTTCATCGTTTTGGAAGGCCAGTTCTTCATTGGCAATACTTAATTCGGCTGCACGTTTTTCTTTTTCTTTGTTTTGAAACGCAAGTTCAATATTTGCAATACTTAATTCGGCTGCACGTTTTTCTTTTTCGTCATTTTGAAAGGCCAGTTCCTTGTTGGCAATACTTAGTTCGGCTGCACGTTTTTCTTTTTCAATATTGTGTAAGGCCAGTTCTTTATTCGCAATGATTAATTCGGCAGCACGTTTTTCTTTCTCCTGATGTTGAATCAGCAATTCGCGGTTCTTATTATACAAATCCACGAAAACTGCCACTTTGGCCTTTAGTATGTCAGGCGATAGCGGTTTAATCATATAGTCAACTGCCCCTGCCTGATATCCTTTTGAAATTTGCAAGGGGTTATCCATACTGGCCGTTAAAAATATAATCGGAATATGTATGAGTTTTTCATTTTTACGAATCACATCAATAGTTTCAAATCCATCCATCCCCGGCATTTGAACGTCCATTAATATAATGGCAAAATCCTGGTCCAGTCCAAGAATTTTTAATGCTTCTTCTCCTGACTTTGCTTTTACACAAACATAATTTTCATTGGAAAGAATTACATCTAAGGCGAATAAATTTTCGGCCCTGTCGTCTACCATTAATATTTTATTACGGCTATTTTCTTTCATGTATAAATTCAATTATTTTCTTTTTATTTAGTATATTATTCTCTCAGTAAAAAGAGATATAAGTAATCATCATTTTCAATCAGGTTTGATGCTTTCCTACTAGTTGCTTAACCAGATTCTCATCAAAGATAACAACCTGACCACATCAATTGGTTTGGTGATATAATCATTGGCACCGGCATCAATGCATTTTTGTTTATCATCTTTCATTGCTTTTGCCGTGAGGGCAATAACAGGCAATGTATTAAATTTTGACTGTAACCGGATTCCTCTCATGGCTTCATATCCATCCATTTCAGGCATCATAATATCCATCAATACCAGGTCAATATCCTTATGATTATCCAACATTTCCAGTGCTATTTTTCCGTTTTCAGCTTTCAGCACTTCCATTCCACGTTCGTTTAAAATTTTTGATAATGCAAATATGTTTCGCATATCATCATCCACCAATAATATTTTCTTTTGGTGAAATGCTAATTTCTTATCATGCAACCCACTTATAATCAACCGTTTTGATTCAGGCAAACTATTTATTGTCCGGTGAAGGAATAGGGCAGTTTCATCCAACAAACGGTCTTCAGATTTAATGCCTTTGATAATAATACATTCCGAATAATTCTGTAGTTCACTATTTTCTTCTAAAGTAAGTTCCTTGGCAGTATAAATAATTACCGGTGGAATGTCATGATCTTTTATCTTTTTCAATTCACGGATTAACTGTATTCCGGTAATATCGGGTAACTCCAAATCCAGGATAATACAATCGATGTGATTATCCTTGTATATTTTCAAGGCATCTTTACCGGTACCAGCTTCAAAACATTTTACATCACCTTTTCCGATGAGCAAACGGATTGATTTTCTTGAATTTTCACTGTCTTCAATAATCAGTAAATTCTTGATTTTTCGATTGACAAAAACTTCAATTCTGTTAAATGCATCTTCCAGTTCCTTTTTCTCCAAAGGCTTCCTTAAAAACTCAACAACACCTTCTTTAACAGGTGAACCTAAGGGTTCTCCGGCAGATATTATATGTACAGGTATGTGCCTGAGAACAGGATTTGCTTTTAATTCATGCAAGACTTCGTTTCCGTCAATTCCTGGAAGACCCATATCGAGGATGATGGCTTGTGGCTTATATTTAGCCGCCAGGATTAATCCAGATTCTCCCGAACCGGCTGACAGACATTTGAATCCTTTTTTATGTGCTTGTTTCAAAAGTATGGATGCAAATATTAAATCATCTTCAATAATTAAAATAACATGATCACTGGTTGACAGATTTTCCCTGTCATCATCCAGAGAGGGAGAATGAATATATACCGGGTCATTTATGTGCTGAGATTTATACGTTGCTTTTTCATCTGGTATACTAAAACTCACCGTATCCTGTTCCGGAATTATTTCAACCGGTAGAATCAATGAAAAGGTAGAACCTTCATGAAAGGTACTTTCCACTATTATTTCAGCTCCCAGTAAAGTGGCCAGTTCACGTGAAATAGAAAGGCCTAATCCGGTACCACCGTATTTACGCGAAGTACCACCATCAGCCTGTTGAAACGCTTCAAATATAGCCAGTTGCTTATCTTTCTGAATTCCCAGACCTGTGTCGGTAACAGAAATAATGATATTTCTATTAGAATAATTATTTATAGTAATCGCAACACTTCCTTTTTCAGTAAATTTAATGGCATTTGATAACAGATTTTTTAATATCTGGTTTAACCTTTGAATATCAGTGCGAATGAATTCAGGTAAATCCTTATTCAGGGAACAGGTAAGTACCAACCCTTTTTGTTCGGCATGATGTTTAAAATTTCGGATCAGGTCGTCGCCGAAATTACTTAAAGAGACATCATCAATGTTAATGACCATTTTTCCGGCTTCAATCTTCGAGAGATCGAGTACTTCGTTGATTAAAACGAGTAGGTCACACCCACTTTTATAAATTATCTCGGCACTTTCAACCTGAATATTATCCAGGTTGTTTTTCTTGTTTTCTGATAAATCTTTCGATAATATGAGCAAGCTATTCAAGGGTGTTCTTAATTCATGCGACATGTTGGCAAGAAACTCCGATTTATATTTGCTGCTTATTTCAAGTTGCTTTGTTTTCTTTTCTATGTCGGTTTTTGCCGTTTCAACTTCGGCATTCTTTTCTTCCAGTGACTGGGTTTGTTCTTCCAGTTCTTCATTGGACATTTGCAATTCTTCCTGTTGTTGCTTCAGATTTTGAGTTTGTTCTTCCAACTCTTCATTCATTTGTTTCAATTCTTCCTGTTGTGACAAGAGTTCTTCACTTTGCACCTGTGTTTCTTCCAGTAATTCCAGAATTTGCATCCTGTCAGTAGCTGAATTTACACTGATAGCAACAGTGTGCATTGAATCATTGATAAATTCCTTATCTGTTTCACTAAACTCAATCAACCTCCCTATTTCTATAACACCTAACAGATTTCCTTCGAACATAAAAGGAGTAATCAGCAGGTGTTTTGGTTTTGTATCCAGTATCGATGAAACGATTTGTATTTGATCGCAGGTAATATCAGTTATAGAGAGTTGTTTCATTTCACTGGCTGCCTGGCCAATTAATCCTTCTTTGAGTGAGAATGTATTCTTAATGTTTTTGGGTGAAGTGAATGCATATTGTCCACTAAGAACCAACATATTGTTCTTATCATTGAACAGATAGACAGTACCTAAGTTTGCATTCAGGTAAGTGCATAAAAAACAAATGATGTTGTTGGCAAGATCATCTACATTCTGAACACCGATCAATTGATTATTGAGTTGATTCTGACCAGAAGCAAGCCAGCTTTGTTTAGTATTAGTGGCGGTTGTATCCCGCAACGAGATAGTCATTTTGTTTAAAGCATTGCCTAAGGTGTCTTTATCCGATAACTTTCTGGTGTCTACCGTATAGTTTCCTGAAGCAATAATATTAGCCTTTTCAGTCACTTCCCTGAAACTTTCTTTGACACTTACCAGTGAATCAAATATTGGTTTTAATTCGTCTTTCGTGTTATCTTCCAGGATGTCATCCGCAAATTCACGGCTGGCAATTTTTTCAGCTTCTTTGGCAATTTGTGAAATCCGGCTGGTAATACTTTGTATAATCCAGAATGAAATAACTATGGCCAGAATAATGCTGGCAATAATTAATACAATAATCAAACTTAATGCAATATTATAATTTTTGTCATTCTGTACCTTATCATACAACATGGCATTTTCGTTCTTTTGTACCAGTTTTTCCAAATCTGTGATGGACGCATCCCTGACAGTCATACCAATCTCACTGGAAATTTTAAATGCTCCTGCTTCATCATTTTTCATAGCCAGAAAAATGATTTTATTCAGTTCTGGTTTATAACTGGCCCAGTTACTGGTAAAAACGTTCAGAATCACTTTCCCATTTTCATCTGCCAAGCCATCTAATTCTGAAGTCTTTTTGTCAATAATATCCAATGCCCGGTATATACGGTCCTTTAAAATATCTTTTTTTATCAGGTTCTTTTCAAGTATAATATCTTTTTCAAACCTGGCAGCATCCAATACGGCAATCATCAGTTCATTCGAAAGGTTTACTTTTTTGGACGAAACATCAACAATATTCAATAACCGGTGATTCGATTCCGATAGCTTACTGGATGCAAAAAACGCCATAAAGATAAATAACACCAATATAATGCCGTATCCTCCTATTAATTTACTTTTGACCGTTAAATTCATGCGGGTAATTTATTTTCTATATCAATTTCAATTAATAACGTAATAATTTCTTTCAAAGGTAATATAAAATCCGGTATGCTTGCCGAAATTGCTGAAGACGGCATAAAGGAAGATTCTGCTGTATCCGGATCCTGTACAATCGTTAATCCACCAGATTCTTTTATCCTTTTGAGACCCTTAGCCCCATCATTATTTGAACCTGTCAGTACCACTCCGATGAGTTTATTCAGATATGCATCTGCTGCCGATTCAAATAATACATCTATAGATGGCCTGGCATAATTTACCTTTTCATCAATGGTCAGTGAAAATGTTTTATCTCTTTCAATCATCAGGTGATAATTGGAGGGTGCAATATACACTTTTCCTGATTCTATTTTTTCTTTCTCATCCGCTTCTTTAATTTCAAACAGACTTTTTTTATTTAAAAGGTCTATCCATAAATTTTCTGAAAGCGGACTTACATGTTGAACTATTATGATTGGGATACTGAATTTCTCCGGCAAAAAAGAAAAAATAGTTTTCATGGCGTTCAATCCTCCGGATGATACTCCAATTACAATAGCTTCATAACGCATTTACTAATATTTTTTTTTAAAAATACGTTGTTTTTCATCCAATATAGAATATTTTTCATGATACTCTGTGAATCGCAAACTTTCTTTCGAACCCAAACATAATATGCCACCTTTCATCAGGCTTTTATGAAAAAGTGATTGTACTTTATTTTGTAATGTCCTGTCAAAATAGATCAGTACGTTCCGGCATAATATCAGGTTCACTTCTGCGAATACACTGTCGGTCACTAAATTATGATTTGCCCAGACAATTTTTTTCTTCAATGATTGATTCATGATGACATTATCATTATCAGCGGTATAATAATTTGAAATATCTTCTTTTCCACCCGATAATTTATAGTTAACAGCATAATCTTTTATCACCTTTTGGCTGAAAATTCCTTCTTTAGCCCTGTTCAACACTTGTTGGTTAAAATCAGTAGCATAAATCGTTGTTCTGTCCGATAATCCCTCTTCCTGCATGATGATCGACATGGAATACGCTTCTTCTCCGCTTGAACAACCGGCATGCCATATCTTTATAAACGGATAGGTTTTTAAAACCGGTATTACATTCTCCCTCAATGACTTATAAAAGGCAGGATCCCGAAACATCTCAGTTACCGTTATGGATAAATCCTGTAAAAGTGTTGATGCAAATGTTTCACTTTTTAATACAAGTTCCTGCATATGCTCTAAGTCCTCCAAACCGGACAATACCATCCGGTTCATAATACGCCTTTTTATATGTGCCTCAGAATACTGCCTGAAATCATACCCGTATTTATGATAAATGGCTTCGAGTAACGAATTGAGTAACTCATCATCTTTTGTTCTGACTTTAAGGACTGTATTCATTGAAATGGTTCCTTGGAGGTAAAACTTTTAATCTTTAATACGAGGATTTTATGAATTTGAAACCCGGTGTTTTTGAATCTGACTATCTGATCTTGAATGTATTTCTATAACAATGAGTCAACAACTCAAATATCTTCTATCTGACTTCTGCGTTTATCCTTCAGTTGTTTAAAATGGGAAGGGGACAAACCGGTCACTTTTTTAAATTGGTTGGATAAATGAGCCACACTGCTGTAATTCATTTTCCAGGCAATCTCTGTGATATTTAATTCATCATAAATAATTAATTCCTTAATGCGTTCTATCTTATGATTAATTATAAAATGCTCTATGGTAGAGCCTTGCACTTCAGAAAATAAGTTTGCCAGATAGGTATAATCGTGATTCAGTTTCTCACTTAAATAATCGGAGAAGTTTGTTTTTATCATTTCATCCGAATGATGAACCATATCAATAATCGTATTTTTAATTTTTTCAATCAAAACAGCCCTTTTGTCATCCATTAATTCAAGGCCTGAATCTACTAAAGATAGTTTAAGCTTTTCCCGTTGTTCAGTTGTTATAGTCTCCATGATTTCAACCTCACCCAGATCGACAACTATAAAATGTAATCCAAGTTTTTTCAACTCTTCTTTCACCGCCATTTTACAACGGTTACTTACCATATATTTGATATATAACTTCATCTGGAAATAATTTTAATTTATATACTGTTTAGAATCATTGAAAGAATGATTCAGTAGAAGAAAATTCAATCAAATTTATTGAGTCATACGAATATCTGTTTTTTAAATTATTTATTAAACCTATAAACGGTCAAAGATACTCACTTTTGTTATTGTTTTGTTACATAATTCACACATTTTCTTTTGAGTAACTCAACTCGGCTGATATTAACAAAAAAAGAGGCTTACCTTTCGGCAGCCTCTTTTTAGTACTGTACATTTTAATTATTGTGGAATAACAACAGTGCTTTTTTGAAGTGTTACTGCCGTTTGGGCCAGTAACCTTCCGTTAATGGAGGCACCGGTTTGCAGGTTGATTCCTGTTTTACCCAATATGTTTCCTTCAAAATGACTGGTTGTACCCAGGGTAACTGCCCCAGATGTCTGCCAGAAGATATTTTTTGCCTGTGCTCCACCTGTCAGTGTAATTCTGACAGCAGAACTCATGGTCAGGGTTCCGGCAACCTGGAAGATAAAGATATCATTGGCACTACCTGAAATCGTGATATTTGTTGGAATAATCAGGGCTGTAGTCCATTTATACAATCCCGGGGTCAGTGTTTTGCCACCAATATTACCGGCTCCCAAATTTAAGAATGCAGGATTCGTACGACCTGATGCATCGGTATAAGCTGCCGGCATATTCAGCACTGCAGTAGTCAACATGCTTGGATTCGTAACCCGGCATGGTAGCGGTCCTGCTGCATCGACTGTAAAGTTACTCCCGGCCACTTCAGGGCAGGTTAACAGGATAGCGGCAGGTGATAGGACTGGATCCTATATCGCCCGTTACAGAAGATTTATAGACGTCAGTGATGCCTGATTTGGATAAAATAGCAAAATTGCCTGACACCCCTAAATTCACTGTGGCCAGCGAACCGGATGCCAGTACCGGTGGAACGACTTGATTGCTTACACCTCACTGGTCGGATCCGGAATGATCATTTGAAGACTTCTTTGAAGATAAACCTGAGTCTAATTGATTGGAATAACTACTCATTAATCCAACTAAAAGCATAGCACTAAATGGAAATACATTTTTAAAATTCATAAGAGATAGAGTATAAATTGGTGACTTAATTATCACGCAACAAAGGTAAAGGACCTATTATCAGTAGCAGTTATACAACTCCGGTTATTAGTAGCATAAATCACAGATATACAGTATTGAATGAAAATTTAAGTGTCCTGTAAATCTATAACATATTTCTGTTTGATGAATTAATTCCGGATGTCTTTCATCTGTAATAAGGATATTCATTTTCAATAAAAAATTTGTCAAGTAGCATGAATAAAAATGTACTTACTTCCAAAAAGACTTTAAAATTCAATCAGATATTACTAAATACATTTAACGGAAAAAGAGGACAACCTATCATTCAGGTTGTCCTCTTTTTAAATTGTTATGTGTCAACTTTTACGGCTTTGTAATAATATTCGTATCAGTTAATGTCACAGCACCATTTCTGGCAAATAATCTTCCGGTTATCGATGCACCTGAATCTAATGTAATGGATGTCATTGCCAGCAAATTTCCTTTAAATAATGTATTCGCTCCCAATGTGGCAGAACTGCTGATCTGCCAGAATATATTTTTAGCCAGTGCTCCTCCTCTCAGAATAACATTTCCACCAACCCCGCCAACGGTGGTTAAAGCTGATCCTACCTGAAAAATCCATACTGCTGTTGAATCTCCCTGTGCATCAAGTATCAAATCACCATTCTGAATTAATATGGATGAAACTGATTTATAGATTCCCGTTGTGAGCACATTTCCTCCCTGGTCACCGGCCATGATAACAGGGACTGGGAATGTGGCTGCTTCAGCAAAAAGATAAGCATCGGTTAAATCTTGTTTTGCCTGTCCCAATAAATCACCTGTTCCTGAGATGGTTGTATCATTAGATGCATATATCGAGCCATTCTGTATTACTGCCGATGGGAATCCAACGACTGAACTTCGTAGCCCCGGATATATCCCGACATCAAGGTCATTGATAGTGCTATAACCGGTACTGGTTATTGCAACTCCCGAAAGAATGCCAAACCGGGCTGCAGTTTTAAGATTTACAATCGTTGGACTTATTGCAGGTGTAGCATTTATTATTAGACTTAATTTTAGCGGATCTAATAAAGATCCTGCTGATTTATTATTTTTATCCAGTTCACTTGAACAACTGACAATGAATCCAACGAATACTGTTGCAAAAATTGGGAATACATTTTTTAGTTTCATGAAAGTTTTATTTATCTGTGGCTTAAATATCACACAACAAAGGTAGATACTTTGATTTCGGATGCTATTATACAACTATGATTATTAGTTGCATAAATCACTGGTTTGAAGAATGGATACAGTAAACATACATAAATTGAACTTGCATAAATAATTCAAAGAAGAAAAAAAAAAATTGAATACTAATCTTTTATCCGTCTGACACCTGGTAGTAATAAAAAAAATAAAGTTTCATCTGTTGAGAACAAATGAAACTTTATTTAAATTCGTAAATCGGCAATAATAAGTTTTTATCATTGGAATTTCGTATTATTTCATCTGTAAAAACAGATCTATTATCTGACCCTCAATGCAGTGAAAAATTGAATTCAATTTTCCGGAAATAAATGATAACTTTTAGTTAGCGTCCAATCCTGAAACTAACAGTCCTTCGGCAATTTTAGTTCTTTTTATTTTCAACTGTTTAAAATTATAGGGTGAAAAACCGGTTGTTTTTTTAAAATGGGTATTTAATTGCGATACATTGCAGTAATTCAATTTTTGTGCAATTTCTATAATGTTTAATCCATCATAAATAATCATCTCTTTTATCCTTTCAATTTTATTTTTAGAAATAAAATGTTCAATATTTATTCCTTGGACAGAAAGAAATAAATCCGACAGATAAGAATAATCAAGATTGAATTTATGACTCAAATATAGACTGAAATCAATTTTTAACAAGTCATCTGTTTTATAAATCAATTCAATAATGGTATTTTTAATAGTTTCAATCAATATGGCTTTTTTGTCATCCAGCAATTCAAGTCCCGATTTAAGTAATTCCTTTTTCAACAATTCAGATTTCTCTCCTTCGATATTTTCCATGACTTCGATTTCTCCAAATTCAACAAAAATGAAATGAAGTCCAAGTTTTTTCAGCTCCTCTCTCACCACCATTTTGCAACGGTTACTAACCATATGTTTTATATATATTTTCATTTTTATAATTTCAAGATGCAAAAGTAAGCTTTCTCTAAAATCTAAATGTTACACAACATTGATAATGAGTTACATAATTCACACACTTTATAATCGTTACAATTTTATTAAATAAGCATGACGTGTTTACTATCAGGCAATTAAATGTTGGGTAAGTAAAAATGTATTCAGGTAAGCCTTTTCTATTACAGGTTCGAATCCGGTAAAATTACAGATATATCTTTCGTAAAAAGAAGAAAGTGTTTATGTGTCGAATGACAAATAAACACTTCTGTAAATTTGTTTTAGTTATTTTAAATTCTAAATCGAAACACAATACATTGACATTTTTAACCAACAGGATATCAAACTCGATATAAACAATTCAACTCTTTTTTTATTTTAAGGAAATGAAAAAATAAATTTATTTTTCGTAAACACTTCAAAAATGCGATTTTATTTTTTATAACACACTGCAGGATTTGTGCAACATGCAATAAACAGTTTCTTTTAATTTATCCAGTTTCGAAAGTAATACTATGGGTATGCTCTGATTATATATTTTTATATCATCCAATGCTGCAACGCCATTTTTGGCATTTTTGCACATTCCATTTTTTATATAATCTAAAATAATTATATCCGGATTACCCGAAATATTCTTCATACAAAGTTCACAGGTTGCAAAAGTAATCCTAGAAGAATTGGTAAGTTCTTGCAAATATATTTTTAAAAATTTCAAATAGACGGTATCATCATCTACCAGAATCCGTTTAATTTTATTTTTCATTTGTTGTTTTTTTAGTAACGTTATTTTTCTCATTCAGTAGGTTTTAGTAAATCTTTTCTTTCATGTCATTCAGTCAATGGTTAACAGTTTCCCGAATTTTCTCATGCGCACGAATTTTTAATCGAATTATATTCTATTTCTAATTCTTCACATGCTTTTGAGCATACGTTTTCAAGTTGATAAACTAATTCAGGCATATCATCTGTCTCCTTCTGACTACTGGCATATTCCTGAATTCTTTTGGCAATTTTTTCAAAATCAGTACTGATACCCATAATTGAAAAAGAAGGAATTATTTTATGAGCTGCTGCATACAATGGCAACCAGTCTTTTTTCCCCAGGCTTTGTTTCATTAATTTTATCAAATTTGGGGTTTGATTCAGATAAAGTGTGATGATTTCCAATATCAGTTTGGGATTTGATTTTGTACGGTTAATTAAATTTTCCAGGTCAATATATTTATTTTTGTTAATCACTTTATTTCCAATAATTTCAGGAAACACTTTCAATGAAAAAGGTTCCGGTCTGTGCACAAATTCTAAAATTTTATTATAAAGTAACCTCTCATCAATGGGCTTTGAAATGTAGTCATTCATACCAACATACTTACATTTTTCCAAATCAACAGTAGTTACATCAGCCGTTAATGCAATAATCGGTATATCCGATTTCATGGTATTACGTATATAATCGGTTGCTTCAAATCCATTCATTTCAGGCATTTGCAAGTCCATTAAAATAATGTCATAGGTATTGGCTTTTAATTTTTCAATGGCAATTTTTCCATTTTCGCTGATATCCATTTCAAAACCAAATTCATCTAATATAGTTCTCATCAACAATTGATTGAGTGGAATATCTTCCACAACCAATACTTTAATGTTATTTACTTTTGTCGTCAGTTCAGGTGGTTCAGGTTCCTGTTCAATCTCAACTAGTGTTTTTCGATAGCTCAACATAAAGCTAAAAACCGAACCTTCATCAATTTTGCTGCTTACTGAAACAGTTCCTCCTTGCAGTTCCACTAAATGCCTGACAATGGCAAGACCTAATCCGGTTCCTCCATAAAGTCTTGAAGTTTCAGTTGTAGCCTGCTGAAAGTCATCAAAAATGGTGTTTATTTTGTTTTCTGCAATGCCGATTCCAATGTCTGAAACTGCAAATTCAATTTCAATTTTATCATCATCCTCACTAACCAAATGCACACTGACAGTAATTTTTCCTTCTGACGTAAATTTTACGGCATTGCTTAATAGATTTAAAATAATCTGGTGCAATCTTACCGGATCGCCTATTACAACTTTTGGAATCGTACTATCAAATTCTTTTATCAATTCCAGGTTTTTTTCCTGAATTTTACTATCCAGCAAATGTATAATAGCAGATACAGTCAAATCCAACCTAAAAGGTGTTTGTTCAAAAGTCATTTTACCTGAATCTACCTTTGCTAAATCAAGTATATCGTTAATCAGTACGATTAAAGCATCCCCACTCAACTTTATAGCCGAAAGATATTCTTTTTGTTTTGCAGAAAGTTCTGTTTTCAACAAAACTTTTGTAAATCCAATAATCGAATTCATTGGAGTTCTGATTTCATGGCTCATAGTTGACAAAAATTGTTGCTTTGCCTTTACTCCTTTTTCAGCCTTTTGTGTTGCTTTCTCTGCCGTTGATTTTGCTTCTTCTGCTAATTTAGTCGCCAATTCAGCAAAAACAACAGCTTCCTTCAGTTCAGTTGTTTTTGATTTTTCACTGGATTCAGTTCTTGCTGAAAAAATTGCGCCTATTGTAATTCCCTGATCATCTTTATAAACCAATCCGTTAAATATCACTTTTGTCTGTTCAGTTTCATTACGACGGACCAAAAGCAGTAAATTGGATGAAATACCATCGAGTAATAATTTCTGAAACAATACAGTTGCTTTTTGCGGTTGAACGAAATAATCCAGGTAATTGCGTCCTATTAATTCAGTTCGTTTAAGACACATAAATTTCAGGACTGACTCATTTAAATCGATTATTTTCCCGTGAAAATCAAGGGCAATCAACGAATCTGAACTGGCTTCCATAATACTTCTCGCATATGGTGAAATTTGTGTAGTAGTTGTTTCCATCTTTTTTATTAAAAAACATTTAAAATACAATAGTCTCAATTTGAATTTTCTTTTCCTTCAATAACATTTTTTCTTTTGATTTTCAATTGTTTAAAATTAAATGGCGAAAAGCCAGTCGCTTTTTTAAACTGATAATATAATTCAGCAACATTATTGAAATTCAACTTTTGTGCTATATCCATTATATTTAATTCATCATATATGATCATTTCTTTAATTCTTTCAATCTTATGGGATAAAATATAGTGATCTATCCGAATCCCTTGTACTGACTGAAACAACTCTGAAATGTAAACAAAATCAAGCTTGAATTTTTCGCTTAAATATTCATGATAATTGATTTTCAATAAATCATACGTTTTATAGATCAAATCAATAATCGTGTTTTTTATATTTTCAATTAAAATAGCTTTCGTATCAGCCAACAAAATAAGTCCTGATTTTTGTAATTCAATTTTTAATAAATCAGTTTTTTCACCGGTAATATTTTCCATTACCTCAATCTCGCCCAATTCAAGAAAGATGAAATGCAACCCTTGTTTTTTAAGCTCTTCTCTAACCATCATTTTGCAACGGTTACTCACCATATTTTCTATATATATTTTCAATTGGAATTTATGTTAGTTTCGGTTTGTAAAGGTAAGAAATATTTTTTTCTGAATTGTTACATAACATTGATAATGAGTTACATAATTCACAGGTGTTTTAAAAAAAATACTTAAAATAAGTGTTGGAAAATTCAATTTACTATGTAAAAAAAGGAGAAATAAAAAAGTCTGACATTTTATGCATTGACTATCTAAAATATGTTCAAATTAAAATATTTATTCTACTGTTTCTTTACTTAAATAAAACAATGTGTTATAAACCACATTAGAAAACAAAATAAAAAAGGACACTATAGTCAACAGCATAATGATATTTTAACATCTCAACTATAATAAGTACGATTCCCTTTGTGAACTACATTTTTATGGCAGATTCCTACTTGTCGTAGTTGAGGTTAGAAATATAATTTATTAAAACAGAATACTCATCAACATTAAACTCCGGCGAGCCTAATTCAGTGAACCGGCTCTGTAAACATATTGATTTAAAACAGATGCAAAGGGTATTTTTTCTGAATAATCAGATCATCTCTTATTTTCCTGTCATTTTGATTTAGGTAAAAAAGCATGTTGAAGTAAAGTTAGTATAAGAATGCTTAAAATGAGGATATAAAAAAAAAGTAAATAGAATCTGATAAATAAATTTCCTTTTTTTTCTCTGTGTGAATAAACAGTTTTGGGTATAATCATATGATTGTCTGATGAAATATGTTTTTTTTATTGATCCGGTTCTGGTCAGCACCAAACCAGTCAGTGTTACAATTGTGCTGTTTTTATTATAGTCAATGATAAGAAAACAAGAGTAGTCCATATTATAGAACTCTTGCAAATAGTTGCATATATCATTGATTATGAATATACGGTATAAAAAGGACTTTTATAAAATACTTAAAATGCAGATGATTTTTGAGTAATTAGGTTTGTTAATTAAAAAAAAGAAAATATGATATTGAAGCCCTCACTACGAAATAATCATATTGTTTTATTACCCACGAATTTCCGTGTGTTTTTAAATCTTTACATGAAATTTCGAATGTCATTTTAATTCTCTATCCCAATGCTGGTATTTTTTGCATTTAAACCCCCTAGGAGGTTCTTTCCGTTCCGGCAATACAAACCTTATATCTGCTTCAAACAGCTCATAAATCAGTTCACCAACAAACTACAGATTTTTTTGCCAATTTTTCAAATTGTGTTATGAATGGGGTTAATGTCATGCTAATTTCCATGTACTGTCCCGGGATGAAAGGGAGATGATTGGGGGTTGATTGAGGGTTCAATGAGAGTTCAAAGGGCTAACCCTCATTGAACCCTCTCTGAACCCTCTCTGAACCCTCTCTGAACCTATGACTATAAACGTACGTTTTTCACAGATAAAAGATAGCTAATTGGTAATTTTTTACGATCCTTTTAAAAATTTCCGGAAGGAAATGGTGCAAATGTGGAAAGAAATTAAAATTACAAAAAGATTATCCGGATCTTGTAGAATATATACTTGTTGCATATATCTGTCGGTGCTTCCGGAAGAAGATAATGTATATCTGTCTCTTTTAATACCGGAACAAAGGTTTTATTTCATTTTTAAATCAACCTTTAAATGCGGGATACGGGAGGACAGAGTTCCGACTCTGTCGTGGAAGTGTCCTAAAACAAATTACATATTCAATTCCTTCGGAATTATAAAAAAAAACATACAAAATAGTAATTCAACCCATTAGGAGCTTTTGCGGATAATCATTAAAGATAATACTATGACAAAAAAAGAGACTAACCATTCGGCAGTCTCTCTTTTATTGTATTAGTAATAATTTAAATTAAAGTGGTAATACTACAGTGTTCATTTGCAGAGTTACTGCCGTTTGGGCAAGCATACGGCCGTTTATGGATGCGTTTGTCAGCATATTAATAGCTGTCATACATAAAATATTTCCTTCAAAGTGACTGGTCGTTCCAAGGGTCACTGAACCTGCTGACTGCCAGAATATGTTTTTTGCCTGAGCTCCACCTGTCAGTGTAATATTTACAGCTGAGCCGGTAGTAATGTTTCCTGAAACCTGGAAAATAAACACATCATTGGCTCCACCTGAAATTGTGATATTTGTTGGAATGGTTAAAGCGGTAGTCCATTTATATAAACCTGCTGTAAGAGTCAGGCCTCCGATATTTCCGGCACCTAAATTCAGATAATCAGGGTTAACCCGACCTGCAACATCAGTATAAGCAGTCTGCATATCACTTACTGCTGTTGTTAACAAACTGGCATTGGTTACACGGCATGGTAGGGGTCCTGCTGCATCCACAGTAAAGATTGTTCCTGTTACTTCCGGACAAGTTACTTCAATGGCAGCTCCTGTAATAGGGCTTGATCCCAAATCACCGGTAATGGTTGATTTAAAAACATTTGTAATTCCTGATTTGGATAAAATGGCAAAGTTAGCTGCTGTACCCAAATTGACGCCTGCACTTGTGCCCGGAATTATTACCGGAGGAACAGAGTCATTCCCGTTTCCATGATGGCCACCATTTTTGTGATCTCTTTCATGATCCAGAGAATCTTTTTCGGATTTACAATTCCTGTCATGACCACGCGAATTTCCTTCTGAAAGTGATTTAGCAGAATTTTCATGTTCCGCATTTCTTGAAGCTAAACCGGAATCCAATTCGTTAGAACAACTCATCATTAAACCAACCATGAGCATTGCAAAAACAGGTAACGCATTTTTAAATTTCATAAAATTAATTTTTTAGTGTGACTTAATTATCACGTAGCAAAAGTAGGTTCTTTAAAACCCCTACCTGTTGTATAATTTCAGGAAATAGTTGCATAAATCACAGTTTTAATAAGCTTTTTATCGATGACTTTGAATAAATCATGCGAGTGTAGTAGTGAACCATTATTAAAAATTAAACGATTCCTGCATTATAGATGAATATACATTTTTGCAAAACAATATCAGGAGGGCAATCAGTAAATTCAGCAATGGCAATTGATGCCAGTGTCGAGAATTTCAACACTATATTTTCTGTCATTATTGCTGTTTGAAATAATTCAGCCGTACTGGCATATGAAAAACCCGAACATCCTGTCAATAGACTTATTAAAATAACTGTTGCAACAGAATTAGAATTTTGATATTTCATTTTATAATTTTGTCATTTAGTTAAATCATTATCAAACAAATACAGATCAAAAGGATAATTAGATTTCAACAAACTCAATTTATGGGTTTAGTCAATAAAAAAACAGAGACACGCACATCGTCATTCCTGACATATGCATATCTCATGCTTTCAATGAATAGTGAGGTATTCGAATTTATTGTGTTGAATTATCTTCCCAAAGCCATCGATAAAGGGCAGGGGTAAAATCTTCACTTTCCATTGCACTGACATGCAGATTTTCAAAATCATCCGTATGCCTTTTTACAGACTCACTGTAATTTATTTCCACATCATTTTCTTTGACCTGCTGGTTATCCTGCTTAGCAGTTGGAATCAACTTGTTTGCTATTTCAACTGATGTCCGGTTAGCTGCCGGTAACATTCCAAAATCAATGGAGTTACAGACAAATAAACCAATTAACAACATGACGATTACACGTAATACATTTTCTGTTTTCATAACTTTATTTTTTTAATTTGTGACTCAATTACCACAAGACAAAGGTAAGTCTTTCAATACAATAAACTGTTGTAGTACTCCTGTTTATTGTTGCTTAAATCACAGATTGACTAATGATTGAGCATTCTACGGATACGTTGTTCATTCATTTTCGATAAAGGATGAAAGAAGATTTCACATGTCCCTGCCTACTTGTTTACAGGAGCTAAGTTGACAAAAAAACGGGCAATAATGTTATTCGGAATCTCGTTTGGAAAATTTAATTATAGTGTAACCTTTAAAAAAATGAGGATATTACAAAATCGGTGTTTTAGTATTAATTGAGAGTACTAGAAAGGGATAAAGATGAATAAAAAACAATTAGTGATTAACAATCAGTGATAAATCACTAATCATTAATCACTAATCACTAATCACTAATCACTAATAAATTGTCTTAATTAAATTTGTTATGGTTTTGTGATGATGTTTGTGCTGGCTAATGTAACAGCTCCATTTCGGGCAAGAACTCTACCCGTAACTTTAGCACCTGAATCAAGTGTAATGGATGATAGAGCCAGTAGGTTTCCGTTAAAGGAGGTATTGGCACCCAGTGTCGCTGAACTTGTTATCTGCCAGAATATATTTTTGGCCTGTGCACCACCGGTAAGAATAACATTTCCTCCTGCTCCACCAACGGTGGTTAATGCTGATCCAACCTGGAAAATCCAAATAGCTGTAGAATCACCCTGTGCATCAAGAGTCAAATCACCCGAATGGATCATAAGTGTTGATTTTGATTTATAAATTCCGGGAGTTAATGTTTTACCACCCTGGTCACCTGCCACGATAACGGGTAATGGTGAAATGGCTGATTCAGCAAATGTATACGCATCGGACAGGTCTTGTTTTGCCTGCATCATTAATGCGAGAGTTCCGGAAGTAGCATCATCGGATGCAAAAACTGATCCGTTTACAATAATGGTCGGAGGAAAACCAATCACAGAACTACGAGCTCCCGGGTATATACCCACATTCAGTCCATTGATAGTACCAAAACCAGTACTTGTAATGGCAACACCTGAAAGAATACCAAAATTGGCTGCTGATTTAAGATCTACAGCCATGGTGCTGTTTGAAGTAGTTGCACCAATGACTGCTGAATTAACCGATGAACCGGGAGATACTGTTTCCAGGTTTGAATCCAGTTTTGAAGAACAACCTGTAAATAATGCAGCCAGTAAAATAGCTGAGACGGGAAATAAATTTTGAAGTTTCATATCGTTTTAATTAATTGTTTATGACTTATTTATCATGTGACAAAAGTACGGCAACCCAACCCCAAACTGTTATACAACTCCGGTTATTAGTTGCATAAATCACTGATTATAAATAGTTAGTATTTTTTTTAGTTCTCATAGAATTATAGAACTAACGAAATCTTTTATCTTATCTGCTTAACCACTTGGAGTTAAAACGGAAGTATTTATTCACGGAAAAAACAATATAAAAAAAAGAGACCATCCTTTCGGCAGTCTCCTTCTTTATTAATGTTGAATCTGTATAATTTAAAGTGGTTTTACTATGGTATTCATTTCAAGGGTTACAGCTGTCTGGGCTAACATTCGTCCGTTCATGGTTGCACCTGTTTGAAGGTTGATTCCGGTTTTACCCAAAATGTTTCCTTCGAAATGACTGGTTGTTCCTAAAGTAACTGCTCCGGCAGCTACCCAATAGATATTCTTTGCCTGTACTCCGCCTGTCAGGATCACTTTCACGGCAGAAGCCATGGTCAATGTTCCGGCAACCTGGAAAATAAAGATATCATTTGCTCCACCAGTAAGTGTTACATCGGTTGGAATATTAAGGGTACTTGTCCATGTGTATAAACCGGGAGTCAATGTCATGCTTCCGATACTTCCGGCACCTAAATTCAGGAAATCGGGATTGATACGTCCGGCAGCATCGGTATAGGCTGCTTCCATATTACTGACAGCAGTAGTTAGCATGCTTGGATTATTGATGGATGAAGGTAGTGGACCTGCAGCATCGACCGAATAAATATTTCCGGTTACTTCGGGACAGGATATCAGAATGGCTGCACCGGTAATTGGACTTGAACCCACATCACCCGTTACAGATGATTTATAAACATCGGTAACACCTGATTTGGAAAGAATGGCAAAATTTCCTGCCAGTCCTAAATCGACTGGAGCTATCACAGATGCAGCAGCGGCAATAACGGTTGAATTGACCGGTGTTCCGGGAGATACTGTCTCCAGGTTTGAATCCAGTTTTGAAGAACAACCTGTAAATAATGCAGCCAATAAAACAGCTGAGATTGGAAATAAATTTTGAAGTTTCATATCGTTTTTAATTATTAGTTTATGACTTATTTATCATGTGACAAAGGTACGGCAACCTAACCCCACAGCTGTTATACAACTCCGGTTATTAGTTGCATAAATCACTGATTATAAATAAGTAGCTTTACTTCTATTGTTTTTAAAGCAGACTGAAACAACCGGAATATTTAATCATTTTAGGCTAATCGGTTGAAGTTAATCTGGATGTATTTATTAGAAAGAAAAAGTCAAAAAAAAGAGACCAACCTTTCGGCAGTCTCCTAAATTGATGTTGAAACTTCTTCCCGTTAATAAAGGATTAAATTCTACATTCATTTGATTGTTTTTTTAAAAAGCCCTCTATAATTAGAAGATTTAAAATCTTCTCTATTCATTACACTGGAATTCCAATTCATAAATCATTTCTATGATCAGATGCAGATTCATTGTAATTAATTGTAATTAATTTTAATATAATACTCATTAGTTATAGGAGTATCATGCTTTTCATATAAAATCAGACCATTCACAGTTTCAATTTAAATTTTTGTAATTGCATAGATCATACTTAAATCTAACAAGATACATACAAAAAAGGCAATCGAAAAAATAAAGATTGTACGTAATACATTTTGCAGTTTCATAATTTTCATTTTTAATTGTGACTTACTTATCACTAAACAAAAGTAAGGTTTATGATCTCTTTAACTGTTATACAAATTCAATTAGTAGTTGCATAAATCACTGATTGTAAATAGTTAGTATTTTTTCTGTACTCATAGAATTATAAAACTAACGAAATTTTTTATCTTATCTGCTTAACTACTTGGAGTTAAAACGGAAGTATTTATTCACGGAAAAAATAATCAAAAAAGGAGACTAACCTTTCGGTAGTCTCCTTTTTAGTAAAGTTGAATTCGAATAATTTAAAGAGGTTTTACTACTGTATTCATTTCAAGGGTTACAGCTGTCTGGGCTAACATTCGTCCGTTCATGGTTGCACCTGTTTGAAGGTTGATTCCGGTTTTACCCAAAATGTTTCCTTCGAAATGACTGGTTGTTCCTAAAGTAACTGCTCCGGCAGCTACCCAATAGATATTCTTTGCCTGTACTCCGCCTGTCAGGATCACTTTCACGGCAGAAGCCATGGTCAATGTTCCGGCAACCTGGAAAATAAAGATATCATTTGCTCCACCAGTAAGAGTCACATCAGTTGGAATGGTAAGGGTACTTGTCCATGTGTATAAACCGGGAGTCAATGTCATGCTTCCGATACTTCCGGCACCTAAATTCAGAAAATCGGGATTGATACGTCCGGCAGCATCGGTATAGGCTGCTTCCATATTACTCACTGCGGTAGACAGCATGCTTGGGTTATTGATGGTTGAAGGCAGTGGACCCGCAGCATCGACCGAATAAATATTTCCTGTTACTTCGGGACAGGACAACAGTATGGCAGCACCGGTAATTGGACTTGAACCCACATCACCCGTTACAGATGATTTATAAACATCGGTAA